>FLNZ01003209.1_pt1 | contig 80835 bp, 49 predicted proteins | sample 1140391 | NCBI WGS metagenome assembly FLNZ01 (sample SAMEA3878171, study PRJEB12797) | bioreactor metagenome | biome: Moose rumen | place: Sweden | collected 2011-10 | reverse complement strand
TTTGAGCATTTTTTAAGTGATATATGCGTCATATTTGAAGAAGAGTTAGTATCTTTGCAAAAAGTTTAACCTTAATCTGTTATATATTATGAAGAAACTTTGTTTCCTTCTCATGTTTATGCTCATGGGCGTAGGCAGTGTACATGCTCAGCGCAAGACAGATGCATTGAGCCGTGGTGTCGTAGCCGTGAAAGTAAATGCTGGCGTGTTTGTGAGCTGGCGTATATTGGCAGAAGAGTACTACGATGTGAAGTATAATGTGTACCGCAATGGAACGAAACTGAACGACCAGCCGCTGACAGTGTCAAACTACACCGATACGAGCGGTTCCGCCACCGACCAATATACCGTGAAGGCGGTAGTCCGTGGCGTGGAGGGTTCGGAATCTGCGGCTGCCACTCCTTGGGAGCAGTATACCTACAAACTGTACACCACCTGTGAAACAGGTTTCTTTGACATTGCCTTGGCGCGCGTGTACGACAACGACGGCACAGACGTGACGGACTACTATGTGGCCAACGACATAGAGGTGGCAGACCTGGACGGCGACGGCGAGATGGAAATCATCGTCAAGCGACTCTCCACCCTCGACTCCGACGACCTCTACGTCTCACGCACCGACGGCTGCTACGACCGTATCGATGCCTACAAGTTGGACGGTACGCTGATGTGGTGGATTGACGTGGGACCGAACATGGTCAGCGGCGGAAGCCACGAGTTGAACATCATAGCCTATGACTGGGACGGCGACGGGCGGGCAGAGGTGGTGCTGCGCGGCGGCGACGACATGATGATACACGGTCGCCACACGTCGAACATCGCCTGGACCTCGGACAAGGACTGGCCACAGCGCATCGGCACGGCGGGCGTGGACACGCGCGGAAGCGTTTCCCATACGGCCAACATGACCTACACCAACTCGGGCAACGAGTACCTCATCTATATGGACGGATACACGGGCGTCGTCTATGATGCCGTCGGCAAGAACTACACTTATCCGCTGGAGCGCGGCGCGGCCTCTGACTGGGGCGACTCCTATGGTCACCGCTCGTCGAAGTACTTCTTCGGCGCCCCCTTCCTGGACGGCAAGAATCCCAGCATATTCCTGGCTCGAGGCATCTATACGCGCCACAAGATGGCAGCCTACGACGTGGACCCCACCACCCACTCGCTGACGCAGCGCTGGACGTGGGAGAACAACGGCGGATGGAGCGACCCGTGGTACGGAAATGGTAACCACAACTATTGCATAGCCGACGTGGATCAGGACGGACGCGACGAGATTGTCTATGGCTCCATGGTCATTGACGACAATGGCCACGGACTGACCACGACGGGACTGGGTCACGGCGATGCCCTGCACTGCTCCGACTTCGACCCCTATCGTGAGGGACTGGAGATATTCGCCTGCAACGAGGATGAGCCTTGCATGAACTACCGCAACGCTACGACGAGCCAACTCTACGTGCGCCGCACCAGTGACAGCGACGACGGACGCGCGCTGTGCGCCAACTTCTCCAACGCGTACCCTGGAGCCATGGGACGCTCTACGCAGACGGGCATGATAAGTTGCGTGCGCGACTCGGACATCACAGAGTTGGGCGACTACATTGCCTGGAGCGACCTGAACTTCCGCATCTACTGGGACGGAGACCTGCTCTCCGAGGTGCTCAACAGCCCTGGCACGGAGCGCGAGGCAGCCATCATCAAACCCGGCTCAGGCCGTCTGTTCACCTCCTCAGGCTGTAAGATGAACAACTGGACGAAGAACCACCCCTGCTTCACGGGCGACATCATCGGCGACTGGCGCGAAGAGATGATTCTGCGCGTCGGCGAGGGGCACGAGGCTATCCGCATCTACACCACCGCCATGCCCACCGAACATGCCATCTACACCCTGTGGCACGACCACCAGTACCGTCAGGCTATGGTCTGGCAGATGCACGCCTACAACCAGCCGCCACACCTGAGTTACTTCCTTGGCGAACTGGAGGAACTGACCACCGCGCCTCCGCCACTGACCACCACGGGACGCACGTGGATAGACGACAACACCACCATCGGCACGGGCTACGACGGTCAGCACCTGCTGCACAACGAGTACGCCAACACCACGCTGACGGTCTCCGACGGAGCGGCACCCTACATACTGACCATCAATGTGCCGAAGTACACCTACGGCATCGACAGTTACGCCCTGAACCCAGGAGCCGTGGGCACCACCACGTACACCTGCAACCTCAATGGAGGAGCCCTGACGGGAGACATGCGCCTCGTCAAGCAAGGACTGGGCGTGCTTAATATGGCAGCCGCCACCCACACCTATACAGGCGAGACTTACATCTGGGGCGGTACGGTGAACTTCGACGGTACGCTCACGCAGAGCCCCGTCTGGATGCATCTGCACACGACCCTTAACAGCAACGGCGGACAACTGCTTGGCGGACTGACCATGCAATACGGAGCCACGTTGAACGTGGGCGGTGCCACGACGGGGCAGATAGGTTCCGTCACCACGGGTCCCCTGACGTTGCAGTATGGTTCCCGCGTAGTGCTCGATATCAACGGAAAGTCCGACGGCGAACACGACCAACTGAATGCCACTTCGCTTACCGTGGACGTTTCAAAGCAGGGCGTGGACGAGTGGGAGAATTTCGGCCCTGAGCATATCGTTCCTGTCGTGGAACTGCATCTGGGTTCGGTGCTTGCCGACGGGCTCTATCCCATCGGTCAGGTGGAAAGTGTCAGCGGCAACCTGTCGAAGGTGGAACTCGTCTGCGCAGAGATGGATGTCAGCAAACTACAGTTGGTGCACCAAGACGGAACGCTCTATCTGTCGGTGGATGGTTCACCAGCCTTTGAACAGGCCACCATCGAACTGACGGGCATGGCACTCTACGAGGGCGATGTGCCCACCCATCTGTCGGCACTGGCTTCAGAGTTCTATCTGCCTGTGGTGGGCATCAAGGGCGTGCCCAAGTCGGGTGTGACACCTACACTCTCTGGCACCTTCACCAACCTCTCCGGTGTGGTGACCAGCATCGGCTCCGAGACGGGCGAACTGCTCTACAGTCAGGACTACGAGAGTGAGACTGACATCAATGGTTGGACTACCACGGGTGCCAGCATTTCGCTGGGCACGGGCGATGCCACGAACGGACAATTCTTCTATGTGAACACGGGGACGACCAACACGCGTTATGCCTACACGCATCTCTCCGATGTGAACGTGGCAAATGTCGACCAGTATTCCGTGGACTTCGACCTGGCTCTGAAGTCGGGCAACACAGACGGTGTGGAATTTTGCGTGATGGCCAAGGGTGGTGTCAGCCCCACCTATGCTTGGGACAACTATGCCGACATCAACGGCAATGCCAACATGCTCTTCGACCTGACGGCAGACAAGAACTCCACAGCCTACCGACTCAATGGAACTTCCTCCACCACGAACCTGACCGCAGAGACGTGGTACCACGTGACACTGGACGTGAACCAGACCGCACGCACCGTGAAATGGACCATCTCGAACGGATCCTCGGGCACCTTCAACCTACCTGACGGTTCCAGTGCCGTGTTCGACGGGTTCTACCTCGTGGCTGGACGCTACTACTCTTCGTTCAAACTCGACAATATCGAGGTTAAGGAGGCTGCTTCCAATCTCTCGTCATACACCTTCACCGAACCAGGTACGCTCACCATCAGGGCGGAACTGGACGGCTCGCCCTATACCGCCAGTGTGGCTACGTACACAGTGACGGATCTTTACTACAAACGGAAGGAGACGGCCGACTATGACCAGATTGCTGCAGCCGATGTGGCTGCCACACTGGGCGGTGCCTTCAGCACGGAATCCTTCACTTCGCGCTGGGCCTATTGGAGCAAGACGAACGCCACCTATGGGGAGGCTTATGTGATGGTATCCAGCGGTCGCGACAGTGGTTATCTGGACGACGCGGCTGTGCTCAACTTCCAGCGCACCAGCAGCGATGTGTTCCATCTCATCGAGGGATTCGGCATCGGTCACAACTACATAAAAGGCAATACCACCATCACTGCCTCGGGGCTCGGCAACGAGGAGACCATCGTCTATTACAGAGCAAACCTAAGCCGTGGCGGTGCAGAGAACTATGACGAAGGTTTCACGACGGCCGCAGCCGACGGCACTTGGACCTATAGTTTGGTGGAGAACAACACCTTCTGTAAAATGGTGGCCTATGCACCAGCGCGCGGATTGCGCGGCGACGTGAATCTCGACGGACAGATAACCATTGCCGATGTGACGGCTCTGGTGAACGTAAAGGCCGGAAGATTGGAGGAGAACTGGCCTTCGGACGTAAACGAAGACGGCGAGGTGACCATTGCCGACGTGCCGGCTCTGGTGAACTTGCTTCTTAGTAAATAACCAAACGTAGCCCTTTCGGTCGTCTGGCCGCTGGGAATGTGATGCTAAAAAACGTTGTTTTTAGGTGATAATTTTGCAGAAAGCCAAAATTTACCTATCTTTGTCCAGACTGATTGCATGAAAACTTAAATCTACTAACACATAAAACGACAAACAACATGAAAAAACTATTCCTCATGTTCATGGTGCTGACGCTCACCCTCGCAGGGCGTGCTCAATGGACAAGACCAGTGCCTCAGGCTCAACCCCTGGCAGAGGGCACCGAATTTTATCTCTACAACATGGAGGCTGATGCTTTCCTGTGTGGTTCCAACGACTGGGGCACACGCGCCAGTGCCGTGAAGCGCCATGGCCATAAGTTGTGGCTGGAAAAGAAGGTGAAGGACGGTGAGGAGTGGGACGGTGTGTCCTATTACATCTGGAACTTCATTGAGGATGGCGGCATGGCGAACCAAAACGGTGTCATGTTCATCAGCAATCCTTCGAACTTCTGGGTTGACCGTGCCGTGGATAGTGATGATGCCAAGAACTATGGCGGATTCGTATTCAACGCTCAGGGCGACAATGTCTATACCTTCAGGCCCTCGCCCTCCAATGTCGGATATTCAGAGGATTGGAAGGATTATGCCATTGGCATGAAACCCTCGTGGGATGACAATCGCTTGTATCTCAACCTTGAAGATGTTTCTGGCTTCGACCCTTCCGAATGGTGGACGAAATGGATATTTGTGTCGGTACAGGACTATGCAACCTATCTCGAGGACTGCGAGCGCTATGAAGTGGCCACCTATCTGGGACAGGCTATCGCCAAAGTAGAGGCAGAGGCTCCGGGCGTGGACATCACGACCGTAAAGAATGTGTATGCCAATACCTCGAGTACGGCAGAAGAGTTGCGCAACGCCATCAAGCAGTTGGCTACCTTGGCTGCCTCGGCTACAGTGGCTGTGGATGTTACGGGTGCTTCCATCACAAATCCGACGTACGACCTGAATAATAAAAGCGGATGGAGCGGCGACGACTTGGGATTCCAGATTTACGGTAACGCGGAGCGCTATTGGGGCAACCTTAATACATATCAGGAATTGCCCGAACTGCCAGCTGGCGTATATCGCGTGGCTCTGACGGGCTTCTATCGTGCGGGCTGGAATCAGGTGGATGCCGACCGCTATACGGAAGCTCAGGAGGCTGGTGGCGTGAGCGATTACCAGAAGGCCAAACTATATGTCAGTGGTGCTCAGTGGAACGGCAATGTACCTCTGCCTTTCATGAACAGTGGCGCTACATCTGAGGCTCTGGAAGGTTCCACGGATGCCCCGGAGACCACCTGCGGCTTTGTGCCCAACAATATGCAGACGGCATATATTTATTGTGCTGCAGGACGCTATCCTGCAACCACCATGCTGACGGCTGTAAAGGCAGGTCAGCGTATGACTATCGGCGTGAAGAAGACTGAAACCTTCGACGGCGACTGGACAATCTTGGATGATTGGCACCTCTATTCATTGGGCAACAGCGATGATGCCTATCTGTTGGTGGCACAGGAGGCTCTCGCCAATACTAAGGATTATGAGACACTGAAGGCTACGGACGAGGAAATGTTCTGTCAGCAGTCTGTCTATGAGACCTATCTCGAAGCCAAGCACACGCTGGAAGTGGCAACAAACAGTGCTTCCATAGGTGATGCCTTGGAGGCGTTCGGTCCTGCTGTTGAGACTATGGAGTCGAGTCTTTCGGCGTATGCCGCTTTCTATCAACTCTTCAACGATGCCAAGGATTGGCTGGATTCAAAAGACAGCATGTCGGAAGCCATGGACATACTGGCTGACTACCTTGACAGCGATACTGAAGAAGGCTTCAACGGCAATGGTAGTGCCGACTATATCTTGCACAATGGCACACTGGATGCCGACCAACTGGCAGCAGAAAAGACCTATCTGGAGAAACTGTGGAACGACGCTGTAGCCAACTCAATGGTGGACGGTGACGATTGCACAGCATTGCTCAACAATTCCAACTTTGCGGATGCAACGGGATGGACAGCATCGGTTGGCCCGGAACTGCACTACGACAACCAGAACCTGCTGCGTGCCCACAATATGGTATTCGACATCTATCAGGAACTGAACGGCTTGCAGAATGGCCTGTATGAACTCAATTACCACGGGTTCTATCGTCCGGGCAATCCTGGCGAATTCTCGATTGAGACAGCCGCTGCCGCCAAGTGCTTCGCGTACATCAATAACTATGAAACCAAGGTTCCAGGCATCCTTGACGACCTCTCGGAAGAATCGCTCTACAGCGACGATGCCAACTATCTGGACATGGGCTTCGGTCCCACTTCAGCAACGGGTGCTGCCACTCACTTTGGTGCCGACAAGTATGCCGCTCATGTATATGGGCTCGTTACCGACGGCACCATGAAGGTGGGCTTTAAGAACAACCTGCGTGTGGCAGACGGTTCGGAGGCATGGTTCGGTCCCGTCCGTCTCATCTTCCGCGCTAAGAATTCCGATGCACTGCGCGAAGTGATTGCCAACACCATCAAGATTGTGGATGATATGTTGGGCAACTATTGTGGTAATCCAGAACTCGATGCCATGGACAAGGCCGCCAACGCTGCTGATGAGGCAGAAGATGCCCAGCTGTACGATGCCTTGATACACCTGAAGCAGACTATCGAAGATGTGGAGACAGGAACGGAGGCTTACCAGAGGTTCAAAGTGGCTCTGAACAACTTGGATCAGACCCTGACCGCTACCGAAGGCATTGATGCTGCGGTAAGGGCTGAGGCTGAGGCTCTCTATGAGGAGGCTTATGCCGCCTTCCTGGCACAAACCTATAATACTGAAGAGGCTGAGGCTGCGATTTCCGCGCTGAACGCCATCTATGTGAAGATATTATTCCCTGAGCAGGAAGCCAGTGAAGAGAATCCTCAAGACTACACATCTGCCATTGTCAACAACAACTTTGACCCCGCACGTGGCGACAAGAATACAGGAACCATCGAGGGTTGGACTACCAGTGCCATGAACGGCTACAAGGAGTACAGCGTTTCGTACAACCGTGCAGCCATTGACCTGAGTCAGAAACTTATGGGACTGCCCAAGGGCAAGTACAAGGTAACGGTTCACACCTATTATCGTGCAGGTTACTACAACGAGGAGGAAGACCGTGTGAAGCAGGGTGTCGATACCCACCTGACCACCCTCTACGCCAAGACCAGCGATGACGAGTTCAGCATGAAGGTAAAGAATCTCTATGAGGACGCTACAGACGAAGCCGTGAATGGTGTGAAGTGCTACACCCTGAGCAATGGCAAGTACGCTCCCGACGGCACAAGTCCCACGGTGGCATACTTCCAGGCTGGCTATTACCTGAACGAACTTGTGTTCACCGTGCCCGAAGACGGTGAGGTCACCATCGGCTTGAAGAAGACCGAGATCCTTGCCAATGACTATGAGGTGGTGGGCGAATGGAAACTCTGGTACATGGGCGACAAGCAGGAAGGACTGAGCGAAGAGAAAGATATGTCGTCGCTCATCGTCAACAATAAATTCGACCCCGCACGTGGCGACAAGAACACGCAGACCATCGAAGGCTGGGTGACCTCTGCCATGAACGGTTACAAGGAGTACAGCGTTTCGTACAACCGCGCAGCCATTGACCTCTACCAAGACCTCACTGGTCTGCCCGAGGGTACTTATAAGGTAACGGTGCATAGTTATTATCGTGCCGGCTACTACTACGAGGAGGAAGAACGTGTGGGGAAGGGTGAGGAAACTCATCTGACCACTTTCTATGCCAGGACCAGTGACCAGACCTACTCGAAGCCTGTCATGAACCTCTATGAAGATGCTACAGACGAAGCCGTGAACGGTGTGAAGTGCTACACCCTGAGCAATGGCAAGTACGCTCCCGACGGCACAAGCCCCACGGTGGCATACTTCCAGGCTGGCTACTACCTGAATGAACTGCCCTTCTACGTATCGAGCGACGGCAACGTGCGCATCGGTCTGAAGAAGACCGAAATCCTTGCCAACGACTATGAGGTGGTGGGCGAGTGGAATCTCTACTACTATGGAAGCGGCAACAATGTCGGCCTGCTCGACGGCATCGAAGATGTACGTGAGAGCCATCGTCCCGAGGCAATGCCTGTTGGCATCTATTCACTCAATGGAACTCGCCTGTCTGCTTTGCAGCGTGGTATCAACATCTTGCGCATGGCCGACGGCACGGTACGCAAAGTGATTGTTAAATGAAACTAAAAAACATCATTATCCTTGCAGCCCTGCTGGTTCCAGTGGGGCTGCAAGCCCATAAGGGCAAAGGCTCTAAAGCCTCACCGAAGAAAGAGAGCCCTGCACGGCAGTCAAGTGGTAATCCCATCCTGCCTGAGTTCCATGCAGACCCCGAAGTCCTGTATTCTCACCAGACAGGACGTTTCTACATCTACTCCACTACCGATGGGGCTGCTGGATGGGGCGGTTATTACTTTACTGCCTTTTCGAGCAAAGACCTTGTACACTGGCGCCACGAGGGTATAATACTCGACCTTGCCACTAGTCAGGTACCCTGGGCTACGGGTAATGCCTGGGCACCAGCCATCGAGGAACGCTTGGAGGAGGACGGCACATACAAATACTATTTCTACTATAGCGGACACGACCGTGAGCGCAACCGCAAGTCGATAGGCGTAGCCGTGTCAGACTCGCCCACGGGGCCGTTCGTGGACGAAGGTCTCATTGTTACCGACGACGACCGTCCTCGTGAGGCTCATGGAGGTCAGGCCATCGATGTCGATGTGTTCCACGACCCCGTCAGCGGCAAGTACTATCTTTACTGGGGCAACGGTTTCATGGCTGGTGCTGAACTGGACGACGACATGATGTCCATCAAACGGGAGACCATCACCCACCTCACTCCAGAGGGAGGCACCTTGCGTGACTATGCGTTCCGTGAGGGAGCATACGTGTTCTATCGTCAGGGGCGTTACTATTTCATGTGGAGTGTCGATGATACGGGTTCACCCAACTATCATGTGGCTTATGGCACTTCGGATTCCCCCCTTGGACCTATTACCGTGGCACAGGACCCCGTTGCCCTTATTCAAGACCCGGAAAAGGGAATCTATGGACCTGCCCATAATAGTATCCTGCAGATACCAGGGCGCGATGAATGGTACATCGTATATCATCGTATCAATAAGGATTATCTCTATCCCCATCCACAGGGACCTGGCTTCCATCGCCAGGTGTGCATCGACCAGTTGCATTTCAACTCCGACGGGACTATACGCCGAGTCCAGCCCACTCAGGAAGGGGTGAAAGCCGTGAACGTGAAAAAACCTAAAAAATCAAAACACTGATTAAACGAACTCCTCCGTTGGGGTCATAGAGGATGAGAGGATGAGATAATGAGAAAATGAGAGAATGAGAGAATGAGATAATGAGAAAATGAGAGAATGAGAAAATGAGAGAATGAGAAAATGAGAGAATGAACTTAAAAACGAGACTACTATGAAAAAGACAATCTTCCTCAGCCTGTTGCTCACCTTGGTAAGCCTGAGCACGATGGCAATGTCGCGGAGCAAAATTCGTAATCATGCTCGCTTCATCACCGACCGTATGGCATACGAACTCGATTTCACTCCCATGCAATACGACGATTGCTACGAAATCAATTATGATTTCATCTCTGCCGTTGCTCCTATCATGAACGATGCTGCTCGCGGCTATTACGATGCCATCAACGCCTACTATCGTTATCTCGATTGGCGTAACGATGACTTGCGCTACATTATGACAGCCTCGCAGTATATCCGTTTCATGAGCAAGGACTACTTCTATCGTCCGCTCTACACACGCAACTTCTCGTGGTATTTCCGTATCTACACCACGTACAGCAACCGCTCGTTCTTCTACTACGATGCTCCCAGCATATTTAAGTCGTATCGCGGAGCCCACAGCCGCATTTCTGTTTCTGGTGGCTTCTACACCAACCGCTATGGCATGTATGCAAACAATCGCTATACGGGCAGTGGCAATATTCTTGGCCACCAGAATTTCGATACGCATCGTAAGAGTGACTTCGGAGCCAACCTGCGTGAGCGCAACCAGAAGCCCGACTACAACAACTATGGCAACCGCAATGCCGACCATCGCACTTCCGACTCGCGCTACCGCGACAACAGTGGCAACCAGAATGCACCGCTCATCAACAACCGTTCCACATCCAATGGCAGCAGTCGTGGAGCAACGACCAACACCACCTCGCGTAGCACCTCCACGCAGTCCACTACTACAAGTAGCAGTCGTGGCTCATCGGGTAGCAGTCGTGGCTCATCGGGTAGCAGCCGTGGCGCATCCACTACCAACTCCAGTTCCTCGCGCAGCACATCTTCTGCCACTTCCGCTCGCGGAACTTCCACTCGCGGAAACTCTACCAGACGCTGACTCTGTTCAAAACATCTGATACCATGAAAAGCATCCTTTATTCCATCCTGTTTGCAAACGCAGTGCAATTCCCGTTTGCCTTTTGGCTTGTCCCCATTGCTTCATTGGTCGCACTGGGCATGGCTTGGTTTTTCTTTCGTTCCATGATGAAGGCGGACGAAGGCTCGCCCCGCATGTGCGAGATTGCGGGTCATGTGCGTCGTGGCGCCATGGCCTACCTGAAACAACAATACAAGGTAGTTTTCATCGTGTTCATCGTGCTGGCACTCATCTTTGCCTTTATGGCATACGGCCTGCATGTCCAGAATACTTGGGTTCCCTTCGCCTTCCTGACAGGCGGTCTGTTTAGCGGATTGGCTGGTTTCTTTGGCATGAAGACGGCCACCTATGCCTCTGCACGCACGGCCAACGCTGCCCGCAAAAGTTTGGATGGAGGATTGAAGATAGCCTTTCGCAGCGGAGCGGTCATGGGACTGACTGTGGTCGGTCTTGGATTGCTTGACATAGCACTATGGTTCCTTATTCTAAACCGCTTTGATTCCAATGGACTCATTTCCATCACCACCACGATGCTCACCTTTGGCATGGGTGCCTCCACACAGGCTCTGTTTGCCCGCGTCGGTGGAGGCATCTACACGAAAGCAGCCGACGTGGGTGCCGACATTGTAGGTAAGGTGGAGGCCGACATTCCCGAGGACGACCCGCGCAACCCCGCGACCATTGCCGATAATGTGGGCGATAATGTGGGCGATGTGGCAGGCATGGGTGCCGACCTTTATGAATCGTACTGTGGCAGCATCCTCAGCACGGCGGCACTGGGTGCGGTAGCCTTTGCGGATTTGGCTCACGAGGGAATGCAGTTGCGCGCAGTCATCGCACCGATGCTCATCGCAGCCGTCGGTGTGTTCCTGAGTATCTTTGGCATTTATCTCGTGCGCACGAAGGAGGGTGCCACCATGCGCGATTTGCTGCACTCGCTTTCGGTGGGCACTAATGTTTCGGCAATGCTTATTGCTGTCGCTACGTTCGGCATCCTCTACCTGCTGAAAATCGAAAACTGGATAGGACTTTCGTTCTCTGTCGTTACGGGTCTGGCCGCAGGTGTCATCATAGGACAGGCCACGGAATACTATACCTCGCACAGTTATAAGCCGACGCAGAAGATTTCCGAGGCTGGACTTACTGGCTCTGCCACCGTCATCATCAAGGGCATTGGCACGGGCATGATTAGCACTTGTATTCCAGTCATCACCATTGGTGTGGCCATAATGCTCAGTTACCTATGTGCCAATGGGTTTGACGGCAGTATGTCCTCCGAGGCTTTGTCGCATGGACTTTATGGCATCGGCATTGCAGCCGTGGGTATGCTCTCCACGCTGGGCATCACATTGGCCACCGATGCCTACGGTCCCATTGCCGACAATGCGGGTGGCAATGCCGAGATGAGTGAACTGGGCGAGGAAGTGCGCCACCGCACTGATGCCCTCGATGCCTTGGGCAACACCACTGCTGCCACGGGCAAGGGCTTTGCCATCGGTTCGGCGGCTCTGACGGCTTTGGCATTGCTGGCTTCGTATATCGAAGAGGTAAAGATAGCCATGGAACGGGCAGGAATGACGCTTACGAACTTGCGTGGCGACATCATCAATGCGTCACAGGCCACCATTCCCGATTTTATGAACCACTTCCAGGTAAACCTGATGAATCCGCGTGTCTTGGTGGGTGCATTTATCGGAGCCATGGCAGCCTTCCTGTTCTGCGGCCTTACCATGGAGGCTGTAGGTCGCGCTGCCCAGAAGATGGTGGAGGAGGTGCGTCGCCAGTTCCGTGAGATTGCAGGTATTCTTGAGGGGAAAGCCACTCCCGACTATGGTCGTTGCGTGGAAATCTCCACCCGTGCCGCCCAGCACGAGATGATATTCCCCTCACTCTTGGCCATTGCCATCCCCATCATCGTGGGCTGTGTGCTTGGCGTTGCAGGCGTGCTGGGACTGCTCGTAGGCGGACTGGCATGTGGATTTACTTTGGCCGTGTTCATGGCCAACGCAGGTGGTGCTTGGGACAATGCCAAGAAAATGGTTGAAGAGGGCAACTTTGGCGGGAAGGGCTCTTTTGCTCACAAGGCCACCATCGTCGGGGACACCGTAGGCGACCCGTTCAAGGACACCAGCGGCCCCTCGCTGAACATCCTCATCAAGTTGATGTCCATGGTCAGCATTGTCATGGCAGGCCTTACCGTTTTATTCTCCTGACACACAAATTTACCATTTAACCATTTACCATTTACCATTTACCATTTTTCACTTTTCACTTGCCCCTTGCCCCTTGCCCCTGTAGGGAGGAATATTCCCCTCCTATGGAGGGGTTAGGGGAGGTTCAAGCAAGGTGCAAGGTGCAAGAGGATGTCATAGGAGGTAAGGGGTAAGAGGTAAGAGAAATGTATTAGACTCCCTGAATAATTCTCAAGAGGAAAACGTATCCTCTTCTCACTTCTCACAACTCCCCTCCCTTCCAAGGGGAGGGGCTGGGGTGGGGTCTGCCACTTCGTTCTCGCTGTTCGCTCGCGACCCCTTCGGAGTTCTCACCTCCCAAAAGGGAGGGTTAGGGTAGGTCCTTCAATTTTCAATTTTCAATTTTCAATTTTCAGCCCCCCTCTTGTTATAATTTCTCCCCGTAGCACAGGTCGCCGCAGTCGCCGAAGCCGGGGACGATGTACTTGTGCTCGTTCATGCCCGGGTCAATGGCCGCGCACCACAATGTAGTGTCCTCGGCAACATTCCTCTGCAGCATCTCCATGCCCTCGGGCGTGCCGATGACGCTGGCGATGTGTACATGGGCAGGCTTGCCTGTCTTCAGCAGTGCCTCGTAGGCAGCCACCATGCTGCCGCCTGTGGCGAGCATGGGGTCCACGATGATGAGCGTCTTACCCTTGACCGATGGCGATGCCATGTACTCCGTGTGGATGCCTACCTCAGTGTGCTCGCGGTTGGTGTACATACGGAAGGCCGACACAAAGGCGTTCTCCGCATGGTCGAATACGTGGAGGAATCCCTCATGGAAGGGCAGTCCGGCGCGCAGCACCGTGGCCAGCAGCAGGTCGTCCTTCGCCAGCATCACCTCGGCTGTGCCCAGCGGCGTGCTGACTTTCTTGGGCTTGTACGCCAAGGTCTTGGAGATTTCATACGCCATCGCCTCGCCAATGCGGCGGATGTTCTGGCGGAAGAGCGTGCGGTTCCGTTGGTAACTCTTGTCGCGAATCTCGGCCAGGAAGTGGTTGACGACCGAGTTCTGTTCACTTAGGTTAATCGTTTTCATGGTATGATGTATATCTTACTATCGGCATGTTTTTGTCATGTCCGCGCTGCAAAGATACGATTAAAAGTTGAAAGTTGAAAGTTGAAAGTTGAAAATTGTTGGAAATTGAGAATTGAAGGATCTACCCTAACCCTCCCTTTTGGGAGGTGAGAACGCCGAAGGGGTCGCGAGCGAACAGCGAGAACGAAGTGGCAACGCCATTTTACGAGCGAGCGAACAGCGAGAACGAAGTGGCAAGTGACGGAGCAGCGAGGACAGCCGCTACGGTGGTCAGTCCGTGCGGCTCGTGCGTACGCAGTAAGAGCATTATGACTCCCCTCCCTTTTGAGGGGAGGGGCAGGGGTGGGGTAGGCACGAGAATGTTAGTAATCTGCCTGCTGGGCTGTTTACCCCACCCCAGTCATTCCTGCTGTTTACCCCACCCCGCTCTACGAGCACCCCTCCCCTTGGAAAAGGGAGGGGAGTTTTTTGCCCTACTCCGATGGAGTTTCTTCTTGTCTTCGGTCGGGCGCATCCTTCTTGTCTGCGGCGGGGCGCATCCCAGGCCGCAAGGGACGAGTGGTAACCAGACTCCCCTCTAGAGGGGAGTTTAGTGTCTTGTACTGAGATCGCTTACTGCAATACGCTGTTGATTGCGCAATGATTCGCTGTTGGTTGCGCAATGATTCACCGTTGATTGGGTATCAAATGCGCATTGATTGGAGCAATGATGATGCGTTGATTGGGTATTAAATCCGCGTTGATTGGGTAGTGATGAAGGGTGGGGTATATGGTATTTTGGGTGTCATTGGGTGTCATCGGGTGTCATACCCTTATATAACTTTTAATACTATATACAAAAGTGCCTATCGATATAGACTTTTGACTTTTGAACGCGTAATTTATATATTTATAGAAAACGATGACACCCGATGACACCCGATGACACCCAATGACACCCAATAGCCCTACGCTGCCATTTCTGATTTTAAGTTTCGTATGTCATGAAGATATAGGAAAATAAGGGTTAACGGTCATGTCTAAGGGCAAAATCCTAACGCCTGTTTCTTATTCCCTCAGATAGGGAGCCGTAAGGGAGACGGGACACTGGAGAAGGTCGGCAGGAGTACCTTGGAACACGATGCTGCCTCCCTGCTCTCCGGCACCGGGGCCGAGTTCCACTACATAGTCGGCGGCACGGATGACATCGGTGTTGTGCTCGATGACATAGACCGTGTTGCCCCGTTCCTGCACCATGAAGCGGAAGAGTCCGATGATGCGATTGACGTCCTTGGGGTGGAGCCCGTCGGTGGGTTCGTCGATGATGAACATTTTTCCCTGCTCACCCAGCATCGAGGCCATCTTCAAACGGCGCAACTCTCCGCCCGACAGGGTGGAAAGAGCCTGGTTGAGATGGAGATAACCCAGGCCGACATCCATCATGGGTTGCAACTTCTCGGCGATGGGTGTGCCGCAGAACATCTCTACAGCCCTGCGGACGGAGAAGTCCATGACTTGGGCAATGGAGAAACTGCCCTGGGGGAGGTCTAAAGTGTATTGCAATGCCTCGGGCGAATAGCGAAGGCCGTGGCAGGCTTCGCAGGTGGTTTCGATGTTGTCCATGAAGGCCATTTCCGCCACGACAATGCCTTTGCCTCCGCAGACGGGACAGGCTCCCTTGCCATTGAAGGCGAAATCTGTTTCCTTTTTCTTGAATTTACGCGCAAAGAGTTTGCGGATGTCGCCTGCCACGTCCATGTAGGTGGCAGGGGTGGAGCGCAGACTCACGCCGATGTCCTTCTGGCTGATGTACACAAATTTCCCATGTGTTCGTTCGTCGTTTGCCATTTGTGCCTGAAGGGCTTCCATAAGGGAACTTTTTCCACTGCCTGCCACGCCACAGACCACGCAGAAGCAACCCGTAGGCAGGTCGATGCTGATGTCCTGCAGGTTGTGGAGGGAGGCATGGCGCAAAGAGACCCGCCCCGGCCCTCCCTTAAAGGGAGGGAGCATTTCCGTGGAGACATCCGACTTTTCCCCTTCCTTATATAAGGGAGAGTCGGGGAGGGTCTTCAGGCATCTGCCCGTATCCGTGTCGCTTTGCAGCAGTTCTTCGTAAGAACCCTCGAAGACGATGCGCCCACCGTCGGCACCGGGACCTGGTCCCATATCGACTATGTGGTCGGCCATACGAATCATCTCGCGGTGGTGTTCGACGAGAAGCACCGTGTTTCCGGCATCGCGCAGTCGGCGCACGGAGTGTTTCATCAGTTGGATGTCGTGGTTGTGCAGTCCCGTCGAAGGTTCGTCCAGGATGTAAAGCACGTCGGAAAGCGAGGAATTGATGTATTTGGCTATCTTGCAGCGCTGCGCCTCGCCGCCGGAGAGAGTGCCCACGGCACGGTCGAGACTCAGGTAGCCCAGACCGATTTCCTCCAGCGCAGTCAGCCGTGCCGCGATGGCTTGCTTCAGGTCTGTGGCCAAAGGCTGTGTAAGGGAGCGCACCCACTGGTTCAACTTCGTGATGGACAGGGCGCACACCTCGGCTATGTTCAGTCCCTCGCCCTCTGTGAGCGGCGAGGCGATGCGGCACGAACGAATCTTCTCGTTCAGGCGCGTGCCGCCGCAGTCGGGACACGTGCCCATGCGTAACATGGGGTTCAGTACGGCACTGTGCAGGAGCCCCTCCTCGGAATTGATGATGCTGCGGTACATACGCGGGATGATCCCTTCGTACTTGGCGGACTTCGGCCAGTTGGAGGGTGGATTTTTCAGTCGTATCTGGGGGCTGTGGAGGAAGAGTTCCAGTTCTTCGGGCGAATAGTCGCGAATCTTCTTGTCGAGGTCGAATAGCCCCGAATGGGCATAGCGAATCCAACGCCAGCCGCCCTTGCCGAAGGCTATGTAGTGGATGGTGTCCTCGTCGTTCAGACTCTTGTCGAAGTCCACGAGTTTGTGGATGTCCAGTTCGCGAATCTCGCCCAGGCCCGAACAGCGGGGGCAGGAGCCTTCGGGATGGTTGAACGAGAATGCCTCGCTGTATCCCACGAAAGGCTGACCGACACGCGAGAAGAGCAGGCGCAGGAGTGCCATGATGTCGGTGTATGTGCCCACGGTGGAACGTGAGTTCTGCCCTGGTTTGCGCTGGTCGATGACGATGGCGATGGGCAGGTTCTCGATGGCCTCGACGTGGGGCCGCCCGTACTTGGGCAGGTATTGCTGTACGAATGTGGGGAATGTGTCGTTGAGTTCGCGGCGCGACTTGGCGGCAATGGTGTCCATGACCAGGCTGCTCTTGCCCGAACCCGAGACCCCCGTAACCACCGTAATCTGGTGCTTCGGTATCTCCAGCGACACATTTTGCAGGTTGTTCTCCGTCGCTCCCCGTATGATGATGCGGTCGTTCTTCATATCTTTACAGAACTTCGGTCAAATCCCGTTGCAACTCGGCATGGACAATGCCAAGTCATTTACTTCATCCGCCAGCCCTTGTCGGTAAGCACCATGGGCAGGGAAACCTGTTCGGAAGTGCTGTCGCCGTAGGTGAGCATTACAAAAACGTGAGTGACCTCGTTGCAGACGGTGTCGCCCACGGCGCGAGCCGCACAGATGCCGTTGCGCAATTTCTGTTCTTCGTCGATGTGTTGCAGGAACATGTCGCGCAGTTGCTGACGATATCCCTCCGGCAGGCTGTCGTAGTCGGCCATGCCACGCATGTAACCGTCCACATCGCCCTGGATGAGGTAGCCATAGTATTTTTCGGCAGTTTCACGAGCCGACAACTCTTTTTTGCAAGCCGAAACGATGCACGACGCCGTCACGAGGACCATAAAATAATACAGTAGTTTACGCATCAAAGTCCCATTTTAGGGACAAAGTTACTAAAAAACGAGAGAAAAGCCAAATTCATTTGAGTTTTTCCGATACGAAGCAACTTCGCCACGAAATGGTTAAGTTACGAAAAGTCGAGCACGAAGACGCCAGGTTTTATGGGATAGGTGTGTTGCGGTACTGTGTGGGGGTGATGCCATAGGCTGTGCGGAAGGTGCGAGTAAAGAAGTTTGAGTCGTCAAATCCACATTCCCACGCTATTTCCTTCACCGTCATGTCGGTGCTCTTCAGCAGTCGTACAGCCTTCTCCAGTTTGAGGCGTGTGATGTAGTTGTTAGGTGTGTCGCCTGTCACGCTCAAGAAGCGTCGGCTCAGTTGACTGCGGCTCATGCACATGTGTTCGGCGAGGCTGTCGATGCTGACACGTTGCTCGGTCATGTTCTCGTGTATGTAGCTCGATACGGCAACGAGGAACTCACGATCTTGCGGTGCCAACTTGACCAATGGTGTCTTGACGGTCTGCACCTCAGTGCTTTGTGGCGTTTTGTCTTGAGATGCTTCGCTTTTTGGGGCATTTTGTTTATCATCAGATTGTACGTCCGTCCCTGTTTGAGAGGGAGAATCCACCGTCGCCTTGCCCAAGTGTTTTTCCTTTCTGAAGGCCAAGCACAGTGCAACCACCGTGAGCAGCAACAATACGAGTGCAATTGCCAGTGCCAGTTGCTGATGCTTCAGCGTGCTCTGCTGTCGTTCTATCTGTGCCTCTTGTTCGTGCATATCGTAGCGCGTGCGGTATTCCGATGCCATTTCTGTCAGTCGTTCCGTGTGCATGCTGTCGTTCAAGGCGATGGCCTCGTTCAGACATTCGTAGGCGAGGGCGTTCTGTCCCGTGGCGTGGTAACTGTCGGCCAAGGCGCGCGTGCACAGCGAAAGGAAGAAACGGTTGCCTGTCTTACGTGCAATGTCTGTTGCCTCTTGTAGGTAGGCTATTGATTCCTTCCACCTTCCCTGACGTTGGCAGAGGCGACCCAGTTGGCGCAAGTCGATGCCCAAGGAGTGGGGTTCGCCCAACACGCGCAGCGTGTCGATGGCACGCATGTAGAGTTTTTCGGCACGTTCCAGTTCGCCTCGGTTGTCATATATGTCTGCCATCTGCGACAGTCGGCGTGCCGTGCCCAAGGTATTCCCAGCCTTGCTGTCCAGTTCATAAGCACGCTCGGCAAAGCGCAGTGCCTCCTCCGTCTCGCCCTTCTTGTTCATTATCTCTGCGGCAGCACCATAGCGTATGGCGAGTTTGGGGGAGTGGGGTAGGCTCTCCTCCAGTCGGATGGCCTCGCGGATGTATCGCGCAGCATCATCCGGGTAACCTGCAGCCATGTGGGTGCTTGCCAAGTTGCTCACGGCAGACGATAGGCGTGCCGTGTCGCCCAGCAGACTATCGAGTCGCAGTTCGGCGAGGTATGTCGCCATCGCGGTCTCAAAGTCTCCCATAATATAATAATGGTATGCTTCCTCGGCGAGGGCATCCGCTTCGTTCAGTGTGTCTTCCAATTCATGTGCCCGTTGTGCCATTTCGTGGTAGGCCTTGGCGGCAAGGCTGTGGCGCTGATGGCCGGTGTAGTACTGTCCCATGCCGCAACTGACCTCCATGCGCACCTTGGGCGTGGCGGTCTTTGCCGTAAACTTATAGAGTGAGTCCACTGCTCCTTCGGCATTCAGTATCAGCATCAGTCGGTTGGCGCTTTGATAGTCCACGCGGTTTCCTTGTCTCACAATGTGATAGAGTGAATCGATGGTGTCGGCCACGGCGGTATTAGTGCCAATGCCGAGGATTAGCAGAGACAGCAGCAGAATGCGAGTTTGTTTGATTCTCATCTTGATATTGTTCGTTTTTGTATGGCAAAATTACAGAAAAGAAATCGGCTGTGCAACGATTTGCGCTCTCTTTTCCATCTTTCACTCCACAGATTTGATAGGTAGTGCATAGCATGAATATAGAATTGTAAATCAATGTTGTAGATTGATAAAGTGTAAAAATAATGCTAATGTACCCATGAAAATAGAACGGATAATGCTATCTTTTGGAAGAATTGTCCTATGCCTTTGCGATAAATAATCCGTAACTTTGCTGCAAACTTTCAAATATCAAGCGTATGAAAAGAATCATTACTCTCATCTTCGCCCTCATGGGCTTTGCCGTGGGAACTACGGCTGCAACAGTGATTACAAGTGTGGAGGGAACCTCCTCTCCCAAATTTGTGCTTGTTCCCCAAGTGGGAAACTCAGTGCTTACCTATCCCACGGTGACCATCACGAAGGGCTCGCCTGCTGTCATATACACCAAAAACGGTGAGTATAAAGGAGTTTGGCAAAAGAAGAACGGAAGTAAATGGGAAGACGTTTATTCCGGTGAGTTCACTCCCGGCACTTGGCGTTTCAATTGCCTGCTCAGTATTCCTGATGAAACGAATAGCTATAACCTTAGTCCGTCGCTGACCGTGAAGGTAGATGGCGAGAAATGGGAAGTGGAGAATGTGGTTAATGACGAGTATAGCTCTTATGCTTACATCAATTCGCCAGAATATGTGGTTGACAGCAGACAGTTCATCGTGGAAATCGAGGCAACTTCTTCGCCAACTGTCAGTTCCGTCCCCAAGTTTGGAAAGGCAATGGAGAAGCCTTCCTTCACGGTGACGAAAGGTAAGCCCGCCTTCTTCAGCATCAGTGAGACTGCCGGATGGTGGGAACAGAAAGAAGGTAGCACATGGAAGGTTGCAGATGCCGATGCATTCAGTGCCGGCACATGGCGCTTCAAGGCTCCGATTGGCATCAAGAACAATGATGCCTTGTCATACAAGTTTGCTCCGGCTTCGGCATTAAACGTGAAGGTCGATGGTGCAGCGTGGAGCGTGGAATTGGTGGACAACCAAGACACCTACGCATGGGCATACGCCAACTCGCCCGAATACGTTGTAGAGGAGACACTAAGCGGCACCCTTGGCACGCAAGGGACATGGGAAATCGACAATGGCGTGCTGACCATTGACTACAACGGCGACATGCCGCAAGACGTCACCCTCTCGACCACCGACCCAGAGAAGGCCTACCGCTTGGTGTTTGAGCCGTACCTGAAGCAGATTCAGAAGGTGGTCATCAAGGGCCACGACGTGGGCGTGCAGCCCTACCTCTTCTATTTCGATGGCGACGGCCCCGACGGCACCCACCCCGACGATAACATCACGGAGATTACCATCAGTTCGGGCGTGAAGAGCATCGGCAAGCAAGCCTTCGTCGTGTATAACCTGAAGCACTTCTACACCTATCGCGAGATGCCCCCCACGCTGAGCAGCGACAACGGAGGCAGCAACGTATTCTGGCAGAAGCGCATCACGGCCAACCTGACACGCCTTCACGAACTGAACAAGTCGGGCGTGGGCACCAACTATGCCCGCACGAACACGGAATGGGTGAAGTTTGCCGTCATCACCAATGACCTCAACCAGACCGACGACCCCAACTATGCCGATGTGGTGGGCATCAACGACCTCACCCCAGACCTCTCCCAAGGAGACGGAGCATGGTACACGCTCGACGGACGACGCATGCAAGGCAAGCCCGCGCAGAAGGGCCTATATATAAGGAATGGTAAGAAAGTGATGGTGAAGTAAAGTCAGACGCTTGGTCGTGGCTTATAAATGCACAGTATTGAACAACATAATAAAACAGCCTATGAAAAGACTCATAACATTTGCCCTGGTGGTTATGGCAGTGTCCATAAGACTTACGGCACAGACATCTACCCATCTGCTGCAATTCTGCAACAAAGATCCCTTGTATGCCTCCGACCATACGGGCGATTACTGGACCAAGGTGCTTCGCGACGACTACGGTGTGCTGAAAAGCGGCACCGTGGAGTACGACGGAGGCAACACCTTCACGTTTACAAACGCGCAAATCGACTGTTCGGAAGTGTTCTTCATCCAGACAAGGCGGGATGTCGTGTTGCGCTTCGTCGGCAAGAACAAGTTCCTCCATTTCTATCCCGAAAGTGCAGCCTTGGTCTTCGGCAGCAATGTCGTGCTCGAAGCCGGTGCCTCGGGAGCGACCTTGGAGGTTGAGCCATGGGCTGAATTCTCTGACTGCATTTGGCTTGGTCTGGCTACAGACACGGAAGGTTACAAACTCACCATCCGAAATGGTTTGGGTGTGACACTTAACGGTGCATCAACGAAGGGCGACCGCCAGCACTATTGCATCAATGCCAGCAACACATCTACCGTGGCCATTGACAACAGTTCTTTGCTCATGATTTCGGCCAACCGATACCCTTTCCACAATCATCCCCAATTGCAACTCAACGGGACTTATCTTGCTGAACCCATCGATGGAAGGTACGATGCGGCATCAGGCTATTTCCTGGCGGCAAACGGCGAACTCTCCCGCGATGCACGCATCATACCCATAAGTTATGGTGCCGTGCAGACGGTCACCCTGAACGAGTCGCTCCTGCAATTCAATAAGATTAATGAGACAGCCCAACTCTCGGCCACCTTCGTCCCGGCCTATGCCTACGACCGTTCCCTGACGTGGTCGAGCAGCAACAACAGCGTGGCTCAGGTGAGCACAAAGGGGGTAGTGACTGCAATAGGACAGGGAACCTGCACCATCACGGCCACGAGTTCGAATGGAAAGAAAGGAACTTGCGAGGTGACCGTATCCGACCAGATTTATCCCACGAGCATTGTAATTAACAATATGCCTTCGTTGTTATTTACGAACACAGGCAGCTCGTACTCACGCCAACTGTATGTCACCCTCACTCCGGACAATGCCACCGTGACAGACTTGACCTGGTCGAGCAGCAACACCAGTGTGGCTACGGTGTCGAACGGTACGGTGACACCCGTCGGCTTGGGCTCATGTACCATCACGGTTAAGACAAAGAACGGAAAGACGGCAGACATCAAGGTTGCTGTCGATAAAAACGGCGTATTGCCCACAGGCATTTCGCTCAATGAAACTACTGCCATGGTGCAAATCGGCAGGACGCTGCAATTGAGCGCTGCAATTACGCCATCCAATGCCACGGACAAAAGCATTTCCTGGCAAAGCTATGACCCAAAGATTGCAACCGTGGATGCCAACGGATTGGTGACAGCCGTGGCAACGGGTGAGACAAAAATTGTGGCTCATACGGTCAATAATGCTGAGACGGCAACCTGCATTGTCACGGTGAAAGAGCAAGTCAAGAGCAGTGGCTTACTCGGCACGCAGGGAACATGGGAAATCAAGGACGGCGTGCTGACCATCGACTATGAGGGCGACATGCCGCAAGACGTCACCCTCTCGACCACTGACCCAGAGAAGGCCTACCGCTTGGTGTTTGAGCCGTACCTGAAGCAGATTCAGAAGGTGGTCATCAAGGGCCACGACGTGGGCGTGCAGCCCTACCTCTTCTATTTCGATGGCGACGGCCCCGACGGCACCCACCCCGACGACAACATCACGGAGATTACCATCAGTTCGGGCGTGAAGAGCATCGGCAAGCAAGCCTTCGTCGTGTATAACCTGAAGCACTTCTACACCTATCGCGAGATGCCCCCCACGCTGAGCAGCGACAACGGAGGCAGCAACGTATTCTGGCAGAAGCGCATCACGGCCAACCTGACTCGTCTGCACGAACTGAACAAATCGGGCGTGGGCACCAACTATGCCCGCACGAACACGGAATGGGTGAAGTTTGCCGTCATCACCAACGACCTCAACCAGACCGACGACCCCAACTATGCCGATGTGGTGGGCATCAACGACCTCACCCCAGCCCTCTTCCAAGGAGACGGAGCATGGTACACGCTCGACGGACGACGCATGCAAGGCAAGCCCGCGCAGAAGGGCCTATATATAAGGAATGGTAAGAAGGTGATGGTGAAATGAGATTAAGAACTAACGACCTTAAACAACACTAATAACTAATAACCTTTTATTTAATAACCTATTTAATAACCTAAAAAATCTTAACTGATGAAAAAGTTTTTTGTAATGGCCGCCCTGGCATTGATGGGCAGCATGGTATTCACCGCATGTGGTGACGATGACGAGAACGAACCTAAGGGTGGAAAGACTGACACCGAACTGCTGGAAGGCTACTGGGAGTCGGACAAGTACAACTATGTCGCCGACGAGACATTCGAGGCTTACACGAAAAGGTACGTTTGCCTTGAGAAGAGCGGTGCCGTGACAATTGTTACAAGCAACACCGAAGAGCACGAAGAATTTGTGTCGACCGGTTATGAGTGGGAGAGCGGTACATTCACCGTGGAGGAAGACAAACAAGAAATCGACTTCTTCATCGACCACCTAAACGGCGAGGCGCAGGAAGGATATTCCTTCCAGTACATCTATGAGTTGGGCGACAACGATGATGTCCTGTGGGCTACCGAGAACTTCCCCGGCGCAGAGAAGATTCGCTACAAGGCCATCAGCAAGGCTGAGTTCCAGAAGGTGCTGAATGCCGCCAAGGCTTCTTTCTAATACGTGGCGCGCGTGCGTCTCTCTTTCGCAATGATTTTCTATTTGTTTAACCTTATAAAATTATTAAAGACATGAAAAAGTACCTCATGATGCTTGCCGCAGCCATGATGCTGCTGGCCATGCCTACTGACTCTTATGCACAGTTCGGCAAACTAAAGAATGCCGTGAAGGGGGCAGTGAAGTCAAACACCACGACTACTACCCAGAAGAAGAATGGTGCCGACGAGTTCAATCGTTCGGATTCCGAGGCCGAGCAGCGTAAGAAATGGGCAGAAATGGATGCCAAGAAAGCAGCCTGGGAAAAGGAAAAGGCCGCTAAGGATGCCGCGCTGGCTAAGTCTGGCACCACCACTGCCACCAGCAAGAAGAAGGAACTGCCCACCGAACCCTCTGCCGCAGCCAAGGCCAACGACCCCAAGGCCACGGACGAGACCATTCCCGAAGGCTTCACCAAGTCCATCAAGGCACTACATGCTGCCTACGAGGCTCTGCCCGCAGAGTATTTCCACCAGCCTTACTACGAGTACGCAAAGTTCTACTTCATGGACACACCCGAGAACCAAGCCTATCACGAAAAGGCCTATAATCGCGTCTGTCAGTATCGTTCGCAGCATACCTCGGGAGATTGTATCAAAAATTCGGACTATGATTACATCAAGGGTAACAGCGGTAGGATGATTGGCATCGGCGTTCCTACAGCCTTTGCCCTTACAGCACGATTCATTGCCGACCCCAACAGCCTGGCAGGTACCGCCGCGTATGTAGATCTTTGGACATGGATCGAAGCACAAAGGACTTCTAGTGTGCATTATTGCAAAGAAGTGAGAGACAAGGACGGTGATGTTATTGCCTATGCAAACAGTTCTGGTGAAGATGCAACTAAAATGACTAATGCTATTGAAGCTATGGGAATAGAACCTCATGGCAACCTCTTGCTGCAAGTTTTCGACCAGAATTACGCTGCCTTCAAAACCGAGAAATCTGCGTTGAACAAAGAGATATGCTATCGTCGCATGGAGATGGCATACGAAGCCATCGTTCGTAATCACTACACCGACGGCCTCACCACCGAGCAGATAGAGGACATGAGCATCCGCTGGAAAAACGTCATGCGCAAAATCGCAACCTTCTGGGATGCCTCCAAGGCCGAAGGAGCAAAGTTGCTCAAGCAGTAATCGGATATCCTTGAGCAATTCCCCCAGTAAGAAGGAGGACAGCGAACAGAAGAGCGACGCGTTGCACATCGAAGTGCACGCGTCGCTTTCGTTCTTATGTTTGATATGAAGGGTATTATTAGTATAGGAAACCAAAGAGCCAGAGAGGAATTCGGTTGCCATGGCCGAACTCGATATCATCACTTGCCACATAACTATTGGCAACATCCTTAACTTGACTGAACGACTTATTCTTCCCACCAACTTCTATCGTGTATTTCCCGTCAATCAGAAAGTCGCCCTGTCTCGAGAAAGTGATGCTGTGACTCTCCTTCATTTGGTTGGCAAAGAAGGTTTCCCTGTCATTGCCCTTATCCACGTTGGTAGAGAGAGCATGCATTAGGTTTGTATTTTCCATATATACTTTTTCGGGCTTAGTCAGTTGGCTCATGTCGTTCCGGTCAGCATACAGGTTCGTTATAAGAGCCGCTTTCTCCAAGACCTGAAGAATCTGGGAGGTCTGGTTGCGAGTAGCTTCTATGGCCTGTCCGAGTTTCGTGATGTTTGGTGAATAGGGAACCATCTCGGAGAGGATATACAGCAGTCGTTTCACCTTCTTGACCGTAATCGAGGCAACGTCTTCCACTGCTCTCAGGTCATCGTCTATGATAGTGGATATAGTTTGCTGGATTGCCGCATAATAGGTGTTTGCCAACTGCTTGTAATAGGGGTAGTAGCCTATGCTGAGGAAGTCGTCGAAATACTTCAATGGCTTGATGCGCTGTGTTATCTGGCGTGCAATTTCTAAATGGTTGCGGAGAATGTCCTCCAAGGAATGGACAGGCAAGTCGGCCACCCCTTCAAATTTCAGGTATTCCCTGAATGAAAGCCCCTGGATATCATAGAAGATGCAACGCCGCGAGAGGTCGGCCACAGACTTATCTATCTTCAGCAAAGAGGAACCAGTGAAGGCAACATGTAGATTGGGAAAGGAATCAATGATGTTTTTCAACTCCTGCATCCAGTTTTTATAAGGATAGCGGTGGACTTCATCCAAAAAGAGATGTGTGCCTCCACGATGGTAGTGGTAGTCAACCAGTTCCATTAAGCGATGCTCTGAGAACCAGATGTTGTCGAGCGAAACATATACGGCCTCGTTCCCCCGAAAATGTTCTTTCATATACTGCCAGAAAGCCGTTGACTTTCCTATACCTTTCGCTCCTTTAATACATAGCATCGGCAAATCCCACTCAAGTCTGTCATAGAAATAACGGTGGATATTTGGACTTACGTTGGTAACGAGGCGTTCCGAAATCTGATATAGTTCTTCTATTTCCATGAGTATGATATTAAAGATTACGGGGGCAAATATACAAAGTTTTTATGAAACGACATCAAATAAATATGGAAAATGCTCTTTCCGATGAGCATAATTTGAAGTTTTGTGCTCATCGGAAAGAGCAATACGTCCAATACCTTTACAATATTTATTCGCAAAATTTGTGGTTCCTTAACCTAAGGGCGAGGGGCAATGAGTAAGGTGAGAAGTGAGAAGAGACCCTCTCCAACCTCTCCCTTAAAGGGCGAGGTTTTTTCCCTCCCTTTAAGGGAGGGTTAGGGTAGGTCCTTCATTTTTCAATTTTCATTTTTTCATTTCTGCCTGATGAAGATGTTCATGGGGCAACCCGAGAAGTCCCAGCGTTCGCGTATCTTGTTCTCGAGGAAACGGCGATAAGGCTCGCGTACATACTGCGGAAGGTTGGCATAGAAGACGAATGTGGGCACATGCGTCTCGGGAATCTGGTTGCAATACTTTATCTTTATGTACTTGCCCTTCATGGAGGGTGGCGGGAAGGCCTCGATGAGGGGAAGCATTTCCTCGTTCAGACGTCGGGTGCCGACACGGCGCACGCGGTTGTCATAGACAGCCTTGGCCGTTTCCAGAATCTTGAAGATGCGCTGTTTCGTAATGGCAGAGGCAAAGATGATGGGGAAATCCGTAAACGGAGCCATGCGGTCGCGGATGGCATCGATGAAGGTGTCCATGACCTTTTGGTTCTTGTCGGGCACCAAGTCCCACTTGTTCACGACCACCACGAGGCTCTTCTGGTTCTTCTGTATGAGTTGGAAGATGTTCATGTCCTGGCCTTCGATGCCTCGTGTGGCATCAATCATGAGGATGCAGACATCCGAGTTCTCGATGGCACGGATGGAGCGCATGACGCTGTAGAACTCCAAATCCTCGGAAACCTTGTTCTTTCGGCGTATGCCTGCGGTATCGACCAGGAAGAAATCGAGCCCGAACTTATTGAAGCGAGTGTATATGCTGTCGCGCGTGGTGCCAGCGATGTCGGTCACGATGTGGCGGTCCTCGCCGATAAAGGCGTTGACAAGCGAACTCTTGCCGACATTGGGACGACCCACCACGGCAAAGCGCGGAATGTTTGCCTCGAGACCTTCGTCAGCCTGCTTGGGCAGTACCTCGATGATGTGGTCCAGCAGGTCGCCCGTGCCGCTGCCTGTGACAGAGGATATGCACCAGGGGTCGCCCAATCCCAGGGAATAGAACTCGGCTGCCATGTACTGCTGGTCGTTGTTGTCGGTCTTGTTTGCTACCAGGACAACAGGCTTTTCCGAACGGCGCAGGATGGCTGCCACCTCGCTGTCGAGGTCGGTCACGCCATTCTGTACATCGACAAGGAACAGGATGACGTCTGCCTCCTCGGTGGCAACGATTACCTGTTTGCGTATTTCCTCCTCGAAGATGTCGTCCGAGTTTACCACCCATCCGCCAGTGTCCACGACAGAAAACTCCTTGCCAGTCCATTCACACTTGCCATATTGGCGGTCGCGTGTGGTGCCTGCCTCGTCGCTGACGATGGCGTGGCGCGTCTGTGTCAGGCGATTGAACAGGGTGGATTTGCCCACATTCGGGCGTCCTACGATTGCTACCAGATTACTCATTTTTCCTTAATTTTCGGCAAAGATACGAATAAAAGTTGAAAATTGAAAATTGAAAATTGAAAATTGACTCAGCTTTCGGAAGTTAAAGGAGTTAAAGAAGTTAAAGGAGTTAAAGGACGATGCCATTTGGTTGCTGCATGCTTTCAGCCTTGAAGATTGGCTGCAAAAACAATTGTCCTTTAACTTCCCCAAGAGAGCGGAGCGAACTAACTTCTTTAACTTCTTTAACTTCCAATAAATTGAAAAATGAGAAATTGAAAATTGAAAATTGAAAATTTGGTTTTGTGCTCAATTTTCACTACCTTTGCACCTCAAAACGAAAAAACATAAATAAATATTGTATATATGAAGACAAATTTCGAAAAGGTCGATAATCTGAACGGCCTGATTACCATGGACATTGAGAAGGCTGACTATGCTGAACACGTAGAGAAAGAACTGAAGGATTTCCGCAAGAAAGCAAATATGCCCGGGTTTCGTCCCGGTCAGGTGCCCATTGGCTTGATAAAGAAGCGTTTCGGTACGGAAGTAAAGGCCGAGGCTGTGGATAAGTTGATTCGCGAGAAACTATATGGGTACATTCGCGACGAGAAACTGAATATCCTCGGTGAACCCCTGCCCAACGAAGAGAAAACACCTAAGACTGACTTTGAGGTGCAGGACGACTTCACCTTTGTATTCGACGTAGCATTGGCTCCTGAGATTGATGCCAAACTGACCAAGAAGGACAAAGTGGACTACTACACCATCAATGTGGACGACGACATGATAGAAAAGCAGGTGCAGTCATACGCCAGCCGCAACGGTCAGTACACCAAAGTGGAGCAGTACGAGCCCAAGGATATGGTAAAGGGTCTGCTTGCCGAAGTGGACAAGAAGGGCAATCCCGTAGAGGGTGGCGTGCAGGTGGAAGGTGCAGTGATGCTGCCCGACTACATGAAGAACGACAAGGAGAAGGCTAAGTTCGACGGTGCCAAGGTAAACGATGTAATCACCTTCAACCCTTCGAAGGCATACAACGGCAGCGAGGTGGAACTGGCTTCCCTGCTGCGCCTGAAGAAGGAAGAAGTGGCAGATAAGAAGAGCAACTTTACCTTCCAGGTGGAGGAAATCACCCGCTACCAGCCCGCGCCTGTGGATCAGAATCTGTTTGACCACATCTTCGGTGAGGGCAAGGTAAAGAGCGAAGAGGAGTTCCGTGCCCACATCAAGGAATTGTTGGCTGACCAGTTCAGCAAGGATACTGAGTTCAAGTTTATGCTCGACCTGCGCAGCCATCTCATGAAGCGCGTGGGCAAGGTGGAATATCCCGAACAGATGCTGAAGCGCATCATGCGCCTGAACAATCCCGACAAGGACGAGGCATTCGTGGAGGAGCACTTTGAAAAGAGTCTGGAGGAACTGACCTGGCAACTCATCAAGGAGCAACTGACCGAACAATTCGAAATAAAACTTGAGCAGAACGATGTTCTGGAGGCTGCCAAGAGCATCGCCAAGATGCAATTTGCCCAGTACGGCATGATGGAAGTGCCCGAGGAGATGCTGGAGAACTATGCTCAGGAGATGCTGAAGAAAAAGGACCAGACCGAGGGACTTGTTACACGCGCCATCGAACAAAAGATTGCCGAAAAGGCTAAGGAAACTGTGAAACTGAACGAAAAGACGGTCAGTCTCGACGAGTTTAACAAGATGTTTAAAGACTAAAAAGTGAGAGGTGAGAAGTGAGAAGAGAAATGTATTAGACTCCCTGAATAATTCTCAAGAGGAAAACGTATCCTCTTCTCACTTCTCACCTCTCACCTCTCACTTCTCACCTCTCACTTCTCACTTTATAATCCATTATGAACGACTTTAAGAAATTTGCAACCAAGCATTTGGGACTGAACAGCATGGTGGTGGACGATGTCATCAGCATGCAGAACCAATACCTCAACCCCTACATCCTGGAGGAGCGCCAACTGAATGTGACGCAGATGGATGTGTTCTCGCGCCTGATGATGGACCGCATCATCTTCCTTGGCACACAAATCGACGACTACACTGCCAACACCCTGCAGGCACAACTACTGTACCTCGACTCGGTGGACACAGGCAAGGACATCAGCATCTACATCAACTCCCCTGGCGGCAGTGTCCATGCAGGTCTGGGCATCTACGACACGATGCAGTACATCAAGAGCGATGTATCGACCATCTGCACAGGCATGGCTGCCTCAATGGCCGCCGTGCTGCTGGTTGCCGGCACAGAAGGCAAACGCTTTGCGCTCACCCACAGCCGCGTCATGATACACCAACCGATGGGCGGCGCACAGGGACAAGCCAGCGATATTGAGATTACCGCCCGCGAAATACAGAAGTTGAAGCAGGAACTCTACACCATCATAGCCAACCACTCGCACCAGTCCTACGACAAGGTGTGGGCAGACAGTGACCGCGACTACTGGATGACCGCTGCCGAGGCATGTGAATATGGTATGATTGACAAAGTGTTGATAAATAAGTAATGACCAGAAAAACTTGTTCTTTCTGCGGACGCTCGGAGAAGGAGGTGCCCCTGCTCATAACAGGCATCTCAGGTTTCATCTGCAACGATTGTGCCGAGGCAGCATACAGCATTGTGAAGGAAACCATGAAGAGTACAGGGCGGAAGAATGATTCCATGTTTGACCTGCAACTCGACCAACTGCCCAAGCCCGCAGAGATAAAAGAATACCTCGACCAGTACGTCATTGGTCAGGACGATGCGAAGTGCTATCTCTCCGTTTGTGTGTATAATCACTACAAACGCCTGAGCCAAACCCTCGACGACGAGGTGGAGATAGAGAAGTCAAACATCATCATGGTGGGTCCCACGGGAACTGGCAAGACACTACTTGCCCGCACCATCGCCCGACTGCTGAAGGTGCCCTTCACCATCGTCGATGCCACTGTATTCACCGAAGCGGGCTATGTGGGCGAGGATGTGGAAAGCATCCTGAGCCGCTTGCTACAGGTGGCAGACGGAGACGTCAAGGCAGCCGAGCGCGGCATTGTCTTCATCGACGAGATAGACAAGATAGCCCGCAAGCAGGACAATCCCTCCATCACGCGCGATGTCAGTGGCGAAGGAGTGCAACAGGGACTGTTGAAACTCTTAGAAGGCAGTATCGTCAATGTTCCTCCAAAAGGCGGCCGTAAGCACCCCGAACAGGAATACACCCAGGTGGACACCCACAACATACTCTTCATCTGCGGCGGAGCCTTCGACGGCATCGAGAAGAAGATTGCCCAACGGCTCAACACCCACGTGGTGGGCTTCAATTCGGTGCAGCACACACGCAACCTCGACAAGGGCAACCTCATGAAATACATCATGCCCCAGGACCTCAAATCCTTTGGCCTGATACCCGAAATCATAGGACGACTGCCCGTGCTCACCTACCTCAACCCATTGGACCGCGATGCCCTGCGCCGCATCCTCTTGGAACCCAAGAATTCGCTCGTCAAGCAACAAGAGAAACTCTTTGCCATGGACGGCATATCACTCGAGTTCACCCCCGAGGTGCTTGAATACATTGTGGACAAGGCCGTGGAATACAAGTTGGGCGCGCGCGGACTGCGCTCCATCATGGAAACGCTGATGATGCAACTCCAATTCGACGCACCTTCGGCGAAGAAGAAGGACAAGAAAATCGTCATCACCAAGGACTATGCCCGGGAGCGACTCGAAAACTCCGCCCTGCAGGAGGGCATGGAGGGGGCGTAGCGTCCCACCCAGTTTCTTAAATTCCGCGGCGGGGCCGCATTGCATTCTTAATTTATAGTAAAGCCAGAGCAGTTTGCTTTGGCTTTCTTGTTTTTACAATATCATGCAGGCCCCCACCATAATCAGCATAATAATGCAATACATGATTAAAAAAACAGAATTTTTTTTGCATTTTCCCTCACTTATTTGTACCTTTGAACTGAAGTTAAGCCAAAATCCTACCGATTTGAAAGACTTAGACCTTCTGGAAAAACTCAAAAAGCACTTCGGTTTCGACACGTTCAAGGGAGACCAGGAAGCCATCATCCGCAATATTCTGGACGGAAAAGATACCTTTGTGCTTATGCCCACGGGCGGTGGTAAGAGCCTATGCTACCAGTTGCCCGCCCTGCTGATGGAGGGTACAGCCATCGTCATCTCCCCCCTTATTGCCTTGATGAAAAACCAAGTGGACGCCATCCGTATGTTAAGTGAGGCAGACGGCATTGCCCATGTCATCAATTCCTCGCTCTCGAAGGCAGAGATTGACCGCGCAAAGGAGGACATCCGCGAGGGACGTACCAAACTGCTGTACTTGGCACCGGAGAGTCTGACCAAGGAGGACAACATCGACTTCCTTCGCTCCGTGAAGATTTCCTTCTATGCCGTGGACGAAGCACACTGTATCTCGGAATGGGGACACGACTTCCGCCCGGAGTACCGCAAGATTCGCCCCATCGTGCAGAACATAGGCGAGGCTCCCATCATTGCCCTTACGGCAACTGCCACGGACAAGGTGAGGGGCGACATCATGAAGAATCTGGGTATGATGGGTGCCACGGAATTCAAGAGTTCCTTCAATCGCCCCAACCTGTACTATGGCATCCGCGCCAAGACGAAGGATGTGGACAAGGACATCGTACGCTTCATCCGGCAACATCAGGGCAAGAGCGGCATCATATACTGCCTGAGCCGCAAGAAGGTGGAGGACCTGGCTGAGTTCCTGCGCGAAAACAAAATTAATGCGAAGGCCTACCACGCTGGAATGGATGCCCAAACGCGCAATGAGACGCAGGACGACTTCGTCATGGAGCGCATTGATGTCATCGTGGCCACCATTGCCTTTGGCATGGGTATTGACAAGCCCAATGTGCGCTTCGTCATCCACTACGACATACCCAAGAGCCTGGAAGGCTACTACCAAGAGACCGGACGTGCCGGACGTGACGGAGGCGAAGGGCTGTGCATCACATTCTATAGCCAAAACGACCTGAAGAAACTGGAGAAGTTCATGGAGGGCAAGCCCCTGAGCGAACAGGACATTGGCAAACAACTGCTGGCTGAGACAGAGGCGTATGCCGAAAGTTCGGTGTGCCGACGCAAAATGCTCCTGCACTACTTTGGCGAAGACTATCGCCAGGAGAACTGTGGCAACTGTGACAACTGTCTGCACCCGCACGAGAAGGTGGAGGCCAGCGAGCCTCTGCAGCGTGCGCTGCGCGTGGTGCGCGACGTAAAGGAGAACTTCAAGATAGGTTATCTCGTGGACTTGCTGGTGGGGCGTTCTACGGAAGACATCCTGGCACATAAGCACAACACGCTGGTGTCGTTCGGCATCGGCAAGGATTTCCCGCCACGATTCTGGAGTGCCGTCATCCGTCAGGCCATGATTGCCGGATACATGCGCAAGGAGGTGGAGAACTATGGTCTGGTGAAACTCACCAACAGGGGCGTGCTCTTCATGCGCAATCCCGTTCCCTTCTACATCATAGAAGACCATGAGTTTACTGATGCCGACTACGAATCGGTAACCACTGCCGCGCTCGACGATACGCTGTACTCCATGCTGAAAGACCTTCGCCGCAGCATTGCCAGGCGACTCAACAAGGCTCCCTACCTCATCTTTCAGGACACAACGCTGGAGGACATGGCTACCATGTACCCCATCACGGAGGAGGAACTGCTCAACACACAGGGTGTCTCTGAAGGCAAGGTAAAGCGCTTTGGCCGCGAATTTACGGAACTTATCGCCCGATACTGCGAGGAAAATGAAATAGAACGGCCCGACAATCTGCGCATTCATTCGTCGGCGCGTGACAATAAATCAAAGAACAAGATTACCATCATCCAGAAGATAGACCTGAAGATGTCGCTCGAGGACATTGCCGAGGCATGCAACCTGGAGTTCGGCGAACTGTTGACAGAGATGGAGACCATTGTCTATGGCGGAATGAAACTCGACATCAACTACTATCTTGACGAGATTATGGACGAGGACGAGCAGATGGACATCTACGAATACTTCGAGGAGGCAGAGAGCGACGACCTGGACGATGCCCTCGCCGAACTGGGCAACGATTACACCGAGGACGAGATACGACTGGTGCGCATCAAGTTCTACTCGGAAATGGCAAATTAATACCTACACAATATGGCATCATTTTTAGAAGACAGAATCGTCATGGACGGATTGACCTATGACGATGTTTTACTCGTACCGGCTTACAGCGAAGTGCTGCCCCGCACCGTGGACCTGTCAACCAAGTTTTCGCGCAACATCGAGCTGAAGATACCATTCATTTCCGCGGCCATGGACACCGTGACCGAATCGACCATGGCCATTGCCATTGCCCGTGAGGGTGGCATCGGCGTCATCCACAAGAATATGTCGATAGAGGAACAGGCCCGGCAAGTGGCCATCGTGAAGAGGGCTGAAAACGGCATGATTTACGACCCTGTGACCATTCGTCGCGACAAGACCGTGGCCGATGCCTTGTGGCTCATGGCCGAATACCATATCGGCGGCATTCCCGTGGTGGACGAGAACAATTGTCTGGTGGGCATCGTCACCAACCGCGACCTGCGCTTTGAGATGAACCACAACCGCCCGATAGAGGAAGTAATGACCAGCGAAAACCTTGTCACCACACATACCGAAACCGACCTGACTGGAGCGGCAAAAATACTACAGGAGAACAAAATCGAGAAACTCCCCGTCGTGGACAACAACAACCATCTCATCGGACTCATCACTTACAAAGACATCACAAAGGCTAAGGACAAGCCCATGGCCTGCAAGGATGCCAAGGGCCGACTCAGAGTGGCTGCCGGCGTTGGCGTGACAAACGACACACTTGAGCGTATGCGCGCCCTTGTGAATGCTGGGGTGGATGCCATCGTCATCGACACCGCACACGGGCATTCAAAGTTCGTCATCGAGAAACTGCGTGAAGCCAAAGCCGCTTTCCCCTCGGTGGACATCGTAGTGGGTAATGTGGCAACGGGCGAAGCTGCCCGTATGCTTGTGGATGCTGGAGCCGACGGCGTGAAGGTGGGTATTGGTCCAGGCTCCATCTGCACCACCCGTGTCGTGGCGGGTGTGGGTGTTCCCCAATTGTCTGCCGTCTATGATGTGGCCAGCGCACTGGCGGGAACTGGTGTACCCCTGATTGCCGATGGAGGATTGCGCTATTCGGGCGATGTGGTCAAGGCACTGGCAGCTGGAGGCTATGCCGTGATGATAGGTTCGCTTATTGCTGGTACCGAGGAAAGTCCTGGTGACACCATCATATACAACGGTCGCAAATTCAAGTCGTATCGCGGCATGGGTTCACTTGAAGCCATGGAATGTGGCTCGAAGGATCGCTACTTCCAGGGCAATGTGAAAGATACCAAGAAACTCGTGCCTGAAGGCATTGCAGGTCGTGTTCCCTACAAAGGCACCGTGCAGGAGGTCATCTACCAACTCATCGGTGGACTGCGCTCTGGCATGGGTTACTGTGGTGCCGCCAACATCAGGGCATTGCACCATGCCAAGTTTGTGCGAATCACCAACGCTGGAGTTCTGGAGAGCCATCCACACGATGTCACCATCACCAGCGAGGCTCCTAACTATAGCCGACCACAGTAATACGGAAGGTGCAAAACAACATAAAAACAAATTGAAGAGATATGTTATTTGACAAGCAAACCTACATAGAACGCCGCCGCATCCTGCGTGAGCGCATCGGCAACGGACTCATTTTGCTCTTTGGCAACAACGAGTCGCCCTGTAACTATCCGTCCAACGCATACAAGTTCAGGCAAGATTCCTCGTTTCTCTACTATTTCGGCCAGCACCGAGAGGGATTGTGTGGTGTGTTGGATGCCGACAGCGGCGAGGAATGGCTCATCGGCAATGACATCGACATCGAGGACATCGTCTGGTTCGGTCAGGTGGATTCCGTGGCTGACATGGCTCGCCAGTCGGGCGTTGCCAAGAACGCCCCGATGAAGGAACTCGCCAACCTTGTGGAGAAAGCTCGCCTGCAGGGACGTGAGATACATTTTCTGCCCCCCTATCGTCACGACCACATGATACAAATCATGGACCTTACTGGCATCCATCCCTCGCAGCAAAGCGAGGCTGCCAGCGTCAAACTCATCAAGGCCATTGTGGATCAACGTGCCGTGAAGTCACAGGGAGAAATAGAAGAGATTGAGCGTGCCTGCGCCATCGGCTACGAGATGCACACCACCGCCATGCGCATGTGCGCCCCTGGCGTGACGGAACAGGAAATTGCAGGCCGCATCTCGGGTATCGCCTCCAGCCGCGGTTGCATCGTATCCTTCCCAAGCATCCTCTCCATGCACGGCGAAATCATGCACGGCTACCCTTCGCCCCGCCCTCTCGAGGCAGGACGACTAATGCTGTGTGATGCCGGTGCCGAAACCAACGAGAACTATTGTTCTGACAATACACGCACCACGCCCATTAGCGGCAAGTTTACCCAAAGACAGAAAGAAATTTATCAAATAGTCGTTGATTGCCATGACTTGGCACTTACTTTGGCACGCCCAGGCGTGAAATGGTGGGATGTACACTTCGGTGTGGCGCGACTGATGACCGAACGCCTGAAGGAACTGGGATTGATGCGTGGTGACACGGACGCCGCCGTCCAGGCCGGAGCCCATGCCATGTTCTTCCCCCACGGCCTCGGCCACATGATGGGCATGGATGTACACGACATGGAGGGACTGGGCCAGATATATGTCGGCTTTGACGACGAAGTGCGTCCCAACTTGGAACAGTTTGGAACCAACTGTCTGCGTTGTGGCCGACGCTTGCAGGAGGGTTGGGTGATGACCGACGAACCCGGCATATACTTCATCCCTGCCCTCATCGACGAGTGGCGCGCCACGGGACATTGCAAGGACTTCCTCAACTTCGACCTCTTGGAGACCTACAAAGACTTCGGTGGCATCCGCATCGAGAACGACATCCTCATTACCCACGATGGTTGCCGCATGCTGGGCGAGAAAGTCATCCCCTACCGCATCAACGATGTTGAGGACTTCGTCCAATCACAAAATCACTAAAAATCTAAAACACTAAATATGAAAAAACTATTCACACTCGCCCTGTTGGCCGTGTTGGCCATTGGCACACAGGCTCAGGAAACAGAACAGAAACCTGACAACAAACCCGTATTTACCATCACCAAGCAGAACCCAATTACCAGTGTCAAGGACCAAAACCGTTCAGGTACCTGCTGGGACTACTCCACCCTTTCCTTTTTTGAAGCCGAAATCTTAAAGGCAACCGGCAAGGAGATGGACCTCTGCGAATCATTTGTAGCCAACAAGACCTATATGGAACGCGCCGTTCAGGTTGTACGCTACCACGGCGACTGCCAGTTTGCACAAGGCGGTTCAGCCGAGGACGTGCTGGCTACGCTGAAGAACCACGGCATCTGCCCCGAGGATGCCATGCCCTTTCCCGGTTCGCTTTATGGTGACTCACTGAACAACTTCAATGAGTTCTTCTCACTGCTTGAGCCCTACGTGGCAGCCATCGCCAAGAGTTCTGCCAAAAAGATTTCCAACCAGTGGCGCGTTGGCTTGCAAGGAATCCTCGATGCTTACCTCGGAAAGTGCCCCGAAGAGTTCACTTACGAGGGTAAGAAATACACCCCCAAGACCTTCGCCGCCAGCCTTGGCATCAACCTTGACGACTATGTAAGTATCACTTCCTACACCCACCATCCCTTCTACACCGCGTTTGCCGTGGAGGTTCAGGACAATTGGCGCTTCCCTCTTTCCTACAATCTGCCCATGGACGAGATGATGCAAGTCATTGACAACGCCGTACAGCAGGGCTATACCGTGGCATGGGGAGGCGATGTGTCGGAGGAAGGCTTCACCCGTCAAGGACTGGCATACGCCATCGACACGAAGAAGACGGAAAGCTTGGCAGGAAGCGACATGGCCCGCTGGCTGAAGATGTCAGCTGCAAAGAAGAAGAACCTCATCGACTCGCTCGGGTGCACCGTACCCGAAATCGTACCCACGCAGGAACTGCGTCAGGAGCGTTTCGACAATTGGGAACTGACCGACGACCACGGCATGCTCATCTATGGCACCGCCAAGGATCAGAACGGTCGTGAGTACTACCTTGTGAAGAACTCCTGGGGCGAGACTGGCGACTACAAGGGCACTTGGTACATGACCAAGGCCTTCATTGCAGCCAATACGATGGACTACCTCGTCAACAAGAACGCCATTCCCAAATCCATCCGCAAAAAGTTGGGCATATAAGTCCGTTATGAAAAGATTCTTAAAAAATCGCAATTCCTCATTAAAATATATAAAGGAATTGCGATTTTTTTTGTAACTTTACGGCCATGAATTATAAGTGGAATTTTGTCCAGCCGACAAACGGGCAGAAGGATACCGCCCAACAACTGGCCGAGGAACTGAATATCAGTCCTGTCTTGGGCCGATTGTTGGTGAACCGAGGCATCACGGATGCGGGGGAGGCACGACGCTTTTTTCATCCCCAGCTGAGTGAGTTGCTCGACCCCTTCCTGTTCCGCGACATGGACAAGGCCGTGGAACGACTCAACCAAGCGCTGGCACGCAAGGAACGCATCATGGTCTATGGCGACTATGACGTGGACGGATGCACCGCCGTGGCTCTGGTCTATAAGTTCCTGAAACAATACCACCACAACATTGACTACTACATTCCCGACCGATATGAAGAGGGGTATGGAGTGTCGTTCCAAGGCATAGACTATGCCAGCGAGACGGGCGTGCGACTGATTATCGTGCTCGACTGCGGCATCAAGGCTGTGGAAGAGGTGGCATACGCCAAGGAGAAGGGCATAGACTTCATTATCTGTGACCACCATGTGCCCGACGACGAACTGCCCGACGCAGTGGCTATTCTGAACGCCAAGCGGCGCGATGCCACTTATCCCTACACCGACTTGTCGGGTTGTGGCGTGGGATTCAAACTGATGCAGGCTTTTGCCCAAAACAATGGCATCGAATTTTCGCGGTTGACTCCCCTGTTGGATCTGTGTGCCGTGAGCATCGCTTCGGACATCGTTCCCATTATGGGTGAAAACCGCGTGCTTGCCTACCACGGACTGCGCCAACTGAATGCCAACCCCAGCATAGGCATGAAGGCTATCATCGACGTGTGCGGACTGAACGGCAGGGAAATCACCATGAGTGACATCATTTTCCGTATTGGTCCCCGCATCAACGCCTCGGGACGCGTGCAAAACGGCAAGGCCGCCGTGGCGCTGCTGGTGGAGGAGAACGGCAAGGCTGCCAACATGCAGGCGAACCTTATCAACCACTACAACGACCAGCGCAAGGACTTGGACAAGAGTATGACGGAGGAAGCCAACAACATCGTGGAGTCGCTCGACCCCGAACATGAGAGCAAGGCACTGGTCATCTACAACCCCGAATGGCACAAGGGCATCGTGGGCATCGTGGCAAGTCGCCTGGCAGAGGTGTTCTGTCGTCCTTCAGTAGTGCTGACTCGCAGCGAAGATATGGCCACAGGGTCGGCACGTTCGGTGGGTGGATTTGATGTATATAAGGCGGTAGAAAACTGTCGCGACCTGTTGGAAAACTTCGGTGGACACACCTATGCCGCAGGATTGACGATGAAGGTTGAGAATGTAGAGGCATTTAAGCACCGCTTCATACAATATGTGGAGGAGCACATCGATCCGACACAAACCCTGGCACAAATAGACATTGAGGCCACAATCAGTTTCAATGACATTACGCGCCGTTTCTTCCTCGACCTGAAGAAGTTCAATCCCTTCGGTCCTGAAAACCCACGCCCCATTTTCTGCACCCGACAGGTCTATGACTACGGGACAAGCAAGGTGGTGGGTCGCGATCAGGAGCACATCAAACTGGAATTGGTGGACGGCAAGAGTGCCACCGTGATGAACGGCATCGCCTTCGGGCAGAGCAGTCAGGCACGATACATCAAGACCAAACAGTCCTTCGACATCGTCTATGCCATCGAAGAGAACACGCACAAGCGAGGTGATGTGCAACTGCAAATCGAGGATATTCTTCCCACGAATGAGATGCAATGAATTATCGGTCCATCCTGAAGCAATACTGGGGCTACGATAGTTTCCGAGGCATTCAGCAAGAAATCATTGAGAGCATAGGCTCGGGTCACGACACGCTGGGGCTCATGCCTACGGGTGGCGGCAAGAGCATCACATTTCAGGTGCCTGCCTTGGCGCAGGAGGGCACGTGTATTGTCATTACCCCCCTTATCGCACTTATGAAGGACCAAGTGCAAAGTCTGCGTCTCCACGGCATCAAGGCCACTTCCATACACTCAGGCATGTCACACGACCAAATCGTAGTGGCACTGGACAACTGCATTTTGGGCAGTTACAAATTTCTCTACATCTCTCCCGAACGCATCGGCACGGCACTCTTTCAATCCAAACTGCGACACATGAAAGTCAGTTTCGTGACAGTGGACGAGGCACACTGCATCTCGCAGTGGGGCTATGACTTCCGCCCAAGTTATATGCAGATTGCAGAGATTCGTAAAGCAGTGCCCAACGTGCCCATATTGGCGCTTACCGCATCTGCCACGCCATCTGTCGTGGACGATATCATGGAGCAACTGCACTTCCGCGACGGTCGCCGCGTTTGCCGCATGAGTTTCGAACGTAAGAACCTGACCTATATCGTGCGCCAAACCGACGACAAATGGCGCGAAATGTTGCACATACTCTCCAGTGTCCCGGGCTCAGCCATCATCTACACCCGCAACCGACAGCAGACGCAGGAACTGGCAGAATACCTCATTGCCAACGGTTTCACTGCCACCAACTACCACGCAGGGTTGCCGCAAGTGCGCAAGGACGAACGGCAGGAGGGATGGCAACGGGGAGTCTATCGTGTCATGGTGGCGACAAATGCCTTCGGAATGGGCATCGACAAGTCTGATGTGCGCGTGGTCATGCACTTTGAAATACCAGATTCGCCTGAGGCTTATTTCCAAGAAGCAGGCAGGGCAGGGCGCGATGGGTTACAGGCTTGGGCTGTGTTGCTCTACGACAGGCACGACTGCCAGAAACTGCTGCGGCGTGTGGGCGAGACCTACCCCGATGCAGACTATGTGAAGCGTGTGTACGAGGATGTATGCTATTACCTACAGATGGCGATAGGCGACGGCAGCAATGTTACACGAGAATTTGACTTGCAGAAGTTCTGTCACCGCTTCAAGCACTTCCCCGTACAGGCCCACAGTGCCTTGTTGTTGCTACACAATGCCGGTTACATTCGCTATACCGAGGACGAGGAAGTAACCAGTCGTGTCATGTTCAGCGTCATTCGTGACGACCTCTATCGACTCAAAGAACGCCCCGACCCACAGGAACGCATCATACACGAACTGCTTCGACGCTACCCAGGCATTTTCTCTTCGTTTGTCTATATTGATGAGTTCCTGATTTCCAAGGAAACGGGCCTCGAGTACAATGCCGTGTATCTGGGGCTGAAGGAATTGTCACATGCTGGCATCATTGATTACATCCCCCGCAAGCGCACCAATTACATTACCTTTACCATTCGACGCGTTGAACGTGACGAAATCATCCTTCCTGCCAGTGTTTACAAGGATCGCCGCAATTCCTATGCCCAGCGCATCACAGCCATGATAGACTATGCCACGCAAAACGATATTTGCCGAAGCCGCTATCTGCTCTCCTATTTTGGCGAGCAGGCCAATGCCGACTGCCACCATTGCGATGTGTGTCGTCGTCCCGATGCACCAGCCAACGACGAGGAAGCCATACGCGTCGCCATCCTTCGCCAGTTGGTCAAAGGACCGCTTGCTGCCTCCCAGTTCGACAAGACCTACTTCCCCACCGAACGTTTCTCTGCCGTGTTGCAAAAAATGGTCGACAACGAGGAGATAGGCCTCGATGCCGACCAACGCTTTGTGCTGGTATTTCCTACCGAACCACAATCTTCTTGACTGTCAATTATCAATTATCAATTATCAATTGTCAATAATGGTTATTGGTTGACGTATGCACTGTGCTGAGTCACAACTTCTTCTATCTTGATGTCGAGTGCTTGCATCGCTTGGAACAACTCAGGCAATTGCTCAGTAAAAAACTCCTCGCGGCGGATACTCTCTATCTTTTGCTTGGCACCCTCTGCTACATAGTTGCCCAAACCGCGGCGCACGCTGACAATGTCGTGCATCTGCAGCCACTCGAAGCTCCTTGCCACGGTGTTCACGTTCACCTCCACTTCTGCGGCAAAGTCGCGTACGCTGGGCAACTTTGAGTCTTCAGGATAACGCCCAGACAGAATCTCGTTCATGATATGCTCCGCAATCTGCAGGTATATGGCTTTTTGATTCTTGAAATCCATCTTTCATTTACCATTTAATGATTTACCATTTTCGTTTTTTCCTCCCACTATTCTCCCCTACAGGGGAGGCGAAGAAGGCCTTCAGATGATTGCCCTTTGGCAATCAGTGCCTGATGAGGGGAGCAATCTATGATTGCGACGGAGGACAGGAGGAGTCATTTTTTTTTGGGGGGCTATTTATTGCGCTTTGTGGTTATCTGGGCACGGCAGTAGAGGCGGTACGACATCCACCAGCAGAAAGCGGTGACGGCCGTCAGAAAGATAGCTGTGCCCCACTTCATACTTGTCAGCACATGGTCGGGATTGAGGTCTTTCAGCCATTCCAAATCAACATCTTTGAACAGCGGAATGCACAGGCCCATAATAAAGAGGGAAACAAACCCCATGCCCCAATGGAAGAGGATGGTCCAGAGTACGTTGTGCTTGTACTTGAGGGCATTACCCAAGACAAAGGTGGAGATGAAGGCGATAAAGCCAATGTCCATAATCAACAGGAACCAGAGGCTTCCCGTGTAAAGTGCATCACCAGCATCTATGCCGCGTTGAAAGAAAATGGAAACATAGGGAACCCACTGGGTATAGGAGAAACCATAGATAATGCCGACGTAGAGATACTGAATGATGTCGAGTAAGAAAAAGCTGACAACATACGTCAACAGGGAACCACCTATGGTGACGAGGGCATGGAAGAGGAACTTCTCGCCGTTCGAGGCAGGCAGGGTCAACTCCTTGATACGTGATTGCTTGGTCAACAGGTTGTGGAATGTGTAGCCAGCCAGAATGGGCAGTGCAAAGATGAAACAGCCACTCATCCATGTGCCCAGACTGGTGCCTGGCACGCTGGCCAAGGCAAGTTCCTTGCTGCCACTGATGGCCATCACCCAAATGGTCTTCAGGATGAACATCAGCAAAGGCAATGACATCACGAGGAAGAGGCTTAATGCCAACTTGAGGTATTGTGCTCGATTGATTGCGAAGTTCCATCGCGCTACATTCATGAAACGAGTTGTATTCATAATGGTATTCTTTATACTATTTAAATATTAATATTATTTGTTAGTTAAAGTATCTATGAAGAGTTTTTCGATGTCGATGCGAGCCTCGTCTGTCTCTTCCAGTTTCTGGTCGAGCAGGACGCGGTTGCGGTCGATGATGACCACATGGTCGAGCAAGTGTTCCACATCGTGCACCTGATGAGTGGAGATGATGATGGTCTTATCTTCCGACATGCCCTTCACCACCACCTTTCGGAATAGGCTCTTCGAGAGGATGTCCAACCCATTGGTAGGTTCATCAAGCAACAGATACTTCGTGTTGGCAGCCAGTGCGATGCACATATACACTTTTTTCTTCTGCCCCATAGACAAGGCACCGAGGTTTACGTCAGTGGACATCTCAAACTCCTGGAGGCACTGCTCCAGCAGTTCATCGCTAAAACGAGGATAGAAAGGCTTCAGAGCATCCACATAGCACTTGAGCGAGATAGGGGGCAGATCGTATTCCTCTGGCACGATGAACATCTCTGCCAAGGATTCGGCTTTGCGCATCTCGGCAGCCACGCCATCTACTTCCACACTTCCTTGCTGTGCGCGAAGCAGACCTGTGATGAGGTACAAGAGCGTGCTCTTGCCCGTGCCGTTCTTTCCCAACAGACCATAAACTTCTCCATCCTGAAACTGGAGGGAGAAATCTTCCAGCACCTTTGCCGAAGGATTGTAGCCAAATGTCACATGCTTAATGTCAATCATATTTCTAAGAGTATAAAGGGTTAAAAGTTTAAAGGGTTTGGGTTATCGTTCACGTTCACGTTAATATGGTCTCTTTGGAGCCAATAGCCACAGGATGAGGTAGGCCAACAGACCGACGCCCAACTCCAGTATTGTCACCAAAAACAGCACACGCACCAATAGCGAGTCCACTTCAAAGTACTCGGCGATACCGCCGCACACACCTCCGATTTTCTTGTCCGTTGTGGACAAATAAAATTTCTTTCCGTTCATAGTTTGTCGATATTTTATACAGTTTTAGTGTAATAGTTTATTAGTACACCGCAAAGGTAATACTATTATACGGAATTAAGCAAGATTATATGCTATTTTAACACTTCTTTAACATTTCGTGCACCATTGTTCAATGAGAAGGCATGCCAACCATTACCCCACCCAAATGGGGTAGAATGAGAAGACATACAATATTATATATACGCGCGCGTGTATCCCTTCTTTTATATAGGGATGGAAAAGTTTTACAGGACAGCAATATAAATTTTTCTTCGTCTCTATCGCGCTACGGCGGAATGGGAGGTGATGTGCTTGCCGTCCTTTTATAAAAAAGCGTAAACAGTAATTGCAAAAAAGGAGAAAAATATATGGTCAAGTAAAAACGATTTCCTATCGGGGGAGAAATCCCGATCCGCAGATGCATTAGCTTATTATTTCGCACTTACCGAAAAGACCTCGGAAATCTCTTTCTTGAAATACGTGGGCATAGTGTTGATGTTTTGGTGAAATACTGTCTTGTGAAGTGAGGGGCACGCCCTTGCCTACGCAGCATAGTGCCCCTAAGTTTCGAGGTTACGGCAGTTAAACCGTCAGGTTCGCACTGCAAAGATACGAACTTCACACTCCAGAACCAAATTCTCGGCGTGAAATGTGTGTTCCACGACGTGGAATAGAAATCCCACGACGTGAAACAATCGTTTCTCGTCGTGGGACAGACTAAACTTTATATATACCTTATGATATTTACGTAGTAAATATAGAGGCGTGCCCTGCCTTTTGCCACTGACGAGCAAATAGAAGAACGGTTGAAGACGGTAGTGGCAGCAGCCCACAATGTGCGGTGACCTATACGGCGGCGATTAGCAAGGGCGAGCAGAAGATAGCCAGAACGGTGCGTGAACAGGGATTCCCTTTGGTGGTGCTGTTGAACGAAGGCTTTCCGAAAGAAGGGTCACCCCAAGAGCGGTTCTATAAACCAGGAGGGACTTATTTTGAGGCTTGTTCAAAGGGTAAGCTGTTGCTGATGGAGCCTGATGAGAACGCGTTTGTCAATCCTGCGGTAAAGATGGCGGTCGAAGATACCTTACGACAAAAGGCTGAGACAAAGGGTTATAGTTATACTGCTATTCCTGTGGAATCGCAACGGTACAGGTTTGTGGCACTGAATGAGATGGGGCGGATGTTATGCGGATAGAATCCGCATTAAAGGGAGGGACGTAAAATAAAGAAAACGAAACGGGCATTAAAGAGACAGGGCATATATTAGGGGTAGAGAAGACGTGACCTATTTCCTACGAAGAAAAGGATTAGCGTGAGGACGCGGAGCGGGAGGAGATGCGTTTGCCGTCCTTTGTCCAGGTATAAATCCAGGAGTTGCCGAACTTGGTAGTGAAGGTGTCGCCTGAGGCTGAAAGGATTTCTCCGGTGGCGGCAATACTGAAAGTGTGGATGCGATTGCCCTTGATGTCATAGGTGTAGTACCACGAATTGCCCGAACGAATGATGTAGAAGGTGGCGGTATGTGTCACCAGTTTGCCCTGACTGGCAGAGAACGAGCGCACGCGCTTGCCGTCCTGGTCATAGATGTAGTACCACGAGGAGGTTTCCTCGATGTAGGAAATCTGTTGCGACATAGATGTCACTGAATAGAGGAGAGCCAACAGAAGTAATATCTGTTTCATGTTCCTTCGTTTATATAGTTCTTCGTTGACATATCGTAGTAGAGGGCTTCCAACTCTTGCAGAGTGAGGCGGGAGATGGCGCGCTCTATGGAGCGCACCAACTCTTCGCGACGGAAGTCTTCGGAATGGCTGAATGGTTTTGTGGAAGACATCAGGCTACCTTCTTGATTTTCTTCATCTGTGACATCAGGAAGAGGAAACTCAGGATGCAGATACCTGCCAACAGAGCCCACACCCACACGAGTTCCACCTTGCCCCAGAGCAGACCGGGTATGGTGACGAGTTTGTTGCCAAGTGCTGTAGCCACAAACCAACCGCCCATCATCAGGCCTTTGTACTTTGGAGGTGCCACTTTCGAAACGAAGGATATGCCCATGGGCGACAGGAGCAATTCGGCAAAGGTGAGCACAAGATAGGTGCTGACAAGCCAGTTGGGGCTGAAGTCTGCCATGTGCAGTGTCTGGCCATCGGCTGAGAATTCGGGCATGGGAGCACCCATGCTGCCAACAATCATAATGAAATAGGCGGCAGCGGCCACAAGCATTCCCAGGGCTATCTTCACAGGAGCCGAAGGTTCCTTGCCACGCTTGGCCAATGCTCCGAATATGGCAAGGCTGACAGGGGTCAGGGCTACCACAAAGCAGGGGTTGAACTGCTGGAAGATGGGGGCATCCACCTTCACGCTCGCCGACAGGTTGGTGTATTGCCATCCCAGATATCCGAGGGCTGCAAGGATGACTACGCCATAGATGCCACGAACCTTGTGTGTAGTGCTCTGGAAAATACCGAATAAACCATAGACAAGGAAGATGACAGCCACCAGATTGCGCACGTCGAACATCATGCTCTCAAGACCGGTGCTGGAGGTGGCGGTGTAGTCTTTAGCGAACTGAGTCAGTGTGGCACCATTCTGGTGAAACGCCATCCAGAAGAAAATGACCACGGCAAAGACAAGGCAGAGTGCCACGATGCGCGAACGAGTTTCTTCCTTTGACAACTCTTGTACAGGAGCAGACTCGGCAGCCTCAGCCTCTTTCACCTTGCCACCTTCGGCAGCACGGAACGTGTGACGGAAACCATAGTAGATGGCGATGCTGACAATCAGTGACACACATGCCACGCCAAATGCCCAATGATAGGAAGCCGCTTCGGAAACGCCACGCGACTGGGCATATTCCATCACTTTGATGGCTGCCGTGGGGGCGAACATGGCACCAATGTTGATGGCCATATAGAAAATGGAGAAGGCGGCATCGCGCTTGTCGGCATACTGCGGATTGTCGTAGAGGTTGCCCACCATCACTTGCAGGTTGCCCTTGAAGAGTGCAGTGCCGGCGCACACCAGTGCAAGAGCACCGAACATGAAGCCGTAGGCAGTCAGTCCTGCACCTGCGGGAATGGCCAACAGGATGTAGCCAAGAAGCATGATGAAGATGCCTATGGTTACCATCCGACCATAGCCCCACTTGTCGGCTGCCATACCACCAAAGAGTGGCAGGAAATAGACAAACATAAGGAAATCGGAGTAAATTTCAATGGAGGTGGCTGGTGTCAGGCCAAAATTGGCCTGCAGGAACAATACAAACACCGCAAGCATCGTGTAGTAGCCAAACCGTTCACCGGTATTGGCCAAGGCCAGTGCATAGAGACCTTTAGGTTGTCCTTCAAACATAGTATTATTCAGTTTTTAATGATTATAAGTCACGTTAATGGGTACAAATCTACAAAAAAAAGGGCAGACAGACACAATTTTTAATTAAATATCGTATCTTTAACCTACGGTTTTAGATACTCACGCTCGGATTTCCTCAAATAAATTTGGGAAATCGCTCGCTTATTCGTATCTTTGCAGTCGCTTTCAAAAAGGGGAAAGCAATCGGGGTGTAGCGCAGTTGGTAGCGCTCCTGGTTTGGGACCAGGCGGTCGCCCGTTCGAGTCGGGTCGCCCCGACATAAAAAAAAAGGGCTGTGTCATTCATGTTGACACAGCCCCTTTCCTTATTTAAAATTTATTTTTCCCCATTTATGGTGAGCCAGTTCACAAGACTGGTAAGGTCGGCAATGGTTACACCACCTACTCCGTTCACGTCGGCAGCCTCCATGTTATAGGCCTTGCCACTTGTCGGGTCGGAAGTGCATCCTGTGAGTATGTGTGCAATGGCTGTTACATCGGCAAAAGTAGTGTGGTCATCGTTATCCACGTCATAGCCCACTTTGTTGCACTCGCCCATAGCGAAGTCGGTGCCGTCGCCCTGGGCTGCTACGAGAGTGTAGGTGCCGTTGGTGAGTCCAGTGGCGATGGCTTGGCTTACCGTGAAGGTGTTTGTGTTGGAGATATAAACGAGATTGCCGCTGGCATCGTAGATCTTGAAGCCTACGGCACCCGTACCATCTACCATGGTAACGGTGGTTCCGCTGAGTTCATAGTTGTAGGCCTTGGTTATCAGCTTGTCGAACGTCTCGTAGTAGCCTGTTTCTCCGAAGAACGTGGGGTCGTAGTCGATGTAGCTCGGCAGGGTGCTGCCCGTGCAGCGGTCTTCGATGAACAGAATGTTACCGTTCTTCTTCGAGTAGGACTGCATGGTCGTCTTCACGCTGTTGACATAGGAGGCTGCGGTGCGCAGGTAGTAGTTTCCGTAGTCGCCCATGTACCAAGTGTTGGTGCTTGCCACGTCGTTCGTCACGCTGACGGTGGGTGTCGTTTCCCAGAAGCCCCAAGCCTGGAAGAACTCGGAGAGGTCAGTTTGGGTGAGTTGGGCGGCATACTTGGCGATGAGCAGATAGTCCTTCGATGCCAGTCCGGGGTTGGTGGACGAGGAACTCTTCGTGATGGGGTCGGCGCGCAGGGCATCGTAGAGGTCGCTCATGAAGGAGAATCCTGTGTTAGTGCCGCTTGCGGGCGTGTAGTTACCCAAGTAGTCGAAGTAGAGCCAAAGCTGGAATATCATGTGATTGCTAATCCACAGGTCGCTGTCCTCGCCATCCTGCGTGCGGAAGCTTGCATAGTCTATCCAGGAGTAGCCGCTGTTGAAACGGCTTACCAGTCCGTTGACACCATATCCGCGGCTGGAGCGTGTGCTCTGGAACAGTGGGCTGTCCTTCGCCAGAAGATTGACGCATTGTGCCAGAGAGTTGTTCGAGGATTCGGTAGTGCCGGCCATGTTGATGGGAGCCTGATGGCCGTGACCCAGTTCGTGCTCAATAACCCAGATGTGACCGCCGTTGGTGCCCACGTTGCTCAGGGCATCGTAGCTGAAGAGCCCGTCAGAGTAGATGCCGGGGTGGCTGGAGCCGTGACCGGAATCCGACCAGTAGGGATTCGTCCCTGAGGTGCCGTTGTCGTAGGGGTTCACCATCATCTTGTATTGGCCCGTCTCCTTGTACTGGTCGCTGCCGGAGAGGTGTTCTTCTGTGTCGAAGATGAAGTCCCAGATTTTCATCACGCCAGTAGCGTTGGAAGCAGCCTTCACACGGTCGAAATAGACATTGAGCATCACGGAGTTGCCCTTCACGTGCAGATACTTGTTCTGGAACATGTTTTCCTTGAGCCACATCCAGTCGTTGTTGGTATGTCCGCGGCGCATGTCGAAGCAGCCGTTGCAGGTTCCGCCCTCAATGTGTACCTTGATGTCGGGATAGTCGTCACATGACTTATCGACGTTGTTGAGCAGGTAGGTGATGAATATCTCGCAGTCGTCGGTGGCATAGACAGCGTTGCATCCTCGGGTCAGCGTCTTGGTGTTGCCGCTGCGGTTGGTGCCCGTCACGAGTTCTGCCTCCAGCGAAGCGTTGCTGTCCTTCACGTTGGCATCCACGAAGATGTAGGCAACTTCGCCTGCCGAGAGCTGAATGCCCGTAGGGTTGGACAGACGGGCGAAGCGTCCCGTCTTCAGTTTGGAGTACCAGAGGTCGCAGTTCGAGAATATTTCATAACTATGGATACGGAAGTCCTTCTCATAGGTGTTGAAGGTGGCATTCGAGTTCCATGTGTCGTTCTTCACGCGGACAGCCATCTCCTGCAATGCCGTGGGCAGACTGCTCATGGCCGAGCGCAACTGGGCGTCGGTCTTGCTTTGGTAAGTGCTCTTGAGCGTCGTGCAGGCATAGTCGCTGAAGAAGGTAGAGAGCGTGCTGGTATAGCTGCTGGCATTGTTCACCAGCGTGCGAGCTTCCTCGATAGCAGCCAGGTCGTCATCGGAAATCGTCACCTCTTCCAGATACCAGCGACTGGCTTCGGAATCGCTCGCTCCCCAGTAAACAACCCAGTAGCTCTGGCTGGCAGCGCAATGGAGATAGGGCGCGAAGAGGAAGTAGGTGTTGTTGCTGTCGTCAGTTCCTGTAGTATAAGTGAAGGCTTTCGCGGTGGATCCAGTGGTGTACTGCGTGGAGTTGGTAGAATTGTTTTGGAGGTAGTTTCCCGTCCACAGGTTCTGCATCTTGTAGCCGCTGCCGCTGCTTGTAAGTTTCCACACCTGAGCATAGTTGTCGGCACTGCTCGTCGAGGTGGAAACCTTGTTGTCGCCAGCGTCCGTCATGCTCAGTGTATTGTAGGAGTAGTTGTAGAAGCGATAGTACTTTCCGCTCGAAATGCTGGAAACGTATGTAATCGGCTCTTCGGGTGTCACTTCGCGGATTTCCCATTCCTCCATGCTGCTGTAGGGCGTGCCGAAGGTTGTGTACTGGCCGTAGTTGTCGGCCAGGGCAACGCGCTCAGTGGCTCCCGTTGTCGTGGAGATAGAGGTCATGAGGTAAGAGTAGCCGTCGTCGATGGCATCGCGCACATAATAGTTGCCGCTGCTGGCCGTGGAGGTCAGAGCTACATAGTAGATGGGGTCGCCCGATGGCGTGGCGGTTCCGATGTAGTAGGTCTCGCTGTTCTCTGCGGAGCCGTAGCTCTTGAAGCGATAGTAGTTGCCCGATTTCTCTACCGTCCAGATGCAATAGTGGTCACTGGCGTTGGGTTCGATGGGATAGGCCACATGGGTGTCGTCCACCAGTTTGTCGGCAAGTGCCTTGCCCGTGAACTTATTAATGAGCATGTACTTCTTGCTGGTGTCAAGCGTCGTGGCGGTCAGGGAGAGATCCACAGGTTCCACGCTCAGGGTCGAGCCGTAGTCCGTGCCCGTCCAGTAGGAGAGCTTGCCGCTACGGTTATTGGCATAGACCGTCTCGCCCGGGCGGGAAAGCAGGAGGCCGAAGTAACGTTCAGTGAAGTTCCACGTCTTGTTGTAGGTGTCGGTATCCACTCCCGTCTCGTCCATCATCAGGGGGTAGGTGTCGCCGCCTGAGTTGGTGCTGCTGGGGGCTGCACTGACCAGAATCTTTCCACTGCCGGCTGCACGGTTTACAATCTTAAAGCCAGCCAGGGGATTGCCGATGAACGCCCACTGATAGCCGTAGTTTGAAGTCGTGTTGCTGGGGCGGGTTGTCTGACCTGTATTGACAGTGATGTAGTTCTGCCCGTTCTTGTACTGCAAATGATAGGCGTAGGTGTGGAAGAAGAGATACACCCACTTCGCCGAGGCGAAGTCGGCACTGAATATCTTCACGGGGCATTCGGCGGTGGCTTCGCATTGGATGGTGACGGTCTCCGATGCGGAAACTGTTCCCGTGGGAATATTCAGGTAGCGCACTCCCGTTCCAGCACTGTAGAGCTCGGGATAGGGGTCGCCCACGGTGACGGTGCTTGTCTCACGATACCATTCCGTGGTACCGTTCATATAAATATAGGTCACATAGCAGTCTGTGCTCGTACCTCTCTCTATCAGGCTCACGAGCGTTACCTGCCAGTCGCTGTACGTACCCTGCACCTCTGCGCCAAGCAGGTCGCAGTTGAGAAAGAGCCCGTTGCTGCTCAGGTAGAGATAGCCCGAGGACGTGCCTGCGGAGACACTGTAAACTCCATTTGTTCCTGCGGCGGCGCGTCGGGGAGCGAACTGTCTGCCGTCGCCCACCGTCCCGTCGTTGAGCGTGTAGTCAGCGGAAAGTTGGGGTAGGTTGTGACCGGCTGCGCTCTGGATGTAGCCTTGGCTGGTCAGGGTGAAGAGATAGGGGAAGATGATGTCGGCATCGGCATCGCCACTTGCAGGCAGGGCTGTCGTCGTAGCGAAGGTGCCGTTGTTGTCGATGAGGTATTCACTTGTAGCACGGTTCTGCAGCACATAGTAACTGCCCGTTGCCATTGAGGTTGCCGACGAGGAGCCAATGACGGCTGTAAGTTGGTCGGCATTGCTCAACTGCGCAGTGGAGTTTGCCACTCCAATCCATGCGAGTATGAGAGTAAGAATCACATTGAGTTTTTTCATAGCTGTTCTGAATTAGAGGGTTACTTCACGAGGTATTTCTTGCCATCCCGAATGTAGAGACCCTTGGGATGATTGCCGTCGGCCATGCGGCGACCACTGAGGTCGTAGAGGGCATGACCCGTTTCCGAAGTGCCGACGGTGCCGAGGCCATCGACGAGGTTGTCCCAGTCAATGGCAAAGCCTGTCACATCGGCACTGGAACTATAGTACACCTTATTGCCCGTGAGGACCTCGCCTACATAGCGGAAGAAGCCCAGCACCCCGTTGCTATAACTGAAGACATAGGGTGTAGCGACGTCGGCGGCATAGAGGTTATAGATGGTGCCCGTGAGTGCCGAGGATAGGGTTTTGGTGGTCGTTGTGATGGAGGCCGTGGCGGTGGTCGCCGTGCCGCGCAGGATGACGGCAGTGTTCGCTGGAACGATGCCGTCGGAGATTTCCGTCAGTGTAATCACATCACCCGTCAGTGTGGGCAGATAGGCCGTAGCACCTGTCAGTTGCACCGCAACGGGCAGGAACATCGTTGCATAGGTGTAGTCGTTCACCTCGTTCAGCGTCAAGGGCAGTTCCTCGACTTCTTCAATGTACCACTGGCAGCGGATGTCGCCCGGGTCGTTTTGTGTGAGCAACTGGGTTCCGTTCCAAGTAAACGACCAGTCGTAGAGATAGAGCGTATCATTAACGGCAATCCCATAGGCTCCCACATAGGGGGCTTCATAGCCTGTCTCGGTTCCGGTGTATGCCGACTCGTGGAAGATAAGGTTGAATCCATCGGTGGTGCCCGGATTGTTCAGGTAGGTGGCATAGTAGTTGCCATACGTACCCGTCAGATAGGTTGGATTGTAGTAGGAGAGCAACTTGTTGTCGGTGTCGAGATAGAAGATGTTCGTGGCATCGGCTTCGCTGCTCAGTTCGTTCAGTGCGGAAGTGCCTGCTGCTCCGGCACACAGGTAGTGGCCTGAACCACAACCCTTCAGGCGGTAGTACTTCCCAGTTTCCGGCACGTTCAGTTCAAAGGAGCCGACATAGCCAAGAAGCGTCTCGGCAAGCGCATCCACTACCGACTGCTGGCTGTAGGCTACCGATTCGGCTTCCAGATAGCCCTGTGCCGTGGCAAGGTCCGCAGCCAGATCCGTCAGCGTGCTCCCGCTTACGGTGTAGTGTCCCACGCCAGTGCCGACGAGGTTGACGTATTCACTCAACGTCTCCACTGCATTCTCCAGCGCGGTCAGGTCTGCCACATTGGAGTAGGTGATGTGGATGACGTTACCTTCTATTGTGACCACGACGGTGTATCCTGCATACTCTGGCACGGTCACGTCGCTGGCTTCCAACAGGATATCTGCGAGTTGCTCGTCGCCGTCGCTCCAGTAGTAGGTCTCAGTCCCCAGGCTGTACTCGTTGTCCGCATCGTATTCGCTGCAATCGTCCAGCCCCGTCACGTCAATGACGTAAGTACGCCGTGTTGACAGGCTGGAGAAGTCTGCCTCCATGATTTCCCACTGGCTGTCGGCATCCGTGGAGTACCACCAGCGGATGGGGCTCGTGGAAAACTGTGTGGCAGCGCAGGCATATTTGTATGATTCACCGCCAGTGTACTTGAAGCCAAAGGCAAAGACGTCCTCGTTCTCGTCGGTCAGCGGCGTCACGTCTATGGTGGTCTTCGAGGCAGTCAGTGTGTAGTAGGAGCCGCTCCAGCAGAGGAACTTCTCCACGCCAGGATTGTAGAGGTAGTAATTCCCGCTCTCCGTGAGCAACTGCCATACATGGCTTTTGTTGGCAGGCAGATAAGGAGCCTGGAACACGTCGTTGGTGATGTCGTGGGACGACGCGCGCAGATTGCGCAGCGTCACTTCGTTGCCGTCAGCCACCATTACGCCAGTGCCCGCCCCCTCATTGTAGTAGTTGTTCAGCACATAGCCCTTCGTGGCAGAAAGGGCGGATAGGTCTGTGATGCGCGTCTTGCTGCTCAGGTCTAAATAGCACCGCACGACAACGGTGCGCTCATCGCTGTCACCGGAGATGGTCGTGGAGATGAGCGTGTAGCCACTGGGAAGGGTCACCGTCACATCATTTGCCGAGATTTCGGATTTCGTGAAGGTTTCGCCGTCGTGATAGGTCGTTCCACCTACGGTGATGGAAGCCGTGGTCAGGCCACCCAGATCCACGGTGTAGGAAACTTGGGCAGGATGGAAGAAGTTATCCAGTATGGCCAGGGCATCCGTGGGGTCGAAGGTCTCGGCTTCCTCTATGGTGTACTGGCAACCGCCGTCCAGTGAGGAAGACCAGGAGCCCCAAGAGTTGACTACCAGGCCATACGTATAGGCTGAAGAACTATTGATTATGTAGCTGCTGCTATCATTGAAGCGAGGCTGGTAGAGGGGCAATGTCGTCTCGTTAAAGCCTATGCGGTCGCTCGTGCCCGTGATGCAAGTGGCGAAAGGTACGCACTCATTGTTGGTGCCTGGGAAGGTTGCGAACGAGGCATCCTCGACGCTGTAGAGGTAGTAGTTGCTCTCATACGACAGGATGGCGAATTTCTTCGCGGAAACCCCCAGAGCAGTCTTAATGGGGGAAGCCAGGAACGTGGTGTCGCTGTCCGAAGGCTTATAGGTAGAAAGCGCGCCGCGCTCCAACGAGCGAAGGTAGTACGACTTGTTGTTACTCAGTTGCGAGAGATAGCGATAAGGGTCATTCAGCGTGCGGGTCACAGAGACAGTGCAGTCGGAAGAACCGATGGTGCCGGATGTCGTCGTGGTATAGTACGTGCTGTTGCACAGCGAAGTTATGGCAGAAGGTATGCTGATTGCACTATTAGCCTCTTGCGTAGCCGTGGCTGTAGCCAGCAGCGTGGAGGGCGCAGCTGCATCGTAGAGATTGTAGGTGACATTCACCGTAGAAGCAGTGGCAGACATAATCGTAATCGTCATGGACGGGATGTACCAACTGTTGGCCGATGAAGCACTATAGGTGAACGACGTACTCTGCGTACTCAACCCAGTTGCAGACAATGTCACACCGCTGGTTGTTGTGGCTACGGTACTACCGCCTTCTGTCGGAGTCAGCGTATAGGGAACGGCGTAGGTATTGCTACGACCTGTCACTGAATAGTCTGTAATCACGTAGCCTGTAGGTGCCGTAATAGTAATTGTCCCCGATGACGTGCTTGTAAGAGCAAGGCATGCGCCATAGGCAAAAGTAGTTGCGGTGGTACCGATAATGCCGTCAACCGTCACACCAGCCATACCTGAGGCGCTGTTGGTGGTAAACGTCGTACCTGAAAGCGAGCCGTAAGTTGTGGCATCACTTGTGGATTGAATGACAATCACTTCAGTCGCCCATGCCCCACTGCTACATAGCCACAGCAGAAGAGCAAAAAGTGAGTAGAGTTTGCTTCTCATAGTTTTAGATTTAATAAATTAACATATTTCGGGCACTAATATACGAAATATTAATTATATGGAGAAAAAAAAGTGAAAGAAAGTGCCTTTTTGTCATATATAGAAATCTTTTTGCACAAAAAGGCAGGAGGGCACGCACTTTGCGCACCCCCCTACAAAGTATTAGGGACTTAAGAGCCTGAGATATTACTCCTCTGGCAACATCACTACGGTAATGTGGTTTTGTGACTCGAGAGATAGTTACGCACATCCCTGTTATTTCACATTTTCATTCTTCATGAAGCCTTTCACCTTATCTTTCCATCCCTTTTTCTCTTGAGATACTACTAAGTCTACTTCTCTGTCCTCGCACCGAACCTTTATAATACCATGTCGCCTATCGCCTGTATTCTCGTCCACCTTCACTGAGAATTCATTCTTTGCCGTATATACTGTAGTCCAGTCGGGATGAGAGGCGATCTCCCAATCATCATAATTGCAAGATACCTGCACAACCTGCATGGCTCCTTCCTTAGGTTTTCCCTTAAAGTCAAGTCCCGTTGTCGATAGTGACAGACGGACATCTGTACGTTTCTTTACTTCTGTCACAGGCTCTGGTTCTGGAGTAGTAATAGGTGCTACTACCTCCTCTTCCTTTTCTTCCTTCTTTGCAGGAGTCAGTTTTTTTATGATACGTTGACATGCAGAAATCTGGGCATCGCACTTATTCTTCCCGTCCACCGTAGCATATGCAATTTTTGCAGCCTTGAACTTATTGATTGCTTCCCTTTGCTTTGATATTCGCTGAATTTTTTGCAGGGCAATGCCTTCTGCATAGAGTTTATCTGCCGTCGACTGTGCTACAGAGTAGCCTGGGAGTGCCAGAAAAAAGGTGCATAATATTATCTGTATGAAACTTTTCATAAAATACTTATTTTTTATTAATACATAAGAGACATTGTCACCATCATCTTATTCTGCTTGACCGTGTAGTCTGGGTCATTGCTCATATCCTTCAGTCCACGTGCCATAGAGAAATCAAACTGAACATGTTTCATACAAATACCTGCACCAAACTCCAAAGATGGATTGAAGCGATCCCAGGCACCAGACGCTTTATAGCCATTGTCTTCATCGAAGGATAAATATTCATTATCCGTCTTTATCTTTGCCCGAAGACCATAGTCTATACCTGCACCGCCGTAGAAGAACAACTGAAACTTACGGGAGAAATTCAAACGATATTCAAAATGAAGTGGCACATAGAGGACATGCTCCATCAGTATGGGATGGTAACTTTCACCATCGTAATATGATTCAGCCCCTTTTGAATAGTAGAACTCATAGAATATACCCGTATTTAAGGCAAAACCATACTTGAAGAGTGGTTCTATCTTGATACCCACCTGCATGCCATTAATGTTTTTGCTATCATCCCAATAGCCCATCTTCTCTGCGGCCCCGCCTGATGTGTTTTTTACAGCCCAGTGCTTCTGTACCCAGCCCATTGTAAAGCCAGCCACATTTCTTTCTTCGTCCGGGCAGTTGAAGTTCTTATGACTACGCTTTCGGTGAGTATATTTACTGCTGACGGACTCGTTATAACGGGCAGCATTGGCCGCTTTAATTCCATTGATTGTACGGTTACAAGCATCTATCTGGTTATCGCACAGGGCACGTTTGTCGGACGAAGTATAAAGATTGCGGGCACGCTCATACATCGTTATGGCAGACAATTGAGAGGATTCAGTCTGGGTTCTCTGGAAATCTTGTGCCATTTGATAGGCTTGGTCGGCGGCGGCATCATTGCTCCGTGCCTGATTTTGTGCCTGAGACATCTCCTGTGCCTCCAGATGCATTATACTCTGTTGACAAGTAGCAATCTGATTGTCACAATCGCGTTTCTCCTTTTCAGAAGTGAAAGAGTCCTTAGCCTTTTGGAAAAGCGTTATGGCTACGCGTTGCGAATTTGCATTCTTTTTAGCTTGTGATTCAAGAGCCCCTTTGTAGTAACTGACGGCAACATCATGGGCATATGCCTCCTCCTGTCTCCGCTTCTCCTCTGCTGCACGTGCAGCAGCCTCAGCCTTTTCCTTTTCTCGCTTCGCAGCCTCGGCACGTTCCTGCTCCTCTTGAGCTTTACGCCGTTTCTCTGCTGTTGCTTCGCTATTTTTTTCTTTCTCAATACGGGCTATAATCTTATTACAAACCTGTATTTGTTCATCACATTTGGCTTTACTCGACTTATCCGTATAGGCTATCTTCGCCGCATTGAAGTTTTTAATAGCATCTTTTTGCGATGTTACCGTTTCAACTTTTTGCAACCTTCGACCTTCCTGAAAGAGTTTGTCACCCTGAGTTTGTGCCGAAACCGTCCCCGTTAGACACAATAGAATTACGAAGAGTAACTTCTTTAATAGGTTATTTGTATTCATTTACTTATATATTATTTTATAGATAGATTTAGCATAAATACATATTCTACACCTGTCTTGAACTAACTAATTAGAGCCTTGTTCCAAAAAGCCTTTTACGTCATCAGCACGCGAGCGATAAGAGTCCGCCAATTCCTGCATCCCTCCTAACGCCTCAAATTCCTGCGCTTGGGTATACAATGTCTCTTTGGCGGTTAGAAGCAAGGATTCGGCCTCCTCCTTTTTCTTGATTAGAGGATCCACATACTCGTCTATAGCTTCCACTTGTGCCGTATGCAGGGCTTCGTTAAAGATATTGCAGGCTTCCATGAGGGCAACCTCATAGCCGTCCTGATTAGAATCCCGACCTTGTTCCATCTTCTTCTCACCCTCTTTCATCATTGAATCCAAATTCCTTGTGGTCTTCTCTATGTGAGCCACCATCTTGGCAATCTTCACTTCTTTTATCCGATGGGTCCGATATTTGCTTATGCTCACTCCTGCGATCATTATCAAAATAGCAGCAATTGCTGTGATGATATATTTCAGCGGAGGCAATTCCATACCTGTGCTACCTGGTTTCATTGTTTCCAAGGCTACGCGCATCTGTGCAGAACTCTGGTAACGTTGTTCCTGCTTCTTCTCGCATGCTCTCGCAATAATTCCCCGTAAGGCCTTGTTCTTTATTACCCCAAGTGGAATCTTCGATTTCAATTGTTTCTCCAGTATTTCATGGCGCGCACCATCAAAAGGAGTATGGCCAACAAGGCATTGGTAAAGTAAGATACCAACAGCGTAGATATCTGTGGTCTGATTCTGATTCTTTACATCACCCAAAGCCAACTCCGGAGCTGCATATTCAGGTTTGCCCATGAAAGCACCAGCCACAGTCAGTCCTTTGTCATTGGTCGTCAAGTTATTCATTTGTTTAGCAATGCCAAAATCAATGAGTTTAATATGCCTATCCGTTGTGAGCATAATGTTCGATGGGTCTATGTCGCGATGAATGTAACCTGCGTCATGCAATGCCATCAAACCAGAGAGAACACTCTTTACCACAATTCGGGCAAAGAATTCTGGGTCGTTACGATAATATTGTAGCATCTCCACAGCATAGGGAACCTCTTGTCCATCGCGATCCAGAGTCTTTCCCTCTAAAATATCAGATAAGGAGACCCCTGTCAGCAATTCGCTTACTACATGGTAGTGTTTCCTAACCTCGCCCGTAGGCATTGCCTCTACCAATTCAATGAAGCCAAGCATTTCCACCAGATTGTCGTTCCTCAGTTGGATGGCTGCTTCACGACGAGCACGTTCTATGGCATGCTCAGGAAGATCGGCGTACATGAACTTGATGGCAACGGGACGACTAGAACCCGTTTTTTCATCCACACAGACACCTTTGAATACCTGACCCATTCCACCAGCACCAATTGGCTGATCGTCGGAATTTACCGAATAGTATATACCACGCTTTCTTTCTTCCTTTCCTTGTATTTTTACGTATGGCATTGCTTTCTTATTTGAGTTGTTCTATTTTTTCCTTAACAGGAACCAACATTCCCTTCAATGTTTCAGTAGGCATGTATTTCTTTTTCTTTGGGTCAAGCATGACATATTGTGCCATGACATCCTTTTTCGGCAGAAGAGATAAGACCTCCGAAACCTTTTTGGTATTCTTCTTACCTGAAGCATTGTCATATTCCATCATATGGCGCTCCACGTCACTGCGTAGTTGGGATAAATGATTCTTACAATCCGTTTCCTTTATGTACTGGCCACGCAGCATTTTATCTATAGAACTAAGAGCCTGATCCAATGCTCGGTCTGCATTAGTTCCCGTTTTGTTCCCCTTCGAAACAACTGCCACGTTCTTATCACTCTTGGGAAGTTTCTTTTCAAGGTTGACCACCTGTTGTTTTAGGTCTGCTACTTGCTCTTCCAATTCCTCCTTTGACTCTTCCAAGACCTTTTTTTCTGAACTCAAAGCCGCTATCTGTTCATATAAGTCCTTATAACCTATATCTTTATTAGACTCGAGTATCTCAATCTTCTGTTTAAGATCCTTATTTTCTGCTTCTACAGCAGTCAGTTTTCCTTTTATCTCAGCCAATTCTTTTGAATGGCCATTCCGAATGAACATCACCATATTCATCAGCAGACTCAACAATAGCAACCCTGCCAATGTACCGAATAACGCCTTAGTCTTCATATTCCATTTATCCTTAAACTTTGAATCACTTTGCACCTCTAACGCGGCCAACGTATGGTTGTCGTAGTGCCCACCAGAGTTTGAGCCTATTCTGTCTATCTCCTTTTGCAAGTTCTCGATGAGATCATCCAGACCTATTCCACTTCCCAAACGCATTAAGAGTTCTTCCTGGGGCATTTCTCCCCATACGCCATCCGTGCACAGAAAGAAGCGATCCCCCTTGCAATAGGGAATAATCTCTATCTCCGCCACATGATTGCTCGTATTGCCAAGGGCACGGGTGATGACATTCGACTGTGGCGAGACCCTTGCCTGCTCCTCTGTCAGAGCATGAGCCATGACAAGCTCACCCACCAAAGAATGGTCTTTTGTACGGAAAATCATCTCTTTACCCTGCATCCGATAACAACGGCTGTCGCCCAAATGGGCTACATACGCGGCATCTTCATTGATAAGAACCGCCACCAATGTAGACCCCATTCCACGCAAACGCGGGTCTTCGTCCATCTTATTGTACAAAGTATCATTGGCACGGGCGGTAGCCAACTTGAGCACATTCTCACAAACTGACTGCGGAGAACTGCTATAGATTGTCTGCATAAAAACCTGTTTGGCAATGTAGGATGCAGTCTTGCCACCTGGTCCCCCGCCCATACCATCACAAACTACAAGCAGGAAGCCCAGTGGCGTTTCTGCCCATCCCATGTCGTCCTGATTCTCTGGACGACCGCCAATCAGAGTAGAAGCATAGCCTCGAATACCGTATCTGGTAGATTCAAAATACATACTTCCTCTATTTTTCATTAAGACAACGCAACCCCAATGACGATTGCTGTAATAAAACAAATTAGGAGAGACAATACAAATATTGCAATGCCCCATCCGTCCCAATTATTCTGTGTCTCATTAAAGTCCTCAGCACTGGTCCAATTACGATTCTCCCAGGCCAATTGCCTTCCATATACTCCGAACAGAATACTGGGAATCAACGACCAACCAATGAAACTTGCAAGGAATGCCCACCAGCATCCGTTGAAGAACCCCCATAAGGGATAGAGTATGAAGGCACCCCAACTCCATCCTGAGATTTCAGGTTGCACTTTGGGATGTGTGTCTACTATTGATGTAGACACGACTGGTTGTGCTGGGGACTGGCGGCGAGAAGGTGGAAAAAAGACATCTATCTGTCCCCAACTAATGGGGTACTGGCCTGCAACCATGATTGTATCACCATGTTGGATAGGCACTGCGCGGTTCTTCACATTGATATTATTTATCAGAGTGCCGTTGGTACTTGTATCGCGGTACATCAATTGGCTGCCATCATAATACATCGTTGCATGATGTTTACTTGCATACTGGCAATGTGAGTCCAAGTAGATGTCACTACTCTTCGAACGTCCGATTGTTACTTCCCTGAGTGTCATCATTTCCTTATTTTAATATGCAACAATCACAGGTATGGCTCTATGGTTACGGGCATCATAGAGTGCATAAGTACCTACACCTACCACAATGTACTCTGCTTTAGTGGTTTCATTGATACTTGTTTCCACGCTATAAGCATGCATACAATTGGCCAAATCCTTATAAGTAAAGCCCTCTATCTGCACCTTCTTTTTTACGCCTAATGACTTTACCTTCACTAATTGAAACGCCTCGACATTATTCCCCACACCAGCAAGATTATATTCCACAATCAATTTGGTAGTGTTCGATGCGCCTTGGGAAACAGTATTTGCATAATTGACACTGTCCAAAACTAACTGCTCGTTTATCTCTTTCACCTCCACGAAGTTCATCTTCTGACGATTTACCATAACCTCACCTTCGTTCAGGATGACATCATACTGAGGATTATATTGGGGATTCTTCTCACGTCGTAGGCTTACGAATTCTGACATTGCTACCTTGCGGGTTTCACCAGATTCAGTTCTTACCAAAAGGTAGTTCTCTGAATCCTTCTGACTCATATAGCTCTGTTCCATCACAATACCGCGCACTTCACCATTATATGTGGTATGCACTACATCAAGAAGTTCGCTTTGTTCAAATATGTCTTGTGAGGGATTAATTGGATGATAAGTATACTTAACAATATCATTGACCTTAAATGTCTCTACCAATCCGCCTTTTACATAGAGACTTTGCGTATTCTTGGTCTCGTCGGCAGGCTGTCCGTCCACACTTTCCCCCGATTGCAGGCGATAAGTGCAATCAATACCTGAAAGGACATTTTTGGCACGACGGTCAGTCTTGATAACGGCTACATCGTCCCAAGAGAGGACGTAAGTATTGGGGGAGAGTTCCAAATATTTCACCTTGATTCCTTTCTCCAGAACCTTTACTTTGGGTATGTTACGCTTCTGCTGAAGGTAATAAGAGAAGCGATATCCTGAGGGCTTAACAGCATCTGCCTTGTTATCCACATAGAGTGAGTCATAAGTCTCATCCACCCATTCCGCAACAGAATCTGTTATAACGGATTTACTCGTAAATATGATGCTATTAAGTGTCAGTATTTTTTTTCCACCAACTCTATCATAGGCATCATTCTCGTTGGCCCATTTCGTCCAAGCCTCATCCAGACTCTTCTCATCATAATCATGAGAACTAATGTCTACCTTCGCACCATCTATTATAATCGTGGCATTCTCAGAACAAAAGGTCAACTGACCATCCCCAGATTGCTGGACATAACCATTCAGTACAGAACCATTCTTTAGATACAGGTGCTGAACAACCTGTGCACTTGATATGTGAGCGAAAAGAAAAATCGCGACGATAGAAATGATATGTTTCATTGTTTTTCTTCTTATTTTCCGTAATTATATGGGGCATCTAGTAATTCTCTAATATATTTTGCCTTGATTCCATTGTTAATATTCTCCTTTTCCACACCAGAGTCAAGAATACCTATTAACTTTCCATGATCATTAAAAATGGGAGAACCGCTCGCTCCATGATAGGATGTTGCATCAAAGGTAAACCCATATGCGGAATTTAACAATGTAATACGCCCCCCATGGCAAAGAGCCTGTAACCCAGATTCGGCATTTTGCAGGTCAGTCCCATGCGGAAAACCAATTGTATACATCTGGTTTCCTACCTCCAAGGCTTTATCGGAAACGTCCATTGAATCTTCAACATTTACATATGAACAATGCGAATTAGGCAATTCTTGCTTATCACTTTGGATTAGAGCCACATCAATTTTTGGATCTTCTCCTGCAGATAATACATGACACATTATATAATTCTCAGAAGAGAAATATGAGCCTTGGGGTATTAGCATAATACCATCGCTTACACCTTTTACCTTCAGTTGTGAGATATAGCCATGCAAGCCAGAAATACGACCCGTAAGAAGTGCGGTACCAGTCTTTATCTCGGCATATCGTGCCAATTTATTTCTACATAGGGTTTCGACCTTTTCCTGAATTCCGTCAAAAAGCCATGGTTTAGCTACATGTAAGTTGGTCAGAATCTTGCCATCTTTCGAGATAAAAAAACCTGATGCCTCATAATGGGAAACATTATTAATTGTACCCAAGGATGCAGAATGTGCATAAGCACTTAATCCCTCATTTGTAAAGTAAAACTTGGTTGGAATGCCAATACTATTTAGAACTTCTACAGGGAGATCGCCACACTCTACTTCAAAATGATATACTCCTACTAACATTACGGTCGTGGAATTGTACCGAGAATTTATCTTTTTTTGTGACCAGGTTCCTTCTGACATAATTTTTATTATACCTAAAGTCAATCCTGCAACTACAGCCAGGCATGCAGCCACCTTCAAAATATTCATGCCAATTTCACCAGGCCAGAAGGGCTGATTCTTCAAATTAACAGGAACACCACCACACGCAATAGCACTGGATTTCTTGATTCTGTGCGGAATGTTTGCCGGAATTTTAACACCATCCACTGTGGTTCCGTTCTTACTATGATCTACGATATATACCTTTCCGTCACGCCCCACCTTAATCGTGGCATGATAACGACTTACCGTGGCACCAGAAATCTGAATGTCGTTGTTGAAGTTGGAACCTACTCCATAGATGGCCTTATAGGCAGAATTATCTTCAGGCATGGGAACTTGACTCCATTGTAGTTCAACATCAGCAAAACGAATGGCATCGCCTCTACGGACATTCACTGGCTTTCCTGGCTGAATGGGCTGATTCATGATGTACGTACCATTACGGCTGTTCTTATCCTCTAACTGGATATCACCACTATCCAGCATTACCAGCTCTGCATGTAAAGAACTGACTTTGTCGCTATTGAGCACAATGTCGCAAGTCTGTGCCCGACCGATTTTAAGAAGTCTCATAATACTATCCTTCTTTTTAAGATTAAACTTTTAATTAACGGGCTCTCTTAACAGGTGTTCCTTCATGGGCTTTCTTTTCAGCATCAACCTTCTTCTTTGCGTCTGCCTTTTTTTTATCTTCAGCCTGTCTCTTGTCGTCGGCTTTCTTCTTGTCTAAGGCCCTGCGTGCACGCTCCACTTTATTCATAGAATCCTTGACAATCTTCTCAATAGAGTCCTTACGCTGCTCTTCTTGCTTCTTTAATTGCTCGGCTTTACGTACGCGTTCTATACTATCCAAAGCCTGCTCTGCTGGAGTCGGAGCGGTTTCACTTGGGCCCATAAACTTCTTTACCCCAAACACAGCACCGAAAATTATCAGCAAAGCGACAAGGGCTACGGCTGACCATTTTAAATAGTCTGCACTACCTTTGGGCACCTGGTCCCAGTCAAGTCGAGCCACATGTGCAAAGGATATATTATCCTTACGCGTGACAGGCACTGGAACATTGGGGGAAATACGAATTCCGTTTACATACGTACCATTGGTACTTTGGTCTACAATGGTCATTTTACCAAAAGTTTCCACATTTAACGTGGCATGGCGTCGACTTATGACATCCGTGCGGTCATTGATGAGAATGTCACATCCTTGTTCTCGTCCAATTGAATAAACTTTCATACACTTATTGTTTTTCTTCTTTTGTTTCTTGTTTTGTCCACTCATCCCATACTTGGCCGTACTTCTTCATGTGAGCACCCATCTTATCAATGGAGTTTTGAAGGGACTTTACACTATCTTGCCACATGGAGTCGCGACGTTGAATACTATCAAGTAAGGTCTTGGTATCACCGCTAATAACAGGGGTACGCCGATAGAGGAATAAATTCAGCGCGATACTGGCTGCAAGCACTACAAACAGAGCCAGTAACAGGTTTTTTGCAAGTTTTGTCATCTTTGTTTTCTTTTTTGAATCTCTTTTTACTTCTATTACAGCCAATGTCAGGTTGTCATGGCCATTTCCATTCTCTCTGCCATAATTATCTACGAAGGTAGCAATGTCATCGACTACTGCACCCAATACATTCCTATGACTTGAAACCTTACGTATCAATTCAGACTCGGGCATAGTTCCATGAATGCCGTCACTGCAAAGCAGAAAACGGTCACCACTTTCATAGGGAAGTTCCTCCACATCGACCTCAACATCAGGTTTAATACCCAATGCCCTTGTAATGACGTTTGACTGGGCAGACAAACGTGCCTGTTCTTCTGTAATCACGCCCTGGCGCACAAGATCAAACACCATAGAGTGATCAAAGGTTCTGAACACTTTCTTTCCCCTGCGCAATTGATAGATTCGACTATCACCTACATGAGCAACGTATGCAGCCACGGGGGTCAGCAAAAGTACAGTAGCCGTGGATCCCATACCACGCAGTGAAGGGTGTTCGTTACCCGCCCCTATGATTGCTATATTTGCCCTTCGCACAGCTTTAATAAGAATGTTCGTACATTCTTCCTCTTCACTGGCTTCATTGATACTGGCTATAATTTCGTGAACGGCAATTGAAGAAGCCGTCTTTCCGCCAGGTCCACCGCCCATTCCATCACAAACAGTCACGACAAACCCTCGCTTTGTTTTTTGCGCACCAAAGGTGTCCTGATTTTCGGAGCGACCGCCAATACGTGATTCACCGAATCCAACGTAGTACTCTTTTTCGTTATTATGTAAGGTTACTAATTCCATAATTTTTCATTTATGACGTTTATGAAGCCCAGAATTTCCACCAAGGGGAAGGTTCTGGCAACAGGGTAGCTTGTATAGCCTGTTTAAATTCGAAGGCAGTCTGATATCGGTGAGTTTGTTCTTTCTCTGTGGCTTTTTTAATAACCTGCATCAAACGGCGAGGAATCTTTTCGGGATTAGGAGGGAGAGGTTCCTTCATTTGCTTGGTCAAGGTCTCTGACTCGGATCCACATGTCATTGGGTTCTTTCCCGTCAATAGTTCATAGAAAGTGATGCCCAGCGCATATATATCGGTAGTTGCATTTATTTGCACGGACATTCCATTTTGTTCTCGTAGGATCTGCTCTGGAGCCGAATATTCAGGCGTACCAATAAAGCCGAACGAGGAGAACTTGTTTCCACCATTCATTCGGGCAATTCCGAGATCCATGAGACGAACATTAGAACCTTGCTCCACCATAATGTTTGAGGGCTTTATGTCGCGATGAATAACACCACGCGAGTGCACATAATCCAACGCATCAAGCACCTGGCAAATGGCATGACAGATTTTCTCCACACGAAGAGGAGAACCATCAAATTGGCGCACATATTTATCAATATCCTCACCTTGAACATAGTTGCTGAGAATGAATATCGGTCCATAGTTCGGAGCATACTCGCAATAACCTATCATCTCAACCAGATTGGGATGGCGGAATGCCAAGGAGGCTTCCTGTTGGGCACGTTCGCGAATCATCTTGTTATTTGCATAGAAATCCTTGACGCGCTTCACTGCTATTCTGCTACGAGTTTTGCAACGATATCCAATATAGACATCGCCCATAGCACCACTTCCGATAGGGCTTTCCATCGGGTTATAGCAGTACCACTCTTCCATCACTTTAAGATAGAGATAGGGGTCTCCTCTGCGTTGGCGCACTGTTTGTGACCGATATTCAGGCATCCTGATTCAGTCTGCTACATACCTACCGTACCACCATGCTGGTTCCCAGAAGAGCCATCAAGACCTACCGTGCCTCCGTCGGGTTGGAAATTTCCTCCACCCCATGAACCTGATCCCGAATCAAATGGTTGGAAGCCACCACGCGTATGACCATCACCAAATGGATCAAAATCATCTTCTTCCTCTTCTTGTATGGAAATAAAGTTCTCTGCAACTTTCAATCCCATTGATACAGGATCCAAAAGAATGAGATATAGCTCATAATTGTCGCCTATTGTGATGATATCACCACTCTTACATTCTTTGACCTCAAGAAATAGGCTCTCACCATTCAAAAGAGTACCATTTGTAGATTGTCTGTCTTCGATAGAGGCCAACACTTTCTCTGGATTTTTCATCTTACGAACTACAAGAACAGCATGCTCCCCCGAAACCGTACCTTCTGGCAGAACTACATCACACTGCGTAGACTTGCCTATAACATTCTTACCTACATGCAACGGCCAAAACTCACCTGCCATAGTACGGGAAACGGAATAGAGGAAGCCCACTACTGGTTTGCCACTCATCACGGTTTGTGCGGTTGGCTGATGAGGATTAGACGAGTCGGGCTGCACATTTACATTGGGCCGCTGACCATTTCCATTGCCCATCATGCCTGGGACAACTGTACCTTTTGCTCCACCTGTAGGAGCATCCATATTACGAGTGTAGAAACTAGGAGAACCTCCCTTACGAGGACCATCCGTGGGCTCAAGCCCTTGAATAACTGTTTTGTTTGCCATTTCTTTTTGTATTATATGTTATACTTACTTATTCTAACATACATACAAAAAAAGCGCGGAACTTGTGTTACTCGTCCCGCTCTTAGAGGCTTCTCGCATTGCCCGATATTGTAGAACGAGCAACGCCGAAGCCCACGCCGATATGTAGAACCTCTATACTAATTAAAGATAGTAAGAGATATATAAATACATATCCCGAGGACATCTACCGTTGCCTCGTCCTTGACAAAATCTGAGAATTTTGCGAGAATTCCTAAGAGCCAAAGACAAGACGTCCGTAAACGCCTTTTTCAGTATGTTGCGCCTCTCTCCCTACCCTTTCACCCGCCACTCTTGGCTCGGCGTGGGAAGTATGTGCATAACGCAAATACGTAGAGAGGCAAGGGCAAAGTTACAAATTATATTTAATAAAAAAAAGAAAAATGAAAAATAAAACCAAAATTAAGCTTGAACAAGAAGAAACCATTTCATTGATATGCTATACAACGGAGAAACTTTTTCTTGAATTCTACTACACGTTTCATAAACGAAGGGGGGAAATCGAGGGAGTATATATTAAATTGTGCAAATATCTTTGGAGGCGGGGCAAATGTGGTAATAATAAAGCCCCCAAGAATTTCTTGGGGGCTTTATTATATGGGAACTTTGCGATTACTCCTCTGGCAACATCACTACGGTAATGTGGTTTTGTGACTCGAGAATGTGGCGAGCCAGACGCGAGAGGTCGGCAGGAGTGAGTGTCTCCACAATTGCACGGTAGGGCGAGTATTCATCGATTCCGTCGCGATCCCAATCTTCGATGTATTCAAGCCAATTTCCGTTTCGACGCTCGTTTTCCGTGAAACTCTTCAGAAGGTACTCACGCACCTTGGAGAGATACTTTGCGTCGTCAATGCCCTCACGAGCGATGGCTTGCAGTTCCTGGTCGATGACCTGTAGGGTGGTGTCGCACATCTCTGGACGAATGGGAGCATATACCTGAATGGTGGCGCGACAGGTGCCGTCGGAAATCTTGGAAATGCCACAGGATGCACCGCAACTGTAGGCGGCACCCATCTCCTCGCGTACAACCTCAAGCAGACGCATTGTCAGCACCTGACCCAGGGCATCTGCCACAATCTGGTTCTCCAGTGTATTCTCCACAGGAGCCTGATAGAGTTCAATGAGTTGCGACTTGGGTTCCTCCATCTTCTTGTTGAAGCGTGTGGTGTACTGACCAAGGCGTATGTTGTACTGGTTATCAACTGGCTTGTCATCGCGACTTACCGTGGGTAGCGTAGCGATGTACTGACGGATGTAGTGGCGGATGCTGTCGTTATCGAAGTTACCTACAAAGACGAAGGTAAAGTCACTGGCAGAAGCATAGCGGTCGCTATATATTTCCAATACGCGGTCGTAGCTGACCTTCTGCAGGTCTTCCTCCTTGAGCAGAACCAAGCGGGGATTATCGCCGCCATAGAGAGTGGTCTGCAAGGAGTCGCTGAAGGCCTTCATGGGATTAGCAGCCTGGTTGCGCAGCATTTCTGCTGTTTGGGCAATAGCCGACTGTGCTGCCTTGTCGTCGCGATAGAGAGGTTGGAAATGGAGGTAGGTAAGTTCAAACAAGGTACGAAGGTCCTTGGGCACTGCATTACCACTGAGACGTTCGCTGCGAGCGGTGAGGGTGGTGCGGACACGAGCCTGCACGCCGGCAAGGGCTTTCTGGAGTTCTGTATCTGTGAAATTACCCAGTCCCGAAGCACCAATAAGGGTGCTTGCAAGAGCCAGGTTGTACTTGTCCTCTACACCATAGCGACCTGTGCCACCATCGCTGTAGGCCTCCATCAATACTTCATTGTCCTTGAAGTCGGTCTTCTTCAGGATAACACGAGCACCATTGCTGAGGTGGAGCATACGGGTGTCGTAGGGGCCTTCGGCCTCACGCACAATTTCACCCATCTCTGGCAGTTGGGCAATGAGGGGTTCGTTCTTGACATTGTCAACGTATGCCTCGAGGTGCATCTGCTGAGCAGCGTGAATGGCAGCAAGCAACTGCTGTTCGGTGGGCTGCTGATAGCCTTCCTTCTCGGGATTGACGCTGAGGACAACGAGGTTGGTGTCGCTGACACTGACCAAACCGGCAAACAATTGGTTGACTGCCTCGACGGGAATATTGGGAGCCAACTGGTTGTAAAGCATGTTCTCGAACTCGATGCCGGGCATGGGGACATTGTCAAGGAAGTTGCGTACACATTCATGAATATAGTTCCTCGTCTCTGTCTTGTCGCGGTTATCATACTGCTTGGCAATCTGGCTCAGGAACTCGGTGCGGGCACGACCATACTCACTGGCTGTAAATCCGTGTTCAGCAGCACGATAAACCTCGGCCATAGCCGTCTGGACAGCCTCATCGAGGCGACCTTCTTTCGGTATAATGGTGGTCTGGAATGCCTGGCTCTTGGAGAGCAGGAAGTCACCATCCTCGACTGCTGCCTGAATGTAGGGACACTGAGGGTCGAGCCCCTTCTCATCGAGACGCTGATTGAGCATGGTGGTGGCCATACTCTTGAGATATTCGACAGAGAGGTAGGGGATAGTGTTTCGGTACTCGCGAGGCAGGGCCTCGTCGTGCTTGTTGGAAATGAGCACGATGGGAATGGTCTGTTCCTTGTCGTGGTCACTGACCACAATGGCCTCGTCGTTCTGGGGCACGGTGTAGTACTCGCGCACAGCGGCATTCTCGGGCATGGGAATGGGCGAGAACATATCCTTGATGACCTGTTCCGTACGGTCTATATCAAGGTCACCCACGACAATGATCGCCTGCAAGTCGGGGCGATACCACTTTTCGTAGTATGCGCGCAGCACCTCGGGTTTGAAGTTATCGACAATTTCCATCAAGCCGATGGGGAAACGGCTGCCTGGACGCGCTCCAGAGTGTAATTTAGGTGCTTGTCTCTCGATGATGCGGTTCATGGCACTGGTGCGCAGACGCCATTCCTCGTGAATGACACCACGTTCCTTGTCAATCTCCTTGGGGTCAAGGGTCAGGTTGTGGCTCCAGTCATGCAGGATGAGCAACACAGAGTCGATAGTAGCCTCGCGCGCAGTGGGTACATTATTTATGTTATATACGGTTTCCTCCACGCTCGTGTAGGCATTCAACTGGGCACCGAATTTCACGCCCAGAGTCTCCAGATAGCGGATAAGGCTGTTCTCGGGAAAGTTCTCCGTACCGTTGAAGCACATGTGCTCCAAGAAGTGTGCCAGACCGCGCTGGTCTTCTTCCTCCTGGACGGAGCCCACCTTCTGTGCAATGTAGAAGTTGGCTTGTCCCTTGGGGTATTCATTGTGGCGGATGTAATAGGTCAGACCGTTTTCAAGTTTGCCGAAACGGGTCTGAGGGTCGAGGGGCAGGGGCTGCAGCATCTGCTCCATGCCCTGTGCGTGCAGCAGCGCGGTGAACATGAGTGCTGCCATACTCAAGATAAGACGACTCTTTTTCATTGATTTACTGTAAATTTAATAGTGTTAGTACTTTGATATTGTGTTATTATTTATTTCAGTCCTTGCTCCAGGAAATGTCTGTAGGCGGTGACATCCTCGTTGTAACCATAGGGGGAAGCCAGAGGGGTGCCATCAGCACTGAGCAAGACATAGAAGGGTTGGGCATTGGCACCGTAACGGGAACGCTGCAGATAACTCCACTTGTCGCCTACAGTGCGCAACTTCACCTCCCTGCCGTTCTCCTCCACGACAATGGGCTCGGGCAGTTTTGTCTTATCGTCCACCCACAAGGAGATGACCACATATCTGTCCATAAGTTGCTGCACTTCGGGGGCAGTCCACACGGCAGCCTCCATCTTGCGACAATTGACACAGCCATAACCCGTAAAGTCCAGCAGCACAGGTTTACCCACCTTTTGCGCATAGGCCATTCCCTCGTCAAAATTCTCGAATTTGGGAGTCTGAACCTGTCCCTCTCCCGCAGGGGAGGTTAGGAAGAAACTTTGCGTACTCATGGGAGGTGCAAACGCACTGACTGCCTTACAGGGTGCTCCCCAAAGTCCCGGTACCATATAAAGGGCAAAGGCAAACGAGACGAGAGCAAGGAAAAAACGAGTGACAGAGGTGCGGGTATGCAGGACTGCCTCTCCCCTCTCGTCGTACTCATCCTCGTCGTGAGGGAAGCGAATCCATCCTATCAGGTAAGCGCCCATGAGGGCAAAGATTACTATCCAAAGGCAAAGGAATACCTCGCGATCCAATATGTGCCAACCATAAGCCAAGTCTGCCACCGAAAGGAACTTCAGGGAAAATGCCAATTCGAGGAATCCAAGACAGACCTTGATGCAGTTCATCCAGTTACCGCTCTTGGGCACCGATTTCAGCCATGAGGGGAAAAGGGCAAAGAGCGTGAAGGGTAGTGCCAGTGCCAGGGCAAAACCAAACATGCCCACCGCCGGACCTGCTATATTCCCGAGGGTTGCCAATTCCACCAGGAGGAAACCGATGATGGGTCCCGTACAGGAGAAACTTACAAGCACCAAGGTGAATGCCATGAGAAAGATGCTGAGCAGTCCCGTAGTCTTTGTAGCCTTGGCATCAACCGCAGTGCTCCAACTGCTGGGCAGCGTAATCTCGAACCCGCCCAGGAAGGACGCGGCAAACAGGAGCAGGAGCAGGAAGAAGAAGATATTAAATACGGCATTCGTGCTCAGGGCGTTCAGCGCACTGGCTCCGAACAAGAGTGTCACGATGAGTCCCAAGGCCATATAGATGACGATGATGCTCAGTCCGTAGGTAACCGCCTCACGAATACCCGCTGCCCTGTCGTCCTTGTTACGTTTCAAGAAGAAACTGATGGTCATCGGGATGATGGGCCATACACAAGGGGTAAGCAAGGCGGCCAGTCCGCCCAGCAGTCCCAGCAGGAAGATGCGCAGCCAACTGATGTTGCTGCTGGTGTCCTCAGCCCTATCGTTCAGGGTATCAGCCCCACCGCTCAGGGCTTCGCTCCCTTGTTCGGAGGTCTGTTGTTCCTCGATGACAGGCGCCTGAAGTTCTTCCGACTCTTCCTGATTCTTAACATTCTCCTCAACGTCCCCTCCTTTTGACTTATTTCCCCCTTCGTTTCCTGAGAAGGAAAACTCCACATCGGTGGGTGGAAGGCAGTTTTGGTCATTACAAGCACCATAGGTCAGGTATCCTGCCACCTCGTAGTCGCCTCCCGTAAGGGTAAACTTCTGGCTGAACGAGGCTGTGCCCTCCATGTACGACACTTCCATGCCGAACATCGCATCCATCTCGCGCTTTACCTTACCCGTAGCACGCAGTTGACCGTTGGGCTTCGCCCCTTGCTGCTTTTCCAGAGTCAGTTCTGCCCGTGTGGGACCGCCGTCGGGTATGTCTGTACCGTATATGTGCCAGCCTGGCTCCACATCGCCCGTGAACACTATCTCAAACTCTGTGTCAGACAGTTTCTGCTGCTTCACACTAAAGTGTATGGGCTCGTGGAATTGGGCGCGGACTGTGCCCGTCATCCACGGACAATCGACAACGTACAAGGGGACTATGCCAACGAACAGGAGTAATATGAGAAATATCCTTTTCATGGTCTGTCTATTTCATATCGGGCGTAAAGGTACAAAAAAAGCGGTTCTCCCGAAAGAGAACCGCTAATTATTTGTGGTTAGTTAAACTTCGTTAACTTTTTTACAACTTCGGGCCTGCGGCTACCAAAGCCTTGCCAGCCTCGTTGCCCTCGTACTTCTTGAAGTTCTTGATGAAGCGGGCGGCCAGATCCTTAGCCTTCTCTTCCCACTCGCTTGCGTTTGCGTAGGTGTCGCGGGGGTCAAGGATGGCGGGATTCACGTTGGGCAGAGCCGTGGGCACCTCGAAGTCGAAGTAAGGAATCTTCTTCGTCTCGGCCTTCAGGATGCTGCCGTCCAGGATGGCATCAATGATGCCACGGGTGTCGGGAATAGAGATACGCTTGCCCGTGCCGTTCCAACCGGTGTTCACAAGATAAGCCTTGGCACCGCTCTTCTCCATCTTCTTCACCAGTTCCTCGGCATACTTGGTGGGATGCAACTCGAGGAAAGCCTGACCGAAGCAAGCGGAGAAGGTGGGAGTGGGCTCGGTGATGCCGCGCTCGGTACCTGCCAACTTAGCCGTGAAACCAGAGAGGAAGTAGTACTTCGTCTGCTCGGGAGTCAGGATGCTTACGGGAGGCAGTACGCCGAAGGCATCGGCCGAGAGGAAGATGACGTTCTTGGCCTCTGGGCCTGCGCTCTTGCCGTTCACCTTCTGGGCAATCTTGTCAATGTGGTTGATGGGATACGAGACGCGGGTGTTCTCGGTCACGCTCTTGTCGGCGAAGTCTATCTTGCCGTCCTCGCTGACGGTGACGTTCTCCAGCAATGCATCGCGACGGATGGCGTTGTAGATGTCGGGTTCGTTCTCCTTGGAGAGGTTGATGACCTTGGCATAGCAGCCGCCTTCGAGGTTGAATACGCCCTCGTCGTCCCATCCGTGCTCATCGTCGCCGATGAGCAGACGCTTCGGGTCGGTCGAGAGGGTGGTCTTACCCGTACCGCTGAGGCCGAAGAAGATGGCAGTGTTCTTACCTTCCATGTCGGTGTTGGCGGAGCAGTGCATCGAAGCGATGCCCTGCAGGGGGAGGTAGTAGTTCTGCATGGAGAACATACCCTTCTTCATCTCGCCGCCGTACCATGTGTTGATGATTACCTGCTCGCGGCTGGTGGTGTTGAAGGCTACGCAGGTTTCTGAGTTCAGTCCCAGTTCCTTGTAGTTCTCGACCTTAGCCTTGGAGGCGTTGTAGATAACGAAGTTGGGCTCAAAGTTCTTCAGTTCCTCTTCGGTGGGCTGGATGAACATGTTCTTGACGAAGTGAGCCTGCCAAGCCACCTCTACGATGAAGCGCACGGCCAGTCGGGTAGCCTCGTTGGCACCGCAGAATGCGTCGACGACATAGAGTTGCTTGTTCGACAGTTCCTTCATGGCGATGTCCTTCACCTTGCCCCACACCTCTTCGCTCATGGGGTGGTTGTCGTTCTTGTACTCCTCGCTTGTCCACCACACCTTGTCGTGGCTCTGAGCATCGTCCACGATGTACTTGTCCTTGGGCGAGCGGCCAGTGTAGATGCCGGTCATCACGTTCACGGCATTCAGTTCCGTGTTCTGACCCTTGTCGAAACCGGTCAGACCAGCCTTGGTCTCCTCCTCAAAGAGGAACTCATACGAAGGGTTGTGGGCAATCACGGTCGAACCCGTGATGCCATACTTGGTTAAATCTAAGTTTGCCATGTGATATAAATGTTTAACGGTTTAGAAATTTGCGTTGCAAAAATACAAAATAATTGTGAACTGTGAACTATGAACTGTGAACTATTTTTCCCCCTTGCCTGTTATTTTTCCCTCATCGCCGTGTTTTGGAATGTCGGGGTTACAAAACACAAGGGATGCCGACCTCATCAGGAACCTCACGCCCTAATGATTGGGCAATGATTCGACGTTGATTGGGCAATGATTCGACGTTGATTGGGCAATGATTCGACGTTGATTGGGTAATGATTCGACGTTGATTGGGTATTAAATCCACGATGATTGGGTAGTGATGAAGGGTGGGGTATAGTATTTTGGGTGTCATTGGGTGTCATCGGGTGTCATACCCTTATATAACTTTTATACTAAATTCAAAAGTGCCTATCGATATAGACTTTTGACTTTTGTACGCGAAATTTATATATTTATAGAAACCTATGACACCCGATGACACCCAATGACACCCAATACCCCCACGCTGCTTTTCCTAATTTCAAGTTTCGCATACGCCAAATGTTTGATAATGAGTGCTCTTTCGGCTATTGTGCGGCAGGGGTGATGATGAACAGTTTGTCGCTGGGGCGCACCTTGGCGGGAACGGGGATGCTGACGTGCCAACCTTTCTTGGCGACCTCGACGGGACGGAGGTCGAAGCGTATCTCCTCGGCGGTGGCGTAGAGGGCTCCTGTGGTGGGGCCCGTGATGAGGATGCGGTCGCCACGGTGCAGTTCGCAGGCCTCAATCTTGAATTCAGCAACGCCCAACTTTGAGTAGTAGCGTATGCCCTTGGCACAGTAAGTCTTCTTCTCGGTGGCACTGGAACCGGGCTTCTTTGTCCATTCGCCCAGCAACTGCCCCTGATAGTAGCCGTCCCAGAAGCCGCGGTTGAAGACACGGGCAAGACGTCCGTCCCACTCATCTTTGCGTTCTTCGGTGAACGTGCCTTCCTGAACTGCCGCGATGGCTTCCTTATAACAACGAACCACGGTATCGACGTAGTCAGCCCCACGGGCACGGCCCTCAATCTTGAACACGCGCACGCCAGCCTCCATCATGCGGTCGATGAAGCGGATGGTCTTCAGGTCCTTGGGGCTCATGACGTATTTATTGTCAATGGCGAGTTCGGTGCCTGTCTCATTGTCGCGCACGGTGTAGGAGCGGCGACAGAGTTGCATGCACTCGCCTCGGTTGGCGGAGCGCCCCATGTTGTCGAGGCTCAGGTAGCACTTGCCGCTGACGGCCATGCAGAGGGCTCCGTGGCAGAACATCTCGATGCGCACTAACTCTCCACTGGGTCCTGTGATGTGTTGTTCCTCTATCTGGCGATGGATTTCTGCCACCTGCTCCATGCGGAGTTCGCGAGCCAGCACCACGACATCGGCAAACTGGGCATAGAAGCGCAGTGCCTCCGTGTTGGAGATGTTGAGTTGCGTGGAGAGGTGTACTTCAAGACCTATCTGTCGGCAATAGGTCATTACCGCCACGTCGGAGGCAATGATGGCGGAGATGCCCGCTTCGTGGGCGGCATCCAGGATTTGGTGCATGAGGGCGATGTCCTCGTTGTATATAATGGTATTGACGGTGAGGTAACTCTTCACGCCGAAAGCATGGCACTTGCGGGCAATCTGGCGCAAGTCGTCGAGGGTGAATGTGGAGGCGGAATGTGCCCTCATGTTCAGCCGCTCGATGCCGAAATATATGCTGTCGGCTCCTGCCCGCAGGGCGGCGGCCAGCGATTCGGGCGAACCCACAGGAGCCATGACCTCAAAGGCAGACCCTCCCCCTTGCCCCTCCCTTGTAGGAAGGGGAACGGTTACTTCTGCACTTGTGTATGTATTATATTCCATATCGTATCTATATGATATTCTTACAAGGGAGGAGATAGGGGAGGGTATTGTCCATAATCTCAAACAGTTCCTCCACGGTTTCGGCACGGAGCATGCGTATGCGTGTCTCGCGGAAGTTCGGGATGCCCTTGAACAGGGGAGAGGCGGCAAGGTGGCGGCGGCTGTGCAGGATGCCTCGATATTCGCCCAAGCGCTCCACACTGATTTGCACTTGCTGCTTTAGAACGGAGAGTTTCCACTCGGGGGAGAGCACGGATTCGGTAGTAGATGCTCCCCTCCCTACGGGGGAGGGGTTGGGGGAGAGGCTTTTTATCTCCCTGAATATCCACGGTCTTCCAAAGGTGGCGCGCCCCACCATGATGGCATCCACGCCATATCGCTCGAAACACTCACGGGCACGCTCCGGGGTGGTGATGTCACCATTGCCGATGATGGGGATGTGGATGCGCGGATTGCGCTTCACCTCGCCGATGAGTGTCCAGTCCGCCTCTCCTGTGTACATCTGGCTGCGCGTGCGACCGTGGATGGTCAGAGCCTGTATGCCGCAGTCCTGAAGTTGTTCGGCCAGGGTGGTGATGATAAGGTGCTCCTTGTCCCAACCGAGGCGTGTCTTGACCGTGACTGGCGTATTCGGCACGGCATCCACCACGGCACGGGTCATCTCCAGCATGAGGGGGATGTGCTGCAACATGCCTGCTCCGGCTCCCTTGCCCGCCACACGCTTGACGGGGCAACCGAAGTTGATGTCAAGGATGTCGGGATGAGCCTGTTCCACGACTATCTGGGCGGCATCGCGCATCGCCTCCACGAAGCGTCCGTAGATTTGGATGGCCACGGGACGTTCGTCGTCCGACACCTCCAGTTTCTCAATGCTTCGGTTCACGCCACGCACCAAGGCATCGCTCGACACAAATTCAGAATAGACGAGGTCGGCTCCCATCTGCTTGCACAACAGGCGGAAACCGATGTCCGTCACGTCCTCCATCGGGGCGAGGAACACGGGGTAGGGAGTGGAGAAATGAACGGAGCCGATGTTCATAGAGTGTAGATGGTTTCGTCACCGCAGATGTTGCGGATTTTAATGCGTAGGGGTTTCTGGTCGCACTTGATAGTAGCATCCCAGAAGTCCTGCGTCTTCTTACCGTTTAGGATGACATAGCCCAGACGGTCAATCTTCACTTCTGCATCGCTGTGCCAAGGTGCTTGCTTGTCGGCGGTAGAGCAATCGAGGCTGAGCCATTCAATGGTTTCCAGCCCCTCGTCGCTGATCTCTATAGGCTTAAATGCCTTGCCTTTGGCTATGGACTGTTGCTGACCCTTCAGGTTCACTTCCTCTATCTTGTGCAGTACACGGTCGCTGTGGAAACTCTTTAGTTCTACCTTCCAACCTTTGAACAGGTTGTCTTGGGTTTCCGAGAGTTCCCACTCTGCTTCGTCTTCCACAACCACGTCGTCAAGCACTTGCTTCAGGTCGCGTAGTTCTATTTCAATGGTAGTCCTGTCGTTCTGTTCCTTGATGAATTGCTCTATCTCCTCGCGGTCTGTAATGTCGATGTAATAGACGATGACGCGTTGGGTGTCTACAGGAAGATCAGGCAAGGCCTCACGGATAATGCGATTCATTAGGACCTTATCGAGCAGGCGGGTGCTGCTGTCCATCAGGTTGGGCAGATAGACGGGCATCATGCCGTGCTGGGTATCTACGATGCTGCCTTCCCAGAACTTATCCAATGCATCTTCGTTGCGCAAACCTTTTATCAGACTCTTCAGCTTGTCCATCGTCTGGACGGGGTTGCGATAGAGCGACACGCCGTCTTTCACCTCCAGGACTTTGAACTCAGCCTTGTCGGCCAGCAGTCGGTCTCTTGCCGTCTGAATGCTGTTGATACCGATGTCGCAGTGGATGAAGTTACGCCCCAACTTATTGGCTACAGCAGCTGTCACGCCACTGCCACCAAAGAAATCGGCAACAAGCATTCCTTCGTTCGAGCTGGCTTTAATGATGCGCTCCAATAGGGCTTCAGGCTTTTGAGTAGCATAGTCAACACGCTCTTCTGCTTGGGAATTGACAGCAAAAATGTCTGTCCATAAATCTTGCGCAGGAACACCTTCCATTTCATCAAGATATTGTTTGTATCGAGGAGTTCCATTTGTTGTATAATACAAACGTTTTTCTTTTTCTAATCGTTCCATTGTTGTATATGGGCAACGCCAATATCCATCCTTTCCCTTCCAAGAATAACTATAACCAGAACCTTTTAATCCTTTGGCGGAAAGGTCTCGGTCTAAATATTTTCGTCCATCCTCGTCCACCTTATTATAGTAGCGATCAATATATTCTTGAGAATATGGAACTAAAGGAATGTCAAAATATAAATCAGAGCCTTTGGAATAGTAAAAGATACAATCATGTAAATTAGCAAATCCCGTGCTATCATTGTGCGCCGTTGACCTTTTCCAGATAATTTCGTTCCTAAAGTTATCCTCCCCAAAAATCTCGTCCATCAGTATCTTCACGTAATGCCCTATATGATAATCCAGATGCACATAGATGCTGGCCTCGTCACTCATGATGCTCTTGATAGCCATAAGGTTTTCATACATCCAATTGAGGTAACGCTCTTTGTCCCATACGTCGCCATACATCTTCTCCTCGAAGGCTTTCAGTTCCTCAATGTCGAGTTCGCTTTCTGCCTGAGCAATCGCAGCAGCCACCTTGGGATTGCGGCGGATATACACCTTCTTGGCATAGTCGGCACCGCTGGCAAAAGGAGGGTCGATATACACGAGGTCAACCTGCACGCCTTTGTC
>FLNZ01004403.1_pt1 | contig 82324 bp, 61 predicted proteins | sample 1140391 | NCBI WGS metagenome assembly FLNZ01 (sample SAMEA3878171, study PRJEB12797) | bioreactor metagenome | biome: Moose rumen | place: Sweden | collected 2011-10 | reverse complement strand
GTTGAGAACACTACAGATAGTGCTTTCACTCGGCACCCATATTTCACCTTTCTTCATGAAGTCATCGGGATTATAGAGTTCTCCTGTTTTTAGGTCGAACACTTCATATTCCCCACATACAAACATTTCATACAAGTCTCTTACGGTGGTGTTATATGGCTTGTTAGGCTGAGCAGCGATGCTCATGATAAGCCTTTCTTCCCTCACCGTCACAAGTCTTGCACTTTGGTTGCCGAACTTGCCGCTGATAAGACAGCCGTAGCCTTCCCTCTTGTACTCGTTTACCTTCTTCCGAAAACGAAGCGTACTCGTTGGGAGCGTATGGCCGTATTCTTCACGCAGGGCTTTAATGGCATTGGCCATCTGTTCCCAGTTGTATTTGCCGCCAAACAGTTTCTGGGCTGTTGCCGCACGCTCATACAAGCGGATGCAGCAGTTCAGCACACTGGCGTTCACCACATACTCCTTGATCTTCTCAGGGGGCAGGTCAAGGCCTGCTTGTTCCCTGCTGTGGAAAAACGCCACCGCTGCCTGGTCGGTCTCGTAGTTGCTGCACACCCAACCCTTCAGGTGGGTCAGGTCGCCGTCGGGATAGAGGGCTTGGACCTTGGCTCTGTAGTCGCGTGGAAGACTTTCAACGGCAACAAGGGCATACTGACCGGCAGCACCACCGCCACGGCGCACCACGTCGATGCGTCCACGGCTCGCCATCTTCTGGTAACAGCCTTGTGACATCACACTGCTGTCCACCAGTTCACGGGCACTTATGCAAAGCCTGTTTCCGTAATACTCCATCTTCCCCTCCTTATCTCAAGTTCCTTGCGTAATCCTGAATGGTTGGAATATCACTCACAAGTACTTCCTCATAGCGGTACCTGGGCGAACCCTTGAAACGTACAACACCTTCGCCCGTGGTCATGCTGACCTCCAGGACGGCACCGTTGTTGAAATACTGGCGCATGAAACGCTCACCGCTGTCCATTGTGTCGTAGAAAATCTCGTCTTCAGGCACGGCAGCCTCAACCCAGCCGCCCATCTCCTTACGGGCAACGTACTGGATCTTTCTTGCCAGCAGCGTCTGGCACTCAAAGCACAGGGCTTTGTACACCATGCGGTCGGTGCAGTTGAACATCTTGGCGAGTTTCGCCTTGTTTTCCTTCGAGACCTTGATGGTTCTCGCACTTCTTGTCTTTGCCATAATCATTTATTTTATAATGTTAAACTTAATGCCTTTCTTGGCTATCTCAATAAATTTTCGTACCTTTGGCCGCACATTCACTAATGAATAAAGTTATATGAATGCTCTGATAACTGTTCAACTCCTTGCGCAAAAGGAATACGAGGGTCAAGTCTGGCGAACTGAATGCGGTCCGCTGGTGTCAATGCTTGATGCCTTGAGCGAAACACTTTGCCGCAAACCTGGCACTGCAGTCTATTATGATCCTGGACAACTAATTGATGCCAAAGAAGGGTGTCCTGCCCTACGTTGGTGTCTTGTACTCTTACTGGGCAAGCAGCGCCTCGAAGCTCTACATGAGTTCCTTCGGTTAAGCCTGCCTCTGTTAGCCACGCCAGTGCCTTCCTGCACCGTGCAATGGAAGATAGAACCATTACCATTTCATTAAAAATTAAGTTATACAATGATGAATACGCCTGCAAAGATAGTGATAATTTTCAACCTACCAAAATTTTAGGAGATAATTTTCAACTGATATGGCAAAAATTTTAGATAATATAAGTATTTTGGCCGAAAAAGAGGGTGTTACCATAGGTGCTCTCGAAAGGCAGATAGGAGCCAGCAAAGGTGTCCTATCTCGTGCTATAGCCAATGGAACCGACATTCAAGCGAAGTGGATACAAGCAATAGTTGAAAATTATCCCCATTTCTCGGCCCAATGGCTCCTCACTGGAGAGGGACCCATGCTAAAAACCGACACCAGTGCCGCTGATGGGCGGCATACCACCGCCCCCGAAGCCCCCGCCCAGTACGTCACACAACTCCTCAACACCATCCGCGAACTCTCAGAGCAGATCGGTCGGCTCAAAGCACGGATCGAGGAACTGGAACGCCGTAGGGGGGACAATGCTGGTCATGCCCAGAATTCCGACATTGCAAATGTAGGGTAGTGCGTGTCATCAAGAACGGCAAAGAGTACCTCCTATAGTCCCCCAGATACCCCCAGGGGGGTGTTCCCCCCACCTTGACACAACAGAAAAACACGTTAAACTGCCTATTTATGGGGTTTTGCAGCAGATTGCACCCCCGAAAAAGTTGCACGAAAAGGGTCAGTTTCCTATACTTTACTCCTTTTTTTGGACTTTTCCTCCCCCCTCTCACGGTATGCTCGGGCAGGAGTTTTGTCCCTCCAGTTTTTCAAAATTGTCCCTCCACTTTGTCCTTCCACCTGTCCCTCCACCCCCTATTTTTTGCCCATTTTACACTCTGGGAACGGAACGCAGACTTTTCCAGACCCACCGCCTTCTAATGCCATCAGAACACCGTTCAAACGTGGACGCAATATAAAGCCCACAGACGCGCTAAACGCCCGCAGACAAAGGATTTACCCACACACAAACAAAAAAGGCCACACGCGTAAACGTGCAGCCCTCTGTGCGTAAATCTATCGTCCCACGGACGTAAACGAATTTGCCCCAAACGTAAAGCAAACGTAAACCTATGTAAACATTTCGTTTTGTGCCGACCTCACAGCCTCAACCCTCGCAACTCTTTGTAAATAAACGGCTTTCGGCGTTTTTCGTCCCCTCTCTACATTATACGCTTCGTTCTGTGCCCCATAGATACCGCAATAAAAAGACTCACCCTATCCACCTACAGAATGAGGAAAGGGTGAGTCTTTTAATTGAAAATATTTTTTATTCCTTTTACTACACTACCTCTTTATTTTCCCACTGGAGCTGTAGGGTTGAAGTAGTAGTTGTCGTTGCTCTTGTCGCCGTTTTCTATTTCCTGGTCAATGTTCTCGTACTCGCTGTGCATGCTCTTGTACTCAGGCACAAACTGCTTCATGCCTTTGACCATGTCGTGGATATTGCCGCTTTGGGCGAGCTCGATGATATTGTCGATGTTGTTGCACACATCGATGTAGTTGTACTTGCGCACCTGGGCAATCATGATTTTCTCGTTATCGGTCTTGATGGTGTTCTCTTTGTCATTAAGAAGTTCCTCATAGAGTTTCTCTCCTGGACGCAGGCCTATCTCCTCAATCTGTATGTCAATATGAGGACGCAGACCCGCCAGCGAAATCATGCGGGTAGCGAGGTCGTAGATGCGCACTGGCTGACCCATGTCGAAGATGTAAATCTCGCCGCCATGACCCATGCAGCCCGCCTCAAGCACAAGCGAGCATGCCTCGGGGATAGTCATGAAGTAGCGGATGATGTCGCGGTGAGTGACGGTGACGGGGCCTCCATTCTCTATCTGCTTGCGGAACAGTGGGATCACCGAGCCATTGCTGCCCAGCACATTGCCAAAGCGTGTGGTGATGAACTGGGTTTTCTTGCCCATCTTTTGAGCGTCGAAAAACAGCGACTGGCAATAAATCTCGGCAAGGCGCTTGGTGCAGCCCATAATGTTGCTGGGGTTCACCGCCTTGTCGGTAGATACCATCACAAACTTATACACGTTATACTTGAGAGCCAAGTCGGCGATGTTCTTGGTGCCTTCCACATTGGTGAGCACTGCCTCGGTGGGGTTCATCTCCATCATGGGCACATGCTTATAGGCGGCAGCGTGGAACACATATTTAGGCTGGAACTGCTTAAAGGCTTTCTCCATGCGTGCATAGTTGTGAACATCTCCCATATATAGCACCACCTCGGCATCGGGGAAGTCCTTCTTCATCTCCAGGCTAAGGTCGTGCATAGGCGTCTCGGCTTGGTCAACAAGTATAATCTGCTTTGCCTTGTAGCTCGCCACCTGCCGCACTATCTCGCTGCCTATCGAGCCACAAGCGCCAGTGATGAGCACCACCGAGTCCTTGATGTGCGAGCGCACGAGGGTGTTGTTCAGCACTATGGGGTCACGGCCCAGCAGGTCCTCAATCTGAACCTCTTTGATATAAGTTGAGATGTTGGAGCCTTCACGCTCATCATCAATCTCAAACTCCTCTACTTTGTTAATCGCAAGCAGAGCGATATTGTTCTCTATAAACTTGTCGGCGAAGCCGTTGCGCATCAGCTTGATAGCCGATGAGTCAAAAATCAAGGCGTGGATGCCACCGCCCACGAAGATGTTTGCCACATCATCGCCGTTATATTTATACACCTTAAAACCGTTGATTTCGTCCTTGTCCTTGCCGCTCTTGATGCTCAGCAGTCCCACTGGCTCATACTTGCCGCCAATCTCGTTCTTCAAGGCGTTGGCGAGAATGAGCGAGTCGAGCGACGTGCCCAGCACCAGCACCTTGCGGCGCTTGTTCTCGGTAACCGTCATGCGAGCATACATATACTTGATTACCAAGCGCTCCACAGTGAGCATAGCAAACGCAAGCACCCCCACAAATATCACGCCCCAATAGCTGAAAAGAACTTCTTGAGCGATAGCGCCATAAATCAAATTGAGGAGAATGAGAATGACGGTAGAGACAAATACCACCACAAACTCCCTATATAAGTCCTCAATCACCGAAAGACGTATGACGCATGTGTAACTTTTTGAGAAATAAGTCACTAAGCCATAAGTAGCGACCACTATAATGAAATTCCGCACTATGCTTGGCCATGTGCGCACCACTTGCGGGTCGAGACTTGAAGAGACGAACACGACATAGCTGCACGCCACGAGCAACATGTCGATAAGCAATATAATCCATCGTGGAACCGTATTGGTCTTAAGACTTTTAAACCATTTCAGTTCAAATAATTGTCGTATTATTGTGTCAAACATAAGCAAATAAGCTTATTAAAATCCTTATTTATCACATTTTTCAAGCATTTAAAACGACGCTTAAAAAAATGTGGCGCAAATATACAATTTTTATTTCGAAATAAACCACTTTTTTTCATATAAATATATTTTTTTCTTTTATATATCTTATTTTTATAATAAAATATCTCTAATTCAAGAAAAATCACTACCTTTGCAGCTTGAATTGACATTTTTCAGAAAAACGATATATTCGAAATGAGATTTTTAAACTCTAATATAGCTGTAGCTGTGGCTGTTATGACACTGGCAGCAATCAGCACCTCGTGCTTCAAAGAAGAGCCTCTCAACGCCGAGTGCGACATCGAGAAGGCGTGGGTGCATGTAGAGAACCTTAACGCAAGCTTCTACAATGCTTCCGACACACTCATCAATGTCTTAAGCACCGAGAACAAAATCGTCTTCACTATGCGCGACGATGCTGATGTCACAGCTCTTGCTCCGCAATTCACCATCACCGAGGGTGCAACCATCACACCTGCCAATGGCTCTGTTCAGGATTTCAGCAACGGTCCAGTGACCTATACCGTAACCTCACAAGACGGCAAATGGAGTCGCAAGTACACCGTTGAGTGCAACCGTGTGGCGCGCTATATCACCGAGGTGATGAACTTCGATTTTGAACATTTTGAGCTAGACCCTAATTATCATCAATATTACATCTGGCACAACACCTTGCCCGATGGCACACTGGGTAATGACTGGGCTAGCGGTAATCTTGGTTTTAGACTATCTAAGAGCACAGCTCTTGCCAACGAGTTTCCGACCACGGTCTTAGAACAGGGTTACGACGGTCATGGAGTTCTACTCATCACTCGTGATACGGGAGCACTAGGACTGTCGTCGGGCAAGCCTATAGCTGCCGGCAATATGTTTCTGGGCAAGTTCAATATCGCTATGGCAATGGTCAACAATGCAATGAAAGCCACCGAGTTTGGCATCCCATTCACACAGAAGCCGGTTCGCCTTTCGGGCTACTACCAGTATAGCCCCAGCGCTCCGTTTACCGACAAAAACTTTGTTGAGCATCCTGAGCGCATCGACGCCGGCGACATCTACTCCGTGCTTTACCTCAACCACGACGCCAGCGGCAAACCATTAGTACTCTATGGCGACAATGTGCTCTCAAGCGAGCAGATTGTGGCTGTGGCACGAGTCCAAAATGTGAATGAGACCAACGGACAATGGGTATATTTCGACATCCCATTTGAGTACAACAGCGACATCGACATGACATTGCTTGAGAACCGAGGCTACAGTCTCACCATCGTGTTCTCATCGAGCATTGAGGGAGCAAGCTTCGAGGGAGCTGTGGGCAGCACTTTGAAGGTAGATAAGGTGAGGCTCACTTGCGAGATAAAAGAGTAATCAGTTGTCAGTAATCAGACTTAAGATATGAAACGATATATAGCATCAGCATTAATCGCATTAACAGCTTCCATTAGCGCTTGGGCCATCATGCCCAACGATGGCGGATGCAAGAACCTGCAAGACTTCTTCCGCAATGTAGAGGGCTATGGCAGAATAGGCTATTCCATTGGTGGCACTGCCCCTATGGGCATGCCTGCCGAGATAAGGAAACTCAACAAGTTCATCCTTCAGCCCAACGTGGCATTTGGCGCCGACCTTATCAAGCCCACAAGTGCCCATTGGGGCGTGCTTGCAGGCATCCATTTTGAGAACAAGGCGATGCACATCGACGCCACCGTCAAGAACTACCACATGAAAATCACTAAGGACGGGCAGTCACTGGAAGGCGTGTTCACCGGCAAGAACGACAGCCACGCCGTGCAGTGGACTTTCACATTGCCCATTCAGGCTGTGTATAAGTTCAGCGACAAGTGGAAACTCAAGTTTGGCCCTTATTTCTCTTATGTCACAAGCTGCAACTTCGACGGTTTTGCCTACGACGGCCACCTGCGTGTTGATGACCCCACCGGACCAAAAGTGATACTGGGAACAACCGAAGACGACCGTGGCGACTACGACTTCAAAGACGACATCCGCAAGGTGCAATGGGGCATGGGAGTGGGTGTTGACTACTTTTTCGCCCGCCGTTTCGGCATCTACGCCGACCTAAACTGGGGCTTGAGCGGCTTCTTCAAGAGCAGCTTCAAGACCCTTGACCAGACCCTTTATCCCATCTACGGCACAATAGGAATAGCATATAAATTTAAGTAAGAAGTAAGAAATACGAAGTAAGAAGTATGAAGTATTAAGTTAGAAGTGTAAAGCGCAACGCTTTGATTCTATTAATTCATTTAATTCTTTTGATTCATTTATAAAAACATTAATATTTTAAACGTTTAAATCATGAAGAAAATTTTCACTTTTGTTGCATCAGCAGCTCTCGCAATGACTGCTATGGCTACCGACTACACTGGTAAGATCACTGTCACCGTCAACGACAATCCAGTGACACAAGATGCTACCATCTCCATCAACCAGAATGAAAGTGAGGACGGAACCTATGTTCTCAACATCAAGGACTTCCGCTTGACAAACGCAAACACAACCATCGATGTGGGCAACATCGTTGTCGATAACCTTAAGGGTTATCTCATCAATGGAGAGACCACCGTTGTTGCCGATCAAATTATCAACATTCAAGATGGCGATGACCCTGACGTGCCCATGTGGTATGGCCCATTCCTCGGCGATGTGCCCATCGTGATGGCAGGACAGTTTAATGACACCGATGCTAAAATCGACATCGACATCGACATGACAGAATCATTGCAGCAGTTCATCAATGTGAAGTTTACAACTCCAGGTCTTGAAGGCGTATATGGCGACGTTAACGGCGACGGCGAAGTGACTGCAGCTGATGTGACTTGTGTTTACAACGTCATCTTAGGACAATAAGAACTAAGTTCAAATGTTAAATGGGTGTGTCAAAATTCTAGTTTAGTGCGCTTCGCGCAGAAATCAAACAAATTATTTGTTAGATTTGGAAAAATTTGAAAGATTTCTCACGCATAGCGTGACTCATCTATTTTGACACACTCACTTTCCTAAACAGAAAAAGCTTTAAACAGGTATTATTACAAAAAAATCATGAAAAAACTATTCTTTACAATGCTCGCTGCAGTGACTGCACTGGCAGCATTGGCAACCAACTATAGCGGCACGCTCACCGTTGACGGTTCGTCGTCGCAAGCTTCCGTTACTGTCAATAACAGCGGCAGCAATTACACTCTCATCATCAACAATGTGGGGGAGATAGGAAATATTGAGATTACCGCACCTGGCAACACAAGCAATGGCCTCACTAGCGTTGTCACCAATCAGGACATCGATGCTGGAAACGCCAACTTGGTGCTGGCATTCAACCAATATGCCCTGGCATTCAACCTTGACATCGTGACTGACCAAGGAAACACTATCAACGTGAAGTTCGCGCAAGACGGCGAACTGACAGGTTACCAAATCAAGAACAGCAACTTCGAAAATTTCAAGAGCAACGGCGAGCCACTGGCTTGGCACGGCTTCAAGAGCGCAACAGGCACTTGGGCAGGCCTTGCACCAAGCACTTTAAGTTCAAGCGAAGATTGTCATGGCGGAAGCCTTAGTGCAGTAATGGAATCTGGTTCCCTTTTTGGAAAGGTTGGTAATGGCACCATGACCACAGGTCGCCTCAACGCTGGCAGTACAACTCCCGAAAGCACCTCCAACTGCAGCAAGATGGACATCAGCAATACCAACACCGACGCCAACGGCGACCCCTACTACACCGTGATGCACGGCCGCCCCGACGCCTTCAAGTTCTGGGTGAAGTTTGTGCCTAAATCAAGTTCATCACTGGCTTCTATGAGCGCCATCATCACCGACGGCACTGCCTATCAAGACCCTGAGGACAAGTCTTATACCAACAAACTTGCTACCGCCAAGAACACTAGTATTCCATCTAATAGTAGTTGGACGGAGTTTACAGTACCATTCAGTTATATCGACGAGAATATCACTGGACAAGCTCTGCTAGTCACATTCTCGACTAATGCCACTCCTGGCGGTGGAACTAGTGGCGACAAACTATACGTCGATGACATCGCACTCGTCTATAACGCAGCCATCACCGGTATCACTGTCAAGGGCGAGGCGTTGGCAGGCTTCTCGCAGGAGACCTATGAGTACAACTTCGAACTCGCTGATGGAGAGACCATCGCCGAGAGCGACATCAATGCCACATTCGTGAGCGAGCACGCCTACCTCGTGAAGAAAGTTATCGAGACCCGCGACGGCTACAAGGTTTTAGTGGCTGTAATCAGCAACGACCTCAACACCGTGAAGGTATATACCATCAACTACCTCAAGCCCGCAACCACTCTCGCCGCGATTATCGAGAGCGGGGTTAACGGCAAGGAGTACATCATGGGCAACGAGCTGGCAATCGCCGAGAACTTTGAGATTGTGGATGGCGACACCAAGAAAGTGGGCGCTACCGACAACTTGGGCAACTACATCGCACTGGTGGTTCCTGACAACTTTAACGGCCGCACCGTCACCAGCCGTGACCTCATCGGCACCTACAGCGTGGAGAACGGCAACCCCGTTTTCACTGCTAGCTACATCAAGGAATTTGAAGGTGAGCAAATCGACTACGAGGTAGAGACCTTTAACCTGGGCCGCATTGACCAAAACGGCTTCGACGTTAAGCCATCACAGGTGATGTACCTGCAAGGCTATGGCGACGCCGACGGCAAGCTGCGCAGCTACCGCAACGCGCCACAGGGCACCAGCATCGTGCTCAACAACTTGAGCGGAATCACCATCCAGCCTGGTTGCCTTTATAAGATGTATGGCATGATGACCCTCAACGAGGCTTGGGAGAGCGAGACACAAGGCATTATGCCAAAGATTTCTCAAAGCGACCCACGCTGGTTCGACAACTACACCTTTGTGACTACAAGCGGCGAGGAGACAATCGTTACTGCCATCGACGACATCAACGCCAATGGCCGCCAGATTGAAGCCATCTACAACGCCCAAGGCCAGCGCGTGAGCGACACCGCCACCGGCATCCTCATCATCCGCTACACCGACGGCACCGCTACCAAAGTCATCAAGCACTGAAACTAACCACTAATTTGGTTATTTGCACGAAATTCAAACCACAAATTTGCACGGATTAGCACTAATTTGGTTATTTGTACGAAATACAAACCACTAATTCTCACGAATTATAACTAATTTTAAACAACCATTTCAGGAAATCCCCGAGATGGTTGTTTTTTTGATGAAAAATAATTATTTTTGCACATCAAAAAATTATTAATGAAAATCTTTTTATCATCATGAAAATTGTAGTTCTTGACGGATATGTAGGGAATCCCGGCGACTTGTCGTGGGAACCACTTGAGAGACTAGGAGATGTTATAGTTTATCCTCGCAGCAAACCCGAGGAAATAATTGAGAGGGCATTTCATGCCGATGCACTATTAACAAACAAAGTGGTCTTTGACCGAAAACTCATTGAGGCTTTACCCAACCTTAAATATATAGGTGTTATAGCCACTGGCTTCAACATCGTGGATTTGGAAGCAGCCAACGAGCGTGGCATAATAGTCACCAACGTGCCCGCCTATAGCACTGCATCGGTAGCACAAGTGGCGATAGCGCATCTTCTAAACATGACGACCCATGTCGAGCACTACACCCAAGAGGCACGCGCTGGTGTGTGGAGCCGAAGCATTGATTATACCTACTGTAGCGCCCCATTCATCGAACTTGAAGGCAAGACAATGGGAATTGTGGGGCTAGGCAATATAGGTAGCACAGTGGCTCGAATCACCGCCGCTATGGGAATGAAGGTTCTCGCATTCACAAGCAAACCACAGAACGCTCTGCCGCCATATATCACTCGTGTAGATACCCTTGATGATTTATTTAGCCAATGCGATGTGGTGAGCCTGCACTGCCCACTAACACCCGACACGCGAGGCATCGTCAACGCACACAGGTTGGCACTTATGAAACCCACCGCAATGGTCATCAACACCAGTCGTGGGCCACTCATCGTGGAGGAAGACCTCATCGAAGCTTTAAAAAATGGAGTGATTGCTGCTGCGGCAGTCGATGTGCTTTGTCAAGAACCACCAGCCTCCGACAACCCACTTCTCGCCCTTGACAACTGCTACTTCACTCCTCACATTGGGTGGACAAGCCCCGAAGCCCGCCAACGCCTTATGGACGTTGTTGTCAACAACGTGCGCACCTTCATGGAAGGCCACCCCATCAACGTCGTCAATCCATAACCACGAATTTACACTAATTTTCACCAAATTAGTTATTTGCACGAATTACCAACAACTAATTTAGTGATAATCCGTGTAAATCAGTGGTTCTAAATTAGTGCCAATAAATAATTAGTGATAATCCGTGTAAATTAGTGGTTCTAAATTAGTGGTTAGTGTGTCTGGCGCTTGAAGCGGTCTTTGTAGAAGATGCTCTGCCAGCGGAGCTTGATGACGCCGAAGAGTGCCTCGCTGAAGATGCCGCCGCTCATCTTGCTCGTGCCTAGCACGCGGTTGATGAACACGATAGGCACCTCCTTGATGCGGAAACCCATCTTGTGGGCGGTGAACTTCATCTCAATCTGGAAGGCATATCCCTTAAACTCCACCGCATCGAGGTTGATGGCCTCTAGCACCTCGCGCTTGTAGCACACAAAGCCCGCAGTGGTGTCGCGCACCTTCATGCCAGTGACAATGCGCACGTAGGCCGACGCATAATAACTCATCAGCACTCTCCCCATTGGCCAGTTCACTACGTTCACGCCCGAGATATATCGTGACCCCACACTCACATCGGCACCTTCCTCGGCGCAGGCGCGCTGCAGTGGTAGCAGGTCCTCGGGACGGTGCGAGAAGTCGGCATCCATCTCAATGATATAGCTATACCCTTTCTCCAGAGCCCATCTGAAGCCCGCGATGTAGGCGGTGCCCAGCCCGAGCTTTCCCAAGCGTTTCACGATGTTGATGCGGTCGGGGATTTCTTCTATCAGGCGCTCCACTATCGCAGCGGTACCGTCGGGGCTGTTGTCGTCAATCACCAGCACGTCAAAGCGGTGCTGCTCTTCGAGAGCCAGAACCGCACGGATGATTGCCTCTATGTTTTCCTTCTCGTTATAGGTAGGGATGATAACTATAGTATCGCTCATTTTGAAACCTTTTTATGATTAAACGACAAAATTAATAATAAAATCACAACAAAAACACTTTTACTCGATTTTTTTGGCGAAAAAGACGAAAAGTCGAAAAACCGAGACTTATTATTGCTTATTTCGCAAAAAAGAAGTAATTTAGCCGATTATTTTGGGCTTTTAGCGCAATTTCATTTGCAGCAAGCCTCATAACAAACTAAAACACAATGAGTAACGAAAGAAAAATACGTGTAGGCATCACTCAAGGCGACACCAATGGTGTGGGCTATGAGGTTATTTTGAAATGCTTTACCAGTAACGACATCCTTGAGCTGTGTACCCCTATCGTCTATGGCTCAAGCAAAATCATGAACTATCACCGCAAGGCTCTGGGGATTCAGACCACACAACTCAACACCACACGCCACGCTGGCTATGTGAAAGAGAGCACGCTAAATCTCGTGGAGATTATAAACGAGGAGGTGAAAGTCGAACTCGGGCAGCCAGGCAAGCAAGCCGGCAAAGCCGCTTTTATGGCTCTAGAGGCTGCCGTGAGCGACCTCAAGAAGGGCGACATCGACGTGCTCGTCACCGCACCCATCAACAAAGACAATATCCACAGCGAGGAATTCTCATTCCCTGGCCACACCGAATATCTGGAGGCAAGCCTCGGTGATGGGGCAAAAGCACTGATGATACTGTGCAGCGACAAACTGCGCGTGGCACTTGTCACCACACATATCCCTGTGGCAAAAGTGGCGCAGAGCATCAACAAGGAAGACATAGTAGAGAAACTGCGCATCTTCAACGACTCGCTGCAGCGCGACTTCAACATCCAAAAGCCGCGCATCGCAGTGCTCGGCCTTAACCCGCACAGTGGCGACAACGGACTCCTGGGCAATGAAGAGAAAGAGATTATCGAGCCAGCTATCCAAGAAGCCAACGAGAACCAAATACTGTGCTTTGGACCCTACCCCGCCGACGGTTTCTTTGGCAGCAGCCAGTACCTGCGCTTCGACGGTGTGCTCGCCATGTACCACGACCAGGGACTCACTCCATTTAAGACCATCGCCATGAACGAGGGCGTGAACGTGACTGCCGGTTTGCCCTACGTGCGCACCAGTCCCGACCACGGCACGGGCTACGACATCGCCGGTCAAGGCATTGCCAGTGAGCTGTCGATGCGCCATGCCATCTACACAGCCATCGACATCTATCGCAACCGCAAGAACTACGACGAGATGTACCAGAACCCGCTCAAGAAGCTATACTTCGACAAGGGCAAAGACAACGTAGTCCTCGACCTCACCAAGATAGAAGACGAAGAACCGCTAGGATAAGGGATAAGTTTCAAGTGTTAAGTTTCAAGTACTAAGAATAAAACCTAGAAAATCTAGAACTTCTAGAAAATCTATAAAAATCTAGAAACTATTTTCAAGTATGCATTACGCGATAATAGCAGCTGGCGAAGGGTCGCGGCTGGCGCAAGAGGGCGTTGAGAAGCCCAAACCGCTCGTTGAGCTCAACGGCGAGCCCATGATACTGCGGCTCATGAATATATTCACACGTTGCAATGCCGAGAGCATCTCGGTAATCATCAACGACTTCATGCCCGAGGTGCGGCAGTTCCTCGACAACGTGAAGATTGACGCGCCCCTCAACGTCATCGTGAAATCCACGCCAAGCTCTATGCACAGCTTCTGGGAGCTGAGCAAAGTGATGAAGCCTGGCAAGTTCTGCCTCACTACGGTCGATACCATCTTCCGAGAGGAGGACTTCGCAAGCTACATTGCAGCATTTGAGGCGGACAACCGCCACGACGGCCTGTGGGCTGTGACACCATTCATCGAGGACGAGAAGCCGCTCTATGTGGATGTGAACCGCTGCATGAGCATCAAAGCCTTCTGCGACGAGCCGTTCGACGGCGCCAAGTATGTCTCGGGAGGCGTCTATGCCATGACCGACAAAGCGTTTCCTGTGCTAAACGACTGCATCGACAAGGGCATCTCGCGCATGCGCAACTTCCAGAGGGCACTCATCGCTGCCGGCATGAAGCTCAAGGCGTTCAGCATCGACAAAATCATCGACGTGGACCACGCCAGCGACATCGAGGTGGCACAAGCGTTTATCAACAGCAAATAATCACACATTAATATATATAATATGGCCGATATTAATATTGCAGGAATCATGAGGGCGGGAGCCTACTCTCCCAACCACATTGGCAACGACACAGCAATCTTCAACGCCGTCGCCGAACAACTGCGCAAGCGAGGATGCATCGTGAACACCTACAGCGAGGAGCAGTTCAATAATGGCGACATTAAGGAAGATATTATCGTGAACATGTGTCGTGAGCACACCTCAATTCTCAAACTGCAAAAGCTGGAGAATAACGGGAAACTGGTCATCAACTCGGGCTTCGGCATTGAGAACTGCACACGAGAGCGCATGACACGCATCTTGCTGGGCAACGGAATACCCTACCCCGACAGCATCATAGTAAACACCGACGAGGTGGTGAAAGACCGTCTTGAGCGCAGCGGATTCCAAAGCTGCTGGATCAAGCGCGGCGACTTCCACGCCATGCACAAAGAGGACGTGTCTTATGTGCGCCACAGCGAGGAGGCGCAAGAGGTGCTGCAAGAGTACTTTCTGCGCGGCATCAAGCGCGCCGTCATCAACGTGCATCTCGTGGGCGACCTCATCAAGTTCTACGGTGTGCGAGGCACCAACTATTTCTTCTGGTTCTATCCCTTAGACTTCGGCCACAGCAAGTACGGCCACGAAGCCATCAACGGCAAGTCGCAGGGGCTGAAGTTTGACGTGAAGCACCTCAAGAGCATCTGCGCCCACGCTGCCGACGAGCTGAACATCGAGATTTATGGAGGAGACTGCATCGTAGGTGCCGACGGCGACGTGAAAATCATCGACTTCAACGACTGGCCCAGCTTTGCGCCCTGCCGCAACGATGCCGCACCCCACATCGCCAAGCGCATCATCAATATCATCAAAGAGCGGAAATTCAATGCATAATCAATAACATATCTAGAAAATCCAGAAGGTCTAGATAATCTAACAACACTTTAACTCAATCATGAATTTCAAAGAATTAAAACAACAATATAACGAGTCGCTCAAGTCGATGGACACCGAGGAGCAACTCGACCTGTGGTTCTACAGGCCTCTCGGCTTTGCTTGGGCGGTGCTGTTTTCCAAACTCGGCATCAAGCCTAATGCCGTCACCATAGCATCCATCTTCCTGGGTGTGGCAGGTGGCATACTGCTATATTTCGGACAGCCTCAGTACATCTGGCTCAACTATCTGGGTATATTCCTTATCATCTGGGCAAACACCTACGACAGTGCCGACGGACAGTTGGCGCGACTCACCAAGCAGTATTCCCAGATTGGGCGCATCCTCGACGGCGTGAGCGGCGACTTTTGGGCGTTTGCCATCTATTTCGCCCTCGTGTTCCGCGAGCTGCACTTTGGCGACGCCGCGCTCGGCGACTTCTTCAGTCATCACAACTGGATAATATGGACCATGGCGATTGCCGCTGGAGTGAGCCATGCTCTGCAATGCGCTGTGGCCGACTACTACCGCCAGTTCCACCTCTACTTCCTCAAGGGGGAGGGAGGCAGCGAGCTCGACAGCACCGAGAAACTTGACGAGCAAATCAAGCACACGTCGGGTTTCAAGCGCATCACCATGTTCTTCTACCGCAACTACACCAAGAACCAGGAGAACCTCACGCCTGCCATGCAGCGTCTGCGCCGTGAGCTCAAGAGCCGTTTTGGCGACAACGTGGCGCCACAACAGTTCCGCGACGACTTCCGTGCGCTGAGTCTGCCGCTGATGAAGTACACCAACATCCTTACTTTCAACACACGCACCATCGCCATGTTCATCTCGGTGATAATCAGGATTCCTTGGCTATACTTCGTCTTTGAGCTTGTTGTCCTCAACTCACTGCTCGTTTACACGATATGCCGCCACGAGCGCATCTGCAAAAAGCTCACTGCCGACCTCCAAGCAGGAAAATACGATGTTAAGTGATAAGTTTTAAGTGGTAAGTGATAAGTGGTAAGTGGTAAGTGATAAGTGATAAGTGATAAGTGATAAGTGGTAAGTGATAAGTGATAAGTGATAAGTGGTAAGTGATAAGTAACAAGTCGTAGACTTGACAATGTGCGAAACACATTGTGGAGCAAAGCGACTCTATGTGATATGATAAACGGTATTATTTTCGACTACGGCGGCACGATTGACAGCCGCGGCGTGCATTGGAGCGAAGTGATTTGGGATGGATACCAGGACGCCACAGTGCCAGTCACCAAAGAGCAGTTTCGCGACAGCTATGTGATGGCTGAGCGCGAACTTGCACGAGTGCGCCACATCCTCCCCAACGACAACTTCCACGACTTGCTGCTCAAGAAGATGCGCATCGAGCTGCAAGACCTCATTGACAAAGGACACCTGCAATGTGACGACATCGAGCCATTGGCGCAGCAGATAGCCCAGTACTGCTACGACGCGGCACGCTCCAGCATCGAGGAGGCACGACCAGTGCTTGAGCTGTTGAGCCAGCACTACCCCATGATGCTCGTGAGCAACTTCTACGGTAACGTCGATAGCGTGCTGCGCGACTTCGACCTGCGCAAGTATTTTAAAGGTGTCATCGAGAGCGCCGTGGTGGGTGTGCGCAAGCCTAATCCCGTCATCTTTAAGCTAGGCGTTGATGTGCTCGAGATGGAGCCTGGCGAAGTCCTCGTCATTGGCGACAGCCTCAAGAAAGACATCCTCCCCGCCGAGTCAATAGGCTGCCAAGTCCTGTGGCTCAAAGGCAAAGGCTGGACTCCCGACGAAGACGCCCAAACCCATCCCAACACCATCAAATCGCTAAGCGAGGTGCCACTATCTCGTTTTTTAGACATAAGGATATAAAAAACATAAAACTCCTCATCTTACAGCAAGCGCCCGAGCCAAGCGAGCTCGGGCACTTTATTTTAATAATTTTCCAGTTTTTGAGCGTTTTTATGGTTTAATTGGGTGGGGTAGCATTATGGTTTTTTGGCTATAATCAGGGTTTTATCTGTGAATTTTTGGTTAATTTTGCAAAATGGCAGCATTGTTTTGTATATTTAACGATTAAAGTTTGTTATTTTCTTTTGTAGTACAGAAAAAGGCAGTACCTTTACACCGCTTTTTTCGCTAAAAAGCGCAAAAACGAGAATAATAAACTAACAGAACGATAAAATTTATTTACTATGAGTAATCCAAACGTTAAACCCGCTACCGGCAAATTAGGTATCATGGTAGTAGGACTCGGTGCAGTGAGCACCACATTCATGACTGGTGTTATGATGGCCCGCAAGGGTCTGGCAAAGCCTGTTGGCTCAATGACTCAGTACGACAAAATCCGCGTTGGTCGCGGCGAGAACAAGAAATACTTGCACTACAAAGACATCGTGCCTCTGGCAAAACTCGATGACATCGTGTTTGCCGCTTGGGATGTATATCCAGCTAATGCCTACGAGAGCGCCATCAACGCCGAGGTGCTCAAAGAGAAAGACATCGAGCCTGTAAAGGACGAGCTTCTCAAGATTAAGCCCCTCAAGGCCGCTTTCGACAAGAACTATGCTAAGCGCCTCGACGGCGACAACGTGAAGCAGTGCAAAGACCGCTGGGACATGATGGAGCAGGTGCGTGAAGACATCCGCAACTTCAAGAAAGAGACTGGCGTGGACCGCGTTGTTGTCCTCTGGGCAGCATCTACCGAGATTTACGTTGCTCCCGACAAGGACGTACACTATAAGCTTGACCAGCTCGAGGCTGCCATGAAGGCCAATGATGTTGTTCACATCTCGCCTTCTATGTGCTATGCCTACGCAGCTCTCAAGGAGGACTGCCCATTCATCATGGGTGCTCCTAACACCACCGTTGACATCCCCGCAATGTGGCAACTGAGCGAGGAGACCAAGGTGCCCATCGCCGGCAAGGACTTCAAGACTGGCCAAACCCTCGTCAAGAGCGGTTTCGCTCCTATCATCGGCGCACGCAAGCTCGGCATGAGCGGCTGGTTCTCAACCAACATCCTGGGTAACCGCGACGGCCTCGTGCTCGACGAGCCCGCCAACTTCCGCACTAAAGAGGTGAGCAAGCTCTCGACCCTCGAGTCAATTCTCGTTGCCGAAGACCAGCCCGACCTCTACAGCGACATCTTCCACAAAGTGCGCATCAACTACTATCCACCCCGCAACGACAACAAAGAGGGCTGGGACAACATCGACATCTTTGGCTGGATGGGCTATCCCATGCAAATCAAGATCAACTTCCTGTGCCGCGACTCTATCCTCGCAGCTCCTCTGTGTCTTGACCTGTGCTTGCTCATGGACCTCGCTCACCGCGCAGGACGCTACGGCACTCAGCGCTTCTTGAGCTTCTTCCTCAAGAGCCCACAGCACGACTACACCGTTGACGAGGTGCCCGTTAACCACCTGTTCCAGCAGCACACCATGCTCAAGAACGCTATCCGCGAGATGGGTGGCTATGAGGCCGACGAGGAAATCGACTAAGAAACTAAACTAACTTCCTAAATATCTTGAAAAGTGAGCCTCCCACTTTGCCGTGCGAGGCTCATTTTTTCAAAACCACACCACACACACTGCTACAATGCAATTCACCGACCAAGAAAAAATAGCGGTTCTGAGCCTGCTCATCGAGATGGCAAACGCCAACAGCAAGATTGCCTACGAGGAGATGATCACCATCAACCTCATCTGCCAAAAGATGGAAATAGACCACAACTCGTTTGTCGTCGCCTATGACCTGCGCTGCGAGCACGCCATAGAGGTGCTCAAAAACATGGACAACGACAAGAAGCTGCAACTGGCACAGATGATGGTGGAGATTATCGACAGCGACAACGATGTTGACGACAACGAGATAGCCCTGCTCAACCACGCCTGCCATGAGATAGGCATCGACACATTATTACAATAACACATCACACCTAAACACCACACCACGATGAAGAAAACTAGAAAAACACTAGGCATCGCCTTGCTCACGGCACTATTGGCCGCAACGCTTGCCACCACAGCGTCAAGCTGCAACCGAATGATGACCTACGAAGACGGCATGTTTGACTACAACGAGATCTACACCGACGATGCAGTCAACGACACATTCCAAATCAACAGCGAGATCGACAACGACGACCAAGAGCGATACTGAAAATTTAGTCTCAAAATTTATCAACAACCATGTACCAAAAAGGTCTTTTTCTCGTTCTTTATTAAAAAGACTAATCACACTACCTATTTATGAAGATAACGTTCTTAGTACCTCCAGTCCTTGACGGCAACCGCCCAGCAGAGCGCTCAGCGGGATGCACAAGGGTGGTGTACTTAGCTCCTAACATATATGAACTCACGGTAATAGGTGTTGTCGAGAATGAGAACCTTGGTGAAGTAGATTACCAAGACTTCGTCTTTTACAAGAAAAACGAGCAGGACTACAGAGAGTTCCTTAGCAACGACAATAGCGACATTTATTGCATCTGGACCGTGAACCTCTCTATAGAGAGCGACATCAAAGCCATTGAAATACTGCAACGCTACCGCCCCGACTCACGCGTCATCCTTATGGGGCCTGGACCGTCCTATTTCATCAAGAAGTGCCTCGTCAACGACCGCATCTTCATCGTGAGAGGCGAGCCCGAGGCAACGATTGTCGAGCTCCTGCACGCCATCAACGATGGCAAGACATCGTTCTTCAACATCTTGGGAATCTCGTGGATGAACCTAGGGCGCGTCATCAACAACGGTTTTCGACCTCTCATCAAAGACCTTGACAGCCTGCCACTTCCTGCCCGCCACTTCATCGCCGACAGGCGTTACTATAATCCCAAAATCAAGCACAAAGGCTACACTACCGCTTTCACTTCGCGCAACTGCCCATACCACTGCATCTACTGCGTGCCCAGTTCGCTGACCTTCGCCCGCGAGATTGAGAACAAGCGCCACAATGGCCTCAAGCCACCCATCTCCTACCGCTCGCCCGAGAGCGTGGACCGCGAGATGGCGATGCTCCATGAGCAAGGCTATCAAGCCATTGGCTTTATGGACGACAACTTCATCTGGAACGAGGAGCGCACCCGCCAGCTGTGCGACATCATGAAGAAATATGACATGCTATGGGGATGCCAGGCACGCGTCGATGCCATCACCGAGCCCATCGCCAAGATGCTCAGTGAGAGCGGTTGCTGCTACGTGGACTTGGGCGTGGAGTCTTTCAACGACGAAATACTCAAGTATGTGCGCAAAGGCATTACCACCGAGCAAATCTACGAGGCTATAGGTCTGCTCAAGAAATACAACGTGCCGGTGAAGCTCAACGTGCTCATTGGCAGCAGTCCGCTTGAGACCAAAGAGACTTTGCGCCACACCCTCAAAGAGGCCAAGAAGCTCAAGGTCGATCAGGTGATGTTCAACATCGTGTCGCCATTCCCGGGCACCGAGTTCTACAAGCTCTGCAAGGAGAACAACTGGCTCTCGACCACCGACTACGTACCTACCGACGTGCAGCGAGAGTCAATCCTCAACCTGCCAAACATCTCCTCTAAAGAGATGGAGAGAATCCTCTTCAAGAACAACCTCAGCTACTTCCTCTCGTGGGACTTCATCAGCAAGCAGACGAAACGCTTCTCAAGCTGGAGCGAGTTTACCCACGCCGCAAGAGCATTGAAAATCAAATTATTCGGATAAAAAGTTTTTCATCTTCAAAAGAAGCCTGGGCGTTGTTAATGTATTGCGTCGCAAGCGCGGTGTTCAGAGACCTATCACCACTAATAATATAGCATTATGCGCCTCTCCATAATAATCATCACTTACAACGGGTTAGGCTTCTTGACCCGTTGCCTTGCATCGTTGCACGACTTCATCGATGACCCATCGTGCGAGGTGATTATCATCGACAACGGCTCCACCGACGGCACGCTCGACTTCCTTCATGAGAACTACCCTCAGCTCCAACTTATCGCCAACAGCGAGAACCGAGGCGTGGCGCCAGCACGAAATCAGGGCATCGCTGTGGCTAAAGGCGAGAAACTGCTGCTGCTCGACAACGACACCGAAGCGACCACCACCGCCATCAACGCCATGAGCCAGCATCTCGACACACACCACGATGTGGGGCTTTGCTCTTGCCGACTCGTTGACAAAGAAGGCTTACCCCAAGACAGCTGCAAGCCCTACCCCGGACTGATGATAAAGCTTCGCAACGTGCTGGGAATAGGCAACAAGACGAAATATGAGCCCAACGAGGAAGGCATCATCGAGCCACTCTACGTCATCGGAGCATGCCAGATGTTCCCGCGTGCCATCGTCGATAAGGTGGGAATGCTCGACGACCGCATCTTCTACGGCCCCGAAGACGCCGACTGGTGCATCCGAATCAAAAAAGCGGGCTACCACATCCACTGCCTCAACAACCACACAATACTCCACGACTACCGCCGCACCACCAAGCGCCGCCCCTTCTCCCCACTCGGCCGCCTCCACATCAAAGCCCTCATCTACTTCTACTGGAAACACAAGAGACTGTTCTAAAGAAAAAATAATGGCTAACGAATATCACATTCATTAGCCATTTTCTTTGTGATCCGCCTGGGGCTCGAACCCAGGACCCCAACATTAAAAGTGTTGTGCTCTTCCTACTGAGCTAGCGAATCTCCAAAAAGCGATGCAAAGGTACTGCTTTTTTTTGAACTGGCAAATATTTTTGCAGTAATTTGCTGTTTTTTTCTAAAATAGTGTCCTAAAACAACCTAAAAAACTCTCATTATTGCGCAATAATGGCTGCAGGAGAGAGTTTTCAGGCATCAGTCTCCGTTAGAATGGCACTACGTCGCCCTCGTCGGTGGTGTTGCTTTGCTCAGGTTGTACGGGTTGTGCGGATTGCGCGGGCTGCGTCGGTTGTTGTGCCGCTGGCTGGTTAGTGGCAGGAGTGGCATCTGATGAACGTTGTCCACCACCAAGCATCTCAAAAGAATCGACATAAATCTCAGTGACGTAGCGCTTAATCTTGTTCTTGTCTTCCCAGTTGCGTGTGCGCAGACGCCCCTCGATATAGAGCCTCGTGCCTTTTTTAATGTATTTCTCGGCCACTTCGGCATTGCGTCCCCACATCACGATGTTGTGCCACTCGGTGCGCTCAGGCACTTGTGTTCCCGACGAGGTGGTAAATCCTCTGTCGCTGGTTGCCAGAGGGAACGACGCAACAGTCTGTCCCTGCGATGGATAGCGCACATCTGGGTCACGCCCCACATTTCCTAGTAGAATAACTTTGTTTACTGACATACGTTTATAGTTTATAGTTTACAGTTTATAGTCCATAGTTCACAGTATATAGTTTAAAGTTCACAGTTATGAGTTATCAGTTATGAGTTATCAGTTATGAGTTATCAGTTATGAGTTATCAGTTGACAGTTCTCAGCACCCTCTCTACTCTGTACTCTATACTCTAAACTCTTAACTATGAATTGTTAAAACACTTGTGCTTTTAGGGCGAGTCCTGCTTTCTCGTGCAAGCCAAAGAGGAGGTTCATCGCATGCACGGCATTGCCCGCCGAGCCTTTGAGCAGAGCGTCGATAACCGATGTCATGTGCAGCTTGTCGCCCTCGACCCACAAGTTGAGAAGGCATTTGTTGGTATTGATCACGTCGGCATCGTTCACTTGCTGGTTAACAGCAAACGTGAAATTGTGGTCGTCGTAGTAAGCATCATATAAATCTTTTAGGCTATCGATATCGGATGTCGCCGACACTTCTACAACAGCCTTTAACCCGCGTGTAGAAGCACCACTTTCCTGCTTGATGTTTACTGCCCCATCAAACTCGCTGTCGAAGGCCTTTGCCACAGCCATGATTTCTTGCTTTATGGAATTGACGTTGATGTCGTTGTTGAAGCAGTTGTTGAAATACACTGTCACATCAACATCACCTTTGAGCAAGTGGTTGTTGGCGAGCGGCACCAATGCCAGCAGCACCGCCATCGCCTCGGCCGAGGGGATGAGCACATAGCCGTAGCAGTCGTGTACCATAAACTTGCGGTTTATCTCGCACAGGCCATACATGCCTCCATCCTCAACAAAGCCATAGCTGCGCGACAATTCTATCACTCGCAGTTTGTCGTTATTTGCTAGTGCCTCGTCGCAAAGCGGGCTGTCGAACGGGTCGCAGTTAAATATCAACTCCACCTCATCAACAAGAGGTTCACTGAACTCGAGGTCGCACTCGCCTATCAGCCCCTTGTGAATTCTCGATAGTTTCCCATGCTCGGAGTGACTGCTCACCCACTTCACATTAGCATCGGGATGATTAATCAACAGCCGCACAAGTTCGCCGGCTATTATCGTCTCGCCTCCAGTAATTCCTATGTCTATCATAGTATCTTTTGGTTGTTATTATTTTTTTTGTTCTTAACTTGCAACTTGTCGAGAGGCACAAACCTCGAGAAGAACTTAAGTGCATCGTCGTGAGAGAGGTCCTCACGCATGATGGCAAACACGGTGTCGGCGCCAGCTATCGTCCCCAGCACCTCCTCCGAGCGGCTCATGTCGATGTCGTAGGCCAAGCCTGCGGCATAGCCGTTGCGAGTCTTTATCACCGCCATGTGTCCCGAGAAGGCTATCGACACAAATCCCACCTGCTGCTGCAAGGTCATGCTGCTGCGCCCACTCATCAGCAGCTGGTCCTGGAGTTCATTATTATCAGGGATGATATACATGTACCCTCCGTCGTTAGTTGCCACCTTGGTGATTTTCATCGCCTTAAGGTCGCGTGACAGGGTTGCCTGTGTAACTTTGCAACCATTCTTCTCAAGCATTACGGCTAATTCGTTTTGACTTCCAATACAGTTCTTTTTTATCAAATTAACAATAAGCTGTAATCGTTCTTTTTTATTTTTCATTGTTTGTTATGTTTTAAGGATAAAAATTAGAGCATTAATTTATCTTTGCAAAGATAGAAGAAAAAACAATATCAACCAAATAAAAACAAAAAATATGTCATAAAAATACTGTTTTAGGACTTTTTTAAACTCACCTGCGAGGACTACCACAGCCACAATCAACAAGTGCAAACGACACACGAACAGGCATTTTTCATAAGCCAAAAACTAAAAAACAGAAATACAATCGCAATAAATTTTGTAGTATCAAAAAAAGTTATTATATTTGCAAGTTAAAAAGATTTCAACCGTGCTTGCACAGTGCAATTAAGCATCGTTTATCCTTAAGACATTTAGTGTGAACACAATAGCCATTAATGATATTTGAGCACATTACGATAAGAAATAAAGAATAATTCCTAATACATTTTATTAACTTTTTTTACAATTATGAAGAAAACGATTACATTTATGCTTGCGCTAGTCGTCGCGATGCTCGGGTTTGCAACCCAGGCACAGGCTCCACAGACTGGCGTTTATCGCATTCAGAATGTCGGTGGCAATGGATATGTCCAGGTCACTGGCAAGTATGATGCCCAGCTCGTCACTTCTCAGACCGCTGCCAGCTACATCACTGTTGGCATCGAGAAGAAACTCAGCGACGGCACCTACAAAGTGAATTCGTTGTACTCAACTTACGATGGAGGAGAAGTTGAAGTGTACAGCTATCTGACGAAGGCTCTCACCCTCGGCGAGATAGAGCTTCGCCGTGAGCTTGCTGGCTCATCAGAGCCAAATGTTCAGAGAGCAATCAGAACCATGCATCAGCTCGTTGAGGAGTATGGTTTTATGCGCATGATGCCCGTTGAAGGACAGGCCGACACCTATCATGCCATTGCAGTTCTTCCTAATATTCCCGACTCGGTAGAACAGGTTTGGCAAGAGAAGAAGAACCCTAACAATGACTACGTGTCGGAGATTACTCATGGCACTACCATGTGGGATTGGTGCATCGATATTGTTTACCGCTATCTTGATGAGCACAGCGGAGAAGGTGGCACCAACGCCGCTTTGGCAGCAAAGATTCGCAACAATCTCAAAAACATCAAGGAGGGTCACACCTACATGCTTACTACTGATCCTGACAACAGCTTCGGCTACATCGACGTCACTGGCGCTCTCACCAGCGATAACAACCGCTCCTGGTGGAAGCTCACTCCCAAGGTGAACACCGACAATGTTAAGGATGGCACTTACAAGATCCACAACTTGGGTCGAGACAAGTGGATTCGCATCGTGAGCAAGTATTATGCAAAGCCCGATGCCGACGAGGCCGATGCCAGCGACATCCGCATCACCTTCGACGGTGAGGCCAATGGCGGCCAGAAGATCGTGAACCTAGGTGGCAAGGACCCCAACGGTAACGACATCGACATCTACAAATATATTGAGAAAGCAATCCTCATTGGCAAGATTGCAATCAAAGATGTGCTTACCAATGGCGAAGGTGTTGATCCTGCCAACCAAGAAAACATTGAGTATGCTCAGCAAGTGATGGAAGAGTTCGTGAAAGAAAACGCTTTCATGAGCATCAAGCCAGTTCCCGACAAGGATGATGCAGTATATGCTTATGCTTATATCCCTCACATCCCAGGCCCAGTTGTTACTGCTATGTATAACCATCATGCCATCGCCAATGATGACGAGGCTCTGGCATGGGCATTTGGAGTGCAGAAGGTAAAAGACTACCTTCAAGCTCACTCAGGCGAAGGCGGCACCGACAACACCCTTGCAACCTACATCCTTGCCAACATCGACAACATTCAGCCAGGCACCACCTATTATCTGAGCGCTCATCCCAGCGATGGCACTTTTGACTATGCTGCCGAAGGTGAATTCAGTACTACTGACGAGAACTTCATGTGGGGATTCGAAGTTGAAGACGTAGAGGAAGACAACCTCACCAGCGGAACCTACAAGATTCGCAACGTAGAATACAAGAACTACGTTGAGGTGCTCAGCAAGTATTATGCTAAGCCCGACACCGACGAGGCTAACGCTACCGAGATTCATATCACTTACAACGGCAAACTCGACGATGGCAGCTACAAGGTTACCAATATGAGTGCAGTTGCTAAAGACGGCAGCATGTGCGACATCCAGAGCTATGTTGACAAGGCCATCAAGCTCGGCAAGATTGCTATCGCCGACGTGCTTAAGAACATGTCTGACCCCGAGGACATCGCTTATGCTCAACAATATATGGAGGACTTCATTCGCGCCGCCGCTTTCATGCGCGTGAAGCCTGTTGTTGGCACCAACTATGTATATGCCATCGCCACTATTCCTGAGATTCCTTACGAGGTATATCATGAGATGTATCGCCATGGTGTAATTTTGCAAGAAACTAAGGAGGCTGCATGGGACTATGGTGTAGAATACGTGATGAGCTATCTTAGAACTCATGGCACCAACAGCACCCTCGCTCAGCTTATCACAAACAATATCAATAATATCGAGCAGGGACACACCTACTACTTGAGCGAGGACGCCAACCACACCTTCGGTTATGTTGACGCCGCAAACTTCAGTGCCGACGACAAGACCATCCAATGGGGCATCGACATTGAAGAGGAAGACCAGCCAGTGGAGAGCGACTTCTACAAGATCCACAACGTGGGCAATGACCTTTATGTTAAGGTTTATGACCGTTACTACGCTAAGCCCGATGTTGATGAGGCCAATGCTACTCCAATCGCCGTAACTATCGACGGCATGCTCGAGGACGGCTCAATGAAGGTCACCAACCTCGTGGGTGACGGTCACGACGTTCAGAATTATATAGCTCATGCCATTGATCTTGGTGCGGCTCTTATACACAAACTGCTTGACGACGTTTCCCTGCCAGAGAACGTTGATAGAGCCATCGAAGAGATGACCAATTTCGTGAACGAGAATGCCTACATGCGCGTGAAACTCGTTCCTGGCGAGACCGACGCTTACTATGCTTACGTGATTCTGCCTACCGTTCCACAATACATCGTTGATGAGTGGGAGAAGAAATATCCCAACTACAACGGCACAATGCGTGACTGGGCAGTTGAGCAAGTTCTCAACTATCTTGATACACATAACACCAACAGCACACTCGCTGCTATGGTTCGTGCCAACATCAACCGCCTCTATGAGGGACACACCTACTACCTGCGTGCCGACGGCGACAACACCTTCGGCTTCGGTGACTTTACCGAGGGAGAGGTTACTCTTACCGACACACATTACTGGTGGGGCTTCGCCGATGCCATCAAGGCTGAGCCATTCAGCGGCTACTACCGCATTAAGGGTGCCGACGGCAAGTATGTGAACGTCACTGGCAAGTTTGCCGCCACTCCTAACTTGGATGCCAATGGTGCCAAGACAGCTGCCGGCTCTGTAATCTATGTGGGCGCTGGCGAGACTAAGGACACTAAGACCTTGCCTCTTGAGATACTGCGCTCGCAAGGCGTTGACGTGGGTGATTACATGACCATGATTAACGACGTTCTCATCGTTGTGGCCGATGCAGCATCAAAAATCGCCACCCAGAAACTTGAGGAGAACCCGAACTACAGCCAGTATGCAGGTTTGGTAGAACCAATGGTTGAGACTCTCCTTGAGAGCGTTGACCTCAACCTCTATGTAGAACCCACCATCACCACCGACGGCAAGGATGCTTATATGCTCGAAGTCAATATTCCTGACCTTGCCGAGTACTGCGACCTGGCACTCGATGCCCTGGAGCTGATGGGCAAGGACAAAGATGACCTCGTTGCTAAACTGCAAGAACTGGAAGCAAGCTCTACAGGTGCTATGGCTAAGCTCTACAACATTGCTTGGCGCACAGCTCAATATCTCGATAATCCCGATGAGATGTGGGATAAACTCAAAGAGAATGCTAAGCCTTACGTGCAATCTTACTTTATCGATGGCGGCTACGGTCCCACTGTTGCTCAGGCAGGTCAGTTCATCCTTAATGCACTGAACAATCCTGACTTCAAACACGGCACCACTTACTGCCTGCGTCAGGATGCTGACGGCACCTTCGGCTATGCGAGCCGTGAGAGTCTTGCCAACGTGGATGCCGGCAAGTGGATTCTTGAGCCATTCAACGAGCAAGACCCCAACTACGATGCCGACACCTACATTCCATTTGTAGTTAGCGCCGATCTTAATCAAGAGGATTACACCAGTGCAGGCAAACCTACTGGCAATGTGTTCTATTACACTACTGCCTATTTCGACTTTGATGCCAAGATTGAGAACTCTTACGCCAAAGCTTACACAGTTACTGCTACCGAGAAGAAGAATGTCACAAAGAGTGACGGCACACAAGCAGTTGTATATCTTGCCACACTGAATCCAGTAAGTGGAAATGAAATTCCTGCTGCCACTCCAGTGGTGATTAAATCGCAAGCCGAAGGCGAGTTAGAGATTCGCCCTGTAAACGTGCCAACTCACCCAGCAGTAGAGAGCGGAGAGCTTGATGAAGTTAAGCAGCAAATCTTGAGCATGATTGAGAACAAGATTAATGGCGGAACTCAGAATGCGCCATCACCAAAGGTGATTTCTACCCCAACCGACGGAAACCTGCTTGTTGGCTCATTCTTTGGCGATGAAATCGAAAGCGTAGATGCCAACAATTATCTTGAGCTTGGTAAGAACGACAACACCAATGGTGGTCTTGACATGAAGGGTCTTGGCTTCTGGAAAGCCGATATCTCAAAGCTTGATGGCAACACCGCCTACCTGTTGGGTTATGACAAAGATGCCGATTCGAGACTTACTGATTTCGACTATGGCACAGGATATGCTAGTGGTAAAGATGGCGACGCTCCTGGATATGTGTTCCAGTTTGAGGATGAAACCACTACCGCTATCGACAATGTGACTACTGGCAAGGCTGTGAAGTCGGTTCGCTACTACAACACTCTTGGTGTTGAGAGCGACACTCCATTCGAGGGAGTGAACATTATCGTTACTACTTACTCCGATGGTTCTTCGTCAGCAAGTAAGGTAATTAAGTAAACTACTAATCTCATAATGTGCATCTTGGGACACCTCCCAAGATGCACATTACATTAATTATCACATAGTTATGAAATTAGCTAAATTATATTTAACTTTATTTTTGTTGTTATCTGTGTCGTTAGTTGTTGAAGCTACTGGTACAAGTTATTACTATAAACTTTCAGCAAAGACAAATGCAACGGGACGTGGACTTGTGTATGCTACTACCTACTCAGAGCATGGACCTTGGTTCGCCCAAGAGATCATCAAGAATGGAGCGGTTTCATCAAAATTAAATTCAGCAGAGTCAGCAAGTCAATCCACGAAAATATATTTGTATGCAAAACCTAACGAGGGATATGCGTTAGAGAAGTGGACCGATTCCATAGGTAATACTGTAACTCATGGAAGCAATTACACTTTAATTGCGCCAAGCACAGATATTACCAAACCAACAGCAAACATATTCACCGCCCACTTCGTTGACACTTATGTCTCGGTGTTCTCGGCCAATGATGACTTGTGTGCCGTGTCAATCAACCCCGCCATCAATAGTGCTGGCCAAACAGTGAAATTAACTGCCACGCCAAAAACAGGAGCAACGTTCTTGGGATGGAGAATAAAAGGTACTGCAACCATATTGTCAACACAGCAGAGCAATTATGAGGTCACAGCCACTTCTACCAAAACAACTTATGAAGCAGTATTTCGATATGTCGGTACCCAGCAATCCTTCGTGAGGATGCAGAGCCAATCTGAAACCGACAAATACATGTCTATTGCACAGGACAAGTTCAGTTATACGACAGTTTTACAGGCTGCTCATGGTTACAGCGGTCTCGCTGGTCAGAATGGGTACAATGCCGACACCTGCAAAAAAGAGGCGTTGACAACAGCGAGCGGTTTTTTGTCGGAAGATCTCTCATTGAGTGATAACGTTTATGACCCTGGGCAGGTAATTTGGCATGACGCCACAAATAAAAATTTCTACGCTCAAGGAACCGATGTGGGATATATTACAGATGGTTTTTCATGCCATCATGGAGGTTCTACTCTTGTAGGTGTTTCTGGAATAAAACTTAAAATTGACGCACAGGATATCAATTATGATTCTTATTCCAGACTTACAATGAATCCTAGCGTGAATTACGATGGAATGACGTATAATCTGGGAAACATCTATATCACTAATGACAATGGAGCTATCGGTGTAACGCAAACCGCAGGCACTTCTAGTGGATACAAATGGGAGAAACAGAGTATTGACGGAACAAACCAGTATTTCGCGTTTTATCCTGACTTATTAGATTCAAGAACCGGGAAATACTATACCACATTGCGCACATCCTTCTCTTATAAGATAAAGAATCCCGACAAGGTAACTGCTTATGAGATTAATGAGATTGCCGACGGCAAAGCTGTTTTGACGCCTTTTGAGAATGGCGAAATAATTCCCGGCGACTTGGCGGTAGTTCTCGAAAGCACTTCACAAGAGCCCACCGACAACATATTGTTGCCCTATGATTTAGAATATACCAAAGCTAACACCGTGCTTTATGGCAAGTATGGTCATCGCCTCCACTGTTTCAATGGATCTGCCAATAGTGGTGACCAATATGATGGATGTACCGAGGGCGGTATCGGCTATTTTAAGGTAACATATAATAGCACCAATATGGGTGATATGTACAAATTAGATGTGAACGACGCTGGCGAGGTAGGTTTCTGGACCAAGGTTACTAGTGGCACAGTAAGCGGTAATGAGGCTTATTCAACTGTTCCATGTGCCTTGTTTGAGATAGAGGAGCAGGGCACTCCACTCGCCGACATTCTTGCTAGTGGCGAGAATGGAGTAGAATATACCGTGAGCGATGACCTCGCTGTAGTTGACTATGCCGACGTAGCCAACTACGCCTTCCTCACCGACGGCAATGGCAACTGGATTAAGGTTGCAGCCAACGATGAGGTGTTTGCACAAATCATCAACAAGCAAGTGATAAAAGGCAATAGCCTTAAAGCCACTTTGAGCGATATAGAACTTAATCCAGTACTCACTGCTACCGTTGCTCCCACCGAGGGCGATGCAACAGTTGACTACACCATTGACCAGTACTACCTGAACGACACTTTCGCTCCAAAGGTTAATCAAGTGATTGATGTTATGGGCTGGTGGAATGAGAGCGAAGGCACTTTGCGCGCCTATTCTCCCGATAACGGCGTTCAGGGCCAAAGCTTGACTCTTGACTATACTTGGGGAGCCACAAGCAACACTTTGCAAAATGGCAAGCGTTACAATGTGCGCTGCGCAATCAACATTAAGGAAGCATGGCACACCAATGTCAGTGGCATAGCCCCCAAGGACTACAACTACGACTTCCAGAATTACATTGGATATGCTTTGCGCATGCCCGATGCTCCTACTGCCATAGGCTTGGTTGATGCAGAGCCGGCAAACGACGTGGTGAACGTCTATAACATGCAGGGCGTGTTGCTCAAGCGTGGTGTTAATGCCAGCGAAGCCACCAGTGGACTTGGCAGGGGCGTTTACATCGTTGGCAACAAGAAAGTTATTGTTAAGTAAACTGTTATTATTAAGGTGGTTGTTCTCAATCTAAAGGACAACCACCTTTATATTATTTTTCATCAACTTGAGTATAATTTACTATGAAAAATTGGATGCTTGCTGCATTGCTGTTGCCATTGATGGCTACCGCACAGGTTCAGCTAGATGTGAACCGCGACAACTTTGTCAATAGCGGTGACATTTCCGCAATTTACAGCTATTTACTTGACGACAATGACCAGTTTGCCGACAATTGCGATGTGAATGGTGACGGGGAAGTTACTGCGAGGGACATCACTTGCATCTACGACTACTTGCTAGGGCGTGACGGAGAAAACGACCGCCGCATGAGCTTCCTGCACATCAGCGACACTCACAGCGTGGATGTCACACTCTTGCCGGCTCTTGAGATTCTTAATAGCGACCCCACCTATAGCTTCATGATACTCACTGGCGACTTCCTTCCCACCGAGACTATGATGCAGGAGGTGGAGGCAAGCGAGAAACCTGTTTTTATCATACCAGGAAATCACGACTCTTGGAATGAGGAGAATGTAACTTATTCTTATGGACAGCAAGGCTTTCGTGAGCAGGTGTTGAACCGCCTCTATCCTAACGGCGAAGTGAACTTTGGCGATGATGTGGCTAATTTTTTCTACGTCGATGTGACCCAAAACGGGTGCACCATCCGCGTTATAGGGCTTGACCTATATGACTTTGACAACATGGGCAAACCTGTTGTAATGAATAGCGTGGTATTCTCGCAGCAACAGATTGATTGGCTGATTGATGTGCTTGAGAACAGCGGTGACAAGGATGGTATCGTAATAATGACTCACAATGGTTTTGGCAATTCAAAGCAAAACACTAGAGACCCTAATTATGTCAATGAGTTTGTCTCAATTAATGCCTACGGTTGGTGGGACACTTATAATTATGTAGGTGATGGAGATGCCATATTGATTCCAAGTATTATAGAAGCCTACATGACTGGCAACAACTTGACAGATGCCGAATTTAAGAGCGGTCATAAAGTTAAGAAGGTGTCTCAAATGATCAATGTGACAACTCATTTCACTGGACCTCACAACAACTTTATAGCCTATTATGGTGGTCATTTGCATTTTGATATCGTAGAGTATTTGAGTGAGTTCCCTAACCAACTCATGAGTATCATTGCTTACGGTGGGCGTGGCAAAGGCAATACTTGGAACGACCTGGTGAAGACTAACACTGGAGAGGACAGCTACACCATCAACGCCAGCAACATCAATTTCACCACACATGAGCACAAAATCGTGCGCCTAGGCTCAAAGAAAAAAGACGACGGCACCCTGCGAGAAAGCATCCTGTTCAACTTCTAACAGCGAATTTGGCTAAATACACAAATAATCATTAATATCAAAATATTATTATGAAGAAAATTTTTACATTGCTTATTGTAGCTGCTGTTGCGCTATTAGCAACAGCAGGGGACTTCACAACCAATGTGACCCAGACCACAAACTCTGCTAAAGAGTTCTCGATGTCGAAAAGTTCGGAGGGCAGCAACCCGATGAATGTGTATTCTGAATTGACAATCAATTTCCAAGGAATGACTTATACTAAAAAATTAGATTATTACTTTGTTGAATGTATGATTCATCCTGAAGATATGGATAATGTACCCATTGGCGCAAAGGTCACTTCAATTGCTTGTGGCGGAGAGAAAGTCACTTATAATGGCAAAGAGAGTGCCGATAGCCTATTTCTTGCTGCATATATTAGAAATGATGTAGATCCAGATACTGACTCTTACACCGAAGGTGGATATAACAGCACTAAGGCAAGCTATTCTGAAGATGAACTCTATGGTCCCATGACAGTGTGTGGTTTGTCGGCAAACGAAGGAGAAGAGGCTCAGGTTATTCACTCTGACTTTGATATCACAAAGCCTTTCAATTACACAGGCAACATCTTCAAGGTAGGTCTTGACATTTATGCTCCTAATGCTGTTTTCTTTAGTTACAACACCACAAATGCTGTTGAAGAAGTCGCAACAACCTATCATATCCCCACTGTTAGTGGCATGAATAACATTTGCTTCTACTATGATTGCGAGTATTTTGATTTGATTGAAAGCATGGGCATAGACATGGGCATGACCTTTGAGCCAAACAAGTTACCAGCCTTCACTTTGTCTTATTTCACCAATGACATTAAAGGCAAAGTGACTGGTACTGGTGGCGAGCTAGTGCTTAGTGGCGGCGAGGAGACTCTTACAAAGCAGGTTGCTGCTGGCGAGGAGTTCGCCTTTGAGAACGTGGACTATACCAAGACCTACACGCTGAGCCTTAATGGCGAGGTAGTTGCCGAGAACCTGGCGTTTGAGGACATCACCAAAGACATCTATGTAGAAATTGAAGCTAGTGGCAGTGCTCCAGTTCCCGGCGACGTTAACGGCGACGGCGAAGTTACCGCTACCGATGTGACTCTGCTCTACAATGTGATGCTCAACAATGACTACACAGGTGTGGTTAATGGCGACCAGAACGGTGACAACGAAATCACCTCTGCCGATGTGACCACAGTTTATAATGTTCTACTGGGAAGCAACTAATCCCCAAATCCATAATCTACTACTCAAGGGCGTGCTATGACAATACGTCCTTGATTTTTTATAAGTAGCCTGTAACCTGATTTTCGACTGCAAGACTGCAAACGTTTGCACTGATAATTCTTTCACCAAAACGGCTGTTGTAAAGTTATATATCTCACAAATATATAACTTTGTTTGCGAAACATATAATAACATGAAAATTTACAACTTAACTAAAAGATTTTTGAGTTTGGCAATTATTGCCAGCTGTGCTGTCGCGAGCTGGGCCGAGACCACTTTTGTGGGCGGGCGCACCGACTTCCGCGACGAGACCATCTACTTTGCCATGACTACGCGTTTCTACGACGGTGACGCCAGCAACAACACCTACTGCTGGGACGGCAACCACGCCGGCAACGTCGCCAACCAAGACCCGGAGTGGCGCGGCGACTTCAAAGGGCTTATCGACAAGCTCGACTACATCAAGGCACTGGGATTTACTGCCATCTGGATCACGCCAGTGGTTCAGAACGCCTCGGGCTACGACTACCACGGCTACCACGCTCTGGACATGAGCAAAGTGGACCGCCGCCTCGAGAGCGAAGACGTGAAATTCCAAGACCTCATTGACGCCGCCCACGCGCGCGGCATGAAGGTAATATTGGATATCGTCATCAACCATACTGGCAACTTTGGCGAGGAGAACCTGTGCAAACTCTTCAACCGCGACTACAGCGTGCCGCAGAGCGACATGAGCCAGTGCATGGTGCCCTGGACCATCTCGCAGGGCGGCAAGTTGCAGGACAACTACAGCAACCTGGGCGGCAGCGCACAGTACAGCGACCGCCTCACCAAGATGAAGAACACCGATGGCATCAACCACGACAACCACAATCTGTGGCACCACTATGGCAACTTCAATTGGGACGAGCCCAACCGCTGGTGGGCGCAAATCGCCGGCGACTGCGTGGATCTCAACACTGAGAACCCCGAGACCTACAATTACCTCATCAACTGCTACGGCGAGTTCATAAAGATGGGTGTTGACGGCTTCCGCATCGACACTGGCGGACACATATCACGCCTGTCGTTCAACGCCGCTTTCGTGCCAGCCTTCAAGGCTCTTGGCGAGCAGTATAAGAACAAGCGGTTGAACGAGTGTCCGTTTTTTATGTTTGCCGAGGTATGTGCGCGTTTCAGCGATGTCACCTACCGCGGGCAGCCTTCTCTCTCGCCCTATTTCTACACCTGGCAGAGCGACCAGTCGCTGCTGAGCCAGTGGAACAGCGACCCAGGCTACTGGAGCGGCGTGGCGGTGTATGAGAGTACCGACCCCGCCACCCTCGACAACCAGCAGCTGTGTCTCGCCGAGCATAACGCCAACCTTAGCGAGAGCGCGCAGCCCCGCAGCAACAATGCCCTGCTCGACGGCAACAACTACCACTCCCCCGACTACAGCCAGGCGAGCGGCTTGAACGTCATCGACTTCACCGTGCATTGGAATTTCCAGAGCGCCAGTCGTGTGTGGGGCGTGCTCGACAAGGACAACCTCTATAACGACGCCACCTTCAACGTCAACTACGTCGAGAGCCACGACTACGGTCCCGACAGCTTCGACCGCTTCAACGGCGGCACCGACCAGTGGGCTGAAAACCTATCGCTAATGTTCACCATGCGTGGCATCCCCTGCCTCTTCCAGGGCGGAGAGATAGAGTTCCGCAAGGGTGTGCGCATCGACGAGGGCACCAACATCACCCTCAAGAACAGCGGACGCGCCTACTATGGCGGCTACCTCAAGGGCGATGTCACCACCACCGACTTTGGCGAGTACAGCAGCGCCAGCGGCAACGTGGCGGCGACTCTTAGCCATCCGCTGGTGAAGCACCTGCAACGCCTCAACAAAATACGCGCCGCCGTGCCCGCACTGCGAAAGGGGCAGTACAGCAAGAGCGGCTGCTCGTCGAGCGGAGGTTACGCCTTCAAGCGCCGCTACACTAGCGGCGATATCGACAGCTACGCCCTCATCGCCCTTAACGCTGGCGCCACCTTCAGCAACGTGCTCAACGGCACCTACACCGATGTGATTACCGGCAACACCATCACCGTGACAAGCGGCACCCTCACCACGCCGTCGTTCAGCGGCAAGGGCAATATGCGCATCTACGTGCTCAACGGACCTGGCAAGATAGGCGACGACGGACCATTCCTATATGCCACCAATAAGGTGACCCCTACCCTGCTCGCCTACGACGGCACCGAGGAAGAGGGTGACCCCAACACCGAGTATGTGAGCGGTGGCGGCAGCAGCGGCGGAAATATCGACATCGACAATCTTGAGGTTTACACTCCCACCGTCAGCGACGACGAGCTGAGCGTCTTTTACGAGAGTTCTCCTTCCAACACCTTCATCACCCTGTGGGTGTGGAACAGTGGCACCAATTTCACTGGCGGCAGCTGGCCCGGCCAGAACGCCAAGCTCATGGGCAAGACCGAAGACGGCACACGCCTTATCTTCAAGTGGACCTACGATGGCGAGTTCCCCGCAAGCAATATGCCCACCGGAATCATCTTCAGCCAGAGCGGCAACAACCAGACCGCCGACCTTACTTTCGTAAACCACGGCTATTACATCGATGGCGTGTATGACCGCACCATCACCGAGCAAGAGCCCATCGACCCGAGCGTGGCAACGCTGAGCGTGGACAAGGAAAGCGGTGAGTATATCGACCAAGTGACGGTGACAGTGACCTCGTCGTTTACCAACGCCACCATCGTCTATACCACCGACGGCACGGCACCCACCGCGTCGAGCCCACGCGCCACTGGCAGCCTCACCCTCACCTTCAACAACACGACCACGCTGCGCGCCGGGGTGCTGCACAACGGCGAGGTAAAGAACACCATCACACGCACCTACAAGATACGCTCCAGCCAGGCTCAGAAGCTGCACGCCTTCTTCATCGCCCCAGCCAGTTGGACTAGCACCATCTATTGCTGGGCGTGGAACGCACAGCTAGGCAACAAGAACTACACTGGCGGCTCTTGGCCAGGACAAGCCTGCAACCTCGTGGGAAGCCATCTCTACAACGGTCTCGACATCTGGGAATGGGATGGAGGCTTTGTGGGCGACGACATCCCCACCGGCATCATCTTCAGCAACCACGGCAGTCCACAGACCTCCGACCTCGCTTTTGTCAATGGTGCCTACTACAACGAGAGTGGCATCATGACATTCCCTGTTGGTGATGTGAACCTCGATGGGGAGGTCACGGCGGCAGATATCACCCAAATCTACAACGTGCTTCTAGGCGCCGACACCACCTATGGCTTCAATGCCGATGTAACAGGTGATGGAGAGGTCACTGCAGCCGACATAACATTAATTTACAACATTCTTTTAGGCAATTAGAAAAAAAGTGGGTGAAAACTTGACTTTTCACTCACTTTATATTATTTTTGCAAGTCACGTCATAATTAACTGGATTATTAACTCTAAAAATTTCTATTTACATTAATGAAGAAAATCACTACTTTACTTATTGCTATCACTTGCGTGGCAATAGCAGCCAACGCCACTGTCACCATCAATGTGCGCACCACTACTGGCGATGCTCCATATCTTTACACTTGGGGTGGAGCCACCAACGGCAATTGGCCTGGCACTCAGATGGATGCCAGCAAAACAAGCACCACCGACGACGGTCTGGTGTGGTTCACTCAGGACTTTGATTGTGATGCCATCAACATCATCTTCAACGATGGTGGCTTAGACGATGAAGGCACTGGCGCAATCCAGACCGACAACATTATGGGTGTCACCAACGTGGGGTATTACATCTTTGACCCCGAAGAAGGTGAATATGAGGATGTCACTGGCACCTACGTCGAGATTCAGGAGTTTGACCCAAGCACGCTGCCAAGCACTGTGGTATTTGTAGAGGGCAAAGAGTTTGCCTATTTCGTGGCTCCTGCCACTTGGACACAGTGTAACGTATGGGTTTGGAGCAACACCACAGGCACCAACTTCACCACCAGTGGCACATGGCCCGGTGACCCCATCACCATGATTGGCAACACCACCGATGGAGCACCTGTCTTCCAATGGATTGGTCCTGACATCAACGAGGCCGACCGCACTGAATTCATCATCTTCAACAACGGCTTAGCTCAGACTGCCGACCTTGATTATGTGGCTGGCGGTGTCTATGACCTTACCGGTAAGCTGCTCTACACTGTGCCTGCTGGTGGTGGCGACACTCCCGTTCCTGGCGATGTCAATGGTGACGGCGAAGTGACTGCTGCCGACGTTACCGCAATCTATGACTTCTTGCTCAACAACGACGAGTCACACCTCGTTAATGGCGACCAAACTGGCGACGGCGAGATCACCGCTGGTGATGTGACAGCCGTTTACAACATTCTTTTGGGAGGCAATTAATCCCCAAAAAAGAAGACACACATTTCACCCCCCACAATAAAGGGTGCTGAAAAATTCCACCAAGGGCGTGCTTTTATCATGGCACGCCCTTGATTGCATAAAAAGAGTTCAACAAAACCGAGAAAATAAAAAAATATTGGAATAGCAGCAAAAAAACATTACAAATTATTAGGAATTTGAGATTTTTTCTTATATTTGCAAGTGATTTTGAGCCCCAACTACCTTTAAGGATAGTGATTCCTCCTATTATCAACCTATTAGCTAACTTTTTATACAAAACATTTTAATACCCAAGAGACTATGGCAACACCAAAACTTGACAGCCTCGACTACAGAATTCTTAATATGTTATCGAGCGATGCACGTAAACCTTATCTAGAAATTGCCCGAGAGTGCAACGTCTCGGGAGCCGCTATTCACCAGAGAATTCAGAAACTCAATTCTATGGGAGTCATCAGCGGGTCTATTTCGCTTATCAATCCTGTGTTAGTAGGATACGAGACTTGTGCTTATGTAGGCATTTTCCTTAACGACTCTTCTAAGTTTGAGAGCGTGGTTGAGCACCTGAGAGAGCTGCCCGAGGTTGTTGAATGCTACTTTACAACTGGCAAATACGACATGTTTGTAAAACTCTATGCTCACAACAACGACCATCTGCTCAAACTCATCCACGACAAGTTCCTGCAACTTGGGTTGGGTCGCACCGAGACACTCATCACCTTCAAAGAGGTGTTCAAGAGACAAATTCCCATCCGCAAGCCAGAACCCAAGAAGTGACATCCTATATTAAATGAGCATCTATAACGAAATCCTATGCCACGCTGTGGAAATGGCAAAAAAGGCAGGGGAAATTCAGATCAGGCTCTTCAGGTCTAAAGAGTTGAATATCGCCACCAAGCAAAACGACTTTGACGTGGTGACCACCGCCGACAAAGCCAGCGAGCAGGTAATTGTAGATTTCATCAACGAACATTATCCCGACCACTCGATACTTACCGAGGAGTCGGGATTATCTTTGCGAGGCAGCCACGAGTGGGAATGGGTCATCGACCCGCTCGACGGCACCACCAACTACAGTGCCGGGCTGCCCTGGTTCAACGTGTCGATAGGTGTCAAGCACCATGGTGAGGCGGTGGTGGGTGTGGTGTATGCGCCACGGCTAGGAGAGCTGTTCGCGGCAGTGAAAGGCGCTGGTGCCACCCTAAACGGCTCGCCCATAGCGCCCAGCGAGACTCCTTCCCTCACCAAGGCTGTTGTCGCCACAGGATTCCCCTACGACAAGGCGGTAAATCCCGACAACAACCTCGACAACTTCAAGCGCATCATGCCAGTGGTGAGAGGGCTGAGACGGCTAGGCTCGGCGGCTCTCGACATCTGCTATGTGGCAGCGGGATTTCTCGATGCCTACTGGGAGATGAACCTCAACGAGTGGGATGTGTGCGCCGCCATGCTCATCGCCCACGAGGCGGGAGCATGGGCACAGCGCTTCCGCCCCGACCGCAACTGGAGCATCCTGGCATCAAACCCAGCACTCGCACCAGCCATCCTTCATGAGCTAAATGAAGCAAACTAGGCAATGCACTTCGCGCATTTAGCCGTTTCACTAGTTTGCCGCTCAGCCTGACGGCTTCGCTAGTTGTCCGCTCAGCAAGCTGAGCTAGTTTATGTGTCTAGGAGTCCAAACTAGCGAAGCGATAAAACTAGCAAGCGCAGCTTGCGGCAGACTAGCGAGCGGCAAACTAGCAAGCGCAGCTTGCGGCAAACTAGCGAGCAACAGCGAGCGGCAAACTAGCGAGCAACAGCGAGCGGCAAACTCACTGACAACTGATTACCGCATTATCTTAGTGGCAGTTTGCGAGCCGTCGCTGTAGGTCTTCACAACGATGTTCATTCCCTTGAAGGGGACATCGCTCTCCATGCCGGCAACGTTGTAGTAGCGCACGCTGCTTACTGTCTTCACGCCTTCTACAGCAGTGATTGCTGTCATATTGGTGGCATTGACAGTCACGCTAGCTTTCACACTTGGGTTGCTTGCCGAGGTGGCGGTGATAATTGCCTGTGCGGCACCCGCCTTAGTGTCATCAACCGCTGTGATTTTGCCGTTCTCGTCAACAGTTATCACACTTTCGTCGCTCGACGACCAGATGATGGCGGCGTTAGCGGCACTCTCGGGAAGCAAAGTGGCGACAAGCTCCATGCTCTTGCCCTTCTCGAGGTTAATCTCGCTGCTGCCCTCGATGCTGATGCTCTGCACGGCACCCACAGGCACTTGGTAGGCGCTCTGTCCCCACACAAACGATGCGCTGCTGAACGTCACGTCACTATTGTAGAACGAGATTGCCTCATTCTTGTTGCCAAAGCGGTTCATCACATACACCTTGGTGCCGTCGGTGACGAGCGACTGTCCGTCGCATGAGCCAAGCGCCAGCTGCACGTTGTCGTCGCTCTCAAGAGTCTCTTGGTTGAACTTGTAGAGAATCATCTCCGAGCCAAAGCTTGCCGATGGGGTGAGACCGCGCTCAATGGCATAGAAGTTGCCGTCGGTACCCTCATATCCGCCGAAGAAGCCATGCTGCATCTGCATCTTGCCGGTGGCGAGAACAGTGGCGGCGGTGGCGTTGCCGTTGCTGCGGTCGAATTGCACAAGCCACGACTGGCGCGCCTTGTTGGCAGGAGTGTTGGTATAGTTTGTGCCGTTGATGTCAATGCCATATTTTGCTGTTCCCATCAGGTAGATGTGGTCGCCAGCAACGGTAATAGTGGGCATTTGCCATGCCGAGCCGCTAACGGTAGATTCATAGAACTGTAGCCAGCCCACGTTGAGGTCGGTGTCGAGTTCGGCAAGCGCCCAGCTGCTGTTGATGGTTGTAGGTGTCACAGCTTTCCCGCCTAAAGAGAACTCTGTGCCAGCGATGCCAGTAACCCATGCCGACATATAGAGCTTGTTGCCCACCACCTTGATGCCGCGCACGCTTTCCTGGGTTGCCTCGCCCTCGCTCACGAGGTGCTTGACATAGTTGCCTTCTTGGTCAAACTTGATGACAAACATATTGCCCACTGTGCTTTGAGCGTTACCGTTCCAGCTTGCCACATTGTGAGGCTCGATAGTCACATCGCCTATGGTGAGAGCTGCGCACATGAGACCGCCAACATAGATATTGCCTGAGTTGTCAACATCGAGAGCATAAGTTTTGATGCCCTGACCAATGTTGCGGCTGGTCTGACTCCAACTGGGATAAGTGGCCTCGTCGGCAGTGGCGCCGACCTCGATCTCACGCATCCACTCGATTCCGCCCTGGGCGTTGATTTTGATGAGGCAGCTACGGTAGCTGCGCTCATCTACTGTCCAGTCAATAGTGTGGCTCACACTTTGGGCATCATCGATGGTGATGTTCTCGCCAAGATGTCCCTCGGAGTGACGCAGATTTACCAATGCCACCACGCCGCCGTCGGCAGTGGCAGCTACCCAGTTCTCATTCACTACTGCTTCGCCGTTGGTCTGTGCCACAGTCCATTGCAGCTCGCCGTCGGCACCTAGCTTCATGATTACGAGACCCTGGTTTGCGCTATTGCCGCTATAGGCGATGCCTGGAGCGACATTTACGGCGTTGGTGCCATCGGTGAGCACCGTCATTTGTTCAGTGCTGGTTGCACCAATGTTTCCAACCACATAAAGTGCGCCATCCTGCGCGAGCACCATGTGGTTGCCCTGCGAGGTGAGCGCCTGCTCATCTTGAGTGTTTTTTACAAACTTTGCCCACAGCGTCTGTGTGTCGGCAAGAGATTGCGCTGTTGCCAGCATCGATGCCGATGCCAGCACAGCAGCTGCTAAAAGAGTAAATTTCTTCATAAAAACCTTTGTTTAAAATTATTATTATTGGTTATCGTTTATCGTTTTAGCTGACGAGCGAACGAGCTGACGAGCAAACGAGACAAGTGTAATGTTGCAACTACAACCATTGCCTTGTCAGCTTGTTCCTTGTCAGCTTGTTCCTTGTCAGCTTGTCAGCTTGTCAGCTCAATTGCCTTGTCAGCTTGTCTGCTAGTCAGCTTGTTAGCTACCATTTCCTAAAAGTATATTATAAACTGCTGTGATGTCGCTTGAGGTGATCACTCCGTCGCCAGTTTGGTCGCCATTAACGAGGTGTGACTCGTCGTTGCTCAGCAGGTAGTCGTAGAGTGCAGTGACATCGGCACTGGTCACGACACCGTCGCCGTTAACGTCGCCAGTGATGGCGGCAGCGAACTCTTTTACCTCAAACGGCAGATTGAAGGCTGCCAGCGGCATGGCAAACGACGAGAAATAGCCTTGCTCATTCTTGGGTATGGGCGAGGTGCGGAGGTCGCTGTTGATGTACTCAAAATCTTGGTAGTAGCCGCACACGTTGCCGTCGTCATCATAGTCCTCCAGCACCTTGCCTCGGCTCATGGTGTAGAGGCTGGCGCCTGTGGCGAGGCAAGTGATGGCGGTGGGCTGTGACCCGCCTTTTATAAGGTGGTACATGGCTCCTGGCTGCAGGTCATCGGTGCTTAGCGATGCCAGATACACCGTCTGCTGCCCTTGGTTGTAGCCAAAGACATACAGGCTGTCGTTCTGCGCCTCAAAGCAGCCGGGCCAGCCATTGATGGCAGTGTTTGGGACCTCAGTGCCTCGCACGCTGATGGTGGGAAACGCCGCCATGCTTGTGGTTCCGGCTTGCCAAGAACCATCGACGGCGTCAAACTTTATCACAAATCCCTCTCTCGACGCATTTTGCGTGGCAAGGGTGCCTCCCATGCCGTTGTCGAGGGTGAAGTTTCCCATTCCGTTGAGAATGATGCTGCCCGCCAGCACCTGCAGGTCGTTCCATTGCATGATGCTTGTCTTGTTCTTGTTGGTGACACTGCCTCTGTAAAATCTCGACCACTGGGGCTGCAGCAGCTTGTTGAGGCTGGCGAGCAGGATGCTCTGGTTGCCGTCGGGGGTGCTGTAGGTGTCGCTGCCCACAGTGATGTAGTCGGTGGCGGTGACGCCCTTCACAAAGCTCGATAGCACTATGTTGTCGCCGTTCCATGCGAGCTTGGTCATCGACTCGGCACCGCAATGCCCTTGCGTTGTGAAAGCGTCGGTGATGTAGCCGCTATTGTCAAACTTCGCCACAAACAGGTCGCCACGGGTTTCCTGGGTGTCGCCGTTCCATCCACTGGTGTTGTGAGGAGTGAGCGTCAGTGCCGAGCCATCGGCGCGATAGAGACTCATGGGGTTGGAATACTGCCCTGCCACATAGCAGTTGCCGCTGGCATCGGCTATGATGTCTTCGATTGAGATAGCGTCGAAAGTGCCTTTGGCGTAGTTGCCTGTAGCACTAGGCTGTGCGGCAGTGCTCACGTCGATGGGACGCAGCCATTGCAGGGAGCCATTAGCATCGATTTTCATCAATAGACCTCGGTAATATCGGCTGGCATCCTCACTCTCGAGTTGCCAGGCAAGAGTAGTGGTGCCACCGGCAGCATCGGTGATGAGGATGTCGCTGGTGCGCATGTTGTCGGTGTGACGCACCTTGACGGCAACGTAGATACCACCGTCGGCAGCCGTTGCCACGCGACCGTCGCTAAACTCTCCGCTGGTGGAGTAAACCACCCATTTGAAGTTGCCGCCACGGTCAGTTTTTACCACATTAATATTATTATTGTAGCTAGCCCCCTCGTAGGGCGCGCCAGTACAAATCTTCTCGCCGCCATAGTAAACCGAGAGAGTGGGGTCGCTGAACTCTTTGGGGAAGCCGCTGTCGCCAGAGCCTTGTGTGGTGCCCGAGAGCATAACATAATAGATTGCGTCGCCGGTGAAAGCCATGTCGCTGCCCATAGTGGGAGGACACGCCTCAAAGAGGTGCGCCCAGCTGGTGGTGATATTCCCGTTTTGCGCAGTGGCAGCAGTCACCGCTAGGGTAATCATCAATGACAAGTATATTTTTCTCATAATAAACAGTGTTGTTAATCGACTGCAAAATTACAGCCTCTCACACCTGTGGGCAATCGCTATAAATGGTGCTTTTCTACATTAAAAGTAGTGTTTTTTGGGTATTGTGGGTGCATCATAGCGGCAGTAATTTTGCAACACATTTTATAATAGTATAATGCGAAGGTATTTTGTTGCTTACATATTGGCTTTTTGTGCTGTGTTGCCGGTGTGGGGATACACCTTGAGTGGAATGGTGCGAGATGCCTCCACTCACGAGGCGATTGAGTTTGCCACTGTAGAACTCTCGCCAGGGCAACACACTGTAGTCACCGACGCTCAGGGACATTACAGAATGAGTGTGGATGCAGGCAACTACACCCTGAAGGTGTCGTTCATTGGCTATAAAAGCCAAACTAAGAAGATAACGATTAACCAGAACCGCACCCTTAATTTCGAGCTCGACGAAGACTCTCAACTGCTCGATGAGGTGGTGGTCACCGCCAAGGAGCAGGCAGGACTTACCAGTGCCTCGCGCATCGACCGAGACGCGATGGCGCACTTGCAGCCCACCAGCTTTACCGACCTGTTGGAGCTGCTGCCGGGAAATATCTCCCATACTCCTGACATGGGCAGCGTGAACAGCATTCAGCTGCGCGAGACGGGCAACCTCACCGCCAGCGGTGCGCAGAGCAACAGCGAGAACTACGCCATCAGCGCTCTCGGCACCCTCTTTGTGGTTGACGGCGCACCCATCAACGGAGACGCCAACATGCAGAACGTGCCTGGAACAGGCGGCGACCTGTCGTCACCCGAAGGCAAGCGCGACATGACCAACCGCGGTGTGGATATGCGCACCATCTCTACCGACAATATCGAGAGCGTGGAGATAGTGCGCGGCATTCCCAGCGTGGAATACGGCAACCTCACCAGCGGCATGGTAAATATCAAGCGAGTGCGCCGCGCCACACCGCTCACCGCACGCTTCAAGGCCGACGAGTACAGCAAGCTCGTGAGCGTGGGCAAAGGTTTTCATCTGGGCAAGAGCGACCACATCATGAACGTTGACGGCAGCTACCTCGACTCAAAAGTTGACCCTCGCAACAATCTCGAGAACTACAAGCGCGTGACCGTGTCGGGACGACTCAATATGCGTTTTGAGCGTCCTGGTCTTGAAACGTCGTGGATAACGGGAGTAGATTACACTGGCTCATTCGACAACTCCAAGACCGACCCCGACCTCAGCGCATTAAAAATCAATGAATATAAGTCGAGCTACAACCGCTTGAATTACACTAGCGACCTGACTTTCAACCTCACCAACCTCTCGTGGCTCGAGCGCATCAACCTCAACACCTCGGCAAGCTATCAGATGGATCGCCTGGAGCGCACCAAGCAGGTGGCGCCGCAGCGCGCATCGGTAGCCCCCACATCGATGGAGGAGGGCGTCCACGACGGGCAGTATCTGCTCAACGACTATATCGCACACTACATCAGCGACGGCAAACCCATGAACCTCTTTGTGAAACTCAAGGCGGAGGGAGGTCTCAACCACAAGGCGATGACCAACTCCTATAAGGTGGGCGCCGAGTGGACCCTTTCTAAAAACTATGGCGACGGACAGGTCTATGACATCTCGCAGCCTCTCTCGGCATCGTGGGTGACTAGGCCGCGTGCCTATAAAGACGTGCCGGCACTGAAAGTGCTCTCGTTCTATGTCGAGGACAACCTGCAAGTGCCGGTGGGCAATCACAAGGCGGAGCTTCAGGCGGGAGTTCGCAGCATCCAGCTCGTGGGGCTCGACAGCCGTTACGACCTTAGCGGCAAGGTATATTTCGACCCACGCCTCAATGCCAAGTGGGAGTTCCCCGCCATCAAAGTGGGTGGACGTAGCCTCAAGCTCTCGCTTGCCGGCGGCTACGGCATCACCACCAAGATGCCCACCGTGAGCCATCTCTTCCCGCAGGTGCATTACAACGATTTCATTCAGCTCAACTACTATGACGTGCTCAACCCACAGGAACACAGCCATGTGAGTGTGCGCACATATATCGACGACGTGACTAACTATCACCTGCGCCCGGCCGTCAACCACAAGTGGGAACTGCGATTGAGCGGCGAGATAGGCAAAAACCGCTTCTCTATCACCTACTTCAAGGAGAAGATGAGCTCAGGTTTCCGCAACATGAGCTATTATCAGCCTTACGGCTACCGCAAGTATGACGCTAACGGCATCCAGGCAGAGTATGTCACTGGTCCGCCATTGCTCGACACCATTCCCTACACCGATATGCAGGTGCTTGACGGCTACTCGATGGTGAGCAACGGAAGCCGCCTCGACAAGGAGGGCATCGAGTTTACGCTCAACACTGCCCGCTGGACCACTCTTGCCACAGCACTCACTGTCACTGGAGCATGGTTCCGCTCCACTTACACCAACTCGATGATGCTCTACGACCCAGTGAGCGATGTGGTTGACGGCACGCCAGTGCGCAATAAATATATCGGCTACTATAACTACAATGAGGGAAGGGTAAACAACCAATTCAACACCAATTTCATGTTCGACACCCAAATAACCCGCTGGGGACTGGTGTTCACCACTACTGTGCAGTGCATGTGGTGGGTGAGCACGCGCAAACTGTGGCAAAACGGCGTTCCCGAGAGCTATCTCGACGTGGCCGACGGACTGCTGCATCTCTACACCGAGGCTCATCAGAGCGACCCTATGCTGCAACTGCTCACCAAGTATTACAACGACAACCTGTATAACCGTCTCACAACTCCCATTGCCCTGTATGTCAATCTCAAAGCCACCAAGCAGGTGGGCAAGCACTTGAAGATTGCTGTCTTCGCCAACCGCCTTATCGACTATCTTCCCGACTACAAATCTAATGGTCTTACTGTGCGCCGCACCAGCGACCCCTACTTTGGCATGGAGTTGAATTTCTCGTTATGAGAAAATGAGTTGACAAGAAAAAACTAAGTAAGAACAAAAAACTAAAAACCGAAATGGACAAAAAGATATTTTATACAGCATTTATGTGTTTGGTGCTGTCACTTTTCTCCTGCGATGACAAGTTGGGCGATATCGCCTCAACGACATCGCTGCCGGTTCATCTCAACATCACAATGCCCGCCGACCTCGACGGTGTGGAGGCAGGAGAATTGAGCGACGAGGTTTTTGAAATCAAGAACGTGACCACTGGGCGTGTGACCACCTATACTTCGCGCAACGACATCAATCTCCAGCCAGGACTCTATGATGTGTCTTACAATGCCGTCATCAGTGTTACCGATGCCAATGGCAATGTGGCAGTCAAAAACATCAGGGCGTTTGCCCAAAGCGTGGAGATAAGTGCCACTGGCAGCACCATCAACCTTAACACCTATTTGTATGTGCCAACCGATGACTTCATCATAAGCGAGGTGTTCTTCACCGGCACGCTGCGTCCCACAGGCAACCAGTATTATGGCGACGACTATGTAAAAATCTACAACAACACCGACCATGTGCTATATGCCGACGGACTCACTTTCCTAGAGTCGAAATTCACCACCACGCAAAAGTACAACTACCGTCCTAACGTGATGTCGAGCGCGTTTACCGTGCAGGCTATCTACACCATTCCTGGCAGTGGCACTGACTATCCTGTGCAGCCAGGAGAGGAATTGATAATATGCGACACTGGCATCGACCATCGGGTCGCCAACGAGAACTCCTTTGACCTGAGCCATGCCAATTTTGAGTGGTATGACGTCTCGACATCACCCACCAACCTCGACATTGACAGCCCCACCGTGCCAAATCTCGACAAGTGGTACTGCTACACCCTCTCGTTCTTCCTGCTGCACAACCGCGGTTTCAAGGCATGGGCACTGGCGCGCATCCCTATTGACAAGGAAGAATATCTGGCTCAGTATATGTACCGCTACAATTACGAGGTGGTAGTCGAGGCTGGAACCTATCCCATGAGTCAGCAGGCCTACAAGATTCCCAATGAGTGGATTGTGGATGCCGTGAATTGCAGCGTCGAAGCGGAGTATGCCTGGAATGTGGTACATTCGTCGCTCGACCGAGGCTATGCCTACTGCGGCACAATGGACCACGACAAGACGCGCTACTTCCATAGCGTGCGCCGCAAGATGCTATATCTTAAAGACGGACACCCTGTGCTTAAAGACACCAACAACTCCAGCGAAGACTTCAACAGCCACGTTATTGCCAGTGAGATAGAACGTCAAGGCACTGCCATTGACTATCAAGGCACCCGATGCACACAAAGCACCTGGGACGGAGTAGTGTTAAAATAATGAACAATGGAGCTGACAAGAGGACAAAGGACAATGGAGCTAACAAGCTGACAAGAAACAAGCTGACAAGGCAATGGTAGTTGTCGCAACCTTACACTTGTCTCGTTCGCTCGTCAGCTTGTTCGCTCGTCAGCTCGTTCGCTCGTCAGCTAAAAACGATAACCTATTAATAATGAACTATAAGTCATTTAGATACATACTATTATTCTTGGCTGTTGTGACGGCTACTGATGTCATGATGGCTCAGGAGGCCGACTCAGTGGCTGGGGTGATGCGGCGCGTGGAGCGTAACGCGCAAGAGACAGAGCGGTTGCTCACGCAGGCTTGGAACAATCCCGCCATCATGCAGCTGTGGCGCGACTACTCGATTAGCGAGGTAAAGGTGGGCTACACCAGCCGCAACGAGAACAATGCCATCGATATACAGCGGGGAGACAAGGACAATACGCTGCTCTTTGACGCACGCACCTATATGAAACACCGCAACAGCACCCTGTGGGGTGAGGCCTATTATCACAACGGACGCATCAAGGGCATAAATTGGAACGAGACCAGCGAGCCGCAAGTGGTGCAGCCCTATCTGCTCGCCGACAGCGTGGGCGGCACGATGAACGTGGAGCGTTACAGCTTCATGGGCGGCTGGGCGAGATATGACGGGAAATTGGCTGTGGGAGCCTCGATGGGCTACACCGCAGGTCTTTACTACCGCAATGTTGATCCCCGCCCACGCAACGTGACCGCCAACCTTGATGTTCAGGCGGGAATAGGCTACAACGTGTGGCGTGACTATGTACTCGCCGCAAGCCTCAATTACAAGAAATACAAGCAAACCAACAATGTAGCGTTCTACAGCGAACTCGGCAACGACAAGATTTTCCACTTGCTGGGCTTTGCCAACGACTACAGCCGCTTTGCAGGGACCGGCATCCAGACCTATTATAACGGAAACCGTCTTGGCGCCACGCTCAATTTCCACCCCGCCACGGGCAAGGGCATCTCGGCGAGTGTGGAAGCCTCGCGGTTTACTTTCAACAATGTCATCACCCAACTCAACAAGCTGCCTCTGGCTCACGTGGGCTACAATGTGATTGATGCCGAAATGGCATGGATGTCGCAAGATTGGGGGGTAAGAGCCTTTGTCGAGGCATCGCGACGTGTGGGTACCGAGAACATATTTGGCGACCCTGCCGGCTCGGTATATACCTGCATCGGAAAGCTAGACATGTCGTTCCAGAACACCTTTTGCGCTTCGGTCGATGGTGTGTGGCAACGTGCTGTCGCCAAGAGTTTCACGCTGGCTCTGCATCCTGCTATAGCCTACAACCACTACAACGAGATATATGTTGACCCTGCCAGCAGCAAGCAGGTCAATGAGATGAACTACAGTGTGCTCGCTAAGGGCTCAGCAATGATAGGCAGACGCACACATCTAGCATTATCGGTGGCGGTAAACCACATTTCTCCCACATCGAGCGACTTGATGATGAGCGAGGGCGATGTGAAGCCCGAGTTGGCGGGACTGCAGCGTGCTGTGCAAAACAATTTCTACTATCTCAGCGGCAAGCGCACTTCAATGCTTGCAGCTCTGGATGTGACAGTGGCGATTAACAATAAATATGCTCTGCGCGGCAGTGCCAAGTGGAAACATACCCATTTTGTATTCTCCACACATCGTGACGAGCTTGATTTCTCGCTCGGTATTGTGTTTTGATATTTATAGGGACAAGGCGTGCCTTGTCCACAGTTTCCCGATAAACTATAAACGAAATAGATAAAGATGAAACGAAAAATTTTACTCACGGCAGCATGTGTGGCATTTGCCGCTATGGTGGCTAATGCGCAGGATGTGGTCCCTGCCGACACGTCGGTGCGCACTGGCACTCTTTCTAACGGCTTGACCTACTATGTCAAGCATAACAACTTTCCCGAGCACCGTGCCGACTTCTTCATAGCTCAGCGAGTGGGCTCGCTCCAGGAGCAGGAGAGTCAGCGAGGCTTGGCGCATTTCCTTGAGCACATGTGCTTTAACGGCACCAAGCACTTTCCCGGCAACTCGCTTATCACCTACATGGAATCGATAGGCGTGAAATTTGGCGCAAACCTCAATGCCTATACCTCGACCGATGAGACGGTGTATAACATCAGCAATGTGCCCACCGAGCGGCGTTCGGCACTCGACTCGTGCTTTCTAGTCCTTGCCGACTGGAGTCACGACCTCACCCTCGACGGCAAGGAGATTGACAAGGAGCGCGGCGTGATAGAGGGCGAGTGGCGCATGCGCACTGGCGCCAACTACCGTCTGCTCGAAAAGAGCGCTCCCACGCTTTACCCTGGCAATCTCTATGGCGAGCGCATGCCCATAGGGTTGATGAGTGTAGTCAAGAACTTCAAGCACAAGGAGCTGCGCAATTACTACAAGCAGTGGTATCATCCTTCTAACCAATGCATCATCGTGGTGGGCGACATCGACCCCGACTATGCTGTGGGCAAGATTGAGGAACTGTTTGGCAAAGTCAAGAACCCCAAGAACGCCAAGCCAGTTGAGAAGGTCACTGTCCCCGACAATGAGCACATTATCTCGTGCGTGGAAACCGACCGTGAGCAGAACAGCATCAGCGTGCGGCTCATGTACAAGCACTCTGGCCTAGACGATGCTCTCAAGAGCACGACGGCCTATTTCCATGACGAGTACCTAAAACGCATGGTGGCGTCGATGCTCAACTCGCGCCTTAGCGACCTCGCTCGCCAGCCCGATGCGCCGTTCACCACAGCTCATGCCGCCGACCGCAATTACATGCTCGCCAAGAGCCGCGACGCTTTCCAGTTTATCGCCATGAGTAAGAGCGGCAAGGCAGCCGAGACGATGCGTTGGCTCGCGCGTGAGGTGAAGCGGGCGCAGGATTTTGGCTTCACCGAGACCGAGTTGCGCCGCGCGCGTCTCAACTACGAGAGCGCCCTTGAGAAGATGTACCGCGAGCGCGACAAGTACAGCAACACCAGCTACTGCCGCGACTTTGTGCGCGCCTTCCTCGAGGGCGAGCCCATCCCATCGTTCGACACCCAATACAGCATCATGCGCAATATAATGAAAGATGTGACGCTTGAACAGGTGAACGCTTATCTCGTCAATCTCCTCAGCGACACCGAGCGCAACGTTGTTTTGGTGACTTTCGCCCCCGAAGCCGAGAGTGCCACACTGCCCACACAGCAAGAACTGATTGACGCTTACCGTGAGGGCAGGGCACAAGAGGTTGAAGCATATATCGACACTCTTACTGCCCACCGGCTGCTGCCATCGGAGCCTGTAGCTGGCAAGATTGTGGAGCAGCAGTATGTGCCAGAGTTTGACGCCGAGCAGTGGACTCTTAGCAACGGCATAAAGATGCTTGTAAAGCCCACTACGCTCAAGGCCGGTGAAGTGGTGATTGCCGGAGCCGGTCCCGGCGGACTCTCGCAGAACTACCGCGCCGAGGATGCCGCCTCGCTCAAAGCTATCAATTCGGTGATGGCGCTGAGCGGCTATGGCGAGTTTATGGGCAACGACCTGAAGAAGGTGCTCGCCGGCAAAGACGTGAAGATGCGCACCTTCGTGAGCAAAACCGAGGAGGGATTTCAGGGAGCCTCGTCGCGTGGCGACCTTGAGACCGCCATGCAGCTTCTCTATCTCAAGCTCACCAGCCCGCAAAAGGATGAGAATGCCTTTAACGCTTTTCTTGAGCAGAACCGCACGCGCATCGCCAACCAAAATGACCCTAAGTATGAGTTTGCCGACTCTATCTTCGCCAACGTGTTCTGCCATCATCCTCTCGGTGCCGAGAAGCTCACGCTAGAGGAAATGGGGCAGGTTGACTATGACCGCATCATGGAGGTGTATAAAGACCGTTTCGCCGATGTGAGCGACTTGACGGTGTATGTGATAGGCGACTTCGACCGCGACTCGCTAATGCAGCTCACCGAGCGTTACATTGCTGCCTTGCCAGGCTATGGACGCATGGAGAAGGCAAAGGATATTGGTTATCACCTCTTTAGCGGTGACGTCAAAAACTACTGGACTCGCAAGATGGAGACAGCGCAGGACAAGGTGTATTTCTTCTGGACCGGCGACTGCCCTTACAATGCCCGCAACGTGCTGCTTGCCAAGATTGCGGGGCAGGTGTTCACAGGAATCTTCCGTGACGAGCTGCGTGAGAACCGAGGCTGGACCTATCATGTAGATACACATTGCAGCGTGGTCACCGATCAGAACGGCGATGACGGCCCTGTGACCTTTATGCCGCTCAACGTCACCGTCACGGCGGGCAAGGGTGCCGAGGCGCGCGACTTCATTGAGCAAGCCATCAAGAATGTGGCAGAGCATGGTATAACAGCCGAGCAGCTCGACAAGGTGAAGAAATACTACCGCAAAGTGCATAGCGAGGACATCGAGGACAACACCTACTGGATGGCGATGATGCGAGGCTGGGTGAAGAACGGCGTGAACCTCGACGACAGCTACCTGCAGCTGCTCGACAGCATCACCGTGACCGATGTGCAAGACTTCGTGGCGCGCTACATCAACACTGGCAACCGCCTCATCCTCCTCATGGAGCCGTCTCACTAGTTTGCCGCGCTTCGCGCTAGTTTGCCGTTTCACTAGTTTGCCGCTCGCTTTGCTCGCTAGTTAGCCGCACTTCGTGCTAGTTAGTTGCGCGAAGCGCTGTCACTCTCAACTCTTCACTTGTCTCGTCTGCTCGTCTGCTCGTCAGCTTGTTTACTAGTCAGCTACTGAGCAATTCCCAACAGGACATTATATACCGCAGTAACGTCAGCACTGGTGATGTCGCCGTCACCGTTCACATCGCCATTAATCAAGTTACTGGTGTTATTATTGAGCAGATAGTCATAAAGGGCTGTGACATCGGCACTGGTTACCACGCCGTCGCCATTCACATCGCCTAGTAGCGCGCAATCCTCAACAACGACCTTCCTGATTGCCAACGCCGAGTTCATATCAGCATCCCAGCACGCAAGCCTCAGTTTGAACCTATTAGCGGTAATGTCACTGATGTCGAAGTTTACCTCAAAATACCGGTCAACCTCGGCAGTGGTGAAATAATGCTTTGACGACTTTATCACCTCGCCATTTTCATTAAGCAACTCCACTGTGGGAGAGCCTTTTGTGGGACTATAGACATTTTCATCATCTTCCGAGATGATTGATTTTCCAGTAACTTTCACGACAATACTGCTGAGTCCTGTGGTTTCTACCATAGGCGACACAAGGGTGTAATCGTCATCGCCATAGTGATAGAGGGTAATCCTATTGCTGCCAATATTTTCATTACTCAAATCCACGTCGCTACGAGTATAAATCCATCCCATATAGTTTTTCCTGTCGAATGTGAGCAACTCCTCGGCAGCGACCGAGGTCACTATCGACACAATAAAAAGCAATAGCAAGGCACTTCGTTTCATGTTTTCTTTTCTTTTTTGATTATTAATCAGCAAATTTCGCAAAAAATAGTGAGCTGAGCAAATCTTTTCAAAAAAAAAGAAAAAGGCGTGTCGAATTATTGCATTTTTGAAAGCAACATCGACACGCCTTAAAATGTTATATATTAACGTATTATCTTAGTCGCAGATTGTGAGCCGTCGCTGTAGTGAGTCACCACGATGTTGATGCCATCAAAAGGCTTGTCGCTTGCCATGCCGGCAACATTATAGTAGGTGTGAGAGATCTCCTCCTTGTCGCCAGCAACGGTGCTGATGGCAGTTGGCGCCGCATACTTGAGCACGGGAGCGATAGCCATAGAGATGGGGTCATCAACATTCTGGTACCAAGTGCCGGTCTCGAGGTAGTTGTAGTTGGCATCCTCGTCATAGACGAAATGGTAGCCAGTGCATTTCTCGCCCACATCGCGGCGGCACAGCAAGATAGCGATGTCGTCGCCGTTATTGTTGGGGAATGGTCCCACCATAGCGAAGAACTCGGTGCCAGCCTTCACACTTACGGGAGTGTCGAAGACAAACTCGGTGGCGTTGACGGTAGTTGGGTCGAAGGCAAGGTCACCTGCCTTGATGCTGGTGCTGCCCAGAATCTCCCCTGGCATGCCATCGTCGCCAGCGGCGACAATCTTCACTACGATGTCGGCATCGGTCGATGCGGCTGTAGTCTTGCCAAAGTAGATGTTCACCTTGCTGATGGTGGCATCGGCGAGTGGCGCGTCGAAGTGCTCGGCAAACTCGCCCATACCGAGCCAGTTAGTGCCTGCATAGTTGCCATACCACCCCATCTCCATCATCATCAGGTCGCCGTTCTCTTCGGGAGCGATGTTCCAGATTTCCTGCTCGCCACCTGCCTGGATAGCGTCGTCAACAGTCTCAAACACATTGCTGCCCATATCGTTGAACACTTCGAGACGAATGCCAAAGTTGCCTTCTTGAGTATAAGTCACTGTTGGGTTCTGTTCGTCGCTGGTGGCAAGATCGGTGCCCTGGAAAGTCCAAGCCCATTGCGATGGGTTGCCGGTGCTGGCATCGGTGAACGTGAGAGGCACGTTGGTTGGCACAAACATATATACCCACGGCGACTGATAAGCTCCAACGGGCAAACCGATGTTGGCGACAGGTGCCTCGCCTTCAACGTTGACGTAAGCCTCACGGGTGGTGGTGGCGGTTGTGCTGCCGTCGCCCACGGCAAGGGTAACGGAGTACGAACCAGCCTTGTTATATGTCACCACGGGGTTCTGCTCGGTGCTGGTGGCGGGAGTGCCGCCCTCGAAGGTCCAATTCCATGATGTCACATTGCCACTGCTCATGTCAAGGAAGTGTACGCTCTCGCCCTCCTTGATATTGATTGTTGCATCATCGCCAGAGTTGGCTTGCTTGATTTTGAAGCCGTCAATAGCCTCATCCTCGCCGTAGTCGCCTTGATAGACAAACGAGAACTGCACGCTTTTGCCAGCATAGTCGGCGAGGTCAACGGTGAATTTCTCCCAGCTGGGACCGTCGTAGCCCACATTCTGAGCCCATTGGAACTGGTCAATGAGCAATGTGGAATTGCCGTCAGCGATGGCATATAGTTTCCATGCGCCATACACCAAGTAAATGCCGCTAGCATAGCAGTAGAATTCAAGTTGGCTATTGTCAAGTACTTCAATAGCGGGCGAGGTGGCAACCTCGTTCTGTCCGCCGGCATAATTGAGAATCATCGACGACTGGCTGTTGCTGTCGATAGTAGAGAACGACTTGCTTGGGTTGCCGAGCTTCCATGTGGAGGAACTGGTGCTGGTGTAAGTCCAAGTGTTGAACTCGGTCTGGCTGTCCCACCCCATCTCATAATAGGGCACCATAGCCTCGCTAGCACCAAAAGCCGCCGTCACCCCCTGCGCCCCTGCATTAAGACACACAAGTGCCAAAACCAAAAGTAAAAGAGTAATTTTTTTCATAGTTTTTATTTTTTGTTGTTCGTGAATTAGTTTTCGAGCGTTCAAAAATTCGAGAATTCAAAAATAAATAATTTAACGATACAAAAATAGTATTTTTTTTGTAAGTTTGCAGTGGAAAAATGCTTTTTTATGGAAAAAAGTAAAAATATCATTCTTAGAATCGCACTACTTGTTGTGCTACTAACTAGCATCTGTGATGCAGCCATTGCGCAGGTGCGAGTGGGGATGGCGTGGCAGCCTAACCTTAAAGCCTACGACCGTGTAGCGCGTTCCATCGAGCTGGCCGGCGGCGAGGCGGTGATCCTGCCACAGATGTGGCCTAGCAGCTTTGACTATGACGACGATGAGCTTCAAAAAAAGTATCTTGACAACGATGGCGTGTTGCTACTGCAATATGCCGAGATTGTGAAGCGCGACACCTATCGTGGCACCGCTATCGACTCGCTGATGCGAGGCATCGACGCAGTAGTGTTCCTGGGTGGCGACGACATCAGCCCCACCCTACTGCGTGAGCCTCAGCCGTGGCATGGTATCGCTGGCGATGAGTGCGACGCCACCCGCGACGTGTCAGAATATCTCACGATGGCATATTGCCTCGACAACGACATCCCGGTGCTGGGGCTGTGCCGAGGCATGCAGATGCTCGCCGTGGTGTCGGGGGCGACGATGATTCAGGACCTTGGCACCTATTACTCGGCGCAAGGTGTGGAATATAACAACCTGCACCGCTCGCTGCGTGACGCCAGCGACAAACGACATTACACCCCTCACGACGTGCAGGTCATTGACCACTCGTCGTTGCTCTACAGCATCGTGCTGAGCGATGAAATCAAGAATGTGCCGTCGTGGCACCATCAGGTGGTGGGAAGCGTGGAAGGCACCGAACTCAAGGTCACTGGCATCACTCCCACTCAGGACACCAACATCATCGAGGCGATAGAGCGCAAAGACAAACCCTTCGCCCTGGGCGTTCAGTTCCACCCCGAGGAGGCTGTGCGCCAGCACCTCGACAACACCCCCACCGCCAGCAACTTCATGCAACTCTACGAGGGTGTGAGCTACTTCAGGAAACTAATTTTAAGTGTTAAACTCTAGTTATTCTAGACAATCTAGAATTTCTAGAAAATCTAGAAAAACATAACTAATAACTAACACATTGTGGAGCGAAGCGACACTGTGTGAAAACTAAAAATTATGGATTGGGCAGAACAACTGCATTGCGCAGTAACGGTGTGCGACACCGAAGGGAAAGTGATTTACATGAACGAGAAATCACGAGAGACATTCAACAAAGGCGGCAAGTCGATGGTGGGGCAAAACCTCTTCCCCTGCCACAACGAACGCTCGCAACAGATGATCAGGCACATGATGGAGAGCGACACCATCAACGCCTACACCATCACCAAAAACGGACAGCGCAAAATGATTTACCAGTCGCCCTGGCGCGTCAACGGCAAAGTCGCCGGCATGGTGGAAATCTCAATGGTCATCCCCAACGACATGCCGCATTACAACCGCGACTAGCGACTGTTCTCATAGACGTTGACCTTGAGAATGTTCCTGAGGTAGTAGTTCTTGAGGACGATGGCAACACCGCCATCAGCACCATCAATGCAAGCAACGCTGTTTCGGTTAAGTACATCGACGCCATGGGCCGCGTTAGCGACCGTCCATTCAAGGGCGTGAACATCGTGGTTACCACCAATGCCGACGGCACTACTTCAACAACTAAGGTTGTGAAATAATAAAAAGGTTAGAGGTTAGAGTTTTGAGACATAACGTTCTCTTCGTTATACTCTCCCCTCTACACATCTAACACTCAAAATAAAAAGCGTGACCTTCAATGATAAGGTCACGCTTTTTTTCTTACAACTTTTGAACACCGGGAACAAAAACTGACAACTGATAACTGAAAACTGACAACTTTTTACTACCTTTGCAACGCTTTACAATATCATTCGAACTTTTTGATTTACGAAGTAATGGCAGAGAACAAGAAAAAGACCACATCGAGAGCAAGAACAATCAAAAGAGCAACCCCAAAACCAAGCAAGAAGCCCACATGGAAAAAGTGGATGACAGTTTGCTCGGTAGCACTTGTAGCGCTGGCGGCGATAGGAGCAATAATTTTGGCTCCATATCTCACAACCAAAAGCGACAAAGATGCCACGTTGCTAATTCGCAAAGGCACTAGCATAGAAGCTATCAAAGACTCTCTCGCACAGAATACCAGTGACCAGTTTGCCAGCAAGGTGGTGTCGCTGCTTGAATATACCCACGCCGACTTGAGCAAACGACAGGGAGCTTTCAAGATCAAAAAGGGTGAGAGCGCATTCAGCGTCGCCCGGCATCTGCGCAGTGGCGCTGCCAATGAGGTGAAAGTCACCATCAACAACCTGCGCACGAAGGAAGACCTCGCTGTACGTTTGGCAAAGACTCTCATGCGTCCCAAAGAGGAGTTTCTCGCCGCTTTCAACGATAAAGAGCTGTGCCAAAGCGTGGGGATGACGCCCGACAACGTCACGGGGCTTTTCATGGCCGACACCTACCAGTTCCTGTGGGATGTGGAGCCTGCCAAGCTCATGCAGCACATGAAAAAATTCAACGATCAGTTCTGGAACGACGAGCGCAAGGCAAAAGCCGAGAAATTGGGACTCACACCCAATGAGGTGGTGACCCTGGCTTCTATCGTTGAAGGAGAGACCAATAAGGCCGACGAGAAAGGCATGGTAGCTCGCCTGTATATGAACCGCCTGAAACAGCACATGAAACTGCAGGCCGACCCAACGGTGAAATTCGCACTCAAGAATTTCGCCCTGCGCCGCATCACCTTTGAGGATTGCAGCGTGCAGTCGCCGTGGAACACCTATTATGTTTTCGGTCTGCCCCCTGGTCCCATCTGCCTTCCCGAGAAATCGTCGATTGATGCCGTGCTCGACGCTCCGCAGCACAACTACATCTACATGTGCGCCAAGGAAGACTTTTCGGGCTACCACAACTTTGCCGAGACTTATGACCAGCACGAAGCCTACGCAGCCAAGTACCACCAAGCGCTGAAAGAAAGAGGGATAAGGAGGTAAGTTTTAAGTAGTAAGTTTTAAGTAGTAAGTAGTAAGTAGTAAGTAGTAAGTAGCAAGTAGCAAGTAGCAAGTAATAAGTGGTAAGTGTTAAGTTTCTCTACGCTTACTCTAAATTCATATCCATGTCGGAGGATTCAAGGGGGCTTGAATCCATAATCTGCTGTGCCTTTTGGAGGTCTTTGCGAAAGACTACCACGCGCATAGTGCCTTGCGAAAATCCCTGCATTAGTGCGTTGGCTGTGGAGTCACCCATCACACCGGCAATCACGCCGTTGCTCTCAAGCACACCCTTCACGATATTGGCATCAACTGGGCTGTCGTACATAGCGAAAACAACCACATCATCTTCTTTTTCCATAATTATTAATTTAGCTGACAAGTTAACAAGCTGACGAGCTAACAAGACAATAGTAGTAGCTCAGCATATAATCAGCATTGTTTCATTAAATATCCTACATTATGCATTGTGCATTATGCATTGTTTTTATCGTCGCTCATCTCGTCGAGGACTTTCTTGAGTTCCTCATCGGTGGCGGTGAGTTTTGCTTTGCACACTTTGAGTAGCTGCAGTGAGCGAGCAGTGTATTGACTCAGATTGTCGATGCTGCACTCGGGGCTTTGCATCTTCTTCACTATCTCCCCAAGCTCATTGACAGCTTGAGTGTAGGTCATTTTCTCGATTTCTTGATTTTCCATATATCATTATTATTTTTTATTCTACAACACTTTCAATCTTGCCGTCTTTCAACGTAGTAACCAGTTTGTCACCTTGCTTGATGGCGGCGACGCTCGTCACCACATGACCGTTAAGGGTGGTGAGCGAATAGCCACGGTCGAGTATATTCTGCGGCGAGAGCAGCTGCACCTTGTCGGTGAGCGCCGTGAGCCTCATGCGCTCACGCTCCATGCTGGCTGCCACCGCTGTCTTTGTCGCTTCAACGAGACGGTCTAAATGCGACTTCTCACTATCAATTCGCGCCTTGAGCACTAGCGGAATGGACTGCGCATATCCTAAGAGCCTCGCACGGCTCGTCTCAACAAGTTTCTGTGCCGAGAGGGGTATGTAGTTCCCATAATACGACAGTTGCTCCCTGGCGTGAACTATCGCTTCGCGTGAAGAACTCACCACCGCCGTTGCCATCTCATTGAGCAGATTAAGCTGTGCCAAGCCGCATCTCACCAGGAATTCAGCGGCTTCAGTCGGAGTCTTGACATGCAGTTTCGACACCCTATCAGGAATCGTGACATCGCGGTCATGGCCTATGCCGGTGATGATGGGCAACGGGAACTGGGCGATATTGGCGCCCAGGTCGTAGTTATCAAAAGAGTTGAGGTCGCTTGTGGAGCCACCCCCACGAATTATCACCACGCAGTCAAACATCTCCTCTACTGCGGCAACGCGGTCTAGAGCGGCAATCACACTCGGCACGGTGTTCACGCCCTGCATCACCGACTCGAAGAGGCAAGTGTAGAACTTAAGCCCGTAGGCATTGTTATGCAGCTGGTTAAGGAAGTCGCCATATCCCGCCGCACCTCTTGCCGAGATTACTGCGATGCGCTGTGGGACAAGTGGCCACGACAGCTGCTTGTTCATATCGATAATGCCCTCTTTGGTGAGGCGTGCAATGATTTCCTGCCTGATGCGCTCCATATCGCCCAGCGTGAACTCCGGGTTGATGCCGTTGATGACAGCCTTCAGGCCATATAGCTCATGGAAATTGGCGTTCACGTTCACCATCACCTTCATGCCAGTGGCGAGATGCTTGCCGGTGACGTGGAAAAACTGCGCGTCAAGTCGCGCGAAAGTGTTAGCCCAAATCACAGCGCCGAGCCTTGCCACCGTGGCACCACTGTCATCTTTCTGTATCAACTCCAGATAGCAATGCCCACGGCTCACGCGCAGGTCGCTGGTCTCGGCAGTGACCCAGCAGTTCTGCACGTCGGGGTCGTACATCAAGTTCTTGATGCGGCGGTTATATTCCAGTAGGGTTAAAGATTGCGGCATTATGTATTATTTCTTCTTGAACGTGCAATTCTTGATTGTGTAAACCACCTTCTTTGCCAAATAAGGCTGGAAAGTGTTGAAGTCCTCGCCCATGAAGAAGTCGTTGGCGTTGCATTGAGCCACAAGAGTCTCGCCCTCAAACCGCAGCTCTATCATGGTCATCATCATACTGTTTACCAAGTTGTTTCGCAGGTCTTTTGGCATCGACGGCAAGATAAAGTCATCGAATGTGGGGATCTTAATGAACTTCGAGGCGTCAAGCTTATTCCATTTGGTGTCGTAGAACGTGAGGCGGCTGTCTTTGTAAGGCACGGCAACGGTCTCGATAACGGCAATCACGGTATCGCGCTTAGACTTGTGCAGCAGTTTCATCTCCACAGTCTGCGCCGACGAGGTGGCAATCTTCATATATTCGTCGGTGAGAGCAAGAATGCGCGTCTCTTCGGTGTGAAGGTCATTATATAATTCGGTCTTGTCGGCTCTGCCATAGTTGTTTATCAGCTCATATCGTGTTGACATGGTGATAGAGTTGAACAAGTCGCCGTTTTCCTCCACAAACAACTTGCTCACACCATCATAGGCTCCAGCATAGAACGCCAGAGCTATAATCACTGCTATTAAAACACTTATTTTCCTCATTATTTCTTAGGCTTTATGGTGCCGTCGTCGGCAATATCCAGTTTGTTGTCTTTAAAATCTTCAAGAGTGAGCGACCTGATGTCTTTAGGCACTAGGTTGTTGGCATCACGGCGCGGACCAGTGCGGTGACCTTGTATGAAGGAATGTATCTTGCCTTCAACGAACTTGCCGTTGCCGTCAATCTTGGCAACAAGCAAGGGCGCATAGCCCGTTTGAGCCGCCGTGCTCATGCCTAAGGTGCAGAAGTTTCCTAAACTATAGGCTATCAGGTGGTCGTTATATAGCTCCATGCCACGTGGCACATGGGGACCGTGGCCATACACAATGTCGGCACCACAGTCGATAGCCATGTGGCCAAACTGCCGCACGTCACCACGATCCATACCGTGGAAATATTCCTTACCCTGTGGCACATGGCGGCATCCAGTACCCTCAGCCCCACCGTGGAAGCACACTATCAGTATGTCGCATTGAGGTCTCAGTCCAGTGATGACGCGCTTCACCGTAGCCGTGTCTTGGGTCTTGAGTGAATAGTCCTCGTGGCCGAAGGCGCAGAAGCCATATTTCACGCCGTTAATCTCCTTAATGCTCGTCTCGCAGTCTTTTGTGCCTGCCACGCCAATGCCCGCATCGCGCAATGTCTTGATAGTCGATTGGATGCCAGCATCCCAAAAGTCGAAAATATGGTTATTGGCAATGCCCATAAAGTCGTAGCCTGCATCTACTAGCAGATTGACGTATTTAGTGGGCATCATAAACGAGAACGACAGCGGTCCAGGCGCCTTGCGTGTGCTGCCCTCATCGGCGAGCACTCCTTCAAGATTGCCGCACGCCACATCGGCGTTTTGTGTTATCTCACGGCTGTCGCGCAGCAGGTCTTTGCCGTCGTTGTCGGGCAAGAGGCGGTTAGGCTTGATAGACCCAAGCATCATGTCGCCGTTCATGGCTATGGTCACAGTGCCGTTAATGCGCGGTTTGGCAGGTTCGTTTTGAGCTGCCGATGTTGAATCGTTGGCACTTTGTGAAGATGCCTGCTGGTGGGTGCTGCCTCCACTACAGCTTGCCAGTGCCACGAGGGCAACAAGTGCCAGATATTTAACGTGTTTCATTTCTTTATGGTTATTGTGCCATCATCGGCGATATTGAGATGGTTGTCTTTTATGTCTTCTTCGGTGAGCGAGCGTATATCCTTAGCTACAGAGTTGGTGGCATCAAAGCGGGGACCTTTGTCGCGAACTTGGATGAACGAATGGATTTTACCGTCCACAAACTTACCGTCCTTGTCGAGGCGAACCACCAGCAGCGGGGCGTAGGCGGTCTGGTAATGCAGCTTCATGCCACGCGGTGTGGCGAAGTTGCCCAAGCTATAGGCGATGAGGTGGTCCTTGTAAAGCTCCATGGCTCGTGGCACATGAGGACCGTGACCATACACGATGTCGGCACCGCAGTCGATACACAGATGGGCAAACTGTCGCAAGTTGCCACGATCGGCCTTATAGAAATACTCGGTGCCGTAGGGCAAATGCCGCTGGTCCAGCCCCTCGGAGCCGCCATGGAAGCACACAATCACAATAACACATTCTTTGCGCAGTTTCTTGACAATGCGTTTCACTGTAACGGTGTCCTGAGTGCGCAACGTGTAATTCTCGTGACCGAAGGCGCAGAAACCATATTTCACGCCGTTAATCACCTTGATACTTGTCTCGCAGTCCTTTGTGCCAGCAACACCAATGCCGTTGTCGGTCAAGGTCTTGATGGTAGATTGGATAGCCACAGGATAGAAGTCGTTGATGTGGTTGTTGGCGATGCCCATGAAGTCGTAGCCAGCATCCACTAGCAGCTTCACACTCTTGGTGGGCATCATAAACGAGAAGGAGAGACGCCCGGGGCGCTTACGCGTCTTGCCGTTGTCGGCAAGCACGCCCTCGAGGTTGCCGCACGCCACATCCACGCTCCTGATAATAGAATCACAATCAATGAAAATATCCTTTCCATCATTGGGCGGCATGTCATATTCAGGCTTAATAGAACCAGTCATAATATCGCCGTTGAACGACAAGGTCACATAACCATTCCCATCGTCTTGAGCATTAGCCATTCCCCAAGCAGCCACCGAAATCAAGGCGGCAAGCAATAATCTATTGAATTTCATATTTTATTATTTAAAAAATTCGAGTGGTTGAGTGCTCGAGCTTTCAAGTGGTCGAGCACTCGAGCATTCGAGCTCTCGAGGAAATACTCTAAACACTAAACTCTAAACACTAAACTATTTATATGCTTTAATATAAATCTCTCGAATATCATCGGCGGTATATTCACGTGGAGCGTGCGAGGGGCTGCCGCTCATAATGGCCTCAAAGCTCATGTCGTCGATGGCTGCCATATACTCGCTGCGGTTGATGCCATACTCACTCATGGTGGGCACACCAAGCTTCTCGATGAGTTTTTCCACCTCTTCCACAAATTTCTCGCTGGCGTCAATCTCATCCACTGCCTGGATGCGCAGATAGGTGGCGATGCGCGCGAGGTTGTGGCGGGCTGCCATCTCCATGTCGCTCAGGCACACGTTGAGAAGCATGGCGTTCGACATGCCGTGAGGCACATGGAACTTGGCACCGATGGGACGGCTCATGCCGTGAATGAGCGTCACGCTGCTGTTGTTGATGCAGATGCCTGCCTGCAAAGCGGCTATCGCCATCTCGCGGCGAGCGTTGAAATTGCTGCCGTCACGGTAGGCTTGAGGCAGATAGCGCATGATGCGCTTGATGGCACTCAGCGCCAAGGCGTCGGTCAAAGGCTGGGCATTGACCGAGATGAACGCCTCGATGGCATGAGTCAAAGCGTCGATTCCTGTAGCGGCAGTCACCGTCTTAGGACAGCCGTTGGAGAAAGTGTAGTCGAGCATCGCCATCTTGGGGAGGAGAGAGTTGCCAGTGAGCAGCATCTTCACTCCAGTATTCTCGTCGGTGATAATGGTGTATTTTGTCACCTCCGAGCCTGTGCCAGCAGTAGTGGGGATGCACACCACTGGTGGCAGCACGGCATCATCGATGCGCACGCCTTTATAGTCGGCTATCGATCCTTCGAGCACCGTCATCGCAGCAATCGCCTTTGACGCATCGAGGGGGCTGCCGCCACCTAGACCGATGATAAAGTCGCAGCCATTCTCGCGATAGGCTTCCACGCCATGTTCTATCATGCTCACCGTGGGCTCGCCTTCGATGCTGGTAATCACAGAATATTTCACACGGTCGTTGTCGAGCGTGCGCTCCAAGCTGGCAATCATCGTAGAGCGGGCAACGTTAGGACCGGTAACTATCAACGCGTGCTTTCCATATAGGTTAAAGACGTTCTCAACCGTAGCGACGATATTGTCGCCCATCATTATCTTATCGGGAACTTTAAACTGATACATAATTTCTCATTATTTGAATATTAACTGCAAAAATACAAATAAACTTTCACATTACACACGATAATGCGAAAGTTTTATATATCATTGACATTTTAACCCTAATCGGGAACGTGTCTAGTAGTTGGTGATGATGTATCCACCGTTGACTGTGGGGCGCACCTTGTACATGTTGAGGCCCACTTTGCGGTCCATCGCCATGCCGCTGATGGGACCGCCCGAGCCTAGCAGCACGTTGTAGCGCGACAGGCACTTTGGGCAGTAGGCTTCAAGATTGGACTCATCTATAGTCACCGTCACATCGGCGTTATGCTCCACTGGGCACGCCATGTCAAACGCCAGCGGAACAGGACCGCCACTCGTCAAGTCCTGACCCATAAACAGCAACACGCCGCCAAAGCCGGTGTAGGTGTTCACATTATAGGGAAAATTTGAGGGGATGCCCTTCAATCGGTTGAAAAAACGGTAGTCGCCCAAGGCATGCACGCCGTAGGTGTTCCACTTGCCATACTCGCCCAAGTCGATATGCACAGTGTAGCCCTTAAGCGACTCATTATTAATCTTGTCGCAGCTGGCAAAGCCACAACACATCATCGCCAGCAGCAATAAATAACCTATATTTAATCTCATAATTTAAAAAGAGAACAAGAGAACAAGAGAACAAGAGAACAAGAGAACAAGAGAACAAGAGAACGAGAGAACAAGAGGACAAGAAAACAAGAGAACAAGAGAACAAGAGAACGAGAAAACAAGAGAACAAGAGGACAAGAGAACAAGAGGACAAGAGGACAAGAGAACGAGAGGACAAGAGAACGAGAGGACAAGAGAACGAGAGAACAAGAGAACGAGAGAACAAGAGAACGAGAGAACAAGAGAACGAGGGAATGAGGGAACAATCCTGGGTGGGTGTTGTTCTGTATTGCGCCGCATCAGCGGCGTACGGCTCCTCTCCACTCTCCACTCTCCCCTCTCCACTCTCCCCTCTCCACTCTCCCCTATTTCAGTGGGAATGTGAAATAAGTGTTAGGGAAAGGCTCGTTCTTGAGGGTGAAGTGCCACCACTCGGTGTCGAGGGGCTTGAAGCCGTGGCGGAGCATCGCCTGGCGCAATATCATGCGGTTGTGGAACTGCTCGGCAGTGATGGAACGTCCGGCAGGCGACTTACCGCCAGTGTATTTGCCAGTGTCAGGGTTGCCGCAGAAGTCGGGATGACTCTCCACGCCAAACCAGTCGAAAGTGCCGCCCATATCTACCTCGCGCTCGGTGCGCATATCGAAGAGGGTGAGGTCAACCGTCGAGCCGCGCGTGTGACCGCTCTTGCGTGCCACATAGTCGGGGATGAGCACATCCTTGTTAAGCTCAGGATAGAAATATTGCTTCATCTCGGTGGCTTTCAGGTCCTGCGCCCAACGCATGAAATGGTCAACGGCGCGTTGCGGACGATAGGCGTCAAAGATCTTAAGGCGATAGCCCTGAGCCTTCAGGTCGTCACTCACAGCTTTCAACGCTGTGGCAGCCTCGCGTGTGAGCATCGCTATAGGAGCCTGATAGCCGTCGATGCGCTCGCCCACGAAGTTGTAGGTGGTGTGATAGCGTATCTCAAGGATGGCATCGGGCACCACATCGGTGATGCGCACAAAGTCGCTGCTGTCGTCGGTAGCAACAGCGGCTCCGCTCAAGCGGCAGAACTCAGCTTTGGCACGCGCCATCTGCTCGCAGAACGCTGCACTGTTGTGCAACTGCGAGAAGCCAATGCTCGCTGCCACTCGCGAGGCGTCAACGTCGCTCTGCCAGTGCGCTCCCACGATCACGCGGCTCTCACCATAGGCCCAAGCGCGCGCAAAGATATCGTTGGCATTAGCTGGGTTTATCTCGGCAAGAAGCATAGCGGCAGCCCATGAGCGTGCCGTATGCCCCGAAGGATAGGAACCCTCACGACCCAATTCTTCCTCATCCTCTTCGGCACCATAGGTAAGAATGTGCTCCTTGAAGCGCACAAAGGGCCGCTTGCGCATGAAAAATTTCTTGGGAGCGACACGCATCTGGTCGGTGGTGGTGAGACTCGTCACCATGAGGTCCCAGATTTCGGGAGTCTCGGTCTTGGAGATGTGTATGCCAAATGGCTCGCTGAATATCTCCAGCAAAGGCTCATAGCCCCACACGGCATCACGACGCGCCATAGCGGCACGCTCTTGATCAAGACGCTGTGTCTTGCCCCAGAAGTAGCGCATCACATCGTGCGAGAACGTCATGCTCACGGTGTCGGGAGGTGCTGGCAGGCACTTGATAAGGTCGGGCAGTTGGTCAACAGAGAAATATGGCACTACCTCTTGCGACTGAGCTGCCAATGAGCCTCCTAAAAACATCAAGGAGGAGAGTAAAAATAATTTTATCGATTTCATAGACTTTTGCGATAAAAGGCTGCATCCACCTCTTCTTGACAAGCGTGATTTGCAGCCTTTATAAAATTTAATGTGACAATTTACAAATTGGGATTAATTTTAGTCCACTCGCTGATGGGAGGCACGATGTTAAGCTCCACTAGCTCATCGCGCATGTGGCACAGGTGCTCATAGCTGGCGTCGAGCTTGGCGTTCTCCTCGGGAGTACCCTCAGGCACACAGAAGGAGCAGCCGTTCTCATCGAGGGTGGTGTCCATCGCCATCATGATGTTGTTGTACTTGCCGTTCTTCACATAAGTGCCGGCAGGCCAGGGGAACTTCTCGCCGCCCATAGCCGAGCGAATCATCTCTACCGAGAGATAGGCAGGGCTCTGGAACGAGCTGCGCCCACGAAGCTCAATAATCTTGGCGCCACCCTTGGTGACGTCGAGCTTCATCTGCTCCCACTCCTCTACGGGGAACTCGGGAGTGCCAATGATGTCGGTCAACGGCTTGCCGTCGATCTTAACATGTGACCCAAACACTGCCATCTGCTCACCGTGGCCGCCATAGGTAGCGCAGCCGGTCACCTCACTCTGCATCACGTTGAACTTCTTGGCGAGAGCGCTTTGCAGACGTGTGCTGTCGAGGCCTGCGAGGGTAGTCACCTGATTAGGTTTCAAGCCGCTATAGAGCAGAGTTACAAGACCCGTGAGGTCGGCGGGGTTGAAGATAATCACCACGTGCTTGCAGTCGGGGCAGTAACGCTTGATGTCCTCGCCCAGGCCACGTGCTATCTCGCAGTTTCCTTTGAGCAGGTCCTCGCGTGTCATGCCAGCTTTACGAGGCGCGCCACCGCTCGAAATTATATATTTGGCGTTGGTGAACGCTTCTTTAGCATCGGTAGTAGCTGTGATTTTCACGTCGCCAAATCCGCTTTGGCGCATCTCCTCGGCCACGCCTTCGGGCGAGAACACGTCGTAAAGGCAAATGTCGTTAGTCAAGCCCATCATAAGGGCAGTCTGAACCATGTTAGAACCAATCATTCCGGCAGCGCCGACGATTGTAAGTTTGTCATTAGTCAAAAAAGCCATAACTTGAAAAATTTGATATTTTGATTATTAATAATTCTATAACGTAATTTTAACCCACAAAATTAGTGCAAGTTGAGAGAAATACAAAATGAAAAACGTTTTTTTTCATTTTTATTTCCGAAACGCAGCATAATTTATCTAAATTTACATAATAAAACACATATCGCAAACTAAAAACGAAATTATATTCATTAAATAATTTAAAGAGGTGTGTTCTATTAATTTTGGTTCAGAATTTGAAGATGACCCGCAGCGAGTCGTTACTAGCGATGTCGCTGGGGAAAATGATGATGTTTTTGGTGTTCATTTCACTCATGCGGGTGACATGTTGCAGGATATTGACGCCAGCACTGGAATAGGCGACGGCGATGAGCTGGGTGCAGTAGAGGCGCGTAGTATCAACCCAACTGTAGTTATAGTCGAAGGGCACTCCCCGTCTAGCATATTGCGCAGCTTCATGCGCCGCTTTTTGTGCAGTAATGTCGTCACATCCACGCAGGCGCATGATGGAGCCATGCTCGGCGCGCGTGGAGAGGAAAAACGTGTCGAGGGGTTCGATTTTCACCCTGTCGATGCCTGCGTCACTCTCTCCCGGCACGGCATGGACAACCTTCCACTTGCCGTTGTCGCCCACGACGATTCCCACATGAGAATACTGCCCACTAGTGCTGTCGAGCTGAAGCACCGCCTGACTCTCGGGGCCGATGCCCTCACGGAACACCAGGTCGCCGTCGCGCAACGAGTCGAGAGGCAGGTCATCGCGCACCTTGCCATCCTCTTCTACTACACGCATGCAAGCGACCGCCATCGCCACGACGGCGACAACAGCCATCAGCAGTGCTCTATGGCACCATGCCTTGCTCATAGTGCGGATGAGGTATTATTACTGCGCAGCTTGCTGCTTGCCTGCCTCGGCAGAGCGTTGCTCATTCTTGCGGTGAGCCTCAAGGATAGCCTGCATGAGGTCCTGATCATCAACTATCGACACATTGTTAAAGAAACCAGTGGTGACCTTCTTCTTATAGATGAAAGCACCGTTATCATCCTTGATATAGATATATCCCACCGACCACAACGTGTTGTCTTCGACCATAAAACGTGGTGCGACCTCTTTCCTCAAGATATCGACACCCGAGCCGTTACACACATAGTTGATATACTGGTCGCGCTCGGCCTCGGTGAGATTGAGCTTGTTCACGTCATACTTATTAACCACCTGAGCCAGAACTTTCTTGTGGTCTTCCTTGCTTGGGTTAGTCCAGGTCATTATAAGTGCCAACGCGACAACAAAAAGTGTTATCACACCCAGCGCTATCTTGATTATCCTTTTGGTTCCTCGTGTCATAGTTTCTTAGTTTTTTGTTAAGAGCTCACAAAGATAGGCATTTTTTGATTATTGTGCAAGTTTGCAAGAAAAAACCGCCCAAAAGCTGTCGATGGCGACAACCTTTGGGCGGCGACAATCTAGAAAGTTCTAGATTAGAAGACTTTTATCTCTTTTACTGAATCTCAATCATTGTGCGCTCCTTCTTCATATCCTGAGGCTGGAGTTTGGGCAGGACAACCTTCAGCACACCATTCTCCACAGTGGCGCTGATGGTGTCGCAGTTCACGTCGTCGGGCAGCAGCAGCGTCTGGTGGAACTTGGTGTAAGAGAACTCGCGGCGCAGGTAATGACCGCAGTCCTTGTTCTCCTCGCATTTCTCAACCTTCTTGTCGAGCTCTACCACCAGGTTGCGGTCCTCGTCAAGGCTCACCTTGAAGTCCTCCTTTGTCATGCCTGGAGCGGCGAGCTCCACGTCATACTCGCCCTTCTTCTCAATAACATTGATAGCTGGTGCTGTGGTGCATGCCTTGGGCATGAAATCGGTGTCGAAGAAGTCGTTGAAAACATCGGGTAACCAGTTAGAATTTCTACGTGCTAGTAACATAATTGTATCTCCTATAATTTTAAGTTGTTAATATTTTATTTCTTCTGAACCTCGCCAACGAAGCTTTCACACATCCGCTAGCAAGCTCACTACTATAGTTTGCAAACCCAATGCCAACAAGAAAAACAGTCTTAAAAAATTGTCATTTTGTCACTTTATGAGACAATATTGCAGTTTTATTGCTTTATAATGTGCCATATTGTCGCATTTTAATTCTAAACAATAACACATAACCAATAACCGATAACCCCCAACAACAACCCAACTTCCACCCACCACCCTAAACTAAATTATAAAATAATGTGTGAAATTAAAAATAAATTACTACTTTTGCAGTTTGTAAGGAAGCCACAGAGGCAAGAATCCTTATCACAAGACAAAGACAACAAAGCAAAACATAAACAACAGAAATATGAAAACTGCTGACCGAGCATCACGTAACCACACGATTATCAAGTGGATGTGGAGAGGTGTGATTCTCTTCTTCGCTGGTATATTAGTGCTGTTTTTCCTTATCTACAACGGCATCATAGGCTATATGCCACCCATCGACGAGCTCCGCAACCCCGCCGACAACTTCGCCTCGACGATGTACACCGCCGACGGCGTGGAGATGGGAAAAATATTCCAGAGCAACGGAAACAGGTTCTATGTGGAGTTTGACCAAATCTCCCCGTTCCTCAAAGACGCGCTCATCGCCATTGAGGACGAGCGCTACTACGAGCACTCGGGCATCGACGCCACAGCGATAGGCCGCTCGGTCATCAAGCGCATCATCATGGGCCAGAAGGAGGCTGGTGGCGGCAGCACCATCACCCAACAGCTCGCCAAGCAGCTCTACGCGCCATCGTCGAAAAACATCCTCGAGCGCGCCATCCAGAAGCCCATCGAGTGGGTCATCTCCATGAAACTCGAGAGGTACTACACCAAAGACGAGATCATGCAGATGTACTTCAACCAGTTTGACTTCCTTAACAATGCCGTAGGCATCAAGAGCGCATGCTATGTGTATTTCGGCAAGAACTCGCCCAGCGAACTCAACGTGCAGGAGGCAGCGATGCTCGTGGGAATGTGCAAGAACCCGGCATACTACAATCCGCTTCGATACCCCGAGCGCGCCAAGGAGCGCCGCAACCTGGTGCTGCGCAAGATGTATGAGGCAGGCTACCTCACGCAGGCCGACTGCGAGCGCGCCCAAAACACCGAGATTATGCTCGCCTATCACAAAGTGTCGCACAACGAAGGATTTGCCCCCTACCTCCGCGAAGAGGTGGTGCGCATGATGATGGCGAGAAAACCCTTATATAAGAACTATCCCGCCTGGAACAAGCAGGCCTTCTACGCCGATTCGGCGCAATGGGTTGACAACCCCCTCTATGGCTGGTGCAACAAAAACTTCAAGGCCGACGGCAAGCCCTACAACATCTACACCGACGGTCTGAAAATCTACACCACCATCGACAGCAAGATGCAGCAGTATGCCGAGGAAGCCGTCAAGGAGCACATGACATACCTGCAAGGCGTCTTCTGGTCGGAGCATGGCATCAGTCCGGGCGAGACAGGCAACAAAGACCCCTACACCATCAGCCGCAGCGAGCTGCCGCAGTCGGTGAAGGACCGCCTCATACGCAACGCCATTGTCAACTCCACCCGCTACAAGACCCTGAAAGCACAAGGCAAGAGCGAGAACGAGATAATGGACAACTTCAAGACCAAGCAACACATCACGGTGTTTGACTTGAAGAACGGCGAGAGAAACATGTTCATGACCCCGCTCGACTCGCTGCTGTTCACCAAGAGCATCTTGCGATGCGGCATAATGTCGATGGACGCCACCACAGGCGAAGTGAAAGCCTATGTGGGCGGCCCCGACTTCAACCACTTCTCCTACGACATGGTATCGGTGGGAAGGCGACAGATTGGTTCGACCATGAAGCCCTACCTCTACTCGCTCGCTATGGAATGTGGCTACAACCCATGCGACCTTATCTCCAACCAGAGAATCACCATAGGCGGCTGGAGTCCGCGAGGCGGCGGTGGTGGCGGCATGCTTACCCTGAAGCAGGCGCTCACCACATCTAACAACACCTGCTCGGCACGACTCATCGACCTGCTCAAGCCCACCAACCTCGTGACCATGCTGCACAACTATGGCCTCACCAACGATTTCGACACCGTGATGCCTCTGTGTCTCGGACCTTGCGAGGTGTCGGTACGCCAGCAGGTGAGCGCCTACTCGGTATTTGCCAACCACGGCATGCGCAGCGACCCGATATTCGTCTCCCGCATCTGCGACAGCCACGGCAACGTGCTCGCCGAGTTCACGCCACGACAGAAAGAAGTGATATGCGAAGACTCTTATCTGAAGATGCTCACCATGCTCGAGAGCGTTATCAACAACGGTACCGGACGCCGAGTGCGCGGCTATGTAGGCAACATCGAGATGGGAGGCAAGACCGGAACGTCTAACAACAACAGCGACGGATGGTTCATGGGATTTACGCCACAACTTGTCACCGGCGTGTGGGTTGGCGGCGAAGAGCGATACATCCGTTTCTACAACGGTGGCATTGGACAAGGTGCCGGACAGGCGCTGCCCATTTGGGGACTATATATGAAGAAGGTGCTTGCCGACAGCTCTAACCCCTACTCCAACGACGCGTCGTTCAAGGTGCCCAGCGGTTATGACTTCTGCTACCGCGAGCGAGGCATAGGGCAACGCATCGAAGGCGGTGGCGGCGGCGGATACCGCTCATCATCGGGCGGCGGTGGCGGCGGCGAACAGCAGTCCAGCAACGACACCCACCAAGCCGAAGCCATGCAAGGCGTGTTTGACTAACAAAAGCATCTCCACAAAGTAAATTTGGCGGCACTTTGGTTAAAATTTGTTTAAATTTTCCCAAAATGCCGCCAAAAATTTTGCCAGTCTCAGAAATGGCAGTAACTTTGCATTCGCAAATCGCGGGGTGGAGCAGTGGTAGCTCGTTGGGCTCATAACCCAGAGGTCGTTGGTTCGAATCCGGCCCCCGCCACTAAAAACAAGAGTTTCAGCCAATTATGGTTGAAACTCTTTTGTTTTTTCACTACAATAGTGAAGTAGTAGAAATGCATCACATCATCGAGCAGTCGAGTATTCGATCATTCGAGTGGTAGATCAACTAAAATCGGAATTACACTCTTTTTCCTATCAGCGTTGCGCTGGTGGCTTTTTCCACTTTACACATCACACGGTCGCCCACTTTAGTGTCGCCAGCGGGGAAGACGATGACCTTATTCTGCTGGGTGCGGCCATACATATCATCGCGGGAGCGCTTGCTGTAACCCTCAACCAGCACCTCAAAGGTATTGCCCACGTCGGCGCGGTTGCTGCACAGCGAGAGTTCGTTTTGCAGGGCAATCATGCGGTTGAGGCGGTCGATCTTCACATCCTCGGGCACGTTGTCGAGCAGTCGCTTGGCGGCAAAGGTGCCTGGGCGCTCGCTGTATTTAAACATGAACGACGAGTCGAAACCCACCTCGCGCATCAGGCTCAGCGTCTGCTGGAAGTCCTCCTCGGTCTCGTTGTGGAAGCCGGTGAACATATCGGTGGAGATGCCGCAGTCGGGAATCGCCTGACGGATGCGTGCTATGCGGTCGAGGTACCACTCGCGGGTGTATTTGCGGTTCATGAGCTTGAGCACCTTGTTGCTGCCGCTCTGCACCGGCAGGTGGATGTGGTTGCAGATGTTAGGGTGACTAGCCATTGTGTCGATTATAGCGTCGGTCAGATCCTCGGGGTTGCTCGTGGTGAAGCGCACACGCATCTCGGGAGCCGCCTCAGCCACCATTGCCAGCAATGCTGCAAAATCCACGTCACCACTGGGTTTCATACTCCCCCCTACCCCCTCTATCTTAGAGAGGGAGCTGGACAGCGCTGCCTCGTCCACCACCTCAACGCCTTCTTGTCCTCTCGTCTTCTCGCCTTCTTGTCCTCTCGTCTTCTCGTCTTCTTGTCCTCTCGTCTTCTCGTCTTCTTGTCCTCTCGTCTTCTCGTCTTCTTGTCCTCTTGTCCCCTTATAGAGATAAGAATTCACATTCTGTCCGAGCAGTGTAACCTCCTTAAAACCTTTGGCTTGCAGGTCGCGGAGCTCGTTGAGGATGCTCTGCGGCTCACGGCTACGCTCACGCCCGCGGGTGTAAGGCACGATGCAGTAGGTGCAGAAGTTGTTGCAGCCACGCATGATGGAGATAAAGCCGCTGATGCGGTTGGCGCTGATGCGTGTGGGGATGATGTCGCGGTAGGTCTCGGTGGTTGAGAGCTGCACATTTATCGCCTTCTCGCCATTCTCGGCGGCAGCGATAAGGCTCGGCAATTCAAGGTAGCTGTCGGAACCCGCCACCAAATCCACTCCGTGGTTGTTGATGAGTTCGTCCTTCATGCGCTCTGCCATACACCCGATGATGCCTATGATAAGGCGACGCTGACGCTTGCGGCGCAGTGCGTTGAGAGTCCTGAGGCGCGCGAAGATGCGCTGCTCGGCGTTGTCGCGCACACTGCACGTGTTTATAAAAATCGCGTCGGCACGGTCGAGGTCATCGGTGGTGCCATACCCCGCCATCTGCATCACGCTTGCCACCACCTCGCTGTCGGCGACATTCATCTGGCAGCCGTAGGTCTCAAGAAACAGCAGCTTCGAGAACTCCCCGCCACCATCATATTTCAAATTCAATGTGTTCATATAATATATAATGTATTACCTTGCGAAACATTCAGTATTTTTACCCGCATTTTCATCAAACAACAAAAACAACAAAAAAAATATTCTATCAAGTTGTGTCAGTTGTTTATTAGTTGTTCATGTTGTTTAATATATCGGTGTCATTGATTTACTTAATCGCATTTAAAACGACTGCAAAGTTACGATTTTTTGCGGTAAGTAGCAAAAACACACCTCACATGAGCGCACAAACGGGCATTTTTTCACTCTTTTCAAAAAAATGTGAGCGCAAAATGGTTGTGGGTAAGAAAATTATGCTTACCTTTGCAGTCGCGTTTTCCGGGAACGAATCTGGAAGACCTGTGATTATTAACTTTTTTACTAACATTTAAATGAGCGAAGAATTAAAAAATTCTCCAATTTCACCTCTTGAGGACTTCGATTGGGAAGCCTTTGAGCGTGGTGAAAGCAAAAAAAATGAGTCTTACGAGACTCTGGAAGCCGCCTACGACAAGTCGCTTGGCGCTATCAAGGACAAAGAAGTAACCGAAGGTACTGTTATCTCTATCAACAAGCGCGAGGTAGTGGTTAACATTGGCTACAAGTCAGACGGTATTATTCCTTACAACGAGTTCCGTTACAACCCCGACCTGAAGGTTGGCGACACCGTAGAGGTGTTTGTCGAGAATCAGGAGGACAGCAAGGGCCAGCTGGTGCTCTCGCACAAGAAAGCTCGCACTGCAAAGAGTTGGGATCGCGTTAACCAAGCGCTTGAGAATGATGAAATCATCAAGGGTTACATCAAGTGCCGCACTAAGGGTGGTATGATTGTTGACGTATTTGGCATCGAGGCATTCTTGCCTGGCAGCCAAATCGACGTTAAGCCCATCCGCGACTATGATGTATTTGTTGACAAGACCATGGAGTTCAAGGTTGTGAAGATCAACCAAGAGTACAAGAACGTAGTGGTTTCGCACAAGGCACTTATCGAGGCCGAGCTTGAGCAGCAGCGCAAAGATATCATCGCTAAGCTCGAGAAGGGTCAAGTGCTCGAGGGCACCGTTAAGAACATCACCAGCTATGGCGTATTCATCGACCTCGGTGGCGTTGACGGTCTCATTCACATCACCGACCTCTCTTGGGGCCGCGTGAACAATCCAGCCGACATCGTTGAGCCTAACCAGACTCTCAACGTTGTTATCCTCGACTTCGACGAGGAGAAGAAGCGCATCGCTCTTGGCTTGAAGCAGTTGCAGCCACATCCATGGGATAAGCTCGACGAGAACCTCAAGGTTGGCGACAAGGTTACCGGTAAGGTTGTCGTGATGACCGACTATGGCGCATTCGTAGAGATTGCTCCTGGCGTAGAGGGTCTTATCCACGTGAGCGAGATGAGCTGGTCGCAGCACCTGCGCAGCGCTCAGGACTTCCTCAAGGTGGGCGACGAAGTAGAGGCAGTAATCCTCACTCTCGACCGCGACGAGCGCAAGATGTCGCTTGGCATCAAGCAGCTCAAAGAGAATCCTTGGGACAAGATCGAGGAGCGTTATCCTGTTGGCTCGAAGCACACCGCAAAGGTTCGCAACTTCACCAACTTTGGTGTATTTGTAGAGCTTGAGGAAGGCGTTGACGGTCTCATCCACATCAGCGACCTCTCTTGGACCAAGAAGATCAAGCACCCAAGCGAGTTCACCCAGATTGGTGCCGACATCGACGTTGTAGTTCTTGAGATTGACAAGGACAACCGTCGCCTCAGCCTGGGCCACAAGCAGCTCGAGGACAATCCTTGGGATAACTTCGAGACTATCTACACCGTGGGCAGCATCCATGAGGGTACCATCACCGAGCTCCTCGACAAGGGCGCAGTGATCAGCCTGCCTTACGGCGTTGAGGGATTTGCCACTCCTAAGCACCTCGTGAAGGAAGACGGCACTCCAGCTAAGCAAGACGAGAAATTGCAATTCAAGGTTATCGAGTTCAACAAGGATGCTAAGCGCATCATCTTGAGCCACAGCCGCATCTTCGAGGATGAGCAGAAGGCCGAAGCTCGCAAGGCAAAGAAAGCTACCGCTAAGGCAGCTGCCGAGGAGCAGCCAGTTGCTCAGTCAAGCAACGTTGAGAAGACCACTCTTGGTGACATCGACGCACTTGCCGAACTGAAGCAGAAACTCGAGAAGGGCGAGTAACCCACAATTGGTTTCTTGAGAAAAAGAAAGCGCCAGGTCCCGTGAGGACTTGGCGTTTTTGTTTAGCACACGAATTAGACTAATTAAACTAAAGCTGCGCCAAAATTAATCCTATCAGGCGGGCAATCTGAGCTTCGGTGGCGGTGGGCAGAATGTGGCGCAGATGTTCTGATATAAGGACGCGCGACTGCTCTGGAGTGTTGTCACTCTCGCACATCTCCTTGCCCAGTGCCGATGTTTCTCCTATTGTTATGCATTATGGATTGAGAAAGATTGTGCATTATGCATTGTGCATTATGCATTGATTAAGTTCGTTGTAAAGGCGATGCAGCGGCAGACCCATCACGTTGTAGAAACTACCGTTGATGTGTCGCACGCCCATACAGCCTATCCACTCTTGGATGCCGTAGGCTCCAGCCTTGTCGAGTGGATGGTAGTTGTCAACATAATAATCGATATCCTCGTCGCTGAGAGGGGCAAACTCCACATCAGTCACCGCGCTGAAAGAGCGGGTGGCATTAGCAGTGACAATAGTCACTCCAGTCACCACTTTGTGGACCTTTCCCGAGAGTTCGCGGAGCATGCGCCGCGCGTCGTCGGCATCAGCGGGTTTACCCAGCACCTCGTCGCCGAGTATTACCACTGTGTCGGCAGTTATAATAAGCTCATCTTCTGCCATCTCTGCCTGGTAGGCGCGAGCCTTTTTGCGCGAGATATACTCGGCAATCTCCAACACAGGCATCTCAGGTGGATAGCTCTCGTCGATGCCTTCAAGAGTCCTCACCTGGAACTCTATTCCCAAATCAGCCAACAACTCCCTGCGCCGAGGCGAGTTGCTCGCAAGGACAACGTTGTATCGTTTAAGTTTTTCAAGTAACATAAAAACTAATAATTTCCCAGAAGTTCTAGATCAATAATTGTGCATTCTGCATTGTGCATTCTGCATTAGCAAATTACCATCCAAACGCATGGTCATCGTCCATCCACTGACCGTGGGCGGTGAGCACTTGCTCGATGATGTCGCGAGCCACGCCACCGCCACCTTCACAGGGCGAAATATAGTCGGCAATTTCCTTCACCTGACAAGCGGCATCGGCAGGAGCCACCGAGAGACCTGCCACCTGCATGGTGTGAATGTCGGGGATATCGTCACCCACGAAAATCGCCTCGCTGGCATCGAGCCCCTTGTCTTTGAGCCACTGCTCAAAAAGTGGCAGCTTGAACGCTGCACCCATATAGATATCCTTCACTCCCAAACTCTTATAGCGCAGCTCCACCGCCTCGGAGCGGCCACCGCTGATGATAGCGATTTTTAAGCCTTTTTTCACCGCCAACTGAATGGCATATCCATCTTTGATGTTGAGCATGCGGCACGGCATCCCGTCGGCACCCATAGGGATAGTACTCGGCGACAACACGCCATCCACGTCAAACGCTATACCTTTAATCTGTGTCAAGTCCATAATATTTGTTATAATTTAGGTGGGTCAAACTTATAAAAAAAGTCCTCGTCATGTTCATGTTCGAGAAACATTGTCATGTAAATCGGCAAATATATAATAGAATCTTTAACTCTCACATTTCCTTGACAAAACACAATAGATTGAGGTATATTATAGTCCACGTTCTTCATAACCCCCGACAATGCATTGTGACGCTCATAGTCTTTTCCTGACTTTACCTCGATGGGAAGTACATGCCCATTGTGTTCTATCACAAAATCGAGTTCTCCTTGTTTTTTGCTATTGAAATAAAAAAGGCTATTATCTATAGTATAACCATGCGCCACCAGTTCTTGTGCAATCATATTTTCATGTATCGCGCCCCAGTTGATATGAATGTAGTTAGTGAGTAGCCGTTGACGCACGCTGGATCCATACGTCGAAGTCAACAATCCCACATCATTCATGAACAACTTAAACATGTTGTGTTGTTTATTCAGCAGAAGTGGCATTTTTGGTGATTCAATATTGTAAGTGGGAATAACCACTCCGGCATCCTTTAGCCACATAAAGCCACTGTCATATCGCGCATATCGCGCCTTAGCATGTAGTTCCTTAAGAATAAAGCGCTTATTGGCCACATTCAACTCTGATGGCACCAAATCATAAATCTCTTGTATGCGGAGCTTGTGCTCCGAATCACGTTTTGTTATGTCGCGCTTATAGGTTCTAATAATGCTGCGATGAATGTTCAACACGTCACGCAAATTATTAGTATCCACATACCTTTGTACTGCAGCAGGCATTCCGCCTACAATCAAATAAAGTTGCACTGCCTCAAGCATGCGCTTGTGGATGAACGGGTCCACTTCTTTTCTCGCATCGAAACATTCTCTTAAGCTATCTATGATAGTCCGTGGAATCCCTATGGCATCAAAAAACTCCATAAGGTCTAGAGGAAACATCTCATACTCATCAAGGTAACCAACAGGGACACTACGCACATCTTGAAGTTCAACTCCAAGTAATGAACCACTCATCGCATAACGATAACTGCCTTCATCAACAAGGAATTTTATCGCAGTGGTGATTTCTTCGCATTCTTGTATCTCATCAAAGAATATTAAAGTCTTACCTGGAATTAAAGATTTGTGAACAAATGCCGACAAACGCATCAACAAGTCTTTAGCTCCATTATGGTCAGAGAACAATGATATGGCATTGGGTTGCTCTATAAAGTTGATTTCCACCACATTGTCAAAACATTCTCTTGCCACCTTACGAATAATATAAGTCTTACCAACTTGACGAGCACCTGTCACTAATAATGCCCGAGATTCGTTGGTGAAGAATTCTCGTATCTTATCCTCTATTTTACGTCTAAGCATATTTTTGTGGCTAAAAAAATATCTAATTTATTGTTGTCAGTGCAAAGATATGATATTCAGGCGAATTCTCCAAAAAAAATAAATAAAAATAACATTTTTCCAAGGTTATTAAACGACAACTACGACACTTTTCCAATATATTTTGAATGAATTTATGACACTTTTCCAAGATTTCTCAATTCCAGTATCTTATGCATGCCTTTTAAAGTGGTCAAATTATACCATTTAAACAAATGGAAGATTGCAGTGCTGTTATTCTCACCACAATCTTCCACCTTATAGCAACAGGTAGGGGCTTAACCCCCGAGTCTTACAACTGGTTGTAGTTCAGACTCATAGCCTTGTTAATACCATCTCTCACATTGCCAGTCTCATAACCGGCCTTGAACCAGCGCATACGCTGATCGCTGGTGCCGTGCGTGAAGCTCTCGGGAACGGCATAGCCTTGACCACGCTTCTGGAGGTAGTCATCACCAATCTTCAATGCACAGTCAATGGCCTCCTTCAAGTCTCCGTCATCAAGCGACGAGAACTGCTCATTGTCGTAGTGAGCCCAGCAGCCTGCAAGATAGTCGGCAAGCAACTCGATGCGCACACTCTCTTTATTGGCTTGGGCGCTACCCTGACCATATTGATTCATCTTAGCGTGAATCTTGCCCAGGACTCCAGTAAGGTACTCAACATGATGACCCACCTCGTGAGCTATCACATAAGCGTAAGCGAAGTCGCCATCGGCGCCAAGCTGCTGCTTCATAGTAGAGAAAAACGACAAGTCAAGATACAAGCACTGGTCACCACTGCAATAGAATGGACCCATAGCAGCTTGACCCTGACCGCATGCCGTGCTTGTAGCCCCCGAATATATCACCATCGTGGGATCCTTATATTCGCCAAGATTCTCGTTTTGGAAAATCTCACTCCAGATGTCCTCGGTGCCAGCAAGAATCTGGCAAGAGAACTTGTAAAGAGACTGCTCTTCTTCACTGTATTCAGCCTGACCTTGAGCCTGGATTTGATTATTGGTAAGTCCTCCGCCACCTAACATGCCGCCAAGGACATCGCCTAAATCAATACCGCCCGTGCCGCCGCCGCTGAGGCCGCCGAGACCTCCACTGCCGCCCATAAACATGGCGACAAGCGCAATGATAATACCCATAATGCCGCCGCCAACGCCGGCCTTTGCGCCGCTGCTCATGCCACGGCGATCTTCAACATTTGAACTTTCTCTGCGTCCTTCTAATCTCATATCTTTTTGTTTTTTGGTTACATGTTTTATACAAAAGTACAAAAGTAGTTATTTTTTTAAAATGCAACAATAACTAGCACAAAAAACATGCCAAAAAAAGCAAAAAAATCGCTCAAAAAAGATTTTTTTGAAAAAAACTCGCAAAAACGCTTGCCAGTTCAAAAATTAGTTGTACCTTTGCAGTCGGAAATCAACAAAGGTTTCCCTTTTTTGACTCCGTGGCTCAGTTGGTAGAGCAACTGACTCTTAATCAGTGGGTCGAGGGTTCGAGCCCCTCCGGGGTCACACGACAAAGAGGACAAATAATTGATAATCACCGTATTTCAATTTTGTCCTCTTTATTTTTGTCAACCAATTATCAACCAAAATTTTTAAGGAATATTAAACCAATTAGTTTTTATTAACTCCAATATACATGACAAGAGAAGATTTTATTGATAAAGTTAAGCTTAAAAGCTACGCTAGTATTCTCATTAA
>FLNZ01003208.1_pt1 | contig 82688 bp, 54 predicted proteins | sample 1140391 | NCBI WGS metagenome assembly FLNZ01 (sample SAMEA3878171, study PRJEB12797) | bioreactor metagenome | biome: Moose rumen | place: Sweden | collected 2011-10 | reverse complement strand
CAGCGTGACCTCGATTGGCGGTTCTGCGTTCAAGGGTTGTACGGAGCTTACCTCCGTTGAAATCCCCAGCAGCGTGACCTCGATTGACTATTGGGCGTTCTATGACTGCACGGGCCTGACCTCCGTCACCATCGGTAAAAGCGTGACCTCCATCGGCACCGAAGCGTTCTATGGATGCAGTGGCCTGACCTCCATCACCATCCCCGAGAGCGTGACCTCGATTGAGGTTCATGCATTTGACAAAACAGCGTGGTACGACAATCAGCCCGATGGATTGGTCTATGCAGGAAAGGTTGCCTATACATATAAAGGTACGATGCCAGAGAATACGGAGATCGTTCTGGAAGAGGGAACATTGAGCATCGCACCTTGGGCGTTCATATTTTGCACGGGCCTGACTTCCGTCACCATCCCCGAGAGCGTGACCAGCATTGGCAGAGAAGCGTTCCAGAACTGCACGGGTCTGACCGCCATCGAAATCCCCAACAGCGTGACCTCGATTGGCGATATGACGTTCTATGACTGCACGGGTCTGACCTCCGTCACCATCCCCAACAGCGTGACCTCCATTGGCAGTGAAGCGTTTAGGAACTGCAGTGGCCTGACCTCCGTCACCATACCCAACAGCGTGACATCAATTGGCAAGGAAGCGTTCCGTAACTGCACGGGTCTGACCTCCGTCACCATCCCCAACAGCGTGACCTCGATTGGCGATATGACGTTCTATGGCTGCAAGGGTCTGACTTCCGTCACCATCGGCAACCGCGTGACTTCCATTGGCAGTAATGCGTTCGGTGGCTGCACGGGGCTTATTGAGCTCAGCCTTGGCTGCGGATTGCAGAGCATCGGCAGCAAAGCATTTGCCGACAGTGGAATTCGGCAGTTGCTCGTCAAGAGCACTACGCCGCCGACGGCAACGACAAATTCGTTCTCTGAGCAGACTTTCCTCCGTACGACGCTTTATGTGCCCGTCGGCACGGTGGACGACTATGCCTATGCCAACGGGTGGTATAAGTTCAACACCATCAAGGAGTCGGCTGTGGCAGAGGAAAAGGTGACTAACGAGTATGCCTATACGCTGATGAACGCAAGGACGTTCGACTATGCAGTCTATGACGCGGTGAACGACCGCGTGAAGATGGTGACTATAAGCAATGTGGATGAGACGAACCCGAAGCATTGCTGGCAGACGGTGACGATGTACGGACGCAAGTATCTGTACAACATCGGTGCCAAGAAGTTTGCCGTGCCTGGCACGGGCGAGGCAGGACTGGGCATGTCGTCGGACGTATGCAGCATCAGCATGCGGACGGGTGCGGACGGCATTGTCCTGGGCGACAACACCGAGCAACAGTGGGCACTGGTGGTAGATACAAAGATGGATGCCTACATGGGACTGGAGGACGTGATAGTGACGGGCGTACTCCCAATTGATAATGGACAATTGACAATGGACAATGCCAATGGCGTGTATGACCTGAGCGGACGGAAAATCAACGTTAACGATAACGATAACGATAACCATAACCATAACCATAACGAAAACCTTAACCTTAAGCAATTGAAGAAGGGGATTTATATCGTAAATGGGAAGAAGGTGCTGAAACGATAAACGAAAACGATAAACGAAAACGATAACGAAAACGAAAACGAAAAACGAAAAGATTGCTCCCCGAAGCCGAATTTTACGCTTCGGGGAGCAATTGTTTTGTACGTTCCTATAAGGGAACATGTAACACGTAATATAGGGTCTTAGACCTATCGTCGTGACGATTCAAACCAAACGTCTCGGTGCATAATGTAAAACATCGCGGTGCATAATGTAAAACGCCTCGGTGCATAAACTAAATCCTCTCGGTGCTTTCTATAATCTCCGTCGTGGAATTTGCGTTCAACGACGTGGAACGGACATTCAACGTCGTGGAACGCAGATTCCACGACGCGGAACAAAGTTTGCATATACCCCTATAATTCCTGTATTTACATTGTAAATACGGAACGGGGAAACATTGAAAGTTGAGAGTTGAAAGTTGAAAATTGAAAGTTGAAGTGACGGAGCAGCGAGGGCAGAGCCGCTACGGCGGTCAGTCCCTGCGGTCCGTGCGTACGCAGTAAGAGCATTACGACTCCCCTCCCCTTGGAAGGGAGGGGAGTCGGGAGTAGTGCTTGTACAGAAATCGATTACTGCGATACGCCGTTGATTGGGCAATGATGATGCGTTGATTGGGCAATGATTCACCGTTGATTGGAGCAATGATGATGCGTTGATTGGGTAATAATTCAATGTTGATTGGGTAGTGATGAGGGGGGGAGATGGTATATGGTATTTTGGGGTGCAATTGCCTTGAAAATGTATAGTGACATTTGCCCCTTGGTATTTCTCCCTCCATGTTGATCCGACAAACTACAATGCGAGAACGAAGGCAAAAGGATGTAACGAACGAGTTCGAAGGCACTCACTGCTCCTTCGTGTTTTGTCCAGCCTTGATGTTGCGCATGAGGCCTTCGTACTTTGCGCGTTTGACGGCGCTGCCGCGGAAGAGTTGGCGGTATTGTTCGGGGGTAAGGGTGGCCCAGTCTTCGCGCGTCATGCCCAGCAGTTGAGGGGAGGGTTGGAACTCCGCAACGGTGGTGGCTTTGTGCGAGAGATGGGGACAAGAACGAAGGCAACAGTCGCACCCGTAGAAGTGGGTGTGGAGGTGTGGAGCGGCTTCCTGAGGCAGTTCGCCTCGGTGTTCGATGGTCAGGTACGACAGACAACGGCGGGCGTCTATGCCCTCATCGCTCAGGGCGCCCGTAGGGCAAGCGTCCAGACAACGGCGACAATCCTTGCACCCTGCATGATAGGGGGTGGGGAAGAGCGGAGTGTCGTAGTGGTCGGCCTGCATCGTGGTCAGTATCTCGGCCAGGAAGAAGGCACTGCCCTCATTGGGGATGACCAATTGGGTGTTGCGCCCTATCCAACCCAGTCCGCAGCGCCAGGCCCAGTATTTCTCCATGATGGGGGCGGTGTCCACACAGAGCCTCCACAAAGCCCCCTCCTGACCTCCCCCAGTAGGGGAGGGAATAGTGACCCCTCCTAACCTTCCCTGTAGGGGAGGAATAGTGACCCCTCCTGACCTCCCTTGTAGGGGAGGAATAGTGACCTCTCCTAACCTCCCCTGTAGGGGAGGAATAGTGACCCCTCCTGACCTCCCTTGTAGGGGAGGAATAGTGACCTCTCCTAGCCTCCCCTGTAGGGGAGGAATAGTGACCCCTCCTGACCTCCCCTGTAGGGGAGGAATAGTGACCTCTCCTGACATCCCTTGTAGGGGAGGAATAGTGACCCCTCCTGACCTCCCCTGTAGGGGAGGAATAGTGTCCTCTCCTGACAGGTGAGCGGTGAGGAGTGTGAGTCTTTCCCTGATGACTTCGTGGTAGTCGCGTCCTTGGGCATACCAGGCAATGCCTTTCTGGGTGTCGCCTTCGCCGGGATTGTAACTCATGGCCAGGGAAACCACTGTCTGAGCGCCAGGGAGCAGAAGTCGCGGGTCGCTGCGCAGGGTGAGATGGTTTTCGAGATAGTGCATATCGCCTTGCCAGCCCTTGCGCAACCATTCTTCGTAGTGCGCCATGAATGCGGGGGCGACGGGCTCGGCTGGTGCCAGTCCCATACGAGTGAAACCGAGGCGTAGGGCTTCGGCTTTCAGCCTGCTGCTGTCCAGTTTTTTACAATTCACTGTTAAACATTAAAGTGACCTCCACTGACCCTCCCTTTTGGGAGGTGAGAAGTGAGAGGTGAGAAGTGAGAAGAGGATACGTTTTCCTCTTGAGAATTATTCAGGGAGTCTAATACATTTCACTTCTCACTTCTCACCTTGCTCCTTGCCCCTTCATTTATCCTCAATCCTCCTGAACTCGTAACCTTGCTCTTGGAGCCACTGCAGGGCATCGGGCAATATTTTCCGTAGTTTGTCGATGCTCTTCAGTGAGTCGTGGAAGGTGATAATGCTGCCGTTGCGGGCATATCGCTTGACGTTGTTGAGTACATCCTCTGCTGTCAGGCGACAACTATAGTCGCGAGTGACGAGGTCCCACATGACCACCTTGTAGCCAAAATGTCGCATGGTGCGGTATTGCACGGGACCCATCCATCCGTGGGGCGGGCGGAAAAGCCGCGTTTGGAGTATCTCGTTGGCCCGATGGCAGTTGTAGAGATACTTCCAACTGCTCAGGCGGAGCCCACCGACATGGTTGTATGTGTGGTTGCCTATGGCGTGTCCGCGACGGCGTACCTCCTCCAGGAGTTCGGGGTAGCGTTGTGCGTTGTCGCCCACCATAAAGAAGGTGGCCTTGGCACCAAACTGGTCAAGCACATCCAGTATCCACGGCGTGGCTTCGGGGATGGGGCCGTCGTCGAAGGTCAGGTACACCACTTGCTTCGTGGCATCCATCCGCCACAGGGCGTGGGGATAGAGCCAACGAAGAAAGCGTGCGGGTTGTTCGATGAGCATCAGCGGTCGTATAAGGCTCCAGACACAAGGTCGTAGTAGTGGCGCAGACGCTTGTCGTACTCAGGTGCCAGTTTGGAATTGGCACCTTCGAGCAGTTCCACGGCATCCTGGAGTGTGATGAAGTTGGCGCGAATGTCGTAGGACGAGAGTTTGGAGTAGCGTTGTGGCAGTGAGATGTACCAATCGAGGTATTCGCAGGCGGTCTGTGCCACATGGGCGGCTATCTCTTCGCTCTTCTTATTCTTTTCGAGAGCGAGCCAGGTGCGTGCAATGTCGAGCGAGCCACCTTGCCATCCGTGAGGCACGGTGGAGGCAGGAATGGCTTTTTCGGCCTTCTCCATCAGGCGCAGGGCTTTTTCCTTTTCGCCTTCGCGCAGTAGTTGGGCACCCAGTTGCGAGAACAGACGGCGATGGGTGTAGCACATGCGCATGACGGTTTCGTCGAGATAGAGCCCCTCTTGGTCAAGTCCGCCGAACTTGAACTTGTTCATCAGGTTATCGTACATCTTCTCCGTATCGAGGCGTTTGCCGCTCTTTTGTGTGTCGAAGGGCGTAATGCGGTCGGCAAGTCCCTCGCGCACGAAGTTCTTGCCCAGGTCGCCATAGTTGCTTTCGCCTACGGTGATGGCCACATACATGGGGCGCTCCCAGTTGCTTCGGGCCAGCATTTCGTACATCATCAGTTCGCTCTTATAGACCGAGGTGCGTCCCTTCAGCGAGATGTGCATGACATCGGGGATGGAGTCGGCGGCTATCATCATGCCGCTGCGCTTGACGGCTTCCTTGTCCACTGTGACGACGATGCTGTCGGTGGGGATGACCTGAAGGTCGGGATTGGGATTGAGAATCCAACGGTCGATGATGTTCGAGAGTTCGTAGGGGTTGTCGCCCAATGCGGCACGTAGTTCATCGGGATTGTCCTTGTAGAACTGCGTCACTTGGTCGATGTAGTCGGGATAGACACGAATGCCTTCACGCGTGCCTGCAACATAGTCGATGCGCTTCCACGAAATGGGGAGCGAGGGCGAGTCGTAGGCAGGACGCTTCATCTGGTCGATGTACCAGTCGGTCTGCAGGTAGGAGAGGTTGCAGACGCGGGCATCGGTGCGGAATCCCTCCGTCTCCTGAGCATACCACAGGGGGAAGGTGTCATTGTCGCCATTCGTGAAGATGATGGGGTTACCCTTTTCGGGCAGGCTCATCAGATAGTTTTGTCCGAAGTCGCGGCAGGTGTAGCGACCTGAGCGGTCGTGGTCGTCCCATGTCTGTGAGGCCATCTGAATGGGCACACACAGGCACAGGCAAGCCAGGAGGGCTGCCACCAGTTCGCTGCGGAGCGGCTTCTTCAGCCAGTCGGCGATGGCTGCCACGCCCAGACCTATCCAAATGGCGTAGGCGTAGAACGACCCCGCATAGGCGTAGTCGCGTTCGCGTGGTTGCATGGGTGTCTGGTTGAGGTAGATGACAATGGCGATGCCCGTCATGAAGAATAGGAAGAACACAATCCAGAACTGCTTGACTCCGTAGTTTCCGGACTCGCTGGATATTTCAGATTTTCCAGGCTCATCCTTATACACCTGCCAGAAGAGTCCGAGCAAACCTAACAGAAGTGGCAGGGCGTAGAAGACATTGTGCCCCTTATTCTCGCGTAATTCGGAAGGCAGGTTTTCCTGATTGCCCAGTCGCCAGTTGTCGAACCACTTAATACCTGTCAGCCAGTTGCCGTGCTCCAGTTCGCCGTTGCCCTGAATATCGTTTTGGCGTCCAGCGAAGTTCCACATGAAGTAGCGCCAGTACATGAAGTTCATTTGGTAGGAAAGGAAGAAATAGATGTTTTCTCCCATCGTGGGCATCTTGATGTCGGTCTGTCGGCCAGCGATGTTTGCCTGCACGATGTGCCCCTTCACACCACCCATCCAGTCCTCGTATGCTTGCTTGTGGCGGTCGCTGTACATGCGTGGGAAAAGCATATTCTGACCGTACTTGTAATCGATGTTGTAGCGCAGCAATTCGTATTCGTCGGGGTCGGTGGGATTCTTTTTCTCCTTGCGCTGATAGACGGGAGCCCCCTTTGTGGATACGGGCACCCAATAGTCGCCCTCCACTTTCATCTCCACCTGAGAGTTGTAGGCTGGACCATAGAGTAGGGGACGGTCGCCGTATTGCTCGCGGCTCAGGTAGGTGCCCAACGTGAAGATGTCTTCGGGCGAGTTTTGGTCCATAGGTGTGTTGGCTGTAGAGCGGATTACGATGACGGCATACGAAGAGTAACCGACCATAATCATCAGCAGGCACAGCAGCGAGGTGTTCATCAAACGGGCACTGACCAAATAACGGTCGCCCTTCTTGTAATTCACTACATAGGCTACGGCTGTCAAGACGATGATGCCTATGAGTATGCTGCTCCATCCGTAACCGTAGAATGGGATGCCCAGCAGCCCGATGCTCAGTACATAGGAAATGAGCATGCGCGAGCGCACCAATTGGTCGCGGTGGGTTTCCCAAATGGCCCACAGTACGGCGGTAATCGTCAGCAGAATGTACACGATGAGTCCCGTGTTGAACGGCATACCCAATACATTGACGAACAGCAGTTCAAACCATCCGCCCACTTTCACGATGCCTGGCACTACGCCATACAGCACTACTGCCACAAGGGCAAAGGACACCAACAGGGCTATGAGGGAGCCGCGGAGGTTGGCATCGGGATTCTTGCGGTAGTAGAACACCAATACAATGGCGGGCAGACACAGCAGGTTGAGCAGGTGGACACCGATAGACAGTCCTGTCAGGTAGGCGATGACCACCAGATAGCGGTCGGAGTGAGGCTCGTCAGCGTGGTCCTCCCACTTCAGTATGAGCCAGAATACAAGGGCTGTGAACAGGCTGGAATAGGCATACACCTCTCCCTCTACTGCCGAGAACCAGAAGGTGTCGGAGAAGGTGTAGGCGAGTGCGCCCACAAGTCCACTGGCCTCTACGGCAATCAGTTGCCCCAGCGTGCTGATGGTGCCGTTGGTGCCCACCAACTTGCGGGCAAGATGGGTAATAGTCCAAAAGAGGAACAAGATGCAGAGTGCCGACATGAGTGCCGACATCGTATTCACCATATATGCCACCTTTGTCGGGTCGCTGGTCAACTGGGTAAACAGATTGCCCGTGAGCATGAAGAAAGGGGCGCCTGGTGGGTGACCGACTTCCAGTTTGTAGGCAGTGGTAATGAACTCGGGGCAGTCCCAAAAGCTCGCTGTGGGCTCGATGGTGCTGCAATAGACGAATGCAGCGATGAGGAAGGTGACCCATCCCAGCACATTGTCTATCAAACGAAAATGTTTCATATCTTATATAAATTTTTATTTTAATGCTTAATCCAATTCGCAAAGATACGAATAAGCGAGCGATTTCCCAAATCTATTTGAGGAAATCCGAGCGAGAGTATCTAAAACCGCAGGTTAAAGATACGATTAAGTGAGCGAAAAGCCAAATTTATTTGAGGAAATCCGAGCGAGAGTATCTAAAACCGCAGGTTAAAGATACGAATAAGCGAGCGATTTCCCAAATCTATTTGAGGAAATCCGAGCGAGAGTATCTAAAACCGCAGGTTAAAGGTAGTGAAATAATTTAGAATATATGTCAAATCAAAGATGGTATTGACAAAGATTATGACAAAAGCCACCACAAAACAGATGAAAACGACGAGGGAAATTGTTGTCGTGCGCAGTGTGAAATAGTGTGCCGCAAAAGGACAAAGCGACAGCAGTAACAGCGGTGTGAACGAAGTGGAATTGAGGGTGACGAAGGCAAGTAGGATGATGCCCCACGATTGCGCAATGTAGGTGTACATCGTCATGCGGACGCGTATTTTGTCGTCGTTGCTGTTCAGCAGATAGTATCCTGTGGTCCAAAGCGTGAGTGCCACCAAGACCAAGAATGGGGCTGCCAGGGTATATTCGCTCGCGCCCCATCCCTTTACCGCTTCGATGTAATTCGTTGTTCCGATGTTTGTACATGCTTGCCACCAGTCAGATAGAGGAGTGAGATTCTCGCGCCACAGCAACCAGGACACCCATCCCCAGAAGGGGAGTATGAATCCAATCAGTGCGGCGAAGAACGTGCGCAGGCTCAGACAACGCATGAAGACAGCCCAGTGCCAGAGGAAAAGGGGCACAAGCAGTCCAAAGGAAGGCATGAAGAGTGTGCCCACTCCCAGCATGAAGAAGATGTGGAACCCGTCCGCGACAGGATTCGTCGTCTGATAGGTGCGAAACAGCAACAGATAAGCCACCGCCAGACAGAAAGCGGTAAGCATGGGCACCTCCCTGCTGCCTTCCGCAACAAGGGGGTGCATGGTGGTTGTCATTGTTGCTACGAACTGCCACATCAAGATCATCATGTAGGAACGAACCCGCAGGATGTGATAGGCGGCATTGGTCTGAGCAATCAGGATTGATGTCAGCATCATCAGCACCAAACTCGCCAGATAGTCGTGGCTGTAGTGGCACTGCGGAAACCACCATAACACAAGTGCAAGTCCCCCACACGCTATGAGTGCGGGGGTGCTCTGACTGACTTTGTTATGTAACCTTAGACTCCTCAATTATATATGGCTATGAATAACTCAGGTCCTTTCCGATATCGCGGCGGAAGTATTTGCCTTCAAACTGGATTTGTGCAGCCCCCTGCATGCTCTTGGCCAATGCTTCGCTTTGTGTCGCTCCGTAATTGCTCACTGCTATTACGCGGCCGCCGTTGGTGACCACCAGACCATCCTTCATGGCAGTTCCTGCATGGAACAGAATGCTTCCGCCTTCCCCCTTCATCTCAATAACTTTTCCCTTCTCGTAGTGTTCGGGATAGCCTCCGCTGACGAGCATCACACAAACGGCTGCGCGTGGGTCGAACTCCACTCGCTTGCTGCCCAGAGTCTGTGTGGCAACACCTTCCAGAAGATCCACCAGGTCGCCCTTCAGACGAAGCATGACTGTTTCGGTCTCGGGGTCTCCCATGCGGCAATTGTATTCTATCACTTTCGGCTCACCTCCCACATTGATGAGGCCAAAGAAGATGAATCCCTTGTAGTCGAGACCCTCTTGTGCCAATCCCTCCACTGTAGGACGAATGATGCGCTTCTCCACCTTTTGCATCCATTCCTTTGTGGCAAAGGGAACGGGGGAAACGCTCCCCATTCCGCCTGTGTTCAGCCCTGTGTCGCCTTCGCCGATGCGCTTGTAGTCTTTGGCTTCGGGCAGTATCTTGTAGTCCTTGCCGTCGGTCAGCACAAATACGGAACACTCTATGCCGTCCAGAAACTCCTCTATCACCACACGCGAGGATGCCGTTCCAAACATTCCGCCCAGCATCTCCTTCAGTTCCTTTTTTGCTTCTTCCAGTGTGGGCAGGATGAGCACACCCTTACCCGCACACAATCCGTCGGCCTTCAGGACGTAGGGCGGCTGCAGGGTTTCCAGAAAAGCCAATCCCTCGTTGAGATGCGCTCCGTCGAAGGTCTGATATTGTGCGGTAGGAATGTTGTGACGTTGCATGAACCCCTTCGCGAAGTCTTTCGACCCCTCTAACTGGGCACCCATCTTGGAAGGACCGATAACGGGAACGTTCTTCAACTGCTCGTCAGCCTTGAAATAGTCGTAGATACCCTTCACCAGTGGGTCTTCGGGACCAACTACCACCATATCGATACTTTTCTCCAGCACAAACTGACGGATGCCCTCAAAATCGTCGGCCTTCAGGGCTATGTTCTCGCCCACATCGCTTGTCCCTGCATTGCCCGGGGCGATGTATAGTTTACTCAATCGTGGGCTTTGTGCCAATTTCCATGCGATAGCGTGTTCGCGACCGCCCGAGCCTAATAGTAGAATTGTCATTTCAAATAATCGTCAAAATATCTTGTGATGCGTTCGTGCAAATGGACTTGGTCGCGCCCAAACATGTTGTGACCGTCGCCAGGATAGGTGAAGAGGTCTGGCTGAGTGCCAGCATCCTCACAGGCGCGAAGGAACGACAGCGTGTGTTGAGGCACACAAGTGGGGTCGTTGTAACCAAATATAATCTGGAGTCTGCCCTTCAGGTTCTTGGCTTTGCCGAGCAGACTGCAACGCTCATAGCCCTCGGGATTCTGTTGGGGTGTGTCCATATAGCGCTCGCCGTACATTACCTCATAGTACTTCCAGTCGATGACAGGGCCGCCTGCCACACCTACCTTGAACACATCGGGATAGGTACACATGAGGTTGGTGGTCATGAATCCACCGTATGACCATCCGTGTACCCCCATTCGGTCGGCATCCACGTATGGCAGAGACTTGAGGAACTTCACACCCTCCAGTTGGTCCTTCATCTCCTCCTCGCCCAAGTGGCGGAAGGTGACCTGCTCAAAATCGCTGCCACGCCACTCGCTGCCCCGATTGTCGAGGATGAATAGCAGATAGCCCTTTGTGGCCATGTAGGCTTCCCAACCGCGCAGGCACCAATGCCAGCGGGCATCGACATTGTGGGCATGGGGACCACCATATACATAGACCACAGTGGGGTATTTCTTGGTGGGGTCGAAATCGACGGGCTTCACCATACGGTAGTAAAGGTCGGTCGCTCCGTCGGCAGCCTTGATGCTTCCGCTCGTGATTTCGGGAATCTTGTACCCTTGCTCCTTCCAGGGGTCTTTGGCGGTAAGCAGATTGGCAATGAGTTTGGGCAGTCGTCCTCTTACGGATGGGGTGGTGTAGAGGTTGATACTGCGTGGCACGGTGGGCGAAGAATAGGTGTCGATAAGCATCGTACCGTCCTCGCTCAGTGAGGCATGGTGTACACCTTCGTCTGCACCAATCAGGGTGCAACGCGGTTTCTCAACGTTGAGGCTAAACAGGCAACTGGTGCGCGGGTCAATGGAATTGCTGCGGAAGATGACGCACTTGTCTTTCTGGTTGAAGCCCACCAGTTCCTGTACCTCAAAGTTTCCGTAGGTTATCTGTTCCGTTTTCCCCGTCTCCATGTCCAACAGATAGAGGTGGTTCCATCCGTCGCGTCGGCTTTGCATGATGGCCTTCTTGCTGTCCCAGGGCAGGAATTCCAAGCCGTGCAGCGGTTCCACATACTTCTCGTTACATTCCTGCAGCAAGTGCTTCTCTAATTTACCCGTTTCGGTGTCGTATGCCACCAACTGCATGTCGTTCTGGTCGCGGTTCAGTTCAAACACATACAGCCGCTTGCCGTCGGGTGCCCAAGTGAGGTTGGTGTGATAGTCGTCGGGCGCACCGATGAGTTGGAGCCATGTCGTTTGTTGAGTGTCCACATCGTAGATGCCCACCTTCACCTGGTGGCTTGTTTCACCAGCCATAGGGTATTTGTCCATATTGACGGCTGCTATGCGCTGGCTGATATCGACCTGCGGATAGCCCTTCACCATACTCTGATCCATGCGGTAGAACGCGAGTTTCTTACCGTCGCGACTCCAGAAAGTGCCCTTCGTGATGCCAAATTCGTCACGATGCACACTTTGGCCATATACGATATCGTCTGAACCGTCGGTCGAACCATCCTTGCTCACTTGTAGTTCTTGCCCGTCGTTTGTTTGGATGAAGAGGTTGCCCTTTCGGGTGAAGGCCAGGTGTTTCGATGTTTCACAAAAGTCTTGCCACTCGGCCTCTTCGGGGATGGCTTGACTCCACACCACTTTGCCGCCTTCCCAATCTATCTGTGTGCGCTTGCCTTTCCCTTCTACCTGTGCGATAGTCTGTTTGCCATAGGGTAGGAGAATGTTGTGCGCACTTGTGGCAATCTTTTCGCCTGCTATTTCATTCAGCCGCTCAACGGTGAAGAGCAATTTGCCCGTGAGCAATTCCTTCACCTCGTTGCTCGTGGTTTCTACCGCCATATTGCCCCACCATTGGGTAAAGCGGTTCTCGGGTTGCAGATTAAACCAGTTCTCGCCGCCCGACATCACATCCTCGAGCGTCAAGAGTTTCTGTCCCATTGCCATACTGTTTGCCGACATCATCACGATGAAACACAGAAGCCTTAAACCAACTCCCTTAATCCTTAATGCCTCAATCTTCATATCTTCTGCCCTTACCTTTGCTAAAGTCTCGTCCTCCTTTCTTGCCTCCCCCCTTGCTGAAGTCGCGACCGCCCCTCTTGAAACCATCCGATTTTCTGTCGTCCCTTCTGTCGAAGCGTCGTGGGCGGTCATTCTTGTCGTCCCTCCTGTCGAAGCGTCGTGGGCGGCCATCCCTGTCATTATCGTAGCGGCGCGAGTCGCGTCTGGGTCGCGTGTCGAAGTCGTCCCTCGTTTCGCGGTGCTGTTTCCTTTCTTCCTTGATGCGTTCAAAGCGCTGCTCAAATTCCTCGTCGCTTTCGTCCAGACGTTGCTTCACGGCACGCTTTTCCTTGAAGCGTCGTTTCTCAGCCATCTGTTTGCGGTCGTCGTCGCTCTTGATTTCTCGTCCCTTCGAGCGTGCATCATTGTATTTGCCAGAGAACATTTGGTATTTGCGCAGTTCACATTCCAGTGAACCGTTAAACAAAGGCACCTTCAGCGAGGCTTTCAGCCCAATGGCCTCGAAGCACTCCTCGCGATAACTGAGCACCCAAGCCTCGTTGTCGATGAATTGCTTCTTGAATTGTGTGCCAATCATCTTGTACAGTCCCACGAGGTCGTCGGGCTTGATGCGCTGGCCGTAGGGCGGATTAGTGATGATGATGGCTTTCTCCGTGGGTTGGGTAAAGTCCTTGAAGTCTTGGAGTTGGATGGTGATGTCCTCCGTCAGTCGTGCAGCCTTCACATTGCGCTCGGCTATGGCCACAGCCTGGCGGTTGTTGTCGTAGCCGTAGATGTGATGCGTGAACTCCCGCTCTTGTGAGTCGTCGTTGTAAATCCGCTCGAACAGGTCTGCATCAAAGTCTGCCCACTTCTCGAAGGCATAGCCCTGACGGAACAGTCCTGGTGCCATGTTCTTGGCGATGAGCGCAGCCTCGATGGGCAGTGTGCCGCTACCGCACATGGGGTCGATGAAGTCCGTTTCGCCTCGCCATCCAGTCATCAGTATGATGCCTGCAGCCAGCACCTCGTTCAGGGGAGCATCCACAGCCTCCTGTCGATAGCCGCGACGGTGCAGGCTCTCTCCCGAAGAGTCGAGCGAGAGGGTGCAGTCGTATTCGGAAATATGTATGTTGAGTTGCAAGTCGGGGTTCGAGATGCGGATGTTGGGGCGTTTGCCCGTCTTCTCGCGGAACTGGTCCACGATGGCATCCTTCACCTTGTATGCCACAAACTTAGAATGCCGAAACTCGGTGCTATACACCACGCTGTCGATGGCAAAGGTCGTTTCGTTCGAGAGGTATTGCGTCCAGTCTATTTCCTTCACGGCCTCATATACCTCGTCGGCACTTGTGGCGCGGAAGTGCTTGATGGGTTTCAACACTCTTACTGCCGTTCGCAGGCAGAAGTTGCTTCGGTACAACATTTCCTGGTCGCCCGTGTACGACACCATGCGTCGCCCTATCTCTATGTCGTCGGCACCCAGTTGGGTCAGTTCTTCTGCCAACACATTCTCCAAACCTTGAAAGGTTTTGGCTATTATTTCAAATTTCATTTTCAACTTTGACCTTCGGTCGAGTTCCGACGCGACTAACCTTTGGTTTTCCTCCTTCGCACCTCAGTCATTAAAACAAGTTTATGACATTCGGTTTGGCGTCGGTTCGGCATAGCTCGAACGGGTTCGGCTCTGCTCTCGCTGCTTCGTCACTTCAATTATCAATTATCAATTATCAATTATCATTTTTCAATTTTTATAACCCTCCCCAATCTTCTGGCCTCACCTCATGGCTCTTGCGCCTCTTTGCCTGTACCAGATGCTCACCAGGTTGTGTACTTTCCGTAACCCACAGGTTACCGCCGATGACCGTTCCCTTGCCAATGGTGATGCGCCCGAGTATGGTGGCATTGCTGTACACGATAACATTGTCCTCCAATATCGGGTGGCGCGGGATGCCCTTTATGGGATTGCCATTCTCGTCCAGGGGGAAACTCTTGGCTCCGAGCGTCACACCCTGATACAGTTTCACATAGTTGCCGATGATGCACGTGGCTCCTATCACCACACCTGTGCCGTGGTCGATGGTGAAGTGGTGGCCAATCTGCGCCTCGGGGTGAATGTCGATGCCCGTCTCGCTATGCGCCATTTCCGTAATAATGCGGGGAATGAGAGGCACGCCCTGTTTAAACAGTTCATGGGCGATGCGATAATTCGTGATAGCCTTGATGACAGGGTAGCAACTGATTATCTCTCCTCGGCTTGTGGCAGCAGGGTCGCCGTTATAGGCAGCCTCTACATCCGTGGCCAGCGTGCGACGCAATTCAGGCAGTTTGGTGACGAACTCGGCAGCCAACTTTCGTGCCTGCTCCGTAGGGCAGATGCCCTTTGCTCCTTGCTCCTTGCCCCCTTCAGGGCTTATAAAGCACAACCCAGCCATAATTTGCTCGGCGAGCAATTGACAGAGTCGTTCCACATTCACGCCGATGTGGAAGGGCAGCGTCTTTGAGTTCAGATTGGAATTGCCATAGAAACCAGGGAAAATAATAGCACGGCACAGGTCAACAATCTCCTGCAAGGCCGGTCCTGAAGGCAACGGAATACCGTCGCGATGTTCATGGAACATACCCCCCATAGTGTTGCCGTCCGACAACGCTGCGATAGTAGTTCCCAATTGATTGGTGAGGTCTTTCACGCTCATCTCCTTGTGTACAATAAGTATTATGCAATTATGTGGCGACAAAGATACGAATAAGCGAGCAATATTCCAAACTTGTTTGAGAATATTCGAGCGTGAGTATCTAAAACCGCAGGTTAAAGATACGAATAAAAGTTGAAAGTTGAAAGTTGAAAATTGAAAATTGTTGAAAATTGAAATAGTGAGAAGTGAGAAGTGAGAGGTGAGAAGAGGATACGTTTTCCTCTTGAGAATTATTCAGGGAGTCTAATACATTTCTCTTCTCACTTCTCACCTCTCACTTCTCACCTTATCTCTTGCTCCTTGCCCCACTTGAAGCCCAGTTTTCCGAACCGAAGGAGCAGCGAGAGCCATCAAGTTCGCTTGTTTGGCCGAGTCGCGAATGAGGAAGGCGAAGCCAATGTGAGTATCTAAAACCATAGGTTAAAGATACGAATAAAAGTTGAAAGTTGAAAGTTGAAAGTTGAAAATTGAAGTGACCCCTCCTGACCTCCCCTGTAGGGGAGGAATAGCAAGGAGAATATTCCCCTCCTACAGGAGGGGTTAGGGGAGGTCACACTCCCTCCTACAGGCGAAGAAGGCCTTTAGATGATTGCCTTTTGGCAATCAGTGCCTGATGAGGGGCGCAATCTATGATTGCAACGGAGGTCGGGTTAGGGGAGGTCACCATTGTTAAATCACTAAATCACCGAACCAACGCCAAACCGAATGCGTGCTCTGTAAGTCTGTTGGGCTGATTTTCCCGTTTTTGTTTTGGTAATTGTGAATTTATTCTTAAATTTGCGGTGTTCAACCTCCCGAAGCCCATGGGGCATAGGACAGCAGGCGTGTTGTCCGAGGGTGGGAGAACGTATATACGGAAAGGCGTTACTTGACGCTTTGTGCTTGACGTTCTGGAATCTTGCAAATTCAATCGGTTAGTCAAACGGCAAAGCAACAAAGAGCGCCCATCGGGATGTATATAATATAGTACGCGTGTACTATATCTATATACATATCGCGTGGGCTTCGGCGTTGTTCAACTCTGACTAATCGGGCAATTGCAAGAGCCTCAGAACGTGGGACGAACGACGAGAATTGAACACCCACGCTTTTTTTGTATCTACACATGAATCATAAATCTAGCCCCTCCAGTCTTGGGTGTTCGCTGGAGATGTAAAAGACAAGCGATTATGGCAAACATTGGAAAGGCAAGAACTGGTGTACAAGCAAGCAGAGATTTATTGTACGAAACACACAAACAACTGATTGCTGAGTTATCAAGACACTTCAACAATGAGTTTAAAGATTTGCAAACTCTTTATGAGAGAGAAAGTCAAAACATTAAGGATATGGCAGAAGGTGATAACGAAATAATTCGTAGCACCCCCAATGCGATGACCGGTGTCATTTGTGATTTTCAGACAGCATTGCAACGCATTCGTGAACTGGAATTCTGCTCTATTTTTACATTCTATGAGATTGGCATAAAAGACATTATCTGTGAATATATTAAACCGATAAAGAGGACATCGCTACCCAATATGATGTGCATTCTGCAGAATTATGCAAAAAAGAAGCATAAGAAAAAACTTATGGTCCTTTGTAGCAACAAAGTGCTTATTGAATACTATAGGTATATGCGTAATTACTATGCTCACATGAACTTTGATTCTAAGGATTGGAATGACTTAAATATAATTTTCGAAAATAATGTAGAACCTCTTTTTTCAACTTTTCGGTTGAGTTCAGATACGATACTTATACCTAATGATGAGACTCTTCTGGCTGTTCTGGATACTTTTTATGTAAACCTTAAAGATATAGAGGACGAATTATTAATTATTAAGTAAAGAACTATTTACAAATTCTAATTAAACTTTGGAGAACAATGAAAAAAACTTTCTTTTTAATTGGCCTTTTGTTAGGCTTTGTAGTGAGTGGTATGGTCTTTACGTCTTGCGGTGACGACGAAGTAGGGCCCGGTGATACTCAAGGGAAAAATGCTGAACAGAACACAACGGATGTGGCTGTGACTGGATCTGTAAATGAAGTAAGTGCCATGTGGGCTCAAATTAGCGGTGTGGTTAATCTTGACCTTATCGCGTCTTCATATACGAATGTGTCCATTGGTGTGGAGTTGAGTGAAACAGAAGATTTCAAGAATAAAAATCGAACAAAAGCCACGGATGTGGTTGGACGAAAGTTTAATGTACATATCGATTTATTGATGCCCGAATCGAAGTATTATTATCGTACATATGTTGAAGTTTCCTCTCTTTCCTATGTCTATTTGGGTGAGACTTATTCTTTTACGACAAAGAAACATTCCTCCGTGAATGGTCATTACTATGTGGATCTTGACCTGCCCAGTGGCACGCTGTGGGCCACCTGTAATGTTGGTGCCACGAGTCCTGAAGGGTATTGCAGTTACTTCGCCTGGGGAGAAACAGTGCCGAAGGATACCTACAACTGGAGCACCTACACCCTCTGTAACGGCACCAGTACCACCCTGACGAAGTACTGCAACAACAGCAGTTCCGGCTACAACGGCTTCACGGACACCTTGACGGAACTGGAGCCCGAGGACGATGCCGCCTATGTGAACTGGGGCAGTGGATGGCGCATGCCAAGTCTGGCTCAGTTTGAGGAACTCATCAACAGCAGCTACACCACGACCACCTGGACCACCCAGAACGGCAAGTACGGTCGAAAGATAACGAGCAAGACGAACGGGAACAGCATTTTCCTGCCTGCCGCCGGGTATCGCGGCGGTACGTCGCTCAACAGCGCAGGTTCCTACGGCGACTACTGGTCGCGCACGCTCAGCACGAGCAGCCCGGACAGCGCCCGTCGCCTGCGCTTCGGTTCGAGCTTTATCGACACGGGCTACGACGACCGCTACTACGGCCGGTCTGTGCGCCCGGTGCGTCTCTTAGAACAGTAGTGCATCCTTCCCCATGACGCACGCCTCCATGCCGGCGATGGGACTTCCCAGCGGCTCCGCAGAGCCGCGTCCCATCGTCGACATGGAGGCTCCCTAAGGGAAACGACGAAATGATAGTATTGTTAGCATCAGTGGAATATTATGTCGAGTATAAAGGAAATAGTAACCCTTGAAGGCGAGCGAAGCGAGCCTGGACAGTATCGGCGCGTCCATCTGTTCCACGAGGGATCATTCCTTCGTGCCTACGAATGGAGCGCGTGGCTGCTGTGCCACTTCGTCCACGAGTTCAAGGTGACGCGTCGCCAATTCAAAGGACTGGACAATCCTGTTGTCTTTGTGGGTTTCCCGAGGACAAGCATTGCGAAGTTTGTACCAGAGGGATGTGAGGTCGTGGAGGTGGAGGAAAAACACTCGGCCATCGACCTGCCCATGAACCTGCCGGAAGAGGAATTTGCTCAGTTGTACACAGAATATGAGCAGTGGCACACTTCCATTCCCCTTGCCGAGTCCTCTCGTGAGAGGCAGGCTGGTGGTTGCACAAACACTTCTTCCCCCTCGCAACCCACTTCGCTCACGGAGGTGATTCACACCATTCTCTCCTTCCCGGTGGAGCGCAAGTCGCCCATCGACTGCATGCTCTTCCTTGCCGAGGTAAAGGGACAACTTGCCAGAATCATATAACATATAATTACAGATGGATGCACGCCAACAAACTGGAGTTGGTAAAGTTCAGAGGCAGCCTGTCTTGGTGGGCAGGTTCCCACTGAGAAAAAACCGACGATGCCCTGCGGCTCTCATACGCCCCCGTTTTTCATACTCCTCTGCCCTTACGGGCACCTCCCCTATCTTAGGGGAGGAGTTTGAAGGGGAGTTGGTTCCGCGCTGCATCAGTATCAGATGGCTGCCGAAAAGCAGATTACATTTTCCTGCCTGCCGCCGGGTATCGCAACGATACGTCGCTCAACAACGCAGGTTCCAACGGCAACTACTGGTCGCGCACGCTCAACACGAGCAATACGAGCAACGCCTACAACCTGAACTTCAATTCGAGCAATATCAACACGAACAACAACAACCGCTACAACGGCCAATCTGTGCGCCCGGTGCGCAATCAGTAAGAGCATTATGACTCCCCTCCCTTTTCCAAGGGGAGGGGCAGCCGAAGGCTGGGGTGGGGTAAACAAGAGGACAGCAGAAGGACATGGTAATTCCGCCCCGTGCCTACCCCACCCCTTCCCCTCCCCTTAAAAGGGAGGGGAGTCTGGTTACCACCGTCCCTTGCATAGGCTGTTGTGCGCCAGCAGACAAACGGGCACCCCTCCCCTTGAAAAAGGGAGGGGAGTTTAGTGTCTTGTACTGAAATCGCTTACTGCAATACGTCGTTGATTAGGCAATGATTCGACGTTGATTGGGTAATAAATCCGCGTTGATTGGGTATCAAATGCGCGTTGATTGGAGCAATGATGATGCAGTGATTGGGTATTAAATCCACGTTGATTGGGTAATGATGAAGGGGGGGTATATGGTCTTTTGGGTGTCATTGGGTGTCATCGGGTGTCATACCCTTATATAACTTTTAATACTATATACAAAAGTGCCTATCGATATAGACTTTTGACTTTTGAACGCGTAATTTATATATTTATAGAAAGCGATGACACCCGATGACACCCAATGACACCACGCTGCTTGTTTACCCCACCCTAGCCTTCGGCTAATTGATAATTGAAATAGTGAGAAGTGAGAGGTGAGAAGTGAGAAGAGAAATGTATTAGACTGGCAGAATGATTCTCAAGAGGAAAACGTATCCTCTTCTCACTTCTCACTTCTCACCTCTCACTTCTCACCTCTCACTTCTCACTTCTCACTCCGTTACGCCGTCGTTGCCGCCGTCCTGATTAGTAATGGCGTTGCCCAGAGGCTGACGACTTACAGATAGGGATTGGTTCGCCTCTCGTCCCCAACGGTGGTGGAGGGACCGTGACCGGGATAGATGGTAACGTCGTCGGGGAGGGGAAGAATCTTTGTGCGGATGCTTTCGACGAGGGCATTCATGCTGCCGCCAGGGAGGTCGGAACGCCCGATGCTGCCCTGAAAGATGGTGTCGCCCGAGAAAAGTATTTTTGCTTCGGGCAGGTAGAAACACAGTCCCCCGGGCGTGTGGCCGGGAGTGAGCAGGACGCGAAGGGCGGTGCGGCCGAAGGTCAGTTCCTGCCCGTCGGTGAGGTGTTCCTGAATGGGGACGAGCGGTTCCTGCATCGCCACGCCCATCCATGCCTGCACCATCGCGGGCATTGCTTCATAGACGGATTGTTCCAGTGCGTGGCACGATGGCCGGAGCCCATAACGCCGGTGGAGGAAGTGAAGTCCCATGATATGGTCGAAGTGCATGTGGGTCTGCAGGGCATAGCATAGATGTATGTGGTTTTCTTCGATGAACCGGGCGATTTTGTTTTCCTTTGCTTCGCCCCATGCTCCGCAGTCGATGATGACGGCCTCCTGTGTATCGTCCCACACGATAAAACAGTTCTCCCCTATGGGGTTGGTCACAAAGCGATGTATGTTCATAATGGCAGGTACACTACTTTCTTGGTTTCAAAATATTCCTCACTGAAGTAATCACTGAGGGGAGTGATGTCCACGCTGTTCTTCATGGGATAGGTCTCATGCTCCAGTTCGCCGCCCTTCAGGCAGATGAGCCCGTTGGGCAGGGCGTTTCTTTGTTCCTTGGCAATGTTCTTGCGGCAAATCTTCACAAGGTCGGCCAGGGGCATGACGGCACGCGAGACGACATAGTCGAACTTCTGCTTCACCTCCTCGGCGCGTGCCCATTGTGTGGTGACATTCTTCAAGCCCAGTGCCTTGGCGACTTCCGTGCAGACGAGAATCTTCTTCTTTGTGCTGTCCACGAGGTGGAACTGCACATCGGGGAACATGATGGCAAGGGGGATGCCCGGGAATCCGCCGCCTGTGCCGAGGTCCATTACCGTAGTCTCTGGCTTGAAGCGGATGACTTCGGCAATGCCCAATGAGTGGAGCACGTGGTGGAGGTAGAGGTTGTCGATGTCCTTGCGCGAGATGACGTTAATCTTCGCGTTCCAGTCGTGATAGAGGCCGTCCAACTGGCCAAACTGATCCTGCTGGCGAGCCGTCAGGTTGGGAAAGTAGTTAAGTATTTGCTGCATATTTTCTCGGATACCCCAAAAGTATGGCCATGAGCATGAACAGCCCCATGACGAAGGGGTAATACAGGTAAGGTATAATTTCGATGGGATTTATCAGTGCCAGACTGCTTGCCATAAGCATCTGCGCCCCATAGGGGATGATGCCCTGTGCAAAGCAGGAAAAGGTGTCGAGTATGGAGGCCGAGCGGCGCGGGTCGATGCCGAAGTGCTGAGATATTTCCTTGGCCAGATTGCCTACGGTGAGGATGGCAATCGTGTTGTTGGCGGTGCAGAAGTTTGTGAAAACGACCAATCCCGCTATGCTCAGTTCGGCTCCGCGCTTGCCCGTGATGCGTCGCGTGAGGGCTTGCAGGATGAAGTCGATGCCGCCCAGATGGCGTATGACTCCGACCAAGCCCGCTGCCATCAGTGTGACAATGATGAGTTCGCCCATGCCCAAAATGCCTTCGCCCATTGCGTTCAGCCATTCGTAGAAGCGATAACTGCCGCGAAGGATGCCGATAAGGCCCGTGGAGAGAATGCCCAGGACGAGTACCATCATTACGTTCATGCCGCATAGTGCTGTCGCAAAGACGATGAGGTAGGGGATAACAAGCACCCAGTCGATGTCGTGCGTGGCAGGAGATATGGTCAATCCTTGCCCCAATAGCACATATCCCACCAGCACCAGCAGGGCTGCGGGCATTACGATGCGGGCATTCGTGCGGAACTTGTCGCGCAACTGGCAACCCTGTGTCTGTGTCGCCACGATAGTCGTATCAGAAATGAAGGAAAGGTTGTCGCCAAAGTAGGCTCCGCCCACCACGATGCCAACGAGCAGCGGAGTTGAAGATTGAAGATGGAAGATTGAAGATGGAAGATTGTCAATGGACGAAGCAATGCCCGTGGCGATGGGCACAAGGGCGACGATGGTGCCCACGCTGGTGCCTACGCTGATGGAAATGAAGCAAGCGGCAAGAAACAGACCAGCCAATATCAATTGTGGCGGCAATGCCCACAGACAGAGGTCCACCGTGGCCTGAATGGCTCCCATCTGTTTGGCGGAATAGGCAAATGCACCCGCGAGGATGAAAATCCACACCATCATGAGCAGGTTCGAGTGCGCCGCACCTTTTGAATACACCTTGATGCGCTCCGTCAACGGCATTCCCCGCAGGAGCAGCAGGCTATACGCCGAGGCCACCATGAACGCCACGGTGATGGGCACCGAGTAGAAGTCGTGCGCCAGGAGGCTAAAGACCAGGTAGAAGGTCAGGAACACCATGAGCGGTGACAATGCCAGCCAACCCTTATATGAATGGATAATGGACAATGGCAACTTTCAACTTTTCTTGAAGTAGTCGTTATAAATCTTGATGCCAAAGATGATGACACTGCAAATGGTCGTTATCAGGTTCGTGACAAACAAGAATATGCCATTCCTGCCAAGCATGAAGCCTTGAATCATAAAACAGATGCCACCGATGCCCATCATCAGGAATGTGGCAAGGGCAATGTCATCGGTGCGGCGCGTACGAATCGTCTGTATCGCCTGTGGCAGGTAACCCAGCACCAGACTGATGCTTGCAACCCATCCGATGATGTTGAAGAATACTTGATTTTCCATGTTTTCAGAACTTTAAGTTGTTGTCTTATTATATTGCTTAATCCATAGGGCAAAGGACACGGCGGACATGAGCGTCACGCACAATCCTGCGATAATGCAGGGCAGCCAAGGAAGTCTGAAACCTTCGGGTGCCACCAGAATGTAGGTCACACACACCACCGTCATGAACAGGGCGGGAAGCAATCCCATCCAGTAGGGCTTGTCGCGGCGTGCCATCCAGATGGTCACTGCCCATAGTGTGGCCATGGCCAGTGTCTGGTTGGTCCAGGCAAAGTAGCGCCACAGCACATTGAAGTCGAGGAAACGCAGCCCTACGGCGATGGCAAACATGGGGATAGCTATCAAGAAGCGGTTGCGAAAACGTTGCTGACTGATTTTGAGCATGTCGGCCACGATGAGGCGTGCCGAACGGAACGCGGTGTCGCCCGATGTAATCGGTGCTGCCACCACACCCAATACAGCCAGTATGGCACCTACGCGACCAAACCACGTTTGGCATACCATGTTCACCACCACGGCGGGCGTGCCCAATTCGGCAAGATGTTCATAACTGCCTGCAAACTTTATGGCAGCGGCAGCCCAAATGAGTGCCACCACGCCCTCGGTTATCATGGCACCGTAGAACACCATGCGCCCCTCGCGCTCGTTCTTCAGGCAGCGCGACATGATGGGGCTCTGAGTGCCATGGAAACCACTCACGGCTCCGCAGGCAATGGTGATGCAGAGCATTGGGAACACGGGCAGTCCTTTAGGATGCCATCCCGAAAGTCCTTCCGTAAGTTCGGGTACCCACCCGTCGAGTGTGTATATACCATAGCATGCCAAAATGGCCATAAGCAGCAACGCCACGCCAAACAAGGGATAGAGCCGTCCGATGAGAGTCGAGATGGGGAGCATTGTCGCCAACATATAATATATAAGTATTAGGAAGAACCACAGCAGGGGACTGGAAAGTGAAAAGTGAAAAGTGAAAAGTGAAAAATTAGCATCCCCCATCATCTCTGCCAGCAGGTCGGCAGGCGTGACCACGAAGACCGTGCCCACCAGCACCAGCAGCAGCATCGACAGCACACGCATCAGGTAGCGCACCCCCATGCCCAATTCGTCGCCCAGCACTTCGGGCAACGAAAGGCCGTCCTTGCGCAAACTTATCATGCCCGACATATAGTCGTGGAAACCGCCGATGAAGATGCATCCCAAGACAATCCACAAATAAGCGGCGGGGCCGAACTGAATGCCCATGATGGCACCGAAGATGGGTCCGGTGCCTGCAATGTTCAGAAACTGAATGAGAAATACCCTCCAGCGTTCCATCGGCTGATAATCCACGCCGTCGGTTTTTGTGAAGGCAGGTGTCTGTCGTTCTGGCTCAATGCCAAAGGCGCGTTCCACCAATTTTCCGTAAATCAAATACCCTATCAACAGGGCCAAAAGGGCTAAAGAAAAAGAAACCATTTGCGTGTGTCGTCTTTCAATTCTGCTTGCAAAGTTATAAAAAATATATGAATTATGAATTGTGAATTGTGAATTATTTGTACCTTTGCACACATGAAGCGCTCATTATTTCTCATTTTCTCATTTTCTCATTTTCTCAATTTCTCCTCTGCGCTTGCGCAGACCCCAATTGACAAGCCTTCGTTGCGGACAGCGACCCTGATTTCACCGTATTATTTCGGGCCGAATGCTTTTGAGGTTCCCGAAATGCTGGATGGGCGAGTGGACAGTGTGCTGCGCCTTGAACTGGCTGGCGATTACTTCAAGGGCTGTCGTGGCGACCATACGGCTGACGCGAGGTTGAAGGTGAACATACCCTTGTGGACAGACAGGGCGAACCTTTCTCTGTGGATGCCCGTGATGGAGTGGTACCGCAATTCAGACGAGAATATGCGCGTGTGCCGCATTCCCGACGAGCGACAGGCGGGAGCCCGAAAGGGGCACTTGAGCGGCGACGTGTATTTGAGTGTCGATATGCACTTGCTCAAGGAACAGCGATATCGCCCCGATTGGACCTTGCGCGCCGTCCTCCGTACGGCTTCGGGGGGAGAGTTCTATAATGCCCGTTACTATGACGGACCTGGATACTTCTTCGACACATCGCTGGCCAAGTCCTTTGCCCTTGGACAAAACAAGAGTTGGAGGCACCGCCTGCGCATGGTGCTCTCCTCGGGTTTCTTGTGTTGGCAGACGGATAATGGACGGCAGAACGATGCCGTACAATATGGTGTGATGCTGAAATGGGAAAACCGCCATTTCTCCCTTGCAGAGTCTTTTACAGGCTATTCGGGTTGGGAACATACTTGTGGCAATGGCGGCGACTTGGCACACGACCGTCCCACCGTCCTGCGCACCGACTTCCGCTACCACGTCAAGCGGTTCGACGTGGTGGCTCGCTATCAGTATGGGTTGCGTGACTATCCCTATCATCAGGTAAGACTGGGACTTGCCTACAACATCAACATCCTGAAGAAATGAAACGACTGATTTTGCCCTTCGGGCGAGCCTGCTCACGTTCGGCTATGCTCAAACAAGTTTGGCATCGCTCTCTCTTATTCTCAGCCTTCTCATTTTCTCATTTCCTCATTCTCTCCTCTGCGTTTGCGCAGAACGACAGTGTCCGAGCCGAGTTCTTTCGCGACTTCTATCATCAGGGGCATCTGGTTCACTGGCTCGATGCGCTTAGCGACCATACCGTTTATCAGGGGCTTCATGTCGGTCAGTGGGACGAATCGGGGCAACTGATGTTCTCTGTTGACGGGAACTCCTTCCGCTGGAACCGATTCTACATCGATGGAATGCGTTTAGACAACCGCTTTGCGCCAGGGAGTACGAACTATGTCCCCAACATGGAGCACTATAATCTGAGCATCGACAGCCACGCTTCCGTGCTCAGTTTCCAACTCGACACCACATCTGCCGACTATGTCCAAGTATCGTGGAACAGGGGCAATCTGGGCGGCATCAACAAGACCACTGAGGGCATCATCCACCTCTTTCACACTACGGGCACGGAACGCGCCTACAATCCGCAGACCATCCATCGCCGTCAGTACGTCAGCGGGCAGGGGACGATAGACCTGGCCTACACACTAAAAGCCCGCAACGGGAGGAAATACCGCCAGCACCTCTACGCCAGCATCGGTGAGCAACGCTATCCGAACTATGACCAGGAGGGACTTATACCTTCCAGACCGCTCTATCCTGCGGACTACTACAAGGTGCAGATGGACGGATTGCTACCTTCGGGACGATGGTTCGATCGACTGGGCTATTGGGTGAACTTCAGTGGCAAGGAAAACTATGGCGCAGAATTTTATATGAACCCGGACGAAGTGATGCAACTGAACACCTACAGCGCGACACTCTATGGAAAGCGTCGCGGGTTGACGACTGGCCTGACGTGGGCCACGAACCGTGTGCGTCACGACGATTTGCAGTTCCGACGCAACCTTGCCGACCCTGACGGCGAATCGCTGGAACCCTGGATGGCAGACGGACAGACGCACGACCTCTCGTGGTCGCTGGGCTATGAACGCCCTCTGCTGTCATGGCTTACGCTGAAAGCCGACGGCTATAACTCCATGCTTTTATTCCGTCCCTCGACAACGCATTTCTCGAATGAAGTTTACCTGCAACACATGAAAGCCACCACCGCCACCCCCCTCTATCGGTACGACTGGACGAGCCGCCACTTCGCTTCGGGCTTGTTGGAGAACAAAGTGGGCATGGAGGCAGGTCGGCACTTTGGAAAGGCAGGCCAACTCTCCTTGTCGGGCGTGTTGAACCTGACCTTAGACGGCATGCTGCTCAGCGGGCGGAGCAAGGTGACCCCCAACGTTCAGGCACTCTTCTCGCTTCAGTATTGCCCTGTCCGCTGGTTCGAAGTCGGGTTGACCTTGGGACACGACCGTGTGAGTTACAACATCGAGGATCTGCGATACATGAGCCGCGACTATATGAACGCCGAGGTGCGCTTCAGCCAGTCTGGCCAGTTGTTCACCACCACGGGCGGTGCCCATCACCACTACGCCCATCGCCTGTGGCAGCCAGCCTATATGACCCTCAACGTCCCCCTATACCTGAGATTTGGCAGACACGAGATCGCTTTGCTACAGACGTACAAAAAATTCTACCACACTTGGATGACCCAGTTCCGTGACGGAATAGAGGCCAATGGGGCACTGGATGCGGACGGATTTTATTTTCTCTTGCCCAGGGAACGTGATTATGTGGTGGACTACCAGCCGACCGACCTGATGGGGGGAGGCTTTTTCACCAACACGCCTTACTATATGTCGCAGACCTCGCGCTATACCTATCGGGGACGTAAGTTCTGGTTCAGCCTTTCGTGGCAATCGATGATGGGAGTCGGCATATCGGCCTTGGGCAACGGCCCTGTGGCCAACAATATCGGCGCACTTTCCGAGTCAACCGCAAACCCCAATACGCTCCGTCCGTTGGAGAATGCTTCGGGGCGACATCCCGCAGTGGGGCGGTTGGACCAGGACAAGGCTTACGTCTGTCGCATCTACCTGGCATACAACCCGAATGAACACTTCCAGTTTGGCATCACGGGCCGCTGGACCGACGGGCAGCCCTTCGTCTACTTCAATACCGCCGAACAGACCGACGGGGCAGGCAATACGCAAGTGGCGGTGCGCCCGGGCTGTACGCGGGGCATCAACCCCACCGACGGGAACTTCGGGTGCCGCGAGAGTGCCCTTTTCAACATCGACCTCCATGCCCGCTTCCAGTGGACGATGAAGGGACATCCCACCAGCCTCTCCCTGCTCTGCTACAACCTCTACGACTTTGGCAACGTCTATAACGAGATGTGCTTTCCGCAGGGCTATCGCGGACAGGTGAGCCGCGGCCCCAACATGACGCTGACCATTCCGCGCGGCATCATTGGTACACTAAAAATTACACTATGACGAAGCGTCGCACAATACTATTCTTCCTTCTCTTGGGTTACTATGCTTCATGGGCACAAGATAGTGTCCCTCTTCAGCTCCCTAATAATGATGAGAGTGTAGCCTCCCCATCTCTCCAACTTTCCCATGCTGGAGAGAGTGATTCATGCGCAAATGTGGATGCAGACAAATGGGTTAGGTCCAAACTTCCAAATTGCAGATTGTCAAATGGTAAGAAGTTCATCGTGCCTGCTGTGCTTATAGGTCTTGGGGCATGGGGCTTGGCAGATGATAGCCCCATACAGTGGCTTGAGGAGAAAGCCTGCGAGGAGATGAATCCCAACAGACATTCCACCAAGGCCGACGAATACATTCAATATGTGCCCACCGCCACCCACCTTGTGCTGGGCTTCATTCCAGGAGTGAAGGCGAAGCACAACTTTCGTGACCGTTTCATTGCTTCTGCTACGGCTAATGCCCTGATGGCTGGCGTTACCAATACTGTAAAGTATACCGTCAAGGAACGACGTCCAGACTCATCGAAGAACAATTCTTATTTCTCTGGCCACACTGCCACTGCCTTCACTGGTGCCGAGCTCATGCGCATCGAATATGGTTGGGGTTATGGTGCTGCCGCCTATGCCGTGGCCGCCACCACGGGTTTCCTTCGCGTCTATAACAAGCGTCATTGGGTGGGCGATGTTCTCACGGGCGCTGGTATTGGCATCCTTTGTGCCGACGCAGGTTATTGGCTCTTGCCTGTCTGGAAGCGCTACTTTGGCATCGACCGTCGCGATGCTGCCCGTCGTGCCAAGAAAGAGAGCAAGCGCACCTTCGTCGCCACCCCCTTCTACCAGCAGACCGACCGCGCCGCAGGGGTTGCGTGCAACGTCCTTTTCTGAAGTTTTCAATTTTTAATTATCAATTATCAATTATCAAATACTCGTTTCCTCCCCATCATTGTTCTATGGCGGAACTGGTGGATAATGGGGTGATAATAGAGAAAAAAGGGACACCTCCCTTGGTGATAAGTTGCTTACATTTGCAGCACAAAACAAATGTAGGTCAACATCATGAAAGTTGTCATAAACCCCGTTTACGAGCCTTATAGAGCGCTTATAGAATCTCTTCCCACTCATGGATTTACGGCACAGCACACATTTTGTCGGCATCGCAACCTTGTGGCAGTCTGGCAGATGGGCGAGTGCATGACAGTCGTAAAGCGCTACAAACGCCCCACGTGGGCCAATTGTTTCATTTACACTTTCTTCAGAAAGAACAAGGCACAGCGAGCGTATGAGAATGCCCTGTTGCTGCTGTCCCACGGATTTGAAAGCCCAGCCCCCATAGCCTATATCGTCGTCAAGCGGTACGGGCTCGTCCACACTTGCTACTTCATTTCGGCCTATCTGCCCCGGGCTACCCTGCTGCAGGTGGATGCGGCACTTGAAGATGAGACGGAGAGGCTGGCTCTGTGGAAATCATATATGGAATTTGCCCGTGACATGCACCGTCACCGCCTGTTCCTGCGTGACAATAATGCCAGCAATACCCTTGTGGATTCTTTCCAGAACCGTTATCGTTTTGCCTTGGTGGACATCAACCGTTTACAAACTAATGTTCGTCCCCAATGGCCCCAGCTGGTCATTTTTTTCTATCAGTTGGGACTTCCGTTGGAGCGACTGCTGCGCATTCTCCCGTACTACAGACCCATAAGCGAAGGGCGCAAAAGGAAGTTTGCATACGACTACGCTGCCTTTGACAAGTGGAGAAAAAAGAAACACCGCATCAAACAAATGCTGAAGCGGTGGTTCGTGAAAGGGAAAATCTAACCATTTAGAGACCCCTCCCGGCCTCCCCTTTAAGGGGAGGAGAAAGCCTCGCCTATTCTCCCCTGCTTTGGATGACCTCCCCTAACCCCTCCTCCGTCGCAATCATAGATTGCTCCCCTCATCAGGCACTGATTGCCAAAGGGCAATCATCTGAAGGCCTTCTTCGCCTGTAGGAGGGGAATAATCCACCTTACTATTCCTCCCCTACAGGGGAGGTTAGGAGGGGGCACTTCAACTTTGACACTTCGGTCTCGCTGTTCGCTCGCGCTCCCTTCGGCGTTCAATTTTCAATTTCCAACAATTTTCACTTCATTTGAAATAGGTCGTCGAGGTAGGCATAGAAACTTGGGTCTTCGCCTATGGAGATATTGACGATGCGGCCTTCTGGGTCAACGATAATCTTGGTGGGGAAACCTTCAATGGCATAGAGTGCGGCCAGTTCTTCTCCGCTTTCCTCATCGGTGATGGCGTGTTTCCAATGCATGTCGTAGGAGTCGATGGCCTTGAGCCAGGTGTCCTCGTCATCGTGGAAGTCGATGGACAGTATCTCGAAGTCGCCCTGATATTTCTCGTAATATGCCCTCATGCTGGGGATGCCTTTGACACACCACTTGCACCAGGTGCCCCAGAAGTCGAGGATTACATACTGACCGCGCAGGTCCGAAAGTGATATGGGGTTGCCGTCGGGGTCGTTGAGTGTGAAGTCAGGGGCTTCCTGGCCTTCTGTTACGACGGCTGTTTCCGGGGTGTCCCCGTCGTTTGCCACGTTTTGTGTGTGCTCTTTAGGCGTGCAGGATGCCAGCAGGATAATGAGAAAATTGACAATTGACAATTGATAATTGATAATTGAAAATTGGAAGGGTTTTTTCATGTTGAAAATTGATAATTGAAAGTTGATAATTGAAAGTTGATAATTGAAGTGACCTCCCCTAACCCGACCTCCGTCGCAATTATAGATTGCTCCCCTCATCAGGCACTGATTGCCAAAGGGCAATCATCTGAAGGCTTTCTTCGCCTGTAGAAGGGGAATATTCCTCCCCTTTAAGGGGAGGCCAGGAGGGGTCTTAATGCTTGACAAACTTGGTGGCACATTCGTTGCCTTCGCTGTCCTTGGCGCGGGCTATGTAGATGCCGCTGGTCAGTTCGACTACACTCTGGCGTGCGTGCCCATCGATGAGAGAGAGGTGTTGCTGCAGGACAAGCGCTCCGCCCACGGTATATACGCTGAGTTCGACCAGGGGCGATTCTTCTCCCTTGATGAGCAACTGTTCGTTGGCGTATGCAATGCTCATGCCGCCGCTGCGGTTGATGAGCGTGGGTTGCTGTATGCCGTCGGGCTTCACATATTCCCACGTCGTGGCGTAGGTGCTGAGGGTGTTTGTGGCCTTGATGGTGGGCAACATCTTATATACTTGCCGTCCTCCGTCGGGGTAGCGTCCCAGTGTTTGGTCGCCGTTCATGGCGCAATAGACGAGGCTGTCGGCCCACGACTTGTCTTTTGCCATGAGGCGGATGACGGTGCCGTCTTCATTGTCGAGTTTGAAGTTGGCATGGAGTTCCGTGTCGGTATTGCGCTTGCTGCACCAGATTATCTTGTATCCGTGTGCCGGAATGACGGTACCGGCCTTGGTGCCCTTGGCGGTAATCTGGTATTTCGTGGGTTTGTCGCTGCGGTCGGTCAGGTACATGCCCTCGAGGTCTATGTCTTCGTCGGTGGTGTTGTAGAGTTCCACCCAGTCGTCCTTCTTGAAGTAGTCGTTGACGTAGATGCTGTTGCCAGCCGAAACTTCGTTGACAACCACAGGCGTTGTGCTGATGCCGGCCTCTTGCTTTTCCTTCTCGGTCATTTCGCCGTAGCAGGCCTGCAGTGTCATGTTGCCTTCGGACAATTCCATTTCTTCTTCGGTGCTGACATAATTTCCGCTGGTGCTTGTGGTCGAGTATGAGATGCTTCCTTCCCAGTAGATGTCGGTGGAGTTGGCTGCATTGTTGTGAATCTCTACGGCAATGGTGTTCTTGCCTTTCTTGAACAGGTTTGCGCTCAGGTTCAACGTTCCGGCATCGGGGTTGTTGTGGGCGTATGTCGTAGCGTATGTGCTGTAGGATATGGTTCCGTCGGGCATGTTGTATCGTCCGGCTTCGTTGCCGTTGACATAGATGACAAATCCGTCGTCGATGGTGTAGTTCAGGGTGAAGATGTCGTCTGCGCTTGGTGCATTGTCCAGCGTCAGTTGGTGGCGCAGATAGTAGGTGGGGCGTTTCTCGCTGTTCGAGGAACCATAGTCCAGATAGGTGTTGGTGTAGCGGTCGCCACCCACGAAGTAGCCCAACGGTGCCTTGCCCTCGCCCCAACCGCTTGTGCTGAAGTTTGCGCCGGTCCAGTCTTTCCCGTCGAGCGAGCCTTGGTCGTAGTATTGCCATTGGCTTTCTGCAGGCAGCAAGTCAACGCTGTTTTGGCTACTGCCAGCCACCATCTTCCATCCCAGGAACTTGTATCCGACAGGCGCTTGCGAGCGCAGAGTGACGGGTTGGAAGAGTGTGCCCGAGAATTTGTTGGTCGGCACAGGCAGTTCATTGACCAAGAGACGCGCTTCGGGAATGTTGGCCGAGAGTGTCGTCTTCTGTCCTGTCGTGCCGGTCAGTTGCATGGGTGCATAGTTGCGCAGGGCGTTAACGAGGTTTTGCTGTCGGTCGCTGGAGAGGTTGCCGATGAGGTTGTTGGCTGTGCCCCAGGGGGTGCTGCTCTGCCAATAGACTTCGTTCCAGATGTTCTGGCTGTCGCTGACGCGGTTGGCCAGTTCGTTGATGATTTCCTTGCATCTTGTGGGCTCAAAGACGGAACCGGCTACAAGGCAATAGGTGTCGATGAACTGTTTGCGGAAGCGATCGTTCTTGAGCATGTTGAGGAAGATGGTCACCAGTTCTATCTCCTTGTTGTAATAACGGCTGATGGGCTCGCCGTAGAGGGGGTCGAAGGTGTAGTACTGTTTGTTGGCAAACTCTACGAAGGGACTTGTCGTGGAGAAGGCATGGTCGAGGTCGAAGAGCACGAAACGGAACTTGCCGCCCTCCATGATTGGCTTCCATGCCTTCACGTTGTTCTTTGGCCAGTCGGTGCCGCCGAGGTATAGTTCCACTGCCATGTAGTTGCAGAACTCGTCGATGTCCACCATCTGGCGAATCTCGTCGTAGGCTTCTTCGTCCGTTTCGCACTGATAGGCAAGGTCGTACCACCGCTGCATGCTTTCGTAGGTGCCGCACTTTTGCACATAGCCCGAGTCGGGCGAGATTTCGAATTGGTCTATCTCCTCCTCGTCCAGTCCATAGTTCGCATAGACATAGTGCTTGTTGTTGGGCTCGCGCATGTTGATGACACCTGCATAGCGGCCGTTGATGTAGTGCATGACGGGCTGGTAGGCCTGGCATTCGACGTCGATGCCCGAGCGGCGCACGATTTCCTGTAGGGCGGGGTCCTTGATGCGGCAGGTATTGTCATTACCTCCATTCCTGATTTGCAGCGTCTTGTGCTTGCGGTAGGGCTTGTCGGGGAAGAACTCGTACGGCAGGTAATTCTTCAGTTCGTAGCGTTTGTTGGCCTTCAGTTTGAAGGAATAGGGTGTCCACGCACGGCTCCAACCTCCGCAGCGCTCCATGGCTGTTTCCTGATTGACCACCATCTCGCCTTCTTGGTTAAGGAACTCAAAGTTTACCGTGCGGTCCCAGTCCATGTTCCAGTTGCAGGGTGCCGACTGGCCGTTGCCTGGTCGCCCGTTGCCGTTGCCCTTTACCAAAATGCCCATGTCGTCCTCGTAGAGGTCCTTGTTATTGCCGACGACGGAGATGACGGGCAGGGCGAAAGTCTTGTCCTCCAAGATATAGGTGCGGGTGACCACGGCACTGGGCAGATAGCCTTCGCCGAAAAGGCGGAAACGGTAGGTCGTGGTCTCGGTGGGGTAGAAGAGTCCCGTTGTCGAGGTGGTGCCGTTTGTCTCCGTAGGTGCGCTGCCGTCAGTGGTGTAGCGCAGTGTAGCCCCTTTGGGTATGTTGACGCACACGGTGAGTGAACCTCCGAAGGTTTGTGCGGGTTTGTCCACGACGGGCGTTCCCATGCGCATGTCGGTATATGTCATTCCATCGTTCGCCTCTCCGGGTGTCGGGCTCGGCGACCACCCCCATTCGTCGCTGGTCAGCGACTTGCGGGCGTAGGAGCATCGGCTGACGGCTGGCGGATAGACCAGCGAGAGGATGAGTTTTCCGCTACTGTTGGTCAGGAACAGGGTGTCGCCCTCCACGTTCAGTTTCATGTCCAGCTGCGAGGGGCAATATTTGTCGTGGTGCTCAAACCATAGTATGCCATAGCCCTTTGCCGGTATGGCGGTGGGCTGCGTGATACATACCTTCTGGAGGTTGTCGCCCTCGTCGCTCACCCAACAGTTGGTCAGCGTCACACCGCGCGACGAGGGATTGTACAACTCCACCCATCCGCCGTAGTTCCACGAGGGGTCCACCCATTGGTCCAGATTGGCTGCCTGCACCTCTGTAGCCACCAACTGCAGCAGTCCCGCAGCGTTGGTAGTTACGGAGATGTTGCACGAGGCCTGTTTGTTGCTTCCGTCCGTGGCTGTGGCTGTAATCTTGGCGGTTCCAGTGGACAAAGCCACCACCAGTCCGTCCTGCGTTACGGTGGCGACATTGGTGTTGCTGCTTTGCCAGTTAAGTTTCGTCATGGTGGCATTGGAGGGGGCTACGGTAGCGGTCAGTTGCAACTTCTCGCCCGACACCAGCGTGGCGCTGGTCTTGCTGAGGCTGATTCCAGTCACATAGGTGATGTCGCCGTAGTACTCCAGTTTCCAGTTGTCGAGGCAAGTCCAGTCGCTGTCGATGCCCACAGACTTCCTCACGCCGATGCGCAGCACGCCGTCGCTGCCCACGCTCACCTCCACGGAGTTCTGGTAGTGCCCTGCTGCCATCCAGTAGTAGGCAGCCTCCATGTTGTTGGGGATGAAGAGGCGTTGCCCCTCCCACCAGTTTCCTACCGAACTTGTGGCTCCGCCCAGGCTTTCCGAGAGTGCCGCGCTGGAGGCGGGGACAATACCAACGTATGCATCCTCTTTGCTTGAAGTGGCATAGAGTTGGGCATACTGTTTGTCGGCATAGTCGCCGCTTGAGTACAGCGAGTAGTCGTTGGCCGACGACCCCATGCGGTAGAAGGCTTGCAGGCTCACGCGATACTGGCCTGCACTTAGTCCCTCAATCACTTGATATGTGTCGTACGTCTTGTTGTAGTGCTCGGCATTCTCTTTTGGGCTGGCAGCCCCGAAGGCAGTTCCCTTCCACCCCGTCGATATGTCGTTGCCGTCGAATGTGGGGTTCACGACATATTGCTCAGTCAGGTCAATCCATTCTGCACCATTGGTCGCAAGGCTTGCCACAAGGAGCAAGAGGATGGAAAATTGTTTCTTTAGTTTCATAAAGCACTGCTTTTACCTTAGTTATACCATAATCGGGGGCTAAGTTACGAAAAAAATATAAATAATCGTCTCCAGTTCCGCGTTAAATTACGTGCGCGTGCGAAAATCATGCTTTTTTACTCCTGCTCCGTCTCATTATGCAATTGTAAAGTTGCCGATTTGCATCTTTGACCTATGGTCTTAGATACTCTCGCTCGACAAACTGCAAATAAATTTGCGTTTGTACTCGCTTATTCGTATCTTTAACCTATGGTTTTAGATACTCACGCTCGGAAATACTCAAACAAGTTTGGTATTTCGCTCGCTTAATCGTATCTTTACAGCGCGGAATGAACAGATACACGAAACGAAAAACACGAAAGATATATGAAAAAGACTCTTTTTTCACTGGTTGCCGCACTGGCAATACTGACGGTGAAAGGCCAGACGACGGCAGCCGGCAGCATAGCGGCAAGCGCGTGCGCGCCTTTTGTTCCTTATAACATAGCCGACGAGGGCGTGGAACAGCCTGTAAGGTGGGGCATAGACACAGCGTGGCGGTGGAGTTGGTGGCCCTTGCGCGCCACGAACCACATGCGCGAATGTGTCTCGCTGGGACGCGTCACCATCTCCCCACGGACGGAAGGCACCTACACGGAACTGACCAGCGAACAGTGTGCAGGACTGGACGAACAACTGTCGTGGCTGAAGAAATCGGGTGTCAAAGACCTGTACCTGCTGGCAGGAAACGCAAGCGGTGCGGCGTGGCAGACGGCCTACAGGACGGCGTTCGTGCAGGACATAGCATTGGCCGTGGAGTACCTGAGAGGCAAAGGCTACGAGGTGACAACGGTAGCCCCCTTCAATGAGCCCGATTACGCCGCCAACAATGCGCCCTCTGCCTCGGAGATGGCCACCGTGGCACGACTGATGCGGCAGCACCCGACACTGACGGACATTGACGTGGCTGGACCTAATTGTCTGAATCCCGACTATGCCAATTCCTGGTGGCCGACGATGCAGGCCGACCTGCAAGTGGGCAATACACACCAATTGGCAGGCACGTTCGACAACTTTGCTGCCTTCTATGCTGCCGTAAAGGCTTCGGGCAAACGAGCCACGGGCGACGAGATGCACAACATAAACGATGCGCTCATTGGCATGAACTACGGCATGACGGAGGGTATCTGGTGGTCGGACTACGGAGGCTATACGCGAGCCGAACTGGGTCGCGCCTCGAACGACGGCGTGCGCATCGCCTACAAGGAGAACCGAGGGGCATGGACTTCGGCGGCTGTGTTCCGCAGAAAGTCGTCGCCATTAGTGGAGGCCTTCCTCGGTACCAGTGAACGACAGGCAGGGGAGTCGGCTTATTGTTTCCTGTCGCAAGACCGACTTGCCTACTACGATGGCCACGGTCCCTACTACGACTACACGAAAGCCACGCCCGGAGGCACTGGCTATCAGTCGGGACAGACCAACTCGGAATACGTAATCGAAATCACCCACGGCGAGGACGTACCTGTGGGTGCTCCCGTGGGCGACTTCAAACTGGTGAACAAGGCTACGGGACGATTGCTGACGGTGACAAGTCTCTCAAGCAGTGCAACGGTCAGCCAGTACCCTGAATCGAAGTCGCGCAACCAGACATGGACCATAGCCCCCATCGACCCACGTAGTTCGGGTGACTTCAGTTACGTGAGCATCCGCAATACGCGCAATGCGACGATGTACGTCGATGGCGTGAAATATGCTGCCGACAACGGGGCTGGCGTCATCATCTACCCGGGCGGCGGCAACGAATGTGAGCGGTGGCACTTGCGGTATATGGGCGACGGCTACTATGTCATTACAAACCACGACAGTGGACTCTCGTTGGAAGGCAGCAGCAACAACTCGGATGCCACATCGGGCAGCGTCTGCCAATGGGAACGCACGGGAAGCGACCGCCAACTGTGGAGACTTGTACCCGCCACAGCCACGGTGGACAGCGAACCGCCCTCTGCCCCATCGGGACTGAAAGCCACGGGACGGAGCGGCAGCATCAGCCTCGCATGGACGGCAAACGTGGAGGATGACCTGCTGGGCTACATGATATACAGATACAACGACGAGGCAGCCGAATGGGAAACCATCGGGCGACAGGTGGAAGGAACGGAATTCCTGGATAACATCTGTGCCAAGGGGCGAACTTACCGCTATCGCATCAGAGCCGTGGACCAGTCGTGGAACCTCAGTGAACCTTCGGACGAGACAACGGGCGAGACGGCGAGCGGAAAGGCTCTGATAGGGCGGTGGAACCTGGGGGACGGGCTGGAAGACTCGTCGGAAAACCTGTTGCACGCTGCCAGCACTGGTACGGGACAAGCCGAGAACGACACCCGAACGGGCGCTACATTCGACGGGACTGCGGGCTACATTGCCCTGCCTTACCACGTGGCGGACATGCAAGAGATGACCTTCAGCGCATGGGTGAAGCCCACCGCCAGCACGGCTTGGCAGCGCATCTTCGACTTCGGGCGCAACACAGACAACTATGTCATGCTCACACCCTCCAACGGCAGTCGGATGAGACTTGAACTATGCAAGGACGGAACCAAGCAAGGCGTGAACGCCACCAAGCGACTTACTACAAACATCTGGACGCACGTCGTGGTGACACTGGACGGCAAGGGAGCCAGCATCTATCTTGACGGCGTGCTCAATGCCTCCGCCTCGGATGTTACCTTGTGCCCATCGGATGTGACTCCTACGGTGTGCTACCTTGGGCGCTCGATGTTCGATTCCGACCCACTCTTCCAGGGCACCATCAGTGGTGTTAAACTTTACAACTACGCACTGGAGGAGGCCGACGTGAAGCAACTTTACCGCTACGAGCAGATTGATGCCGCCAACGATATGGTTCGCAATCCCATGAACAAGACCGTCCGCGAAACCCTGCTCACTGCCATCACAGAGGCAGAGGATGCCGTGGCTGCGGGGGACGACGATGCCGTGGCAACAGCCCTGAAAGCACTACAGACCGCCATGACACGCGCCAAGGTTTCCGTCACGGCATACGCTCCGTTGGGCAAGGTGCTCGCGTGGGCGGACTCACTTGCCAACGTCCATCCGCAGAGCGATGAGGAGGCCAAGGCCGCATACGAGGAGGAACGCTCGGAAACGGAGAGAGCCTACCGCGAGGGCGACTATGAGGACAGGGCCATCAGCAATGCCGTCATCGCCGTCAGGACATACACTTGCCGATACCTGATGGCTGATGCGCAACGGACTGCCACGGACGACCATCCCGTGGACATTACCTTCTTGATGCAAAACGCTGATTTTGCCGACGGCACAGAGGGTTGGACGCTGACCACGAGCAGTAGCAGTTACAAGGGAAATGTGGCTTACGGCTGTTTCGAGGTATGGAACCACACCTTCAACCTCAGCCAGACACTCTATGGAATGCCGAGCGGCAAGTATCGGCTGACGACGCAGGCGTTCTATCGCAATGGTTCGAAGGGCAACTGCGAGAATACAGATGTCTATGCCATGCTCTTCATCGGCAACGAAACGGCTGAGATAGCCCCCATTTCCCGTGGGGCAAACGGCAGCACTTCGACGGGCGACTGGTACACATACGCCACCAACAAGAATGCTCCCAACGATATGGAGGCAGCAGCGGCAGCCTTCAACACGTTGCGACGCTACCGCCCCACCACCACGGTCAACACCCTGACTGCCTATTACGACGAAGCGGCTACGGCCAATCTTGTGGTGGGGATGAAGAAGACACGCGCCGTGGCAGACGACTGGACCATCATGAATTACTTCACCCTGACCTATCTGGGTGACCCCAATCGCACTGCCGTCGCTGCTCTCGAAGGCCGCCAGTCAGGCAGTGCCACTGCGACCTATGACCTCTCGGGTCGTCGCATCGGTGCCCCAAGTCCTGCACTGAAAAAGGGCATCTACATCCGTGGAGGACGCAAGGTGGTGATAAGGTAATCGGGGTGTAGCCCGTGGAAACTTAGAAGTTTAGATTCACTCCGGCGGCAATCACGCGATTTGAGCGGATGTAGTGGTCGGTCTTGGCCGCGCCCGTGCCCTGATAGTCTGGAGTGGTCACGTCGTGAGCCTGGTAGAAGGTGTGCATGTAGCCCACATCGAACGAGCAACGCTCCGTGGCATGGATGCGCACGCCGACACCAATCATGTTGTTTGTGTTGTTGAAACTGAGGTCCTGCATGTATTTGTCGCCCAGACGATAGCGTGTGGTCTGCCAGCCTGCGCTGACGGTCAGCTGCTTGGTGACGTCCCATTCGGCACCGGCGGACAGTTCCATCGTACCTTTCTTGATGTTCTTCTCTTCGTGGTTGTACTTTTCCGACTCTCTGTCGAAGTAGAAGTGCCAGCCGGCGGAGAGGCGCACCTTCTCGACGGGGCTGTACTGGGCACCCAATGTCAGTATGGAGGGAATGTCCTCGACTATGTAATTGGTCTTTTCGTCGTTGAAACGATCCAGCGTGGCCACGTTCCGGGCGGCAGCACTCAGTTCCTTGGTCTTGTTCTTCAGGTTCATGTGGGTCTCGAACTCATATTTGGCAGCCACGTTCCAGTGTTTGTTTATCTTCCAGTCGATGCCCAGTATCGGTGTCCATCCCAGGTCGCTCTGGTCGGTGTTCAGCGTGATGTCGTAGTTGGCCAGGTTGATGCCCATGGTCTCGAGTGCGGCATCGGGAATCTGGGTCGATTGGTCGGCGGCATTCCGGTACAGTTTGATGTCGCGCACATAACCCTGATAGTTACAGGTGGCATACACGGCACGCAGTCCGATATATACGCTCACGTTGTCGTGCACCTTGTAGCCGGCGCCGATCTGCATGCCGAAGTAGTATTGGCGCCCCTTCATCCACGAGTCCAGGCTGTAGCCGCCCGTGGTCAGCCCCATGCCTGCCATCGTCTGACCGATGAGTGCCGAGTAGGGCACCTCGAACGAACCCAGACCGTTGACAAACTCGCACTTTCCACCGCCGCCCGTCAGGCCGAAGCCGCCGCTCACGGTCCATTTGTCCCACACGTATGCCAGATGGAAACTGGGAATCACGGGAGCCAGTGCCTTGCCGTGGTACTTGAACGTGTCGTTCCCCGGGTGGGCGACATTCTTTGCCAGGGTGGGGAAGGAGGTTGTGATGTCGCGCTTCTGTTTGGCGTTCTGCAGCGACAGACCGAAGTGGAAGCCCTTGTACATGAAGTTCACGCCTGCGGGGTTTGCATACACTCCGTCGATATCAATCACGGCATCGCGGCTCAGATTGCGGATGAACGATGCGCTCTGGTTTGTGTTTGTCAGCAGTCCGCCCGCATACAGCAAGTTAAACGTTGAGAGTTGAACGTTGAGAATTGCACACAATACTAAAATTCTTTTCATAGTCATAATCTTTTTACCATTTAGAAAATTGAAAATTGGAGAGGGTCTTCACTTTTCAATTTGTTTAATCGGCTGCAAAGGTACACAAAAATATTGGAACTGTGCAATATTTTATAAAGAAATTTGCACAAAACATTAAAAATAGTGCAAAATGAGAGAAGGAGCAAGGGGCAAGGGACGGAGCAGCGAGTGCAGAGCCGAACTCGTTCGAGCTATGCCGAACCGACGCCAAACCGAATGTCATAAATTTGTTTTAATGACTGAGGTGCGAAGGAGGAAAACCAAAGGTTAGTCGCGTCGGAACTCGAACAAAGGTCAAGGGGCAAGGGGAAAGGGGAAAAATGACCTCCCCTAACCCCTCCTGTAGGAGGGGAATATTCCTTCCTGCTATTCCTCCCCTACAGGGGAGGTCAGGAGGGGTCACCCTTACCCCTCATCAGGAACTGATTGCCAAAGGGCAATCATCTGAAGGCCTTCTTCGCCTGTATTGACGAAGTCAGGAGGTAGTTGGTGATGTAACTCGATGAGGCGAGGTCGGCGGCGGAGCGTACGGACTGCTTGCAGTAGATGACGGAGTATGTCTCATTGATGGTGTCCGTGCCGTCTGTGAAAAAGAAATAGAACTGCTGCACCCCGTGTATCTTAAAAATAGTACATTTCGTATAAGGTTACTTACCCTCGCAATACCCTTCCGCTATCCATACATACGAAAAGACGGCGCGCACGATTAGTGCACACCGTCTATAACGCTGCGAATGTGTTGTTTTTGCTTACCTTACGCCCATTCGTAGGGTGTAAATCGATGGTTCTTAATCATTTGCATATTGTATTAGTCATTCGTTTCGTTCAGTTCGTTTTCTATTTCCTCAATGGTTGGCATAGTACCTTCTATCTTCGCCGGATAGAGTTTTTGCAGTTCGTACTCCGAAATGCCCAAAGGTTGGCTGCTTGACTCCAATGCATATTGAGCAAGGGTGTTACTCTTCTGACGGCATATAAGCAAACCGATAGTCGGGTTGTCTCGTCCTTCCTTGCGCAGCAAATGGTTACAAGCCACTACATAGCCGCCTAACTGCCCTGCGTCCGCAAAATCGAGCTCTCCGATTTTGACCTCAACCACCACATAGCAAGACAAGTTCAGGTTATAGAAAAGAAGATCGAGGAATTTTTCTTTGTCTTCAATCTGCAAACGATATTCCTTTCCAATGTACGCAAAACCCGTCCCTAATTCCAATAGGAATTTCGTTATATTATGCAGCAAAGCGTCTTTCAGTTTGCGTTCATTATACTTGCCCGTTATTCCCGTAAAAGCAAAATTATAAGGGTCGCGCGTAATCTCTTGTGCAAGATCGCTTTCTTCGGCAGGTAAAGTGTATTTGAAATTGGACAGTGCTTTCCCTGAACGCTCATATAAATCTGTGCCTAAGAAATTGAGCAACATATCACGACTCCAACCATTCTGAATCGTCTGCTGCACATAGAACAACGCTTTGTTCGGGTCAGAAGAACACTTGTCAATGATGTAACGATGATGCCCCCAAGGAATAGAAAACAAGTCTCTCAACAAGCGAGTTACTACTTGCTCGGTAAAATCGTCCACAAGTTGGGGACGATTTTGCGACGGAGATTCTTCCACGACTTGTGGACGATTTTCCTTTTCCAATATTTCCACAACTTGTGGAAGATTTCCAATTAACTGAAAATAAAGTTCATAGAAGCGTTTTGCATAACGGATTGATGTCTCCGAAAAGCCTTCCGTATTAGGAATCGCATTGCGCAGGTCCTGACTGAGATTTGCATAGAAACCCTTACCATACGAATTCTCCGCATCGCGTGCTACTATGTCACGTCCTAACTCCCAATAGTAACGTAGCATCTCCTGATTTACTTTTACCGATGCCTTTATCTGACTCCGGCGGAAACGCTGGCTTAACGACTGAATCCACAGCCGGTACTCCTTGTTAATATGGATGAGGTTACTCATGTCCCTTTTGTGCTCATAAGTCGCACAAAAGTACTAAAGAAAAACGATACATGCAAATTTTGAGGGCTGAAAAGTTTAATTTGCAAATCTTCGGGTTTTTAAGGAGAGGTGAGAAGTGGGAGGTGAGAGGCAGACCCCACCCCTACCTGCCCTCCGTCGCAGGCTCCCCAAACGCTAACGCCTGACTTGCGTTTGCCCCTTGGAAGGGAGGGGAGTAGTGAGAGGTGAGAAGTGAGAAGTAGACCTACCCTAACCCTCCCTTAAAGGGAGGGAAAAAGCCTCGCCCTTTAAGGGAGAGGCGAAGAAGGCCTTCAGATGATTGCCCTTTGGCAATCAGTGCCTGATGAGGGGAGCAATCTATGATTGCGACGGAGGACAGGAGGGGTCACTTCAATTTTCAATTTTCAATTTTCAATTTTGTTGAGCCACGATGATGTTCACCAATGCCGTCACGTCGGCAATGGTGATGTCGCCGTTGCCTGTCACGTCGGCATTGGCCTCGATGAAGTCGCTGTCGGGACGACCGATGAGATAGTTGACGAGTGCCTGAGCGTCGTATTCGTCAACCACGCCATCCCCGTTGACGTCGCCTTTGAGGAACGACGGCCACTGCTTATTGCCGCAGACAATCTGGATGTAGTCGGCAAAGAGATGAGGCATGTTGGCCGATGTTTTGTTGTCCGACTTATAGCCTAAGGAGAGTTTGCCTGAGGTTTCGGCCATGAGGGTGAACTTGACGGTCTGCATCGTCCATTCGCCTACGGTGAAGTTCGTTGCGGTGGCAAGATACTCTGTGCCTGCGTCGGCAATGAAGCCACAGAGGTTTTTCGAAATGGCTGTTTCGCCCCCGCCGTTGTAAACGGGAATATTGAGCGTGTAGGTGCCTGCGGGCAGGGTGATGTCCTGGGTGTACTGCACCGTTGCATTCCATGCGGCCAGCAGGGCCAGTGCGCCACCCGTCGGGTCTTTGTCGGTGCCCTCTTCGGGTATTTGATAGCTGGAGCCGCTTGCGCCCAGGGTGAGTCCGGAGCCGTAAGCCAGCTGTGCGCCGGAGTGGTAGGTGCCGCCTGCCGAGGCTATGGTCCAGCCGGTTACCTCCTTTTGCTCGTCAGAGCCGCCGATGGTGAGATTGTCGGTGGTGAAGGTACCCTCGTTGAACTTCAGGTTCTGTAGTTCGTCGAGGGCGGCCAGGCTGGGCAATTCGTGGCTGTAGTCGATGCGTACATAATCGGCGAAGAGGTGTGGCATGTCGCTCGAACCCTTGTTGGCAGCCGTGTAGCCCATGGAAAGTTTGCCGTATGTGTCCACGTTCAGCACAAAACTTACGGTCATTGTCGTCCAAGTGTTTGCGGTCCAGGTCTTTTCTGTGGCCAGATATTCCGTACCGTCGTCGGCAATGAAGCCGAAGAGGTTCTTTGTGACGGCTGTCGTGCCGCCCGTCTTGTTATAGACAGGAATGGTAATTGTATAAGTACCGGCCTCCATATACACGTTTTGCACATACTGGGTCGTTGCGGTCCATACAGCGTTGAGTGCCAAGGCTCCACCTGTGGATGTTCCTTCGGAGTTGGTGTCTGGTGCGGTGTAGCCGGCGGCTCCTAAGAAATAGGATGTGCCCCATGCAAGTTGACCTGCGGCACGGGCATCGCCATTGCTGGGGATAACCCATCCTGTCACGTCTTGCAAGCCCGAGACTTCCGAATTCGTAATGTCCTTGGCGTAGGTACGGATGTTCTGGGACACAAATGTGCCTTCGTTGAACTCAAGATTTTGCAGTGCCGACAGGGCGCGGTAATCGGGTATGTTGAAGGTGTCGCTTTCTACTTGAGTTCCGTCATTGAAGAGAGTGGTTATGACCACCTTTATGACATCGCCGGCCTCGATGCCGCTGGGCACGGTAATCTTCATGCTTGTGGCCTCAAATTCGGAGCGGTCGGTGATGGTGTAGATGGTTTCCCACGAATTGCCGTTCTGGCGCATGATGACGAACGTTTCGGTGGCATCTCCGTTGCCGTTGCTGATGGTGAGCGTGTACTTGCCGTCGGCGAGTTTGCAGTCTGTGATGGCAGGGGTGCTGACCGATGGTGCCCACCAGTTGGGCACGGGCTGGATGGAAGCGTCGTAGCCGAAGTGAGGTTTGATGCGACTATATACCTGACCTACATAGGCGTTACCCTTCGAGGCGGTGTTCTCCCAGAACATCTCGCGCATCCAGCCGTTGGTGCCTCCCATGTCGAACTCGTAGTATGAGTAGCGTTCCACATAGTTGTTGTATTCCAGTATCTCCAGAATGTCGAAGACTTTGGCGCGTGCGTCGTTGACGCTGTTGGGGTTGCTGCCGCTGATCCACGATGCTCCGTGCTCCCATTCCGTAATCCAGATGGGGCGTCCGTAGCCCTTCAGGGTGTTCAGGTTGCTGGTCCAATCCTCCGTAATCCAGTAGCCGTGGGTGCAGGAGAAGTCGCAACGCTGTTTCATGTTGTCGCAGTAATCCAGATAGTTTTTGATGTAACTGAGGTCGGTGGCTGAGGGCGAGCCGATGCGCAGTCCCGTGGCGTTGAACTTCGGAGTCTGCCTGTAGGCTGTCCACTCACCGATGGTGCCGCCGCAGGAGCATTTCTCACTGTTATGCTGTTCTGAGTGTTCTGGCTCGTTGAACATCATCATGGCCGTGGAGCCAGCCTTGTAGAAGTTCCCGTCGCTGGGCCAGTAGAGGTGTGACTTGATGGGGATGTATTCCACGTCTGTGCTCGTGGTGCTTCCGGCATCCCAGTTCCATGCCCAGGAGCCGCCGCAGACCGTGGTGGCATAGAGGAGGTCGCTATTCGTGGAGCAATAGCCTGCCTTGGAGGTGTAGTGCCAGTTGCGCACATAGACGGAACTGACGCGCTTGTCCAATGGTGTGGGCAGGGTGACGGTGAGGTCGGCGTGGTCCGCCACATAGACGCGGCTGTAGTCGCCGCCGCTGGTTCCGGTGGCCACGGTGGCCATGAAGCCGCGCTTCAGCGTGAAGGAACGCATTTTGTTGCTGTTCTCGCCCAGGTCGGAGGTGTTGCCCAGTTCCAGGGTGAACGTGCCGTTGTCGGTGGTGGCAATGAAGGGTGCCGAGGGAAGGGGTATCACCACAGCACCGCGCATCCATATCTCCACGCGGCAGTTGGTGCCGTTGACGGCTGCTGCGCCGTTGATGGTCACATTCGACAGGTAGGTGCTGATGACCTTGCTGGGACGAATCTTCTCAAATACGAGCCACGAACTCGTGCCGCTCAGGTTGACGCAGCCCGTGCCCTCGAAGGGAGTGGTGCCGATGATGTGATAGTCGATGCCGTTGACATCTACGGGTTCGCTCACGCAGTAGTCGTCCTGTTCCGTCACGCCATATTCGTTGGTAAACGTGGCGGTCTTTGTCGCTGTGCGCGAAGCCTCGAAGCCGTCGCCGTTGGAGGGAATGATGGAGTACCAGTTCAGTGCGCCTGCACCTTTGTTGTAGTACACAGGCACTTCCGTAGCGTCGTAGTAGTATGTGTAGTCGCTGCCGCTTTCGCTGTAGAAATCGCTGCCCAGGCGCGCACTGGTGTTCTTCTTGTTCACAATTTTGGTGTCGAAGCGCTGATCCAGTGCCCACAGGTACTGGTCGCCGCTTCCGCTGCTGGACAGCAGCACACTCCAGGTATTGCTCGTGCTGGCGGTCAGGTACAGTCCGCTTGACTTGTGCTTCAGTTTCACGTAGCCGCTGGTACCTGAAGCCTCGGCCACAAAGATGAAGTCGGCATCGCTCTCGCTGTCGTAGGCCATGAGGCGGGGTGCGCTGTCGTCGTTGGCGGTAAGCAGTTTGCCCCAGAAGTCATTGACGATGTAATACTCTCCGGCACTTACCACGGCTTTTGTGGTCTGTGGGCACAATGCCCACAGGAGGGTAAGCACCAATGCTGCGGAAATTTTGTTTTTCATTTTTTATAGAATTGTTTGTTGTTGTTTGCCTGAAAAACGCCCCGTTTTTTATCATAAAGACAATGCTTTTGGGGCTTAAATCGTGCCAAATATACACAATTTTTTTTATATTTGAACTATGAGAAAGTCGTTTTTTACAATTGAAAGTTGAAATAGTGAGAAGTGAGAGGTGAGAAGTGAGAGGTGAGAAGTGAGAGGTGAGAGGTGAGAAGTGAGAAGTGAGAGGCAGACCCCACCCCTACCCCTCCCCTTGGAAGGGAGGGGAGTTTGGTTACCACTACCTCTTGCATAGGCTGCTGCGCTCCAGTTGACAGACTGACAGACTCCCCTCCCTTTGAGGGGCGACTGGGGTCTTTAGAGCAGCCACTGAATGTGGCTGCGGCCCCACAAAGGGGCGAAGAGGGTCTTTAGATGATTGCCTTTTGGCAATCAGTGCCTGATGAGGGTAAGGGTGACCCTTCCTGACCTCCCCTGTAGGGGAGGAATATTCCCCTCCTACAGGAGGGGTTAGGGGAGGTCACTTCAATTATCAATTATCAATTATCAATTAGCCGAAGGCAGGGGTGGGGTAAACAAGCCGCATGGTGTCATATATGGTGCAAGTGGTGCAAGTGGTGCAGGTATAATTATAAAAAATATAAATTTCGCGTACAAAAGTCAAAAGTCTATATCGATAGGCACTTTTGTATATAGTATTAAAAGTTATAAAAACTACCTGCACCACCTGCACCATCTGCACCCCCAAATACCATATACCATCCCCCTCATCACTACCCAATCATCGTGGATTTAATACCCAATCACTGCATCATCATTGCTCCAATCAACGTCGAATCATTATCCAATCAACGTCGAATCATTGCGCAACCAACAGCGTATTGCAGTAAGCAATTTCAGTACAAAACACTACTCCCAATTCCCCTCCCTTTTGAGGGGCGACTGGGGTCTTTAGAGCAGCCACTGAATGTGGCTGCGGCCCCACAAGGGGGAGCGAGTCCCCACTCGCGACGGAGGGCAGGTGCTCGTAGAGCGGGGTGGGGTAAACAAGAGGACAGCAGAAGGATATGGTAATTCCGCCCCGTGCCTACCCCACCCCTTCCCCTCCCCTTAAAAGGGAGGGGAGTCTGGTTACCACCGTCCCTTGCGGCCTGGGATGCGCCCATCACAGACAAGAAGAAACGCCAACGGCATGTGGCATAAATTCCCCTCCCTTTTTCAAGGGGAGGGGTGGCCGAAGGCTGGGGTGGGGTAAGCAAGAGGAAAGGCTAAGAGGAAAGGCTAAGAGGAAAGGCAGACGGAGGGCACATATTAATTGGTAAAAATTTTGTGATAAGCGGGAAAAAGCGTAACTTTGTACTCTAAAAAAATAAAATGGTCTTAAGGAATACGATGAAGAGGATAGTATTTTACGCCCTGTGTCTTGTGGCAGGCCTGAAGTGCAGTGCTCAGGAAAGTGCCCAGCGAGTGCTCTCGTTGGACAGTTGTCGCGCCATGGCTTTGGCGAATAACAAGCAACTGCGCGCGGCTCGTCTGCAACAGGAGGTGGCAGGCGACGTGAAAAAGGCTGCGCGCACCCATTACTTGCCCAAGGTGGATGCGGTTGGCGGTTATATGTACATGAATCGTGAAGTGTCCATTTTGAACGATGAACAGAAAAACACGTTAGGTAATCTTGGCACAAATCTGGTGTCGCAACTGGGCGCAAGTGGTATGTCGGCACAGTTGGCACAAATACTGACGCAATTGGGCATTGACCCCGCGTCCGCTTTGCCCGCTACGGCTTCAATGCTCAATACGCAAGGTCAGCAGATGGTTGATGCGTTCCGAACTGACACTCGAAACATGTGGGCGGGTTCGGTATTGGTGCGCCAACCTCTCTATATGGGCGGCGCGATTCGTGCTGCCGACCGTATGGCTTCGATTGCCGGCCAGATGGCCGATGTCCAATTGGACGGTAAGGAACAGGAATTGCTGTACGATGTCGATAAAGTGTATTGGCTCGTGGTTTCCCTGCGACAGAAGCAGCGCTTGGCAACAAGTTATCGCGATTTGGTTTCTCACCTCGACGACGATGTGCACAAGATGGTGGATGAGGGTGTGGCTACGAAAGCCGACGGCTTGAAGGTGGATGTGAGTGTGAACGAAGCGGAAATGAAACTTACGGAGGCAGAGAACGGACTTGCCTTGTCGCGTATGTTGCTCTGCCAGATGTGTGGAATGCCGATGGATGGAGACTTTATGTTGGCAGATGAATGTGAAAATAACAATAGCGAGGAATATCAATCTATGGGTATCGGTGATGAGGCGGAAGGAACGTTGCGCCCGGAATTGCGCTTGCTGGAGTCTGCGGTGGACTTGAGTAAGGCCAGCGAACAACTGGTGCTGTCGGCCTACTTGCCTCATGTGGGAGCTGTGGGTGGCTACACATTCTCAAACCCAAATGTGTTCAACGGATTCGAGAAGAAGGTTGGTGGCTTTTGGAATGTGGGCGTGATGGTGCATGTGCCGGTGTGGAACTGGATGGAAGGCCGTTATCGCGTACGTGCAGCCAGAAAAGCAACCGCAATTGCTCAGACCATGTTAGACGAAACCCGCGAGAAGGTCGGCCTGCAAGTGTCACAGTGCCGCTTTAAGGTGGTGGAGGCCGAGAAGCGTCTTGAACGCGCCTGCAAGAATACGGAAAGTGCCACGGAGAACTTGCGTTGCGCAGAGGCGGGATTCCGGGAAGGCGTGATGGATGCTACTACTGTAATGCAGGCACAAACCGCGTGGCAACAGGCAGAGTCGCAGCGCATTGATGCAGAAATTGATGTTCACATGACCCACATTGCCCTGCAAAAGGCGTTGGGGACGCTGAAGATTGAAAAGTAAGAAGTTAAGAGCTAAAAAGTTAAAAGCGAATGGAAAAACGAGAGAAACTTTCTATTTTACTGCCTATTGCAGCATTGGTGGTAATCGTGGTCTTGGTGGGACTGATTGGATGGTTGACATTGGGACGTGAGAAAGAAATCATTCAGGGACAGATGGATGTGACAGAATATCGTGTCTCGAGCAAGGTTCCCGGCCGCATTCTGGAAATCCGTGTGAAGGAGGGCGATTATGTCCATGCCGGAGATACGCTTGCCATCTTGGATGCACCTGAGGTAAATGCAAAGCAAACACAGGCTGCGGCTGTGGAAAATGCTGCTGCCGCCATGAGTCAGATGGCACAAAGCGGTGCACGTCAGGAACAAATCCAGGGCGCGTATGAGTTGTGGCAACAGGCCAAAGCGGCTTTGGAAATCACGGAGAAATCGTATCTGCGCGTGGAAAAATTGTTTGAACAAGGAGTACTGAGCGAGCAAAAGCGCGATGAGGCCCTGGCTAAGTATAATGCCGCACAGGCGCAAGCGAAGGCTGCTGAAAGTCAGTATAATATGGCAGTAAACGGTGCCCGTCGTGAAGAAAAACTGGCGGCTGCTGCCAAGGTGGAGCAGGCGAAAGGGGCTGTGGCAGAAGTGCGCTCGTATATTGGTGAGACTGTCCAGACGGCACAGATGGACGGGGAGGTCACCGATATTTATCCACACGTGGGAGAACTTGTCGGCACGGGTTCGCCGATAATGAGCGTGGCCATCATGAGCGATATGTGGGCTTCGTTCAATGTGCGCGAGGATCAGTTGCGCGGCATGAAGGTGGGGGACGAACTGACGGCGTATGTGCCCGCATTTGACAAAACATTGAAGATGAAGGTTTACTATATGAAAGACCAAGGTTCGTATGCCGTATGGAAAGCCACGAAGGCCAATGGGCGCTATGACCTGAAAACCTTCGAGGTGAAAGCACGTCCTACGGAAACCCTTGACGGACTTCGTCCCGGTATGTCTGTCGTACTGAAGAATTGAAAAATTACCCTAATCCCTAATCCCTAATATTAATACGATAACTTGAACAGCCGTGGGCAGAGAAGGATTTTCGGCTCGAACGATTCGCCTGATATATTTGGTGGCCATACCTATGGTGGTGGTAGTGTTCTTTACGACCTTCCTCCACAGTGGGCAACCCACACGTATCCCTATAGGCATTGTTGATCAGGATTATACGCCCACGACACGCCGCATGGCACGTTTGCTCGATGCTTTTCAGACACCTCATGTGGCTGGCCAGTATGCCACTGTGGCGGAGGCACGACGGGCGGTGCAACGAGGCGAGATTTATGCTTTCCTCTATGTCCCCAAGGGGACTACGGCAAAGTTGATTGCTTCGCGAAAACCAAGTGTCTCGTTCTACTATTCCGTGACCTCTATCACTTCGGGCTCACTGCTTTACCGCGACCTGAAGACAATTGCCTCGCTGGCAAATGCGGCGTTGATACAGGCCACGATGAGGGCAAGGGGCGCAACGGAACGGCAAATTCTCAATTATCTGCAGCCCATTACCATCGACCTGCATCAAATTGCCAATCCCGTGATGGACTACAATGCCTATCTTTCGACGACGATTGTGCCGGGTGTGCTCACGCTCTTCTTCTTCCTGGTGTCGGCTTATAGTTTGGGTTCGCTGCTGAAACGCGGAGAGGGTAGGGCGTTGTTGCGGCTGGCGCGCGGAAATGTGGTGGAAGCTGTGTTCCGAAAAGAAATGTCCGTGCTTGTGGTGGGCTTGTTGTCTTTCTATATGTTTGAATTGTATGTCTATGGGGTGCTTGAGTTTCCTCATTTAGGTGGCTGGTTCCCTGTCGTGTGGTTGGGACTCCTGACGACGATGGCTTCAGTGGGCTTTGGCATCTTTGTATTCGGACTCATCCCTTCGCTGCGTATGTCCATGAGTATTTGTTCGTTGTGGGCAGTACTCAGTTTCTCTTTGGCGGGTTCCATTTTCCCCGTTTCCAGTATGGATGCCCCGATAGAGGCGCTTTCGTGGCTCTTCCCCCTGCGCCACTATTTCATGGTTTATCAAGCCGTTGTCTTTAATGGATATCCTGTGACCGGCGTATGGTGGCATGTAGTTGCTTTGATTGTGTTCGCGGTTTCGCCCGTGTTTGTGCTACATAGAATTAAATATGTCCTGTTGAACTGCGATTATACGCCCTAAAGCAAATCCTGCCATCAAATGAATAAAAGTGGATTTTCAATGTCGGTCTTCCTCAGGGACGTATGGTCTGAGTTGAAGAACCTCGTACAAGACGAGGGCGTCTTTCTGTTCTGCTTGCTGATGCCCGCCGTCTATCCATTGTTGTATGCTTGGATTTACAATAATGAGGTCATTCGTGAGGTGCCGGTGGCGGTGGTGGACAATTCCCATTCTTCTTTTAGTCGGGAGTTTATCCGCATGGCGGATGCAGCCCCAGATGTCCGTATCGCGGCCTATGCAAACAGTTTGGCAGAAGCACAACAGATGGTGGAGAAGCAACAAGTACGCGGCATCTATCTCTTTCCAGATGACATGGCGGATGCAATTTATGATAATCGAAGAGCGTATGTCAGTGTGTATGCCGATATGGCGATAACGCTTTACTATAAGGCAATATACCAGACGGCAGCCGCTGTGTCGGGGCGGATGAACAAAAACATCCGCATCAGTAAGATGGCGAAACTGACTACTGCGCGAGATGAAGATGTTGCTGCCGCCCCTTTGAATTTCTACGAAGTGCCAATCTTCAATCCGACCTCAGGATATGGTAATTTCATCCTGCCTGCTGTCTTGATGCTGGTGTTGCAGCAAACGCTTTTGTTGGGCATTGGCTTGTCGGCAGGTACGCGTCGTGAACGCCGAAAGGCAGAGGGCATCGAGCACATGCACTCTGGTCAGTCGCTGTTGTCACCCTATATTGCATATTTTATGATTTACGCGTTGTGGGCAGCCTATCTGTCGATGGGCGTGCCGCACATCTTTGGTTTGGTAATGATGGCGCAATGGCAAGACCTGCTACCTTTGATGACTATTTATCTGTTGGCGGCAATCTCTTTCGGTTTCGCCCTGTCGTGGTTGGTACGTGAGCGCGAACATGTACTTTTGCTTGTAGTCTTTACTTCAGTGCCTTTCTTGTTCCTTTCGGGTGTGTCGTGGCCTTTGGAGAACATCCCGGGATTCTGGCGTGGAGTAGCCGCTCTGATACCCTCAACCTTTGCTGTTAGGGCATACGTCAAACTTGCATCAATGGGTGCTTCCTTCGTGGATGTGCTTCCCGAATTTCTATGGCTCGTAGCACAGTTTATTGTCTATTCGCTGCTGGCATTGTTGGTTCGGAAGTTGGAACGAAGATAATATCCTGATTCTTTGAATATTCGCCTTTGTAAGGTTGACTTTGCAAATGACCGTTAAAAGGTGGAAATGCTCAAATAAATTTGACCTTTGGTCTTATTTTGTCACGACTCAGCAAAGAAAATGCACGCATATCTCTGCATTCGCTGCTCCAAAATTTGGCACTTTGCTCGCTTTTTCGTATCTTTGCGCACGAAAACCGTTGTTTCGCGCGTTCTATAATGTGCGGACAAATAGATTTGGAACAATATGGAACGGACCTTGGTACTGCTGAAACCCTCTGTGGTGAAACGTATGCTGATGGGCGAAATTATCAGCCGTTTTGAACGTAAGGGGCTCAGAATCATAGGAATGAAAATGCTCTATATGACGGACGAGTTGCTGGAGGAGCACTATTCCCATCTTAAGGATAAACCTTTCTTTCCCCTGCTTAAAAAGTCAATGCAGCAGACACCTGTCGTGGCTATGTGTCTCGAGGGCGTAGAGGTTGTGCGTGTCGTACGTGCTATGGCAGGCGTGACGAATGGCAGAAACGCGGCCATTGGCACTATCCGTGGTGATTATTCCATGTCTAACCAACAGAATATTGTTCATGCCAGTGATGGCGTGTTCGTGGCCAAGGAGGAACTTGCCCGATTCTTTAAACCTGAAGAAATCTTTGAATTTGGAGACCTTAATTTCGGCTCGTTGTATGCCGTAGATGAGGTATCATTAAATTGAAAATTGAAAATGCCATAGAGCATCAAACTTAAGACCATGAAAAGAATTACATTTCTACTTTGTATAATTGTCAATTGTCAATTGTCAATTGTCGATTACGCACACGCTCAGGATCTTATGGCTCGTCAGGCTCCCATTGATGTGAAAATGCGTGCAGTGGACAGCCTGGCTTTCCGCCGTTTGCTGAAAGTGGAACAGGTACAAGAACCCTGCCTGGACATCTATCCCGAGTGGAACAATGCCAGTGTCGGCTATACCAATGTCACGATGCCCGCAGAATTCCGTATTGACCTGCGTAACTTCCACATGCCTTGTGACAGTCGTGTCGTAAACAGCCATTTCGGCTATCGCCGTCAGTTCCATCGCAACCACTATGGTACCGATATCAAGGTTTATATTGGTGACACAATCCGTGCTGCCTTTGACGGCAAGGTGCGCATTGTTAAGGATCAAGGATATCGTAAGGGCTATGGAAGATATGTCGTTATCCGTCATGGCAATGGTTTGGAAACCGTATATGGCCACATGATGGGCTGGTTGGTGGAAGAAGGCCAAGTGGTAAAGGCTGGAGACCCCATTGGATTGGGTGGCAGCACCGGTCGCAGCACGGGACCTCATCTCCATTTCGAAACCCGTCTGCTGGGCTATCAGATTGACCCTGAGAAGATGTTCTCGTTTGAGGCAGCCGACATTCGTGGCGATTTCTATGTGTATCGCAGCAACGGACATTCTCAGTTAATGTCGGCACACGACGTGAAGATAACTCCTGAGATGCAGGCTGATATCCAGAAGAGCGAGGAGTCGCGTGCCTTTCAGCAGCAACGTATGCAACAAACTCGCTCTGCGGCAAAGGGGCGTGTGTATAAGGTGCGCCCTGGCGATACATTGGGGAAGATTGCCAAAAAATACGGTACTACGGTTGACCGCCTGTGTCGCCTGAACAACATATCGAAGACCAAGACATTGCGCCCGGGTCAGATTCTTAAATGTTCGTAATGGATTGCAGTAAGACGGAACGCGAATTTCGCGAGGTTATGGCAGAGTGCCGTACCTTGTTTGCCAAGAAACTTCACGACTATGGCGCTGCTTGGCGTATTATGCGCCCTTCATCAATTACTGACCAAATCTATATTAAAGCCAACCGCATCCGAAGCATAGAGACAAAGGGTGTGGCGTTGGTGGATGAGGGTATTCGTTCCGAATTTATCGGTATCGTAAATTATGCCATCATAGGGCTAATCCAGTTGGAATTAGGCTTTACAGAAAAGGCTGACGGCATGACCACTGAACAGGTTATGGCGGCATACGACCGTTGGGCAACACAGACACTCAATCTCATGCTGCGCAAGAATCATGATTACGATGAGGCTTGGCGTGGTATGCGTGTCAGCAGTTACACAGACCTTATCCTGATGAAGATATTCAGGACCAAGCAAATAGAATCGCTCAGCGGAGCGACATTGGTGTCGGAAGGCATTGATGCTAATTATATGGACATGATGAACTATGCGGTCTTTGGGCTGATAAAACTGACTTTTGGAGACGATGACAGCACGTGGACAGAAGAAACTCCGTTGGCTGACTGTTAATTTCTGTCGGCTCCTGCTCTCGGCAACCTTCCTCTTTTCGGGTGTCGTCAAGTTAATAGACCCGCGCGGCACGCAATATAAAATAGAGGATTACGCAGCCCTTTGGGATTTGTCGGCATTTGTACCACATCTGGCTCCGCTGGTCTTGGCCGTGGCTTTGGCCATCGTGGAGTTTTATGTCGGTTTCAACCTCTTCTTTGGTATTCGCCGTCGCACGACAACCCGCCTTGCCTTGCTGCTGATGGTTGTAATGACTCCCCTGACGTTGTATCTTGCATGGGCAGATGTGCAAATGGATTGTGGCTGTTTTGGAGATGCTGTCCACCTTACGAATTGGCAAACCTTTGGCAAGAACCTCATTTTGCTGTTGGCTTCACTGGTTGTGGTACGTTACTATCGTATGCTGACGCGCTTTATCACGGAGCGAAATCAATGGCTGCTCTCACTCTACGCATTGGTCTTTTCCTTGTTCTTGGCCATTCGTTGTGTGCATTATCTTCCTGTGATGGATTTCCGTCCCTATCGTATCGGGACCGATTTGCCTAAAGCCATGGAGGCAGAATGGGAGAGCATGGACGGGGAGATGCGATATGCCGATTTCTCCATTCAAACCCTAAATGGCGAAGATGTTACATTTGAATGGTTGCAAAAGCCAGGTTACAAGTTCCTGCTTGTGTCGCCTTATCTGGAGTTGGCCAACGACGATGCCATGGATTGTGTCAATACGCTCTATGATTATTGCCGCCGACAGGGCTACCCTTTTCTGGCACTGACCTCGAGCACGGAAGAAGCGATAGACCGATGGAAGGACATCACAGGCGCAGAGTATGAATTTGCCCAAACTGACGGGACGACGTTGAAGACTGTGATTCGCTCCAATCCCGGCTTGCTTCTGCTTCATGGCGGAACCATCTTCCAGAAGTGGTCGTGCAACAACCTTCCGCAGGTCGAAGAGCTGACGGCACCGTTGGAACAGACACCATTGGGACAAATGCAGGTGCAAAGTAAATGGCACACGGCTTATCGTCTGTTGTTGTGGTTTGTCATACCATTGTTGCTGTGGACGCTTATCGACCGCGTTTGGGTTGGGAGCAAATATTATAAGAGACACAAAATACGAAAGAGAATTTTTAATAATAAAGAAAAAGTATTAAAACAAGAACTATGAGAAAAAAGATTGTAGCAGGCAACTGGAAGATGAACCTCAACCTGCAGGAAGGTGTAGCACTCGCTACTGAGTTAAAGAATACATTGGCTGCCGACAAGCCTAATTGTGATGTTGTCATTTGCACTCCTTTTATTCATCTTGCCACTGTGGCAGGTGTGGTCAAGGATACCGTCATTGGTCTTGGTGCTGAGAACTGTGCCGACAAGGAAAAGGGGGCATATACAGGTGAAGTCAGTGCGGCCCAGGTAAAAAGCACTGGCGCTCAGTATGTCATCCTGGGTCACAGCGAGCGTCGCGCCTATTACCATGAGACTCCCGAAATATTAAAGGAGAAGGTGAACCTGGCTTTGGCCAATGGGCTGAAGGTTATCTTCTGCATCGGTGAGGTGCTTGAGGAGCGCGAGGCTGGCAAGCAGAACGAGGTTGTAGGTGCTCAGTTGGCAGACAGCCTGTTTGACCTCACAGAAGAGCAGTTCTCTAACATCATCCTTGCTTACGAACCCGTCTGGGCCATTGGTACTGGTAAGACAGCCACAGCGGAGCAGGCTCAGGACATGCACGCCTTCATCCGTGGGTGCATTGCCGGACGCTTCGGCGACGCTGCCGCAGAGAATGTCAGCATCCTCTATGGCGGTTCGTGCAAGCCCTCCAACGCAAAGGAAATCTTCTCGAAACCCGATGTCGATGGTGGTCTTATTGGCGGCGCAGCCCTCAAGTGTGAGGATTTCAAGGGCATTATTGATGCTTGGAAATAATCCTTTTTACAATAGGCAGTGTCTATATAATTGGTAATGTATAATTGATAATTAGAGATTGGGATATGAAAAGAATCGCATTTCTACTTTGCATAATTGTCAATTGTCAATTATCAATTGTCAATTACGCACACGCTCAGGAAACTTTCACAGAACGACTTCAACAACCCGTAATGGGCAAGGGAAAGATTGTAGTGCATCACGATGCACAAATCAATGCCCTGGTCAACGGAACTGTTCGCTCTAATACTGTCTCAGCCTCACGTCCTGCGTCGCTGACAGCTCAGACGGACACCGTCAGTTCTTTGCTTGTTCCTGATTCCTTGCTCGTTCCTACGAAGAAGGTTCGCATGAATGGCTATCGTGTGCAAGTGTACGCCGGTGGCAATTCGCGCGATGCCAAACATCGGGCACAGCAGATGGAGGCTTTGGTTCACACTCATTTCCCTGAGCAAAGTGTTTATACACGTTTCGTCAGCCCTCGATGGATTTGTCATGTCGGAGATTTCCAGACGCGAGAAGAGGCTCTTGATCTACTGATGGAGATGCGCAAGATACCTGGATTCTCTGAGGCCATAACCGTACGCTGCAAGATAAATGCTTATGTGTATGAATAAACAGGAAGAAATCGCATCTCGCGTGCGCGAGATATTAGAGTTGATAGGCGAGGATGCCGCGCGTGAGGGCTTGCTGAAGACACCGACGCGTGTGGCAAAGGCCATGGAGACCCTGACACGAGGTTATCAGGAGAATCCTGTAGAGATACTTAATCAGGCAAAGTTTCAAGAGGACTATAGCCAGATGGTCATAGTCAAGGACATCAACTTCTATAGCCTCTGCGAACACCATCTCCTGCCATTCTACGGGAAGGCTCATGTGGCTTACATTCCCAATGGCTACATCACGGGATTGTCGAAGATTGCCCGTGTCGTAGATTGTTTCAGCCACAGGCTTCAGGTTCAGGAGCGCATGACCTTGCAGATACGCGAGGCAATACAACAGGCTCTGAAACCGCTCGGCGTGATGGTAGTAGTCGAAGCCCAACACATGTGCATGCAGATGCGCGGTGTGGAGAAACAAGGCTCCATCACCACCACGAGCGACTTCTCTGGAGCGTTCAATCAGGCGAAGACACGCGAGGAGTTCCTCGAACTCATCAGTCACAAGTAAACAGCAACGGTTAGGATTATACGCCATGTATAGTTTTAACCGTTGCTCTTTATATATATAATTATGGAATATAAAAAGATTGACCGCTATCCCTTTTTGGTCGAACCCTTTCATGTGGATGCGACGGGACGTATGTTCTTGCCGATACTTGGCAACCATCTGCTGAATGCGGCTGGAAAACACAGCCAGCGTCGCGGATGGGGTATCAGTGCGCTCAACGAAACCCGCCACACCTGGGTGCTGAGCCGCTTGTCTATCGAACTGGATGAAATGCCACGCCAATATGAAACAGGTTCCGTGGAGACATGGGTGGAAAGCGTTATCCGTCTGTTCACGAACCGTAACTTTGCCATTCTCCGTGAGGATGGCACTCCTTATGGTTACGCTCGCAGCATTTGGGCGATGATAGACTTGGAAACCCGTCGCCCTTGCGATTTGCTCACACTCTACGATGGCGACATCCTTAATTATGTAGTTACTCCCGAGGAACATGCTTGTCCCATCGAGGGGCACGGACGTTTCCGTTTCACCGATGCCCAGTTTGTGCGCACCATCGATACGCACTATTCCGACGTTGACATCAACGGACACATCAATTCCATCAAGTACATTGAGCACATACTCGACCTCTTCCCCATGGAACGGTTTACCCGACAGCGTTTGCAACGTTTCGAGATAGCCTATAAGACGGAAAGTTATTTGGGCGATACCCTGTCGTTCTATCAGCAAATGGTGAACGAGGACGAAATCGACATTGAAGTGCGCAAGAATGTTACTTCTGATGCTTTAGGCGAAGTCGTATGCCAAGCGAAAGTCCGCTTTTCCGCCCCCACCTGACCTTCCCCCGTAGGAGAGGAAGCAGGTGACCTTTCAGATGAATGCTGTCAGATAAATTCGTGTTCGTAATTATAATAAAATAATGAAACATCAACTTCGCAGCGCAGTATGCACCGAGGGCCGCCGTATGGCAGGGGCCCGTGCCCTGTGGGTGGCCACGGGTATGAAGCGCGAACAATTCGGCAAGCCCATCATTGCCATAGTAAACAGCTTTACTCAGTTCGTGCCGGGCCACACCCATCTGCACGAGATTGGGCAGATAGTGAAGGCGGAGATAGAGGCCATGGGGTGCTATGCTGCCGAGTTCAACACCATAGCCATCGACGACGGTATTGCCATGGGCCACGACGGGATGCTCTACAGCCTGCCCTCGCGCGACATTATCGCCGACAGCGTGGAGTATATGGTCAATGCCCACAAGGCTGACGCTATGATTTGCATCTCCAACTGCGACAAGGTCACGCCCGGTATGCTCATGGCCGCCATGCGTCTGAACATCCCGGCGGTCTTCTGCTCGGGCGGACCCATGGAGGCTGGCAAGTGGAAGGGTGAGAATGCCGACCTCATCACGGCCATGATAAAGGGCGGCGACCCTACTGTATCCGACGAGGAACTGGCCGAGGTGGAACAGTGTGCCTGTCCCGGTTGCGGGGCCTGCTCGGGCATGTTCACGGCCAACAGCATGAACTCCCTGACGGAGGCCATCGGCCTCTCCCTGCCCGGCAACGGAAGCATACTGGCCACGCACAAGAATCGCGTGGAACTTTTCCGCCAGGCCGCACGGCAAATCGTCAGGAATGCCCTGGCCTACTACGAGGACGGCGACGAGAGCGTATTGCCCCGCAGCATTGCTACGCGTCAGGCTTTTCTCAATGCCATGACGCTCGACATCGCCATGGGAGCCTCCACCAATACCGTGCTCCACCTGCTGGCCGTGGCTCAGGAGGCCGATGTGGACTTCACGATGAAAGACATCGATGCTCTGTCGCGCCGCGTACCCTTCCTCTGCAAACTGTCGCCCAACTGGCAGAAGTACAGCATCCAGGAGGAGAACCGTGCCGGCGGCATCCTCGGCATCATGGGCGAACTGGCCAAGGGCGGCCTGCTCGACCTCACCTGCAAGCGCGTCAACGGCAGTACGCTGGGCGAGGACATCTGTCGCTATGCGATAATTAAAAATGAAAAATTAAAAATGAAAAATGGTGATGGCCTCTCGCCCTGGGACATCTACAGCAGTGCCCCAGGCGGACGCTTCTCTACGAAGATGGGGTCGCAGGACGCTCGGTGGGAGACGCTCGATACGGACCGCGCCGAGGGGTGCATCCGCGACATCGAACATGCGTACACCCGCGACGGAGGCATGGCCGTGCTCTTCGGCAACATCGCCCAGGACGGTTGCGTCGTAAAGACGGCGGGCGTAGACCCCTCGCTGTGGCACTTCGAGGGTCCTGCTGTGGTCTTCGATAGTCAGGAGGACGCCTGTGAGGGCATCCTTGGTGGAAAGGTAAAGAAGGGCGACTGCGTGGTCATCACCCACGAGGGCCCCAAGGGCGGCCCAGGCATGCAAGAGATGCTCTATCCCACCTCGTACATCAAGTCGATGCACCTGGGCAAGGAGTGCGCCCTCATCACCGACGGCCGCTTCTCGGGCGGCACCAGCGGACTCTCCATCGGTCACATCTCGCCCGAGGCAGCCAGCGGCGGCAACATCGGTAAGATAAAGGACGGCGACATCATTGTCATCGACATCCCCTCGCGCAGCATCAATGTCCGCCTCAGCGACGAGGAACTGGCTGCCCGTCCGCAGCAGCCCCTCCGTCGCCAGCGCATCGTGTCGAAGGCCCTCCGTGCCTACGCCCAAAGCGTCTCCAGTGCTGATAAGGGCGGCGTGCGGATAATCGAAGATTAAGGATTGACTAAATTTCAATCCGCGCGTTCGACGGATTTGTTCTTACTTTTGGTGAGTCGGATTGTAACTTGATTACATGCTGAATTCGTCGCACTCGTGTTCTATAATGGCGTATTGTTGCGGTCGTAGCATAGTTCTGCTACGGCCGCAATTGCGTTCTGCGGGTGCTCCAACAGTGCTCTCCTATGGCCTTGACGGCACATTCCTATGGGCGCCCCAAAGCGTACCAATGCTTACAAGACGCGCATCTTACATCAACAAGACGCGCATCTTACAGCGACAAGACGCGCGTCTTACTCCTACAAGATGCGCGTCTTGTTTGAGTTGGTGCGCTAACTTTGTGTCTTTGCAATGTGTTGTGTGGCCTCTTGCAAAGCGTAGTTATGGTGTCAGCCGCGCTCCGCTGGAGCGAGAGCAGTGCTTTGCTGGGGCGAGAGCCGTGCTTTGCAACGCAACGTCCCTACGGTACCACGAAACGGAGGCAGTGTCTCCTACGAAGACGACAAACCGTGACCCCTCCTAACCTCCCCTGTCACCTCTCGTTCAGTGACCCCTCCTAACCTCCCCTGTAGGGGAGGAATAGCCGACTGGCGAGGAATATTCCCCTCCTACAGGAGGGGTAGGGGAGGTCAATCTTAAGGGTCTCGCCATGGAAACGTATGTGCCCGAGGCTTGATGGATGAGCCCTACGGCAGTATCTCTGTGTTACATTTTAATGCTGCAGACGCTTGTTTTGTGTTAAATTCATCATAATTTACGTCTTATTCCTTTAATTTTTAATCTTTAATTTTTAATTCTTGATTAAATGTCGTACCTTTGCAGTCGGAAATACAGTATTAAGGTAAAAAGAGTAAGGAATGAAAGAGATGATTAGGGGCTCGGAGGCTTTGATGCGCAGTCTGGAGCATGAGGGCGTGGATGTGGTGTTTGGCTATCCAGGCGGAGCCATCATGCCGACATACGATGCCCTGTATGACCACCGCGACACACTCAATCACATATTGGTGCGCCATGAGCAGGGCGCAGTCCACGCGGCACAGGGCTATGCCCGAGTGAGTGGCCGGGTGGGTGTGGCCATTGCCACGAGCGGTCCGGGTGCCATGAATACCGTCACGGGCATTGCCGATGCGATGGTGGACAGTACGCCTTTGGTTGTCATTTGTGGTCAGGTGGATGCCTCTGTGATGGGTACGGATGCCTTCCAGGAGGTGGATGTCATTGGCGTGACGCAGCCTATCACAAAGTGGGCCTACCAGATTCGGCGTGCCGAGGACGTGGCATGGGCGGTAAGTCGGGCATTCTTCCTTGCCCGTAGTGGCAGACCCGGTCCTGTCGTATTGGACTTTGCCAAGAATGCCCAGACAGGAATGGTCGAATACGAGCCCGCAAAGGTCGATTTCATCCGTAGTTATCGTCCTGTGCCTGTACCGTCGGATGACACTATTCAGCAGGCGGCGGATATGATAAACCGCGCCGAGAGGCCGCTGGTGCTCGTGGGGCAGGGCGTGGAACTGGCCGGGGCTCGTGAGGAGTTGTGTCAGTTCCTGGAGCATGGCGATATGCCTGCAGGATGCACCCTGCTTGGATTGTCGGCATTGCCTTCGAGTCACCCCCTGAATATGGGTATGCTGGGTATGCATGGCAATCTTGCCCCCAATGTGATGACGCAGCGCTGTGACTTGCTCATTGCCGTGGGCATGCGCTTCGACGACCGTGTGACGGGGAATGTCAAGACCTATGCGCGACAGGCAAAGGTGATACATTTCGACATAGACCCCAGCGAGATAAACAAGAACATTGCGGCTGACCTGGCTGTGGTGGGCGATTGCCGCCAAACCTTGTCACGTCTCATACCCCTGTTGCAACCGCAGGAGCGAAAAGCATGGGTGGATGCGTTTAAGCCCTATTATAAAAAGGAATGCGCGCGCGTAATAGAACCTGCCATCCACCCTACAGAGGGGCCATTGTTGATGGGAGAGGTCGTGAACGCCGTAAGCGAGGCTACTGCACATAAAGCGGTACTCGTGACCGATGTGGGGCAGAACCAGATGTTTGCTTGCCGATATTTCAAATATAGCGAACCGCGCAGCGTGGTGACATCCGGTGGCGCGGGCACAATGGGATTCGGTCTGCCTGCGGCCATAGGTGCTACATTCGGAGCCCCCGACCGCACCGTATGCCTGTTCGTGGGCGACGGCGGCCTGCAGATGACCCTGCAGGAACTGGGCACCATTATGGAACAGAAAGCCCCCGTGAAGATTATCCTCATGAACAACAACTATCTGGGCAACGTGCGCCAGTGGCAATATATGTTCTTCAACAAACGCTACTCGTTCACCCCCATGCTGAATCCCGATTACGAACGTATTGCTTCGGCGTATGGCATACCCTCGCGCACTGTGGTTGACCGTAAGGATTTGGCATCAGCCATTCAGGAAATGCTGACCGCACCGGGAGCATTCCTGTTGCAATGTGCCGTGAAGGAGGAGGATAATGTAATGCCCATGATACCATTGGGGGCCAGTGTGGACGAAATGATTTTGGAGGTCGAGTAAGATGGATACGAATTTCTATACACTACAGATATACAGCGAGAACTTTGCCGGTATTCTGAATCAGATTACCGCCGTGTTCACGCGTCGTCAGGTGAATATCGAGAGCCTGAATGTCTGCGCCTCGTCAACGCCAGGCGTGCACAAATACACCATCACCTGCAACTGTACGGAGGAGATGGTGAAGATGCTTACGAAGCAGATTGAGAAAAAGATAGATGTGCTTCAGGCGCACTACTTTACTGACCAGGAGCTTTTTATCATGGAAGCCTGTCTGCTGAAGCTCAGCACGCCAATTATGCTGGACAACAAGACTGTTTCTCACATCATTCGCAAACACGACGCACATATCGTGGAGGTGAACCCCACCTACAGCATCGTGGAAAAGAAAGGTATGACAGAAGATATTCTCGCTTTGTTCCATGAGTTAAATCAACTGGGCGCAGTCTTGCAATTTGTTCGCTCGGGGCGTATTGCCGTCACCAAGAGCACAACGGAACGTCTTGACGAATACCTCGAAGAGATGGAACGAATGAGGGACAAGCATTAGTGATTTCGAAATAACTATATTCCGATATTCCGATATTTCGATATTTCGACATTCCGACATTTCGACATAAAGAATCTTTAACAACTATTCAATATTTAGAACTATGGCAAAAATGAATTTTGGCGGTGTCATTGAAGAAGTAATGACCCGAGAAGAGTTCCCATTGGAGAAAGCACGCGAAGTGCTGAAAGACGAAACCATCGCAGTTATCGGCTATGGCGTGCAAGGTCCCGGCCAGGCTTGCAACCTTAGGGACAATGGTTTCAAGAACGTTATTGTCGGCCAGCGTCAGGGCAAGACCTTTGATAAGGCTATTGCTGACGGTTGGGTACCTGGTGAAACTTTGTTTAGCATCGAAGAAGCCGCAAAGAGGGGTACTATCATCATGTGCCTGCTGTCCGATGCTGCTGTTATGAGCGTATGGCCCACACTGAAGCCTCACCTCACTGCTGGCAAGGCATTGTACTTTAGTCATGGTTTCGCCATCACGTGGAGCGATCGCACAGGATGTGTTCCTCCCAAAGACGTTGATGTGATTATGGTAGCCCCGAAGGGCAGTGGTACAAGTCTTCGTACCATGTTCCTCGAAGGTCGTGGCTTGAACAGCTCGTATGCAGTATATCAGGATGCCACAGGTAAGGCATTGGAACGTACGCTTGCTCTTGGTATCGGTATCGGTTCAGGCTACATGTTTGAAACGACCTTCCAGCGTGAGGCTGTCAGTGACCTCACAGGTGAGCGTGGCTCTTTGATGGGTGCTATCCAGGGTCTGTTGCTGGCCCAATATGAAGTGCTGCGTGAAAATGGACACAGTCCCAGTGAAGCCTTCAACGAAACGGTAGAGGAATTGACACAGAGCCTTGGTCCGCTCTTTGCGCAGAGAGGTATGGACTGGATGTACGCTAACTGCTCAACCACCGCTCAGCGTGGTGCCCTTGACTGGATGGGTCCCTTCCACGATGCCATCAAGCCTGTTGTACAGAAACTTTATCAGAGTGTGAAGAGCGGCAACGAGGCACAGATTTCTATTGACAGTAATTCGAAGCCTGATTATCGTGAGGGACTGGAGAAGGAATTGGCAGCCCTTCACGACAGTGAGATGTGGCGCACGGCAGAAGTTGTTCGCAAGTTGCGTCCTGAAAATAACTAATCACTCGGGGTTGTAACTATATTCAACCTGACATAAAAGAACTCGGGTGTCTCCAAATAGGAAACACCCGAGTCTCTTTATGCGTGTATCGTTTGTGACTTACTGATAGAACTTGTATCGGTTGTCCACAATCTTTGCCTTGCGGGCCAGCACTTGCATCATGCCTTGAACACTCTGCATGAGACTGCTCTGCTGCTGTGCCATTTCCTGCTTCTCGTCATATTTGCCATCGAGTTTCTCCTGACTGAGAACCTGGAAGGCATAGACGGCACTCTCGCCACGTACACCATTCACGAACTCACCTTGCTTAGCACGGCTTACTGCACCACTGAGGATGGGCTCGCGGCTGGCCACCTTCTGTACGAATACAGGGCTGGCGAAAGTGATGTGGCTGACAGTGTCTTGAACAGCACCGGCAACCTTGGCCACTTCGGCGACATTCTTCATATCCTTAATCTTATTAGCCAACTGGTCGGCTTTCTTTTCGCGGATAACTTCCTGCTTCAGTATGTTCTGCAGGTTCTCGTCATTGATGTCGCGCTGACCCTTCTTGTGGATGGCTGTAAGCATGACTACAAGGAGTTGGTCATTTGCATTTCCGGCTTCGTAAAGTTCACTGACCTGACCCACCTTAGCCTTGTCGAAGACCCAACGAAGGGCATCTGTTGTTCCACGGACGTTGGCGATGAAATGGTCACCAGCACTCACATATTGAGCCGTTTGCACCGTATAGCCTTCCTTGGCGGCATTTGCTTCGATATCCTCCTGCTTTTCGTTGGCAGCAAGGAAAGAAGAGAATTTGTTCCAGATTTGGTTATGAGTATCCTCCGAGAAGTCGATGGGACGTTTTACGATAGCCACATCATATTTCTCAATGGGGTTGCGGCGGTCGGTAACCTTCAGTATGATGGTTCCTGCTGAGATGTCAAGTCTTTGGTATGCACCAACGGGACTGCTGAGCAACGTCTCAACAAACTTCCGGTCGTCATCGCGCAGGGTTGCTCCGTCAATCTGGGCAGAAGTCAACCATTGTGCTTCGGCTGCCTGATTTTGTTGCTTGGCAATAGTGTCAATAGGAGCACCAGCCACGAGGGCATTATAGATGCTGTCGGCAGTCTTCTTTGCCTTGTCGTCAGTACCAGGCACGCTCAATACGCGATATTCAACGCTATCTGGCTGTTGCACCTTGGCAATGTATTTTACAACATTGAGTGTGTTCTCGGCCTCATTCTTTGTAGGACCTACGAGCGCACCAGGAGCAATGCTGTCAAGCATGGTCTGGATATCGTTGGGCAGAGCCTTGCGACTTACAGGGAGTCCGCTATAACTTACCGAAGAGCGGCTTTCGCGAATGGTGTTCTGGATGTTCTCACCTGTAGCGAGTGCAGCCTTATACTCTTCCAACTCCGTGTTAAGGGCATCCTCGTCGGCCTGGCTGGCGGTGACAGGAACTATGATATATTTGATGTCGCGAGCCTCCTGTTGCATGTCGAACATGTCGGGGTACTGCTTCTTCATCTCTTTATACTTTGCCTTAATCTCGGCTTCCGTGGGCTCTACATCCGTATCTTTTATAGTGGTGTAGGGAATGGCTGCGAGGAGTACGGAGGTTTCGTTGTTACGAGCCTCAAAGGCTGCCTTGGCACTGACGGGATTCGAGATTATGCATGCACTGAGGAGAGATTGATACTTTTGTGTCAGGGCTTCCTGGCGAACCTGCTTCTCAATAAACTTCCAGTACTGGTGGTATTGCTCGATAACCTCACGCTGCTGCTCGGGATATTCGGGATTGCCCTGAATGTCCTTGTAGTTCTGAAGGAACTGGTTGAGCGCGTTGACATCAAACTGCCCTGTCTGCTGATTGACAAAGGGAGTCTGGCGGAGCAACTGGCTCTGACCTGTGTTGATGATTTGCTGTACCTCAGCATCGGTAACGGTGAGACCAAGCGCTTCAGCCTCGTGCTGAATAATCTGCTGGCTTACATAGTCGTTCCACACTTGGTCGCGCAGTTGTATGCTCTGCTGCTCGGTGAGGTTTTGGTTGCCATTGCTGAGCTTCACGGCATTCTCGTATTCGCTTACGAGGTCGTTGAAATCTTGGTAGTTCACATTTTCGCCATACACTTCACCGATAACCTGATGACTGGCATTGCGGCTGGAAGAGAGGGCGCGAACCAACTCTTCTGCAATGAAGGCGAACAAGGCGAGACCGAGAATGATAATCAGGATCGTGCCTTTGCTTCTAATCGTTTGTAATGTTGCCATAAATGTTTTTATGTTTTTATTGTTTGTTTTGCTTTTGGCGCATAATCGGGCGCAAAGATACAACAATTAATTAAAAATTAAAAATTAAAAATTAAAAATTGCACCTGCTCAGTCTTATTTCACCACTTTCAGGCGTACAAGCTCGATTTTCGTGCGGGTACATTCTATGATTTTTATCTCCCAATGTCCAAACTTCACCAGTTCGTTGGGCTTGGGGAAGCGTTGATATTGGTGGAGGATGAGTCCGCCCAGTGTCAGGTAGTCCTCGCTTTCTGGCAGGTCAAGGTTGAATTGCTCGTTGATGTGCTCTATTTCTAAGCGTGCCGAAAGCAGATACTCGTCGTTTCCGAGGTCTTTGGCCACGTATTTGTTGCTGTCGTGTTCATCTTCTATCTCGCCAAACACCTCTTCCATAAGGTCCTCGAGTGTGACGATGCCTGACGTACCTCCGAATTCGTCAACTACAATCGCCATGGAACGTTTCTTCTGCATAAGTTGCTTCATGAGTCGTTGGGCTGCCATTGTCTCAGGAACAATGGGCATCGTGCGAATATTGTGTGTCCAATCGTCGCCTTGTCGAAGGCGGAACATCTCGCTGCTATGCACAAAACCTACAATATCGTCGATGTCTTCACGATATACTACAATCTTTGAGTGCCCGCTTTCTATGAATTGGTTTTTGAGCGTTTCAAGTGGCGTGTCAATGCTGACGGCATCTATCTCAGTACGGGGCACAATACAATCGCGCACCTTGGTATCGGCAAAGTCAAGTGCATTCTGGAAGATGCGCACTTCCTCGTTTATCTTGCTGTCGTCTCCCACCGTGTCAATGTTGCGCTGGATGAGGTCGTCAAGGTCGGCCTTCGTAAAGGCTCCTGTATTGCGCGCTGGTTGCACTTTCGCACCAACCATCCATAACAACGTCTTTGAGAGTCCGCTTGTAAACTTGCTGATGGGGTAGAGGAGGACATAGAAGAGCAAAGCGGGTAATGCAAAGGCGTTCATCATGCCGTTTGGGTTTAGATGAAAGATGGTCTTGGGTAGAAACTCGCCTGTTACGAGTACGATGAGTGTGCTGATGATGGTTTCTGTGATGAGTCGCAACGATTCGTTGTCCATGACACCGATAGGTGTGAGCACATATTGGTCAATGATGCCTGCCATGAGTATGCCGTAAACAACCAAAGCAATATTGTTGCCGACAAGCAAGGTGGATATGAAATTATTGGGGTGTGAATAGAACAGGCTCAGGATGCGCGATGTGAAGCCTTGTCCTGCGGCTTTGTCCATCTCCACGCGCAATTTGCTTGATGACACAAATGCAATCTCCATACCTGAAAAAAAGGCGGAGAACAATAAAACTATGATGCAACCGAGAATTGTCATTTATTTTGGTCGTTGTATCGTTATATCGAGATTCCGTTATATCGAGATTTTGTGATTTCGTGATTTCGTGATTTCGGGATTCCGAGATTTCCAACTCATCTCCAATGTCCTTGTTTGTTGGGGGCGGCAGGCATGACTTTTCCTGCCTTTTGTCCTGCTGGGGTAAGTATGTTGTCTCGTGTGGGGGTGGTTGCCTTTACTGCGGTGGCCGTATCTTTGGGCACATCGTCCTCCTTGTTCTGCACCTCGCTTACAGGGAATGCTCCACGCGATTCAGATACATAATAGTCTGTCATCTGCTCGTTGGAACGGAAACTTGTGCCCTCCAACTCCTTGTCGGGGGTCCTGATGTGCATATATTGGTCGCTCCACATCCTATGTTCGTTCATGTCCCAAAACAGTTCTTCGGTTCGGAACAGGGTGCCTTCTATGTTATGTATTACTACGCGGCCGCGCAGTTCCCATAGCCGTTGTTCGTGGAGATATGCCGTATCGGCCTCGACGTGCAGGCCAATATGGAATCCCTCGTCAAATCGTTCCATGAGCAAACCTTTCAGGAATTGCCAACTGGGAGGATTCGTGTTCGTGAGTATGTCCCATTCTTCTGTGACCAATTTATAGCGTATCACTCCCGAGTCGCTGATGAGTGTGCTGATGCCTCGGCTACGCATGAACACGGTGGAGTCTTTCTCGTTGAGGACGGCAGGCGCGTGCTCTGGGTCGTTGGAGCACGAAAAAATGAGAAAATAAGAGTATGAGAAAATGAGAAAAAGGGGAAGCCATTTAAGTCTTCCCTGTTCCCTTTTGCTATGTTCTGTGGAAATCTCTCTCATTCCCTCATTCTACTGGAACTTAAACTTCGTGAACCACTGCTCATTGAAGGTTACGCCCAAATGTAGCATAATGTAGTTCTCCTTGATGTGTGTGCTTACGCTGGGGGAACGTCGCAGCCATTCTGCGGAAACATTGATGAGCGACCGTGCGGTCGTTTTCAGAGGCAATGCAACACCTGCGGTCAGTGTCATCTCCGTAGGGCCATCCTGATTGTTTACTTTTACATAGGGAGTAGAATAAGATGCACCAATGCGATAGTGGATGCGCTCGGCATATTTGCTGCGACCCTCGGGATTTTGTATGTATTCTGCTCCGATGGCTGCCCGATGGCGATTGCTGTATTGGTCGGTGGCAATGTGAATATTCGTGCCTCCTTCTGCTGTTGTTTGTGACATTGGCACTTTACAGCCTTGCCAACGTTCCATGGTGTAGTCGGCTCCTATCGTCAACTTTCCTTTGTGCTGCCAGGTCGCACCGGCACTGATGGTGTGGGGCATCTCGAATACTTTTTTAGCACTGCTCTCAATGCTGTCTCCCTTACTTGTATAGCGAAGTAGAGTGATTTTGCTGCCAATTGTGTGCCCCAGTCCGTAAGTCGCGCCCAGAGTCAATCTGTTTTGGCTATTTAACCGAATGGGGTATTGTACACCAATGTCCAGTTTGTAGGTCTTTGGATTGCCAGACCAGACCTCGTTCTGTGCGTTGTAACTCGAACTTGATGTGCCGCCTTCCGTAAAGGTCTGTGCCATTGAGTGGTCATAATCACCCCATAGGTAACCGATGTTCGCTCCGACACTCAGCCCGGCAAAAGGCTTCCAACCCAGTCCCAGGTACATTTCATGCAGACCGCCATTGCCGTAGTAGGTGACTTTCGAGGCAATGCTTTGGCCTGTGGTCCACGAGGTGGTAACTGGCGTACTTTCTGTAAAGTTATATCCTATGGTACTATAAGGCACGAATCCGAAGGACAAGCCCAATCCTTTGCGCAGACGCAGTCCGGCATTGACATATTCCAGCGCAGTGTTCATGGCGCGCACGGAATTGTTTCCTTGCTTTATACGCCCCATCTGCAATCCCATTCCCACGTCGAAGATAAACGAAAGTGAGTCTATCTCGGAATACGAGGCAGGGTTCAACATATTTACCTGTCTGCCGCTTTGGAAACCTTGTGCCACTCCCGCCATACCGCGGTTGAATCCCTGCGACTGGTCGTTCAGCGTGCCCAATCCAAATCGGGAGTACGATGAGTTGCTGCCATTGCTTTGTGCCATCGCTGCAGTTGTCAATATTGCAGCCACGGAAAGGCAAAGCATTCTTCTTATTTGGTTCATTCGTTGTATGCTAAAATCGTGTTAAGTCCGCGTGGGACGATGAAATCGTCTGCGAAGATACGACTTTTTGATGAATTGGCAATCCCCAGTGCCAACTTTTTAATGTCTCCGCCCGTTAAAAAAACTGAAACGCACGGATATTTCTTCCTAAATTGTCGGATATACCCTTCTATTTCGTGCTTCATTCCCCATACGACGCCGCTTCGCAAAGCCGTTGCCGTGTCATAGCCCAGTTCAGGTGCTTCGCCCTCGCCGTCAATCAAGGGAAGAAGGGCTGTATGTTCATGCATCGCGCGTAATCTCAAACCCAGCCCAGGTGAGATATTTCCTCCGATGTAGTGATTCGCAGCATCCAGGAAGTCAAAGGTAATGCATGTTCCCGAGTCGATGACCAGCAGTTCGCCCTCTGGCTGTAGGGCGCGCGCTCCTGCAATGGCGGCAATGCGGTCGGCTCCCAGTGTTTCTGTCGTGTGGTACATTATTTCCACGGGTATGGGTGTCTGCCCCGTCAGTTGCAGCATATTGATGCCCAGTGAGTCCAAGGTCTTCAGCCCCTCCTCGGGCAGATGTGCCACGCAGGAGTAGATGCCTCGCTGGCATTTCAGCCTTTGGGCAAATTCCACAAGCCCTGTCAACTTGTGGTCGGTGGTCATACCGTCCACAATCTGTTCCCCTTCAAAGGCAAAAGCCTTCGCCCTCGTGTTTCCAATGTCTATAATTAGGTTCATGTCTGTTCTGGAGACAACTCTCCGTTCTTCAAACTCTATTTCGTACAAAAGTACAACTAAATATAATCCCGTGCAAGTATCCCGTGCGTTTTTTGTCGCCATTTGGTAATTTCGTTGCTCTGAACTTAGTTTTTAGATACTCCCGTTGGCTTCGCCTTCCTCATTCGCGACTCGGCCAAACAAACAAGTTTGATGGCTCTCGCTGCTCCTTCGGTTCAGAAATGCTCAAATATATTTGGCATTTCACTCACTTATTCGTATCTTTGCACGATTTTATCGTGTATATGCGTGTGCGTTATATATATATGAGAGTTTGGACACTTTTGTGTCTGTGCGGTTTGTTCGTGACGGCTCAGGCTCAGAGGGACTCAATAGTAGCCTCGTTGTTAACCTGTTCGCCTGGGACTCAGGTCTATTCGCTTTATGGTCATACAGGGCTGCGTATGCGCAATGTGACACAGGGCACCGATTATGTCTTCAACTATGGTGTATTTGATTTCCGTCGTCCTCATTTTGCATGGCACTTTACGCTGGGTGAGTGCGACTATCAGGTGGTGGGAGTGCCGTATGGGTATTTCATTGATGACTATGTACGGCGAGGCTCGCGTGTTACGGAGCAGGAACTGGCACTCAACGGCGAGGAGGCATATCGACTGATGGCTGCGCTGGTGGTAAATTGCCTGCCGGAGAACCGTACCTACCGCTATAATTTCCTGACCAACAATTGTACCACGCGAGTTCGCGACCAGATAGAGGCGGCGGTGGACGGCGATGTCGTGTATGTGGAGGCAGAAGACCATCCCACGTTCCGCCAGTTGCTGCATCACTATACGGAGGGATATGATTGGGCAGAGACGGGCAATGACCTGTTGCTGGGTGCGTCCAGCGACCGTGTGACCAGTGACCGGCAGGCACAATTCCTGCCAGAGCAGTTGATGAACTACATGGAAACCGCACAGGTTTATGACAGCCTGAACAATCGTCATCCTTTGTTGCGTGAGAGCCGTATCCTGGTGGAGGGGCATCCGCAGACTCACGAAGAGCCCTTTCCGCTGACACCTTTCCAGGTGGGACTGGCATTTGTGGCATTGATGGTGGCCATCGCTTTGATAGAACGCTGGGCAGGACACATGTGCTGGCTGGTGGATATGCTGCTGATGACCCTGCAGGGCTTGGCAGGCATACTTGTCTGCCTGATGTTTTTCTTTTCCGCACATCCCACCGTGGACACGAACTGGCACGTCTGGTTGCTCAATCCCCTGCCGCTGCTGTGCATGCCTTGGGTGGTGCGCCGCGCCATACAACATCGCGTATGCGTCTATCACTATCTGAACCTGTTGGTGCTGACACTCTTTCTGGTGTTCATTCCTTGGATTCCGCAAAGTTTTCCTGTGCTCACCCCATGCTTGGCATTGGGTTTGTTGACGAGGCCGGTGAGTTACTATCTGCACTATAGGGATGGAGTTGTGACGGAACTCGACCGAAGGTAAAGGGTGAAGAATTATCAATTATATATAGTCTATAGAAATTTGGCCTGATTGATGACCGCACAAAATAAGATATTAGCCTCTTTGGCATTGGCGATGGCAGGTTGGGGCACAGAAGCCCAGACCGCTCCCGATGTGCCTCGCTTGGTAGTGAACGTGATTGTTGACCAATTGCGTAGCGACTATCTTGAGGCTTTCTCTCCTTTGTTTGGCGAGGGCGGTTTCCAGCGCTTGATGAAGGAGGGCAAGGCATATAGCCAGGCGGAATATCCTTTTGACAAACCCGACCGTGCATCGTCAATAGCCTGTTTGGTCAGCGGCTCGTCGCCTTACGAAAACGGTATCATAGGCCAGCGATGGCTCAATCGCACGTCCTTGCAACCAACCGGCTGCGTGGACGACAGCCGTTATGAGGGACAGTTTACCCTCGAAAAATCATCGCCGGTAAACCTTGCCGTATCCACACTTTCCGATGAACTGAAGGTGGCCACAGAGGGACGTGCCTTGGTTTACGCCGTAGCCCCGGAGCGCGATGCAGCCGTGTTGTTGGCGGGACATGCTGCCGACGGTGCTTTTTGGATGAACGACGAAACGGGAGAATGGGCTTCTTCGACATATTATGCCATTCCCCATTGGCTTTCGTATTACAATAAGAGTTATCATGCAGCCCGACGCATAGGCACAATGATGTGGACTCCCACAAATAGTTTCGTAGGCGAGTTCAATTACTTTGTGTCAGGCGGAACAAAGAATCCTTTCCGCCATAGTTTCAAGGGCGAACGCCAGTTCCGTGAGTTCAAGGCAAGTGCCTTGGTTAATGAGGAAGTAACAGACTTTGTCAGTCATTGCCTGCAAAACTCCATGCTCGGCGGCGATGCCGTGACGGATGTCCTTTCCGTGGGCTATTATGCAGGCAACTACGACCATAAGACCGCAGCCGAGTGCCCGATGGAATTGCAGGACACCTATGTGCGCCTCGACAATCAGTTGGCACGGCTCATAGAGATGGTGGAGCGCAAGGTGGGACTCGAGCGTGTATTGTTTGTACTCACCAGCACAGGATATAGCGATACGGAAGATACCGACGACGATCTTTCGCGCTATAAAATACCTTCTGGCGAATTTAATATCGGGCGCGCCCAACTTTTGCTGAATATGTATCTGTCGGCTGTCTATGGCCAGGCCAAATATGTGGAGGCTTGCATGGGCAACCAGATATACCTCAACCTGAAATACATTGCCGACAAGGGACTGAACTTAGGTGAGGTGCTGGAGCGCAGTGCCGATTTCCTGATACAATTGGATGGCGTGCGCGATGTCTATACCTCACAACGATTGGCACAGGGAGCCTGGACTCCGGGCATACGCAGCATTCGCAATGCCTATAATCCCAAGACGTCTGGTGACATCCTCATACAAGTGGCACCCGGATGGAGGCTTGTCAACGAACAAACGGGCGAACGCAAACTGCAGCGCGAGTCGTATATGGGATTCCCCCTCTACTTCTATGGGCTTTCCCTGCAACCAGAAGTGGTGGAAACGCCTGTCACCGTTGACCGCATAGCACCAACGTTGGCGCGTTGCTTGCGCATACGTGCCCCGAATGCCTGTTCGGCTTCGCCCCTGACGGGCATAAGATGATATTTAGAAACTCAGAATACTCAGATTACTCGGAGTACTCAGAATACTCCGAAAACTCAGACAAAACAACTAAAACTAAGATGAAATTTATAGACTTTTTAAGTAGTATTTTTGGCAATAAGGCTCAGCGCGATATGAAGGCCATTCAGCCATTGGTTGATCAGGTAAAGGCCATTTATCCTGAGATACAAGCCTTGTCAAATGATGAACTCCGTGCCCGTTCGTTAGAGATAAAGCAACAAGTGCAGCAGGCACCGGCAGATTTGCGTCGCCAGATTGATGAACTGAAAGCCAAGATAGAGGAGACCGAGATTCAGGATCGTGCTCCCATCTTTGCTCAGATTGACAAACTTGAGAAAGAAGTGCTGGAGGTGTTTGAGAAGGCACTTGAAGAAGTTCGCCCTATTGCCTTTGCCATTGTGAAAAGCACGGCAGAGCGTTTCACGAACAATGAACACATAGAGGTGACTGCTACCGACTTTGACCGTGAACTGGCTGCCCGCCACGACTTCGTGGACATTGAGGGCGACAAGGCCATCTACCACAATCATTGGGTAGCCGGTGGCAACGAGACGGAGTGGAACATGATACACTACGATGTGCAACTCTTTGGCGGCACCGTGCTGCATCAAGGTAAGATTGCCGAAATGGCAACGGGTGAAGGTAAGACCCTTGTGGCCACGCTCCCCGTCTTCCTCAATGCGCTGACGGGCAATGGCGTGCATGTTGTCACAGTCAATGACTATCTGGCCAAACGTGACTCCGAGTGGATGGGACCGCTCTATATGTTCCATGGCCTCTCTGTAGATTGCATCGACAAGCATCAGCCCAACAGCGAAGCACGCCGTAAGGCTTATCTGGCAGATATTACCTTCGGCACGAACAATGAGTTTGGCTTCGACTACCTGCGTGACAACATGGCCACTGACCCTGCCGACCTTGTACAACGCAGTCACAACTATGCCATCGTCGATGAGGTTGACTCCGTGTTGATAGATGATGCGCGTACACCATTGATTATCTCTGGTCCTGTGCCTAAGGGTGAAGACCAGCAGTTTGAAGAGTACCAGCCATTGGTGGAGAAACTTGTAGGAGTGCAACGTCAATTGGCTTCGCAGTTCCTGATTGAGGCAAAGCAACTCATCGCCCAAGGACAGGAAACGGGAGACAAGGATACATTGGCACAAGGTTTCCTGTCACTTTATCGCAGCCATAAGGCACTGCCCAAGAACAAGGCACTTATTAAGTACCTCTCGGAGCCTGGTATCAAGTCGGGTATGCTTGCTACAGAGGAAATCTACATGGAGAACAACAACAAGCGTATGCCCGAGTGTGTAGAACCTCTGTATTTCGTTGTCGATGAGAAGCAGAATAGTGCCGACCTTACCGACAAAGGACATGCCTGGCTGGCAAAGGAAGTCAACGATACCGACCTCTTTGTGTTGCCAGACCTGGCTATGCAAATGGCGGAATTAGATGCTTTGCCTGAGGAAGAACGCTTGGAGAAAAAAGATAAACTCTATACAGACTATGCCATCAAGAGTGAGCGTATGCATACGATTCAGCAACTGCTGAAGGCATACGCCATGTTCAACCTCAACGAGGAATATGTCATCATCGACGGCGAAGTGAAGATTGTGGACGAGCAGACTGGCCGTATCATGGAGGGGCGCCGTTGGAGCGATGGATTGCACCAGGCTGTGGAGGCTAAAGAACATGTGCAGGTGCAGGCGGCTACGCAGACCTTTGCCACCATCACTTTACAGAACTACTTCCGTATGTACCATAAACTTGCAGGTATGACGGGTACCGCCATTACCGAGGCTGGTGAGTTCTGGAATATTTATAAACTGGATGTGGTGGAGATTCCCACGAATCGCCCCATTGCCCGTAAGGACATGGACGACCGTGTTTATAAGACCCAGCGTGAGAAGTATAAGGCGGTAATCCAAGAGATTGAACGTATGCGCGACAGCGGACGTCCGACATTGGTGGGCACGACGAGTGTTGAAATCAGTGAAATGCTCTCGAAAATGCTGCAAATGCGCAAGATACCCCACCAGGTGTTGAATGCCAAGTTGCACCAAAAAGAAGCAGACATCGTGGCTCTTGCCGGTCAGTCCACTCCTGATGCCAATGGCAATATGCTGGGTGCCGTAACCATTGCCACCAACATGGCAGGTCGTGGTACCGATATCAAACTTAGCGAGGCAGTGCGCCAGGCTGGCGGCTTGGCCATTATTGGTACAGAGCGCCACGAGAGCCGTCGTGTGGACCGTCAGTTGCGTGGCCGTTCCGGTCGTCAGGGAGACCCTGGTAGCAGTGTGTTCTTCGTATCGTTGGAGGATAAGTTGATGCGTCTCTTTGCCTCCGAACGCATAGCCAAGGTCATGGACCGCTTGGGCTTTGAGGATGGAGAAATGATTGAGCATCCCATGATATCGAAGAGCATCGAGCGTGCCCAGAAGAAGGTGGAAGAGAACCACTTCGGTGTGCGTAAACGCTTGTTGGAGTATGACGATGTGATGAACAAACAACGTACCGTCATCTACGACAAGCGCCGCCATGCCCTGATGGGTGAGCGCATCGGCATGGACATTGCCGACATGATATGGGACCGTGTATGCAATATCATGGAAAATAATGACTTTGTCGGTTGCCGTGAGCGTTTCCTCGAGGTCTTTGCCATGGAGTTCCCCTTGTCGCAAGACCGACTGGAGGGTGGCAAACTCGATGATATGGCAGAGGAGGTATATCAGAAGGTCATGAACCGCTTCAAGGAGAAGACCAACCTGATGGCATCCAACGCCCATAAGGTCATCAAACGCATCTATGAGGGTCCGCAGGGACAACAATATGAGAACATCCGTGTTCCCGTGTTGGATGGTCGTCACGTTTACCAGATTATGGTAAATATGAAGGAGGCCTACGAGACACAGTCGCAGGCATTGGTGAAGGCTTTTGAAAAAGCTATCCTGCTCCATACCATTGATGAGGCATGGAAGGAGAACCTGCGTTTGCTCGACGAACTGAAACACTCGGTTCAGAATGCCAGTTACGAGCAGAAAGATCCGTTGCTCATCTTCAAACTGGAGAGTGTGAAACTCTTTGACGATATGGTCAACCGCATCAACAACAAGACCATCAGCGTCCTGATGCGTGGCCAGGTGCCCGATGTTGACCTTGAAATGCAGCAGGCACCTATGCAGCAGGCACCTCGCCGGCGTCCTCAATACACGGAAAGCCGTACCGACCTGACAGATCCTGCACAGCGTGCCGCCGCTGCCCGCGACACTCGTGAGCAGCAAGGGCCTGTACAACCCATCATTGCAGAGAAATTGCCTGGGCGCAATGACCCCTGTCCTTGTGGCTCAGGTAAGAAATTCAAGAACTGTCATGGACGCGGCCTATAAGATTTGAGATGGCGAAATGCCGAAATACCGAAATACCGAAATATTAGTTATGGAACCAATACCTCAGACCTATCAGCAAATAGAACGTGCCATTCGTCGCATCGCTGAAAACTTTCCTGCAGGGCACGATGCTGTACTTACTGACATCCATCTGCAAGTAAAGCCCTCATCTGGTGAATTACTCGCTTTCGACGACAACGACGAGGAACTAACCCGTGTAGTGATAGAACAATGGATATCCTCGGGAGACGACTTCTACGAAGAAGCGGGCAAACAACTATGCCACAGTCTGGATGAAGTGCGTGAAACCGTCGTTGACCAGATGTCTGTCATGCACCCTTTCTCCTTTACACTTGTCAATGAGGAAGGCAACACCTTGCGTGACCTCTATCTCGTGGACGATGATACAGTCATTCTCAGTCACTCGCTTCTCGAGGGACTTGACGACGAACTCAATCAGTTTCTGCGCGACCTGTTGAAGTAAAACTAACTACAGAAAAATAGATGAAAAGAAAACTAACACTTATTTTGACATTGTTCCTGTGCTTGGCCGAGGCCTTTGCCGTACCCGCCAAGCGTGGAGTGACCAAAACGTTGACCCTTGCCGATGGTTCCCGCGTGGAAACTACCTTGCAAGGTGATGAACATGTAAATTACTATCTGGCATCCGATGGCAGAGCCTTCCAGATGAAAGGTGGGGAATATGCAGTTGTGGATCGTGCTGCCTTGGAGACAGAACGCCTGCAAATCATGCAAACTCGCAACCGTGCTCGTGCTGCCCGTCGTGTAGGCACGGCTCCCGAAGGCGGTTACAAAGGACAGAAGAAAGGTTTGGTTATTCTGGTAGAGTTCATGGACGTGAAGTTTACCTACGACCGTTCTGTCTTTAATGACTATTTCAACAAGGTAGGTTATAACGACTATGGCATGCACGGCTCCGTCCACGACTATTTCTATGAGCAGAGTTATGGTCAGTTTGACCTTACCTTTGATGTGGTTGGCCCAGTCAGTGTGAATCACAATGCCTACTACTATTCTGTGGACAACACCCGTGTGGCCTCGATGGTGAATATCCTGTGTGAGAAAGTTGACGATCAGGTTGACTTTAGTGAGTATGACTGGGATGGCGACGGCACAGTGGATCAGGTTTATGTCATTTACGCAGGATGGGGCAAGGCTCAGGGGGCGGAAAATACTATCTGGCCCCATGAGTGGTCGGTAAGAGGGGGCGGCAGTCAATATACGACCAAGGACGGCCCCATGATTGACACCTATGGCATTTCCTGTGAACTCATGGGTAATTCGGGTGCCAATATCGATGGCATAGGAACTTCGTGTCACGAGTTCTCCCATTGCCTGGGACTGCCTGACTTCTATGACACCAGTGACAATGGTTCCAACTTTGGTATGAATGTATGGAGCCTGATGGATTATGGCTGCTACAATGGCGACAACAACGGTCAATGCCCCAGTGGCTACACGGCATACGAACGCTGGTTTGCGGGCTGGCTCGAACCCGTGGAACTGAACAGCAGTTGTCAGGTGGCTGATATGCCAGCCCTTGAGGAACAGCCTGTCGCCTATGTCATGTACAACGAAAAGAACAAGAATGAGTACTACCTCCTTGCCAACCACCAGCAAGTCGGATTCGATACATCTCAGTTTGGGCATGGTTTGCTTGTGATGCATGTGGACTACGATGCTTCGTCATGGTCACTAAATACAGTGAACAATACTTCTGGCCATGAACGTATGACGATTATTCCTGCGGACAATGTTCGTGCGTTTTCAACTTCCAGCCTTGCCGGTGACCCGTTCCCCGGTTCACGTAATAAGTCGGAGTTGACAGACGAGTCCAGCCCTGCCGCTACGCTCTACAATGCAAACCTTGATGGCACCAAACTCATGGGAAAACCGTTGACGGATATTGTAGAAGTGGATGGGATGATAACATTTAATGTAATGGGTGGCGTATATGTGGAACCTCCTGTAGTGATGGAAGCCACGAATGTCACAGATACCAGTTTCCGCGCCAATTGGCAGCCCTATGCCGGTGCCATCAACTATACGGTGTGCCTTACCCAAACCCTTGCCAGCGATAACCCTTGGGACTTCTTGATGATAGAAGAAGATTTTAAGAAGTTTGAGACTGATTATGCCGGCAATACGGATTTAGGAAGTCTGCTTGATAATTATACCCAGACGATAGGGTGGGACGGACAGAATATCTATACGAGTCCCAATGGTGCACGAGTCGGCAAGGCATCTAAACCGGGTCGTCTGGTGACACCAGTGCTGGAGCAGCCCTCACAGAATGCTCTTTCTATAGCCTTTACGCCATTGAGCGGGTCGGCCCGTAACGAGGGAGAACTGGAATTGCAAATTATGTTGGCAAGCGATACTACCCAGTATGCAAGGGGAACCCTCTCTGAAGTACCTATTGTGGGCTCTGAGAAAGCGGGCTCCACTTGGCTTATGAGTATGGAGGAGTGGGTTTATGGTGATTTCCGTATCGGCATTGTTGCGAAGGGTTCAGGTGTTTATATGCAATATCTGAGTGTCTTCGACGGACAATATTCTTGGGATGATTTCCCATCAAGTTCAGCACCATCTAAGAAGGCGAAACCGCATGTACGTCGCATCTCGCTTGGTGACCTGACATGGAACACACCTGACGGGAAAGCACCCACAACTTTGGCTTCGCGTCCGCGTAAGGCCAAAAAGGTAACCACGACATACTACGACACGACCAATAACTATTACGATTTCAAAGACCTCGAGCCAGCCACTTACAGTTATAAGGTGCGTGTGGCCACCAGTGAGGGCTATTCGAACTGGAGTGATGAGGCAACGGTGGACTTGACGACGGGCATTGAATCAATTTACAATGTGCAACGGACAATGGACAACGGACAATGGTATGATTTGAGCGGTCGCAAGGTTCATACGCTATCCAAAGGTGTCTATATCCTGAGTGGCAAGAAGATTTTGATCAAGTAGTGTTAATCATATAATGACATTTTGGACGGCATTCTCATTGCGAGGATGCCGTTCGTTATACATATACTCCGATGAAAGTCCGTGAATTTGTAAATTCCATACAGAGTAGTCGCATCGATGAGGCCAACAGCAAGATTATTCAGGAACTATGGTAGGGATAGTCACTGTACCAGGCAATCAAATTCCCCTTTGATGTCTGGAGTTCCTGTTTGCCACCATAGATGACATGCAGATGGTCGGTTTCCACTCCAGACAAGGTTGCCCATTTGGTAATTCCCTTGAAGTAGTCATCATTATATGTACTTCCTGACTTTATTTCATAGGCTTCCACATGTCTGGCATCGCAGACCAGCAGATCCACCTCATTGCCTTGACTATCGCGCCAGAAGCGCAGGTCGGTTTCTCTTCCCTCGTTCCATGCCTGCTTGACAAAGTCGTTGATTACCATATTCTCAAACAATCCACCTCGAAGGAAATGTGTATCTAATTGCTCGGCTGACTGTATGCCCAGTAATGAGCATGCCAGTCCCGTATCATAAAAGTAAAGTTTAGGTGATTTTACCAGGCGCTTTGCGTAATTGTTCCAGTCGGGTTTCAGCAGGTAACAGATATAACTTGCCTCCAGCAAAGACAACCATGCCGAGGCGGTTGCGACTGCAATGTCGCACTCATTGGCGATGGAGGAAATGTTCAGCAACTGGCCGATTCGACCAGCACACAGCTTCACGAATCGTGTGAAGCGGCTCAGGTCACCGATGTTTTTCATCAATCGTACATCCCGCTCCACGTATGTCTGTATGTAGAAGGGGTAGAACGATGTGGGAGGAATCTTCTTGTCGAATATCCTTGGGTAGGCACCCGTAAACAATTCCTCGTTAATTGACGTGGGCAATATATTACTTCGCTGCATTTCCTGATGCGAGAATGGCAACAGACGTAGTATGGCTGTTCTTCCGGCCAATGACTGGTTCACCTGTTCCATCAGTTGGAAGTTATGTGAACCGGCCAGCATATACATGCCTGTCTTGTCTGCCTCATCAACATGTGTCTGAAGATATGAAAACAGCGAGGGCACACGCTGCGCCTCGTCTATAATCACATGCTCCCCATAAGTATTTAAGAAACCACGCGGATCTTCTTGGGCAAAGTTCCTTATGTCCAAATCCTCCAAACTGATATACTTATAGTCTGGAAAAGACGCTTTTAGCAAGGTGGACTTCCCTGACTGTCTTGGCCCCGTTATAGTGACGATGGGATACAACTGTGCCAGTTCCTGCACTTTCCCTTTCAATGTTCTTTCTATCATACGGAAAATTGATTTTGCTGCAAATGTACGAATAAATTAAAAAATTGCAAAGGGAACTGTGCATTTTTTTAATCGGATTAAAAGATTGCAAAGAAAAGGATGCTGCCAATATACTAAGGTTTCCCTACACAAAAAACTCCCGCCGTTCTTCAAGGAACGGCGGG
>FLNZ01005215.1_pt1 | contig 83667 bp, 65 predicted proteins | sample 1140391 | NCBI WGS metagenome assembly FLNZ01 (sample SAMEA3878171, study PRJEB12797) | bioreactor metagenome | biome: Moose rumen | place: Sweden | collected 2011-10 | reverse complement strand
ATGAACTCATCCAGACAGGGAGGAAACAGAATGTACTGCCGTCGGTCTTCACCTTTTATGTATGCCATATCTATAATACCTTGTTTCCGAGCGTAAAGGTACTAAGATTATCGCAGACTAAAGAATAATTGACGTTAAAAATAAATAAAACTATCTGATTATCAAATGGTTGCAAATCTCCCGAATTCGTTCAGAAGAACTTCCATTAGAGTGAAACATACTTACACGGTCGACATTGAAATACCATTCTATTTAGCCCTCGAATCCTCCACAGCGCTTAAACAAGCAATATCTGACACTTTATCTCCCTTGAAGATAATTTTGCGCTTCTTGCCGTTTTGGCTTCAATGCTTATCCAAAGTCAGGGTTCTCGGACAGCCTCCCCCGCTAATAAAGAACATTGTGATTATTTAGTATATCTTAACTAAAATCTCGCGCTTTCTCGCGCGCGCGATTAATTAATAAGGTGACAGTTCTTTTAATAAGGTGACAGTTCTTTGACCAAGGTCAAAGCGACAAAGCCGAGCGGACAGTTGACAGTTGACAGTTTAAGTTGTTATTTGTTGTTTATGGTGTCGTAAAAAATTACAATATGTGAATTATTATTCGTATTTTTGCAGCGCAATTCTGGAGAATTACGGTGAAGAGATGAAACTTTATTCAGACGCAGCACTTGCAAAGATACTCGACACAGAGACTTTCCGACTCATCGGGCGTGTGGCCGACTGGCTGGGAATGGAGTGCTATGTGGTGGGTGGCTACGTGCGCGACATATTCCTTGAGCGCCCGTCGAGCGATATTGACGTGGTGGTGGTGGGAAGCGGCGTGGAGATGGCCAAGGCTGTGACGCGCGAGATGGGCAGACGCGCCGCACTGAGTGTTTTCCCACATTTCGGCACGGCACAGATAAAGGTGTACCGCGACGGGAAAGGCGAGAAACTGGCAGAGCCGCAGGAAATAGAGTTTGTCGGTGCGCGTCGCGAGAGTTACCGCAGCGATTCGCGGAAGCCCATCGTGGAGGATGGCACGCTCGAAGACGACCAGAACCGCCGCGACTTCACCATCAATGCCATGGCTATCTGCCTTAATGCTGAGCGCTTCGGCGTGCTCGTCGATCCCTTTAACGGTCTTGGAGACCTGGAGGACGGCATCATTGCCACACCGCTCGATCCCGAAGTGACATTTTCCGACGACCCGCTGCGCATGATGCGCTGCGTGAGGTTTGCCTCGCAACTGAATTTCCAGATAGAGCCAGAGACTTTCGATGCCATGCAGATGATGGCAGAGCGCATCAGTATTGTGAGCGGCGAGCGGATAGAGGTAGAACTGAACAAGATAATGATGTCGCCACATCCCAGTATCGGACTGGAACTCATGCAGCGCTCAGGACTGATGAGGCTGATTCTTCCCGAAGTTGCTGCGCTCGACATTGTGGAGCGCAGGGAGGGCAAGGTTCACAAGAATAACTTCTATCACACGCTGGAGGTGCTGGAAAATATAAAGCCTGCGCCAAACACCTTGCAAACGGAAGGAGACGATAATCGTTTGGCTGGCAACAGACTCCTTTATCTCCGCTGGGCAGCCCTTCTCCACGACATCGGAAAGACGCGGGCGAAGCGCTGGGAACCCGGGGTGGGATGGACATTCCACAATCATAATGCCATAGGTGCCAAGCAGGTGGAGGGCATCTTCCGTCGGCTGAAGATGCCGCTTGGCGAAGAGATGCGCTACGTGCAGAAACTTGTTGACCTGCACATGCGTCCACAGGTCATTGCCGACAACGAGGTGACCGATTCTGCCGTGAGGCGTCTGCTCAGTGATGCCGGTGACGACATCGACGACCTGATGCTGCTCTGCGAGGCCGACATAACATCAAAGAATGAGGTGCGTAAACGTATGTTTCTCGAAAACTTCCGCATGGTGCGCGAGAAACTTACAGACCTTAAGGAGAAAGACTACAAGCGACTGCTTCAGCCCGTTATCGATGGCAATGAGATAATGGCACTGTTCGGGCTCAAGCCCGGCAGGAAGGTTGGCGTGCTGAAGCAGTATCTGAAAGATGCGGTTCTCGACAACAAGGTGGAGAACGAGCGCGAGCCCCTGATGCAACTTCTTACTGAGAAAGCGCGGCAGATGGGTCTGCTGCACGATTAGTCGGCAAGGGCTCTGCCGGCCTTGCGCATCTTGCGCATGGCGATGTCGCGAATCTGGCGCACACGTTCGCGCCGAAGGCCCATTTCCTTTCCTATTTCGGCCATCGTCATCTTATGACGGCCAATACCGAAAATCATTCTTACCACTTGTTCTTCGCGCTCGTTGAGAAGCGCGATGGCATGTTCTATGCCGTCTGCCGTCGACTGCTGTTCTGCCTTGTGGTCGGCGCGGGGCGATTGGGTGTCCTCCAGAACGTTCAGAAGAGTGAAGTTGTTGCCTGAGCTAATGGGCAGGCTCTCGTCGGTGGAGCGCACATTGGCATTTCCTTGTGTGGCGGCCAGCGCACGCTCTATCTGCTGGCGTATGTATGGTGCAGCAAACGTGACAAAAGGTTTTCTGCGACTGGCGTCATAGCGCTCGGCAGCCATCATCATGCCAATGGCGCCTTCGTTGACAAGGTCGTCGGTGGTGAGCAATTCGCTCTGATACTGGCGCGCCAGCGTCACTACGTAGCCCATGTTGTCGGCAACGAGTTTCTGTAATTCATCATTCATAATGCATAGTTTTTTTCTTACGACAAGCCTTTCTTCTTTTTTACGACCGCTCGGCTCCGCCGCTTTGACCTTGGTCAAAGAACTGAGACAACAAGGGACAACTTTCAATGGTCAATGTTCAATGGTCAACTGTCGCCTGTCAACTTTGGCAAAGTTACTTATTCCGCCACTCCTGCGCAACATAAATTATGATTTTTTCTCGTGCAGCGCATAAAGTTTGTTAAATCTTTTATTCGTATAACATCACACACTATGAAAATTGTTAACTTTGCACTCCGAAAACCGAAGCGTGTGCTTGGAGTTTTTCTTAGTGTTTTTACTGCAGACAATAATAATTTTATTAGAATAGGTATGACAATGAAAAAGATTATGATGATTGCGGCAGTTGCTGCAACATTGGTATCGTGCAGCGGGGGAAAGAACGAGCGCCCGACATTTGGCGACAACGAATATCCCGTTACTACGATAGGAATGCAGAGTGCTGTTACGCAGACCACTTATCCAGCCACAATCAAGGGCGTGCAGGATGTAGAGATACGTCCGAAGGCCTCAGGATTTATCACACAGATTAATGTGAAGGAAGGACAGACCGTAGGTGCTGGCCAAGTGCTCTTTGTTCTCGACAACGAGACCTACCAGGCACAGGTGCGCCAGGCTCAGGCTGCCGTGAACACTGCTCAGCAGCAGGTGAACACCGCCCAACTGACCTACGACAACACCGTGCAGTTGCATGCAAAGAAGGTTGTCGGCGACTACGAGATGCAGACCTCGCAGAATACTCTTGAGAGCGCAAAGGCAGGGCTTGCCCAGGCTCAGGCTGCACTCGCCTCTGCCAAGGAGGCGCTCAGTTACTGCTATGTCAAGAGCCCCACGGCAGGTGTCGTCGGCACGCTGCCTTTCAAGAAGGGTGCTCTGGTCAGCGGCTCCAACTCGCTTACCACCGTCAGCAATATCTCGCAGATGGAGGTATACTTCTCTGTGACAGAGAAGGAGGCTATGCAGATTTCGCAGCAGGGGCTACAGGAGTTCCCGGAAGTCAAGTTGAAACTGGCTGATGGCAGCACCTACGCCCACGAGGGAAAGGTGACGAAGATGAGTGGCGTCATCGATGCCGCAACAGGTTCGGTGCAACTCATAGCCCTCTTCGCCAATCCCGAGAAAACCCTGAAGAGCGGCGGCTCTGGCACTATCATCGTAGAGCGTGCCAACAATTCGGCCATCGTGATACCGCAGGCGAGTGTCACCGAGGTGCAGAACAAGAAGTTCGTTTACCTGCTTGGCGAAGGTAACAAGGTGAAGTACACCGAGATAGAGGTTGCTCCGCAGAACGACGGCAACAACTACATTGTCACCGGAGGCTTGAAGACAGGCGACAAGTACGTCACCAACGGCATCACCAAACTCTCTGACGGCATGGAGATTGTTCCCATCACGCCGGAGCGCTATCAGCAGAAGATAAAGGAGCAGGCCAAGGCTATGTCGGCAGGCGACATAATCGGTGCTATGCAGAAGAAATAGTCAAATAGTAAAAAGAGAATATGACTTTTACAACATTTATCAAGCGCCCGGTACTCTCTACGGTGATTTCCATACTCATCGTGATACTGGGCTTCATAGGACTGGTGTCGCTGCCTATTGAGCAGTACCCCGATATCGCACCGCCAACCGTTGTGGTGTGGACCAGTTATCCTGGTGCTGACGCCGAGACGGTAAAGAACTCGGTCATTGTGCCCCTCGAAGAGTCTATCAACGGTGTGGAGGGCATGGACTATATCACGTCGACGGCAGCAGCAGGTTCGGCACAACTTTCCATCCTGTTCCGTCAGGGCATGAATGCCGATATGTGTGCTGTCAACGTGCAGAATCGCGTCAGTCAGGCGTCGGCCCTGCTTCCTGCCGAAGTGACGCAGATCGGTGTGACGGTGATGAAGCGTCAGACGTCGCAGGTTATCATGTATACGCTGACCAGTGACGGCCGCTACGACGACGAGTTCCTCACCAACTACGCCAACATCAATATCATTCCTGCCCTGAAGCGTATACAGGGTGTCGGCGACGTCCAGTCGCCTGGTCTGAAGACCTACTCAATGCGTATCTGGCTGAAGCCCGACGTGATGAAGCAGTACAGCCTCATGCCGAGCGACATCTCGGGCGCGCTTGCCGAGCAGAACATCGAGGCCGCCCCGGGTAACTTTGGCGAGCAGAGCGATGTGCAGTATGAGTATGCCATGCGCTACACCGGCCGTCTGAAGACACCGGAGGAGTTTGGCAATATCATCATCTCGAGCGATGCCAACGGTCAGACACTCAGACTGAAGGACGTAGCGAAGATAGAACTCGGCGGACTGCAGTATACCGTGTCGATGAAGAACAACAACATATCCTCTGTCATGGGTATGGTACAGCAGATTGCCGGTTCTAACGCCAACGAGATAGCCAAGAACGTGAAGAAGGAACTGGAAGAGCAGTCGAAACTGTTCCCTCCAGGCATGATGTACAAAATCAACTACGACGTGACGGAGTTCCTCTACGCTTCTATCGAGGAGGTGGTCTTCACGCTCGTGCTGACACTGCTGCTGGTATTCCTCGTGGTCTACGTCTTCCTTCAGGACTGGCGCTCCACGCTCATCCCGCTTATTGCCGTGCCAGTATCGCTTATCGGTACGTTCTTCTTCCTCAGTGTGATGGGCTTCTCTATCAACCTGCTTGTGCTTTCGGCCCTTCTGCTTGCCATCGCCATTGTGGTTGACGATGCCATCGTTGTGGTGGAGGCCGTCCATGCAAAACTCGACCAAGGCTACAAGTCGGCGCTCACGGCGTCTATCGATGCCATGAACGAGATTTCGGGCGCCATCATATCCATTACGCTTGTGATGGCATCGGTGTTCATCCCCGTATCGTTCATGGGTGGCACGAGCGGAACATTCTATCGCGAGTTTGGTATCACCATGGCTGTCAGCATCTTCATCTCGGCTCTTAATGCCTTGACGCTGTCGCCAGCACTTTGTGCCATCTTCCTGAAGCCGCACGACAAGGAAGGCCATCAGAAGAAGATGTCGATGCTCGACCGCATGCATGCCTCGTTCAACACGGCATTCAACGCCACTACAGGTAAATACAAGGCAGCCATAGAGAAACTCGTGCGCAAGCCTCTTGCCATTATCGCCACGGTGCTCATCGGTATCGTTATATTGGCAGGCACGATGTTCACCACAAAGACGGGACTGGTGCCCGACGAGGATACTGGTACTATCTTCTGTACCATCTCCATGCCTCCAGCCACTTCCGTTGAGCGCACCAAGCAGGTGATAGCCCAGGTGGACAGCATTCTCTCTGTCGATCCTGCCATTCAGAGCCGCGAGCAGATACAGGGTTACAACTTTATTGCCGGCTCCGGTTCCGACCAGGCAACGTTTATCATCAAGTTGAAACCGTTTGCCGAACGACAGAAAGGACTCTGGTGGAAAATCAGCGGACTGTGGCAGGGCGACGGCATATACCGTTTCTTCTTAAATCCGTATGAGGCCAGTGGCGTGCTGGCTCAGATATATATCAAGACAGCACATATCAAGGACGCACAGATACTTGCCTTCGCACCGCCTATGATTCCCGGCTTCTCTGCCAACTCAGGTGTATCGCTTGTAATGCAGGACCGTACTGGTGGCGACCTTACAAAGTTCTACGATATCGTTAAGGACTATCTGGCCGAACTAAACAAGCGTCCGGAGATACAGCGTGCGCAGACCTCATACAACCCCAACTATCCGCAATACATGATTTCGGTAGACGTGGCAAAGTGTAAGCAGGCCGGCATATCGCCTCGCGTCGTGCTCACCACGCTGCAGGGATACTACGGCGGGCTCTACGCCTCCAACTTCAATGCCTACGGTAAGTTGTACCGCGTAATGGTGCAGGGAGCACCTGAGACGCGCATGACGGAAGAGTCGCTGAACAATATCTATGTACGTACTGGCGCAGGAATGGCACCCGTGAAGGAATTCTGCAACCTGGAGCGCGTATATGGGCCTTCGAACATCAACCGCTTCAACCTGTTCACGTCCATCACGGTGACAGCCACCGTAGCCGATGGCTATTCCTCTGGTGAGGCTATCAAGGCCTGTCAGGATGTAGCCGCCGACATGTTGCCCACCGGCTATTCCTACGACTACACAGGTCTTACCCGTGAGGAGGCAAAGGCTTCCAACTCTACGGCGCTCATTTTCGTGCTCTGCTTTATCTTCATCTACCTCATCCTTGCGGCACAGTACGAGTCGTACATACTGCCGCTGACGGTAGTATTGTCCATTCCGTTCGGACTGGCAGGCTGCTTCCTCTTCACGCAGGTCTTCGGCCATTCCAACGACATCTACATGCAGATATCGCTCATCATGCTTATCGGTCTGCTTGCTAAGAATGCCATCCTTATCGTGCAGTTTGCACTTGAGCGTCGCGAACTTGGCATGGCCATATCGTGGTCGGCCATCCTTGGCTCTGTAGCGCGTCTGCGTCCTATCCTTATGACGTCACTCGCCATGGTTATCGGTCTGCTGCCAATGATGTTCGCCACTGGCGTAGGCAAGAACGGCAACCAGACGCTGGGTGCTGCCGCCGTGGGTGGCATGTTCATCGGAACGATATGCCAGTTGTTTGTCGTGCCGACACTGTTTGTCATCTTCCAGGGCCTGCAGGAGCGCTTCCGCCCGATGAAGTTCGACGAAGACGAGGCTTCGAGCGATGTCACGACAGAGATAGCCCAGTATGCCCACCGTCCTGTGGACTATGAATTAGAGAAATAGAAAGCCTGCCCACCTTCCCCGAAACGGGGGGGGGAGGGAGAATGACAAAGCAAATAAGATGAAAATAATAATGAAACAATTTTTCAGCCGCATTACCGACCATCGGTTCCTCCCTTGTAGAGGGGCCTTGGTGGGCTTGTTCTGCCTTGTGCTCACCAGTTGCGGTGTATATAATAAGTATGAGCGCCCCGACAACGTAGAGACCACCGGCCTTATCCGCGACGTTGTGAGCGATGCCGATACGCTTATGGCTCAGGACACGGCATCGTTTGGCAATCTGCCGTGGCGTAGCGTCTTTACCGACGCTCAGTTGCAGCGTCTCATAGAGCAGGGATTGCAGCGCAACAGCAATCTGCAGAATGCTGCCCTGACGGTGAAGATGTATGAGGAGATGCTCAAGGCAGCCAAACTGGCTTTCCTGCCTGCTGTCACGATAGGCGGAACAACGCCCATGGGAACTATCTCGACGCTGTACACCGATCCGTCGGTGACGACAAAGGCCTACAGCATTCCCGTAGCAGCCAGTTGGACGCTTGACCTCTTTGGCAACGTGCTGTCACAGAAGCGCTCCACGCAGATGAAACTGCTGGGCATGAAAGACTATCAGATGGCTGTGCGTGCACAGATTATCAGCGGTATTGCCAACAGTTACTATACTCTTCTGATGCTTGACCGCCAACTTGAGATAGTTACAGAGATGAGCCAGATGTCGAAGGAGACATGGGAAATGATGCAACTGCAGTACCAGTTGGGACGCATGCGTTCCACCAGTGTGCAGAGCGCTGAGGCTGCCTATCTTTCCATGCAGACGCAGGCCAACGACATGCGTCGCCAGATACGCGCCACGGAGAATGCGCTGTCGCTGCTCATCGGTCAGCAGGGTCAGCAGATACCTCGCGGCACTCTCGAGGAGCAGTCGCTGCCCACAGAGTTTTCGACAGGTGTGGGAGTGGCCCTGCTGCAGAACCGTCCCGACGTTCACAATGCCGAGATGCAACTTGCAGCCTGCTTCCACGACATACAGACGGCACGTTCGCAGTTCTATCCCTCTGTGACGATAGGTGCATCGGCAGCATTCACCAACTCCAACGGCGCCTTCGACCCGGGCAAATGGCTCACCACGCTCTTCGGCTCGCTCACGCAGCCCATCTTCATGCGCGGTGCGCTCGTGGCCAATCTCAAGGTGACGAAGATACAGTATGAGCAGGCTTTCAACACATGGCAGAATGCCATACTGCAGGCTGGCAACGAGGTGTCGAACGCCCTTGTCAACTACCGTGGCTACGACGAGAACAGCCAACTGGAGGCCCAGCGCATAGAGGTGCTCAAGAAGAATGTCGAGGACACGCGCGAACTCTACAAGCAGAGCGGCTCGAGTTATCTCGAGGTGCTTACGGCTGAGACACAACTGCTGTCGGCTCAGATTAACAAGGTGAGCGACGACTTCTACAAGATGCAGGCTGTCGTGTCGCTCTATACTGCCCTTGGCGGAGGGGGCCGATGATATTTACGATTTGACGATTTACAATTTATAATTATGAGTGAGATTAGTCCAAGAGCAGAAGTGTCGCCAAAGGCTAAGATAGGCAACAACTGCAAGATATTTCCCTTTGCGTATATCGAAGACGACGTGGTGATAGGCGACAACTGTGTCATCTTTCCTTTCGTCTCAATATGCAACGGCACCCGTATGGGCAAAGGCAACAAGATACATCAGGGCTCGGTGATAGGTGCCTTGCCGCAGGACTTTGAGTTCCGCGGTGAGCGTTCGGAGTGCATCATCGGCGACGGCAACGTGATACGCGAGAATGTAGTCATCAACCGCGCCACGCACAATGGCGGCCAGACCGTCATCGGCAATGAGAACGTACTCATGGAGGGAGCGCATATCTCCCACGACACCAAGGTTGGCAACCGCTGTGTCTTCGGTTACGGCACAAAGATAGCCGGCGACTGCACGATAGAAGACCTTGTCATCTTCTCGTCGAGTGTCATTGAGAATGCCAAGACGCGCGTAGGCTGTGGCGCCATGGTGCAGGCAGGTACCACTTTCTCAAGGGATGTTCCTCCCTACATCATCTGCACGAAGCGCTCTGAGTTTGGCGGCATCAACGAGATAGTAGGCCGTAAGCACGGTGTAGGCGAAAAGGTGCTCAAGCACATTGCCAACGCCTATCGTCTGGTGTTCCGTGGCAAGACGTCGGTGTTCGATGCTGTGCTGCAGATAAAAGACCAGGTGCCCGACAGCCCGGAAATTCGCCACATCGTGGAGTTTATCGAGGCCACCGAACTCGGCATTATTGCCAAGTAGAAGGAAGAGGCCTGAAAAAAGCCAAAATAGAAAGTCCCAATGACGGTTAAGTCATTGGGGCTTTCATTATATCGCAATGCGCAATGATTTTCAGACAATTCCCTGTGCCATCATGGCGTTGGCCACCTTCATGAAGCCAGCCACGTTAGCACCCTTGACGTAGTCAACGTATCCCGACTGCTGTTTGCCGTATTTCACGCACTGCTCGTGGATGTTCGACATTATCTGATGGAGTTTCTCGTCCACCTCGCGCTCGCTCCATCCCAGTCGCATCGAGTTCTGGGTCATTTCCAGTCCGCTCGTTGCCACGCCGCCTGCATTCACGGCCTTGCCAGGTGCGAACAACTGGTGGGCGGCTACAAACTTCTCGGCAGCCTCGGCAGTGCATCCCATGTTGGACACTTCGGCCACGCAGAGAGGCTTGTGGGCCAGAATGTGGTCGGCATCCTCGCCGTTCAGTTCGTTCTGTGTGGCGCAAGGCAGATAGATGTCGGCCTTCTGCTCCCACGGGCGCTTGCCCTCATAGAAGGTGGCGCCGTCGAACTCGTCGACGTAGGGCTGGCAGACATCGTTGCCCGATGCGCGCAGTTCGAGCATGTATTCTATCTTCTCGTCGTCAAGTCCGGCAGGGTCGTAGACATATCCGTCGGGGCCTGAGATGGTAATCACCTTGGCTCCCAGTTCGGTGGCTTTCTTTGCGGCTCCCCATGCCACGTTGCCGAAGCCCGACAGGGCAACCGTCTTGCCCTTGATATCCTCACCCTGTGTGGCCAGCATCTGCTGTACGAAATAGAGAGCGCCATATCCTGTGGCTTCGGGGCGTATCTTCGAGCCGCCCCATTCGATGCCCTTGCCGGTGAGCACGCCCTGGAATTGGTGGGTCAGTTTCTTGTATTGTCCGTAGAGGTAGCCTATCTCGCGTGCTCCTACGCCAATGTCGCCAGCAGGCACATCCTCGTCAGGGCCGATGTGGCGGTAGAGTTCGTTCATAAAAGCCTGGCAGAAACGCATCACCTCCTGATCGGAGCGGCCGCGTATGGAGAAGTCGCTGCCGCCCTTGCCGCCGCCCATCGGAAGCGTGGTGAGAGCGTTCTTGAATGTCTGCTCAAAGCCGAGGAATTTCAGGATGCTGAGGTTTACCGACGAGTGGAAGCGCAGTCCGCCCTTGTATGGGCCAATGGCCGAGTTGTACTGCACGCGGTAGCCAATGTTGACGTGCACTTCGCCGTGGTCGTCCACCCAAGGCACGCGGAACGTGATGATACGCTCCGGCTCTACGAGGCGCTCTATCAGTTTGGCGCGCTCAAACTCGGGATGCTGGTTATAGACATCCTCTATCGAGATCAGTACTTCGCGTACTGCCTGCAGATATTCCTGCTCGCCAGGGTGCTTCTGCTGCAGGTCTTGCATTATTTTCTCTACGTTCATGGTATTATTGATTTAAGTTAGTGAAAATGACAATGTGTCGGTTATCCACTACAAAAATAGGAATTCCCATGCATACGGCAATGGAAATTCCTAAATATTTTTAAGGAAAGGTTACATTTTGTCATCAGTAACTTCGAGCGATGATGACGCGGTGCTTGGATGGCTTGCCGCTCACCATGTCGACGCCAGACGTCTGCTCGAAGTCGAAGGGCACGCAGCGTATAGTGGCCTGTGTCTCTTCCTTTATCTTGGCCTCTGTCTCGGCAGTGCCGTCCCAGTGGCAGAGGAAGAAGCCGCCGTCCTTGATTTTCTCCTTGAACTCCTCGTAGTTGTCACATTCGTAGATATGCTCGTCGCGGAAGCGGCGTGCCTTGGCGTAGATGTTCTGCTGGATTTCGTCGAGCAGTGCCTCTACGCGTGCTGCAATGCCTTCGAGAGGCAGAGTCTCCTTCTCCAGAGTGTCGCGGCGCATCACTTCCACCGTGCCGTTTTCAAGGTCGCGTGCGCCAAGCACCAGTCTCACGGGCACGCCCTTGAGTTCGTAGTCGGCAAACTTAAATCCCGGGCGCTTGTTGTCCGAGTTGTCATACTTCACGCTGATGCCCTTGGCGCGCAGTTCTGCTATGATGGGCTCCACAGCGGCATCGACGGCGCTCTGCTGCTCGGGCTTGTTGGCTATGGGGACTATCACCACCTGTATCGGGGCCACCCGTGGAGGCAGTACCAGTCCGTTGTCGTCGCTATGGGTCATAATGAGTGCACCGATGAGGCGCGTGGAAACGCCCCAAGAGGCAGCCCACACGTATTCAGGTTTGTTCTCCTTGTTGAGATATGTCACGTCGAAGGCTTTGGCGAAGTTCTGGCCGAGGAAGTGGCTCGTTCCCGACTGCAGGGCCTTGCCGTCCTGCATCATTGCCTCGATGGTATAGGTGTCGAGGGCTCCGGCAAAGCGCTCCGTCTCGCTCTTTACGCCTTGCAGCACTGGTATGGAGAGGAATTCTTCGGCAAACTTGGCGTATACCTTCACCATCTTCTGTGCATCCTGCTCGGCCTCCTCACGTGTGGCGTGAGCCGTGTGGCCTTCCTGCCAGAGAAACTCCGATGTGCGCAGGAAGGGGCGTGTGCGCATTTCCCAGCGCATCACGTTGCACCACTGGTTGCACTTCAGGGGCAGGTCGCGCCACGACTGTATCCAGTTCTTGTACGTGTTCCAGATGATGGTCTCGCTGGTGGGGCGTATTATCAGTTCCTCCTCGAGTTTTGCTGCTGGGTCGACCACTACGCCGCCGTCGGCAGCCTTCAGGCGATAGTGGGTCACTACTGCTGCCTCCTTGGCAAATCCCTCTACGTGCTCTGCCTCGCGCGAGAGGAACGACTTGGGGATGAGCAGGGGGAAGTATGCATTCTGCACGCCTACTGCCTTGAACATGCTGTCGAGTTCGTGCTGCATCTTCTCCCAGATGGCGTAGCCGTAGGGCTTGATTACCATGCATCCGCGCACTGCCGACTGCTCGGCGAGGTCGGCCTTTACTACTAAATCGTTGTACCACTGGCTGTAGTTGTCAGCCCGTTTTGTCATTTCTTTCAGTTCCTTTGCCATTGTATGCTTGTGTCGTTGTTTTTTCCTGTTGAATTGGCGACAAAGGTACTAACAATTATTGGAAACAGCAAACGGGAGATAAAAATGCAGCAGTAATTTTTTAAACTGCAGTGATAAAATTTTTAAAAGCAGTAGAAATTTTTGAAAAAGCAGTTGTAATTTTTTTAAAAGCAGTAGAAATTTTTTTAAAAGCAGTTGTGGCAAAAATAAAAACAGCAGTAATATTAATATTACTGCTGTCGATAATTCACTGCGCTGGGCAGTTTTGGTAGGCTTACTGGGCCAGTTTGTTGTCAGAGCCAAGCACGTCGATGATCTTGTGCTTGTACATCTTCTCCATCTCGTCGCGAGCGGGGCCACAGTACTTGCGTGGGTCGAACTCGCCTGGCTTCTCGTCGAACACCTTGCGCACGGCAGCGGTGAAGGCAAGACGTGAGTCGGAGTCGATGTTGATCTTGCAGACGGCGCTCTTAGAGGCCTTGCGGAGTTGCTCTTCGGGAATACCTACTGCATCGGGCAGTTTGCCGCCATGCTCGTTGATCATGTCAACATACTCCTGTGGAACGCTGGAACTGCCGTGGAGCACGATGGGGAAGCCAGGGAGTTTCTCCATGATGGCATCGAGAACGTCGAAAGCCAATGGGGGAGGAACGAGTTTGCCGGTCTTCGGGTCGCGTGTGCACTGCTCGGGCTTGAACTTGTAAGCGCCGTGAGAGGTGCCGATAGAGATAGCGAGAGAGTCGCAGCCTGTACGGGTTGCGAAGTCGATAACCTCCTCGGGCTTCGTGTAGTGGCTCTCTTCTGCCTGTACCTCGTCTTCAACGCCGGCGAGCACGCCGAGTTCGGCCTCTACCGTTACGTCAAACTGGTGAGCATATTCCACAACCTTCTTTGTCAGGGCGATGTTCTCCTCGTAGGGAAGGCTTGAGCCGTCGATCATAACGCTGGAGAAGCCAAGGTCGACACAACTCTTGCACAACTCGAAGGAGTCGCCGTGGTCGAGGTGGAGGGCAATCTCAGGATGCTCGCATCCCAACTCCTTTGCATACTCCACAGCACCCTGGGCCATGTAGCGCAGCAGTGTGGCGTTGGCATAGTTGCGCGCGCCCTTTGATACCTGAAGGATAACGGGGCTCTTAAGGTCGCTCGAAGCCTTGATGATGGCCTGGAGTTGCTCCATGTTGTTGAAGTTGAATGCAGGAATGGCATAGCCGCCATTGATGGCACGGGCAAACATTTCACGGGTGTTTACCAAGCCCAATTCTTTGTAACTAACCATAGTGTTATTGTATTAAATTAGTATTTGTAAGTTTTCTGACGGCAAAGTTACTAATTTATTTGAAAAAAAGTATAGTAAAATGGAAATTTATTGTGTGTTTCATACAGAAAACAGAAGACAGGGCGATTGCAGGCTCCCGGGCGGCGGAAAAATGCCAACTGAGTGTGGCAAAACAAGCGGCATCGGCACGAAAAAAAACAGTCCCGACGAGATGCTTTTCGCCGGGACTTTCTTCAGGCGCAACGGCCTGAGATGATTAGCCTGTTGTTACTTCTCGTCGGTGTCGATGAGTTTCCAGATGCAGGCAGCAAGAGCGCCACCAACCAGCGGACCTACGATGAATACCCAAAGGTCGCTCAGAGCCTGACCCTGCTCGAACAGTGCAGGACCGATGGAGCGTGCAGGATTGACTGAGGTGCCGGTGAAGTGAATGCCTACCAAGTGGATGAGGATGAGGCTCAGACCGATGGCAAGGCCAGCAAAGTTGTTGGTAGCACCATTGGTCTTTGCGGTAGCGCCGAGCACTACGAGAACAAAGATGGTGGTGAGCACAATCTCGACAATCAGTCCGTTGACAGCGCCATACGTGCATGCATTGGCACCTGTGGATGTCGTGATGACGGCTGACGGATCGGTAGAGACGATGCCGGCGAGCACTGCGGCGGCGAGCACTGCTCCAATCACTTGGAACACGATATACATGCCGCAGTCCTTGGCAGAGATACGGCCGCTGAGGAATACGCCAAGCGTGATGGCTGGATTGATGTGGCAACCGGAGATGCCGCCAATGGTGTAGGCCATTGCTACGACAGCCAGACCGAAGGCCACTGCCGTGCCAACGATTGAAGCGGTGTCGGAACCGCAACCTAAAGCCACTGCTGCTCCGCAGCCCAAGAACGTCAGCACGAATGTGCCTACAAGTTCTGCAATGTACTTCTTCATAATTTTGTTGATTTAGTGAAACAATAAAGATATGTTAGTGTGTTGTTTTCTTATCGCAAAAATATACAAATTTCTGATAGCATGCAAGCAAAACGGCGAAAAAACTTATATTCCCTGCGCCGATGCAGACAGTGAGGCCAGTGTCAGTGCAAAAGCCGTGACGGGTATGGCGGAAAGTCATGGCTTACAGGGATTTCTTTATTCTGTAGATGCGGAATGACATGGCAGGCAGGGTGTCGTCGAGAGTGCCGTCCTTCTTGTCGGACACTATGCTGGCAGTTCCCTTCTGCGGTGTGATAAGTTCGGGACGCTTCACGGTGTTCTCGTCGTCCATGCCGCTGTGCGAAAGGGTGATGGTCTGTGCCGTGCGGTCGCCCTTGATGTCACTGAGGCGTACGCTGACTGACTGCTGCTCGCGCGACGTGTTGGCGATCTTGATGATTACCTCGCCGGAAGGCTTGTCGTAGGACGCGGAAGCAAACAGGCCGTTCTGCCCCTCCTGATTGGCAACGGGGAGTTTTTTGCTGGTGAGCGACAGCGTATGGGTGCCGCTGTTGGTGGCGTACATCTGCTGAACGTAGTAACTCACGGTGCGTGCCACGCGAAGGTTGTCGAACCATATCTGGTCGGGGCGCCACTGCCAGCCGTCGACGTGAGCGAAGAGCGGTGCCGGGGTGGTCATGTGGACTACATCGGCATTGCGCTCGAAGCCTGTCATAAATGCTGCCTCAAGGATGGCTGCCTCGTAGTGGTTCCACTTCTTGCCCTTGCCATGGCAGGCGTATTCGCCGGCAAAGACCTTCGGACCCTTGCGCGAGTAGGAGTCGTAGCGCAGTCCGTTGGAGAGGAACCACTTCTCGTCGCGGTAGAAATGCTCGTCGACAAGGTCGGCCTTCAGTTGTGTCATGGCTTTCCAGCCATCGCTGAAGCGGTAGGTGTTGTTGGGGACATCCTCGGGAACAGGGCCGCTGGTGCCCACAATCTTTATCTCGGGGTGCTTGGCGCGGATTGCCTTGACAAACGGCTCAAGGCGCTTGTAGTAGAACTCGCCCCACTGTTCGTTGCCGACGCCGATGTATTTCATATTGAACGGTGCAGGATGGCCCATGTCGGCGCGGACTTTTCCCCACTTGCTGTCGGCAGGGCCATTGGCAAACTCGATGAGGTCAAGGCAGTCGTCAATGTAGGGCTGAAGTTCGTCGGTGGCGACATGGGCGCTCTCGTTCTCCCAGTTCTGGTACTGGCAGGCCATACCGACATTGAGAATTGGCAGGGGCTCTGCGCCGATGTCTTCTGAGAGTTGGAAAAACTCGAAGAAGCCAAGACCGCACGACTGGTAGTAGTCCGCATAGTAGCGATAGTCGAAGGTGTGTTCCCAGCGGTTCTGATTGAGGGGACGGTTTTCCACGGGGCCGAGCGTGTTCTTCCATTGATAGCGCGTGGCGAGGTCGGTGCCCTCGACAATGCAGCCGCCGGGGAAGCGGAAGATGCCGGGCTTCAGGTCTTCCAAGGCTTCGGCCAGGTCGCGGCGCATGCCGTTCTCACGCTGCTTGTAGGTGTCGACGGGGAAAAGCGAAATATGCTCCAAGGCTACGGAGTTCTGTCCGCGCAGGAAGATGCGGAGACGGGCGTGCTCCTCAGTGCGCGACGGCGTGAGAGTCACGGTATATTTCTGCCACTTGTCGGAACTTATGTCTATCTTCTGCTCGGCAAACTCCTGATGTTCACGCTGCGAGCGCTCGTCAATCAGTTGTACGCGGATGGCCGACGTGCCTTTTGAGGCCTTTGCCCATACAGAGAAACGGTACTGCTTGCCTTTCTCTACGCCGATGCCGAAAAATCCCTCGTTGACGAGGCCCGTGCGGCGATTGCGATTGCCTGGGTCGCTGAGCACTACATAATGCGGACAACGCTCGAAGGGCCCGTCGTCGCGCACGTCGACACACCCGAAAGCCTGCCAGCCCATCAGGGACTGCGGAAACTCGAAGGAGCGGTTCTTCACGAGTTCGCCGTAAAGGCCGCCGTCGGCAGCAAAGTTGATGTCCTCGAAGAATATGCCATACATAGTGGGCTGGACGGGTGCAACCATCTTCGTGGTGTTGACGTCCATCACGGTCTGGGCATGTGCGTTGGAAAACAGCATGGCAAGCAGCAAGGTGCTCGCTGTGAGAAGTTTTTTCATAATATAGTCAGGATTTTTATGTTTCAAGTTTTTTCTTCGGACAAAATTAGTTAAAAAGTGGAGAACACACAAAAGAAATCTGAATAAAAGCAGTACTTTTGTAAATAATTAAGCAATACGAACAGAATATTTTGTCTTATGAAAAAAATTCTTGTGGTCGAGGACAACTACAGTAACTTCATTCTGATGAGTTACGTTTTGAAGCATCACTACGAATTCTTCCGTGCCGTAAACGGGCAGGAGGCAGTGGAAAAGGTTGAAGAGGAAGACTACGACCTGATACTGATGGATATCAACATGCCTGTGATGAACGGAATTGAGGCTACGCGCCTGATAAAGGCGAAGCACCCGTCGCTGCCGATAATCGCAATAACGGCAAATGCCTTCGACACCGACCGCGAACATGCAATGGAGGCAGGGTGTGACGACTTCATGGCAAAGCCTATCAGCAGCGAGAAATGCCTGAAGATAATAGCAAAGTACATCTGACACGATGGCTGCAAGCATACACTTGAAACAGTTTCCCGGGCTCATGTCGCAGAAGACGGTGCTCTATGTGCATGGCTTTGCAAGTAGCGGTCAGTCGGGCACAGTGGCTCTGCTGCGTCAACTGATGCCTGCGGCAAATGTCATAGCACCCGACCTGCCCGTGAGACCTGCCGAGGCTATGGCTCTGCTGCACGAGATATGTGATGCGGAGCATCCGAGCCTCATCATGGGTACGTCGATGGGCGGAATGTATACAGAGCAACTCGCAGGATATGACCGTATATGCGTCAATCCTGCCTTGGAGATGGCCGACACGATGAAGGCTCACGGGATGATAGGCACACAGCATTTCCAGAACCCGCGCAAGGACGGCATACAGGAGTTTATCGTCACCAAGGCGCTGGTGAAGGAATATCGGGAGCAGACGGAGAAGCGCTTCATGCATGTCGACGAGGCAGAGCGGCAGCGCGTCTACGGTCTGTTTGGCGATGAGGATACGACGGTAGACTGTCGCGCGCTCTTCCAAGGTTACTATCCAAATGCTATTCCATTCCACGGCGAGCACCGACTGAACGACAGTTCGCTGCTGCACAGCGTGATACCGGTGATACGCTGGATAGACGACGAACAGGAGCATCGCCAGCGCCCGGTAGTATATATCGGAACGGAGACGATGGCCGATGGCTACGGAAAGCCGGCAAGTTCGGTGCAGAAGGCGGTGAGGCAACTGGTGGAAAACTATCAGGTGTTTTTCGTGGCGCCGGCAAAGTCGTCGGTACAGGAAGAATATGCGCAGACAACGGAATGGCTGACAGAATATGTCGGTGTGCCGGCATGGGGACACACGATATTCACCAATCGGCGCGACTTGCTGTATGGCGACTATTTCGTGTCATCGCAGGGCGACACCGAGACAATGGCAACACTGCTGCATTATGGTTCAAGCAAGTTCAAGACATGGGAGGAAATAATAGAGTATTTCCAACTGCTTGGCGGACAATAATGCAATAATCCGGGAAAAAAGTGTGAACAAAAAAAGACTGAAGCATTGCGGTTAGTGCTTCAGTCTGAATGAGTTTTCTATACTGTTAAGTTCGGCAGAGAATGACTTGTCTACTTGCAGGCGTTGCTCTATGGCCGTGCAACTGTGAATTACGGTGGAGTGGTCGCGGCCGCCAATCAACTGGCCAATGCGCGATGCCGGCATCTTGGTGTGCTTTTGTGCAAGATACATCGAAACCTGGCGTGCCAGAACGTAGTCGCGCTTGCGGGAACGGCTGCACACGTTTTGCTGGCTCACATTGAAGTGTACACAAACCTTGTCGATAATGTCGTCGACAGTGAGTGGGCGATTGTCGATCTTCACGGCACGCTGGATGACCCGTTCTGCCAGACGCATGTCGATATGGCTGTTGTAGACGATAGAGTAGGCCATGAGAGAATTTATCACACCCTCCAGATCGCGAACAGAACCGTTGGCGGTCTGGGCGATAAACATTATGACATCTTCAGGAATCTGCAGACCGTCGCGCTTGCATTTTGCCTCAAGGATATCAATGCACAACTGAAGGTTGGGCTTCTCCAACTCGGCTATCAAACCGCAGGAGAAACGGGTCAGCAGACGGTCCTTCACTCCTACGAGGTCTACTGGCGGACGGTCGCTGGCCAGTATTATCTGCTTGCCAAGGCGGAACAGATGGTCGAAGATGTAGAAAAATGTGTCGAGCGTCTTTTCAGTTGTCCACTCTTGTATGTCGTCGACGATAAGAATGTCGATAGACTGGTAGAAACTGATAAACTCGGAAAGTTTGTTCTGCCGGACGGCGTCAGTGAACTGCACGGTGAAAAGACGTGCCGATACGTAAAGCACGCGGGCCTGTGGACAAAGTTCCTTGCTGTGCAGGCCGATGGCATTGATGAGATGTGTCTTGCCGCAGCCCGAAGGTCCATAGACAAAGAATGGATTGAATGTTGATTTGCCAGGATGCTCGGCGATGGAAAAGCCTACGGTGCGCGGCAACCTGTTGGAGGTGCCCTCTATAAAGCGCTCGAAAGTTTTCTTCGGGTCAAGTTGCGAATTCAGAACCTGTGGATTGGCAGCGTCAAGTATTGTAGGAGTCTTGTTGCCACGTACCGTCTCCTGTACAGGAGCCAGTGCAACTGGCTCATCGCTTGACTCGTCGACTGTGATGCCATTCTGCTTATCTACTACAATGCGGTAGTTAAGGCGGATGCTTGTTCCGAAACAGCGCTGCAGTACCTTCGTCAGCAGTGCCACATAGTATTGCTCCAGATACTCATACACGTAGCGGCTTGGCACTTGTATGAGCAGGGTGTGGCTTTCGACATCGTATTTTTCAAACACGATAGGCGCAAACCATGTCTTGTATTGCTGCTCGGTGACGTTCTCCTTAATAAGATGAAGACAATCACCCCACAACTCCCTTGGAGTTTTTTCCATGTGACGGTTTTAATACTATTGTTTTAAGTTGGCGAAGACATTTTTTCGCTGCGGATGCAAAGGTCGTACTTTTTCCCGAACGCTACAAATGTGTCTGTAAGCCCGTTTTCTCAGTTCTTGACACTAACTTCTTTATTTACCGATGATTATGCGCTATTTGGCGTTTTGAGGATTACTTTTGATATTTGCGAAAATGTAACGCATTGAAATATCCGCTTTTACGCAAACCTGCACACGACATCTGAGGTATGCAATCTGTTTTCTTGCAGACGCACAAAAGTGCTATCAAATCAAGCACTTCGGTGCAACGTGTCGAAAAAGTGTTACGGGAGTTGTCTATTTAGACTAATTAAAAATTACAGGAATTTTTACTTGTCTTTTTTGCCGAAAACTGAGAAGTGAATATAGCGTTTTGGATGTTGTTTGAAATCTATCAGCAAAGAGTCGGCGTCGGCTGCCGTTGAGTTAAGGTTGTTGTAGAGATCAGCATCGCGCATAAGCAGTCCGAGAGAGCCTTCGTTGCTGTTCAAGCGGTCGGTCATCTGATTGACATCGTCAAGGGTCTTGTTCACCTTCGCTGCCATGTTGGCCAAATCAAGTGCGTTGAGGCTGGCCGTAAGTTGCTGCGTATTGTCAAGCACACCGTCGGCCTTGCTTAGCATGGTTGGGACATTGCTGTTAAGGCTAACTGAAAGTGTGTGCAGTTGTGCGCTTGTGCTCTTCAGTTCGCTGGTCATTCCCTCAACGTTGTGCAGCGTGTTGGTAAGTGCAGGGTCTGCCAGCAGTTGGTTGAGGCTTGCCATAATGGAGTCGAGTTTCGGAAGTATGCGCTCTATGGCCGGGACCATGTCGCCTACTTTCGACATGACGCCTGTCTCCAGTCCGCCGGTGATAGTGTCGCCAGTGGCAAGAAACTGCAGCGGATTGTCCGACAAGACGAGGTTGATCTTGATATTGCCAAGCAGGTCGCTTGCCACTTCTGCGTAGGTGCCTTGCGGTACTCGCATTGCCTTGTCAAGGCCAAGCACTGCCACAATATGGTCTGGGCGGTCGTAGTCGTAGTCGATGCGCTCCACTACGCCCACTCTGTAGCCATTGGCATAGACGGGGGATGACGAAGAGAGGCCGCTGACATCACTGAAAACAACATTGTATTCGTTGGAGTCGGAGAACATGCTCAGTCCCTTCAAAAACTGAAGTCCGAAAAAGAGCACCACAAGTCCGACTATAGCAACTAATGCTATCTGTACTTCCTTTGTAAAGAATTTCATATCTTAAAGATTATTTTTGTGCTTTTCTGCTTCTGTATTCCTGTACGGCTTGTCTTACGTCCATCTTCTGGTTGCCGCGGAATGCTATGATGAAGGCTTCAGGGAATTTGTCAAGCAGCGATTTGCGCAGTTGGTAGATTTCCTGATAGTTTGTCGAGGCTCCAACGGTATATTTGTAGAAGCCGCCTTCCTGGTACATGTCTACATTCTGCTGTCCTTGCAGTTGCTCGCTGTTTAGCGACTGCTGCGTGGTGCTTGCAAGGATTTGTACCTTGAAGACAGGTGCGTCGCTGCTCGTCTTTGCCTGCTCCTTAGGCTTTGCTACCTCCTTTGGTGCTGCAGGTTCCTTGGGTTTTGCTGCCGTCTCTTTAGGCTTTGCAGTTTCCTGTGGCGCTACAGGCTCCTTGGGTTTTGCGGTTTCCTTTGGCGCCGTCGCAGGTTCTTTTGGCTTTGCAGCCTCCTGTTGTGCAATAGGTGGCGCAGCCTGTTGTTCCGGCAGAACGGCTGTTTTCGGGTCGGCTGTAACTACGGAATCGACGTCGGCAGCAACTTTCGTGCTTTCTGCAGGCGCTACGTCAACACGCCCCTCGCGGGCATCTGCCAACTCCTGTGCTACACGGCTGCGGTGCTTACGCTGCTTGTCCTCTTTCTTAGGAGTGTTGTCGTCAGCGGCCTTTTCAGGTTTCTTGACTTCTGCCGGCGTGGTTGCAGCAGGTTTTGCCGCAGGTTTGACTTCTGCCGGGGTACTCGCTGCTTGTTGCTTTTTCTCAGGCTGATATGTGATGGCAGTCCCGTGAGAGTCGTATTTCTTCTTGTAGTCGACAAAGGCTTGGTAAATGCCCTTGCCCAATCTGTCTATGCCTTCGCTGGAGTTGAGGAATTGCTCTTCGTCGGAGGTGGAGATAAAGCCAAGTTCTATCAGACAACTTGGCATCGACGTGGCGCGCAATACCAGGAAACCAGCCTGCTTTACGCCCTTGTTGGCGCGTCCTGCAGCGGAACATGTACGCTTCTGCACCATCTTGGCCAGTTCTACGCTCTGCTCCATGTTCTTGTCCTGCATGAACTCAAACATTATATAACTTTCGCTTGAGCGTGGATCGAAACCTTCATAGTGCTGCTTGTAGTCCTTCTCAATCAGAATGACGGAGTTTTCTCTCTTTGCAACATCGAGATTGTCGTTGGCGCGGTGCATACCAAGCGTGTAGGTTTCCATGCCGCGTGCAATGCGTCCTTTGGGAAGTGAATTGGTATGGATGGAAACGAAGAGGTCGGCCTTGTTCTTGTTGGCAATATCGGCGCGCGTGTGCAGGGGAATGAAGACATCTGTCTTGCGTGTGTAAATCACTTTTACGTCGGGGCAGTTGCTCTCTACATATTTGCCAAATGCCAGTGCGACATTGAGATTGATGTTTTTCTCTTTTGATATGGCACCTATTGCTCCTGCGTCGTGACCGCCGTGTCCTGCATCGATAACGAGGGTGAACTTCTTGTCGGCTGCAACAGATGCGAGTGCTGTGAACAGTGTTATGGCTATAAAGAGTAGTATTCTTTTCTTCATTACCTATATATTAATATATAAGGTGTCCTGTGCCGTTGGTCCAGTTTATTTCTATTCCGGCTCCTTGGCTGTCGGCACCAGTGGGTGGATTTAACTTTACAATGGTGAGACTAATACTTTCCACTTGTGGAAATTGCTCTGTAATGCTGTTGGCTATGCGGCCTGCCACGTGCTCTAAGAGAGAAGACGGCAGACTCATCTGTTTCCTTACGATGTCGTAAAGCGCAGCATAGTTCAAGGTATCGGCGACATTGTCGGTGATGATGGCTTTGCTTATGTCGTAGCCCACACGCAGGCTGACGCTATATTCGCCTCCAACTTTACGTTCCTGTGGCAGTACGCCGTGAAATGCTTTGAGGCGGACGCTGTTCAGCAGTATGTAACTTGACACGATTTTCATTCGTATTTCTTCAGGGCACGCTCTACGCCAACCTTCCAAGTGTTGATGCTTTCGTTCTGCAGTTGAAGCGAACTGACAAGTTTAATAACATGGGCGATAGGCATGCGATAGCGAAGTACGCCGGAGATGAGTTTTGCGTAGTTCCAGTATTCAGGATTGAATTTTTCGGAGAGGCCTTCGACGGTGGTCTTGTAGCCGCGCTTGTTTTCAAACTGGAAATCGTAGCGCTTCGAGCCGTCGTCGTTGACATGCTTTATAATCTTGCCCTTAGTGACGGATTTTGGAAGCAGAATGCCTTCGTCGTCGTCTTGCAGGCCAGTGAAAATCTCATAGGGGTATCCGTCGAGCAGTCCGACAAGTGCAACCCACTTGTCTTTGTTGTTCTGAAAACGTACAACGTCACACTCCAGTTCCTTAGGACGTACCTCGGTGACCTCCGGCCGTATGTTTTTCGCTGCCAAGTCTAACGTGGCCTCGGCAAGGCGGGAGAGCGTTTGCTGCTCTTCACTACTGAGCGCGTTGAAGCATTTGCCGAGAAGTGCGGCGATGCGCTCCTCTGTTATGTCCAGATTTTCCTTCAGACTAACACTGCCCAGTTTCCTGACTACCCGTTCCAGTATGGGGCTTGCTTGTGTAAGATTTGTGTCGTTTGCCATCTTGTTGCAAAGGTACGAAAATTTCCTAACCCAATGCGTCACAGGGCTTTTTTTTAGTAATTTTTTTAGTAAATATAAGGTATTTGTTGCTTAATGTTTACCTTTGCAGCATGAAAAACTTAGCAACACGCACTACCATCCGCAAATACAGCAGCCGTGATGTGTCGGAAGAATTGCTGTACCAACTGTTTGGCGAAGCCTCACGCACCCAGACGATGGGTAATCTGCAATTATACAGTGTCATAGTGACCCGTAGCGAAGAACAGAAGCGTCTCTTGGCGCCTGCTCACTTCAATCAGCCCATGGTGGAGAGCGCCCCCGTAGTGCTCACGGTCTGCGCAGATTTCAACCGCACCACGCGATGGTGCGAGGAGCGCAGCGCAAGTCCGGGATATGACAATATGCTGTCTTTCTGCAATGCTGCAATCGACGCATTGCTCTTTACGCAGACGCTATGCTGCCTGATGGATGAGCACGGACTGGGCTACTGCTATCTCGGCACCACGCTGTATCAGCCTCAGCAGATTATTGATATTCTCCACTTGCCTCGCCTTGTGATGCCGGTGGCTACGCTGACCGTGGGATGGCCTGCAGAAAATCCTCCGCTTAGCGACCGCCTGCCTGTAGAGAGTTTTGTGCATCGCGAGACATACGCTGACTACAATGCAGAGGCTATCGACCGTTTCTATTCAGCCAAGGAGCAGTTGGAAGAAAATCGCGAGTTTTGCAGAATAAACAACAAGGCGACCCTGGCGCAGATTTTTACGGATATCCGTTACACACGCCGCGACAACGAAGCAATGTCTGCTACGCTGCTTGAGACATTGCGCCGTCAGGGCTTCATGCAGTAGATTTTCTTAATTCACTTTCGACTCCATTGGATTGCGCAGGCCTTTCATACCAGTGAGATAGGCTTTTGCAGAGCCAAACGAGAGAAACATGTCAAGCCGTACAGGAAGGTGATTCTTGTCGTCGGTGATATAAAAACGTATCAGTTCGTGGTTCTTGCCGTGTTCTCTCTCGATAAAAGAGAAAACCATGCAGCGGTATTTCTCCGAACTGTTCTTCATTTTCAGTGTTGTTTTTCCTGTATACTTAAGCCAGGAATTGCTTAAGTGTTTTGCGTCGCTTATAGGCATTGGTATGTTTTGTCCTACCTTCAGCGTTGCTGCGTTGAAGTTGCGCGCCCGTAGGAAAATACTCATCATGTCGTAAATACAACTCTTGTATTCTGCGTCTTTCCAGTGCACCTCTCCGTCAGCGTCTATACGGTGCATGCGCAGGTGGCAGTTGCCTTTGGGATATGTGTACCACAGTTCGTCAACATAGTAACGCTTTCCCTCGCGTGCCCCTTTGCGGAAGTAGAGCGGCGACAGGCCGTGGTCAGTATAGCAGAGCAGTGTGTCGCGCATCACGAACATGTTGTCAAGTTTCTGACTGCCTCTTGTGATGAGGCTTGTGCGGTATGCCTGCTGGCCGTTGTACACGGAATTGACAATAGACATCGATGCCGTACCTACTTTCATCCAGACAAACTGCCAGTTGAAGTACAGATCGTAACTTAGGAATTCTCCGGCCTTGAAAGCCTTGTTCTCTATTCCGCAGTTTGCCTGTGCGCGTGCAGTGCCGGCCGATGCCAGGCAGAGAATAGCCAATGTCACCTTTGCTATCAGAAGTCTGTGGTTTAGTATATTTCTCATAGTGTATCTTTATGCGTTGTTCACTTTACGTTTTTCAATCTTCGCCCGTCCCTGTTCACTTCTCGTATGGAATTCCAAGTTTTGCGGCACGTTCGGCGTTGCGGTTGCGAAGTCGTTGCCGCTCCTTGTCGGGTTTCTGCTTCGTAATTGCCTTGGGTTTCTGGTTAATACGTGGCGTTGCTGTAACGTTCCACGGCAGCGTGACGTCAAATTTTGCCTTGCAGATAATGTCTTCCGGGTAGTAGTAAACGTCTTCAGGCGGAGTGTCGCTACTGTATTCTCCTGTATCCCAGATGCCGTTGTTGTTGCGGTCGGCAATGGCTCGCACATAATACGTGCCTGGTGTTACATAATAGAATTCTGCCTGTCCACTGTTGTCTGCAACGACTTGCTTGACAGCCTTGTCGTTCTTGTCAAGCAGTTCGACTACCATGGTGCACGTGTCGGGATATCCGCTTAGTTGCATTAAGAGTGTGGCATACTCGTCGAGTTTCTTCACTTTCAGGCCCTGCTTGAAGGCATCGGCCACGTTGCCGTAGATGTCGGCAAAAGCAGCAGAGTCAACCTCAAAACTGTATTCGCTGCCGGGCTGCCATTCGGCCAGGACCTCCAGTTGGCGTTGCAAATTAGCGTGTTCGCGGCAGACGAATGGCACTTGATACCAGAGCGAGTCCACCTTTGTGTAGAGATGGATTGCCGATGTGTCGCATTTTGTAAGCGGAGCAGGAGCCTCTATGACGATTGTGCCGTTTGGTGCCATTTGCTGTGCAACATTATAGCGTATCCCAAGTGGCTTTCGTGGCATGATGCTGTCGTATGGCTCTCCACGCTTGCGCAGTCTTTCCTGCTGTTTCCGCCATTCGTCATACTCTCTCTTCGCCATTTTCTGCCGCTTCTCGTAACTTGTCTTGGGCATCACCTCGAAAGTGTCGGTCTGTTGTGTGAGCATTCCGGTGCTGTCGGTAGCCAGATAGGTTAGCGACATGCGCAGCGTGTCTTGTTTTACGAGTGTTGTGTCGCGCAGCCAGTAGGTTAGAGTGTCCTGCTGTTGGTTGGCTTCCAGAAGAAAAGCGTCACTGCTGTCGAAGTTAAGTCCTTTTATCTCTGGCAGATTTTCGTTGCCGTAACTGAAGTAAATGGTGAAGTGGTCGGCGTCTTTCCTTTCGGGTTGTTTCAGCAGGTATCTGTCTGTCTGCTTTTCCTGGAACGCCAGCAGTGTTACGTTGTCAGGCCGGAAGTGAGTGTACGTAACCTGCAGAATGTTGTCAATGTGCAGATTGTCACGCCAAATAGTGTCTTGCCTTACGTCAGGTGCTGCTGTCGGCGTGAAGATTTGATGCGAGAAGGCGAGCATCTCGCTTTTCTGGCTGAACTGATAGTTGCCGTCGGCATCCTGCAGCGCGTAGACGCGGTATTCGCCTGGCGCTACACCTTTTATCACGAAGCGCCCCGAGCCGTCGGTGCGTGCCACTCTCATCAGCGGCTTTTTCTGAAAAGCCGTATCGCTTAAATCGTCATACATGCCGACAAGTATTCCCTTTACCGGCTCAAGATTTGAGGCCTCTATCACGTTTCCAGCAACCTCAAAAGTGTCTATGCGTTCACCAGTTGAGAAAGTGAAAGTATAGTTGCCCATTGGGTTGCCCTCATTATTGTCGCTGATGGCGTCGCTAAAGTCTATGGTGTATGTGGTATTGCTTTTTAGAGAGTCTTTCAGGTCTACTATGATTCGTTTTCCCGCTGCCTTTATTTCCGGCATCTCAAGTTGCGGTGGCGAAACAATCACATTATTTGTGGCATCGGCCACTTTAATATATTCATCAAACAGAATACTGATGCGTTTGGCAGTTACGCCAGTGGCCTGGCTTGCAGGCACCGAACTCACCACTCGTGGCGGATCGTCGTCGTACCATCCGCCGTCGGGCTGTCCCATTCTTGCGCATGATGTTATGAGCGATGCGCACAGCAACAGCATCGGGGCTAACAGGACGAACAGCAGTTGGCGCTTGCCTTTTCTCATTTTTAAGCGTTGTTAAGTGACAGGAGTTGCTCTATGTGCTCTCGCGAATTGCTCAGGCGTGGCACCTTGTGCTGTCCTCCCAGTTTTCCGTGCTGTCGCAGCCATTCGTCGAACAGCCCGTGACGTGCTGTGATGATTTCAAGAGGCTGCAGGGTGATGTTCTTGTATCGCTTTGCCTCGTAGTCGCTGTTGAGTGCCTGCAGTTTCTTGTCCAGCAGCGAGGCAAACTGGGCCAAGTCTGCCGGAGGCGTGGCAAATTCTATGAGCCACTGATGGCGGCATTTGGCGTTGCTGTCCATGAAGACAGGCGCAGCAGTGTATTCTCTTATCTCTGCGCCAGTTGCCATGCATGCATATTCCAGTCCGTGCTCAGCGTTGTCCACTATCAGTTCTTCGCCAAAAGCGTTGATAAAACTCTTTGTTCGACCGGAGATAACAAACTTGTAGGGATTGGTACTTGTGAAGCGAATTGTGTCGCCAAGCATGTAGCGCCAGAGCCCGCACGATGTGGATATCAGCATGGCGTAGTTCTTGCCGGTCTCAACCTCCCACAGCGGAATGGGCTGTGTGTTCTGCTGCGTGTTGTCTGTCGGAAGGAATTCGTAGAACACACCGTAGTCAAGCATCAGCATCATTGCCTGATCTGTCGGGTCATCCTGCAGACCGAAGAAGCCCTCGCTGGCATTATACGTTTCCATATAGTGCATGCGGTCTGACGTGATGAGTTGCTCGTATTGGTGTCTGTAAGGCGTGAAAGCCACTCCGCCGTGGAAGAAGACTTCCAGATTGGGCCATACTTCTTCGAGATGCGTTTTTCCGCTGAGTTCCATCACGCGGTTAAGCACAGAAAGCATCCACGATGGCACTCCGCTCAGATTAGTAACGTTCTTGTGAAGCGCCTCGCGCGCTATGCGGTCGCGCTTTTCCTCGAAATCTGCCAGCAGTGCGGTTTTCTTTTTTGGAACACGCACCAGATTGACTATCGGATTGATGTTTTCGATGAGAATGGCCGACAGGTCGCCGACAAGTGAGCCGGGCAGATTGTAGTTTGGCGCGTGGCTGCCGCCAAGAATAAGAGCGCGCCCGTCGAAGATGCGGCTTTTGGGATTATTGCGCAGGTAGATGGCAACAGTGTCGAAGCCTCCGGCATAGTGTATCTTCTGCAGTCCCTCTGCGCTCACGGGAATAAATTTCGATTTGTCGTTTGTCGTGCCGCTCGACTTTGCATACCATTTCACGCGCCCGGGCCAGAGAATATCTCGCTCGCCGTGGCGCATGCGGTCTATGTCGGCTTTAAGTTCTTCGTATGAGTTGACAGGACAACGGCTGGCGAAATCGTCATAGCCGTGAATGTTGTCAAATCCGTGTCGTTGCCCGTATTCTGTCTTGCGCCCTTGCTCTGTCAGATAGTCAAGCACATGGCGCTGTAGTTGTTCGCCGCCGGTGATGTGCTTTTCTATCGCGCGCATGCGCGCATTAAATATATGTGTCGCTATGCTTGTGATATTCATCGTATCTCGTTTGTATACGGAGTGCAAAGTTAATTATAAAATTAAAAGCGCGTATTCATTTTAAGTTTTTTAATGTAAAAAATGTGGCTAATGGAAAAAATATATTAACTTTGCCGCAAACTACACTAATCACCTTAATATTTACTAAAAAAAAGGACTATGAGGAAAAGTTTTACCCTTTTAATGTTTGCGCTTTTTGCCGTCGTTGCCACTGCTGACGCGCAGAATTACCGCAAGTGGGACTTCACCAACTGGAGTGCCGCTACAGTTGCCAACCTGAAGGCTGATGCAGCAGCAAGCAGCACCGTAGGATGGAGTGACATTGAGAAAGCCGCTGATGCAGGTGAGGGCAAGGTCGCTCCCGAAACAACTGCCGACAAATGTTTCTGGTCAGCATCTACTGCTACCATCACCGGCGACGGAACTCTTCAGGCCAATGGCGTGACTATTGCCGAGACTGAAGGCCTTATTTTCGGTTCCAGTTATGCCGGCAACCGCTCTCTTGCCATTGCTGTCAATTATCCATCTACAACCATAGGCACTTACGCAGGCCCGCAGTATCTGTGGCTGGGCGGTGGAAATAAGGATGAAGGCAAACGGCTGCTCTGCTTTACCATTCCTAAGGTGAAGATTGGTCAGAAAATTACCGTTGTCGCTGAGTCGCACAAGTCGACAGATGCACGTGGTATCTCTCTCTTCGTTAATGATGTCAACGTAAATGCTAACCAGGTTGGCGAGTCTTTCGAGCCGACAACGCAAGCCTCATATACATGGGAGGACTGGACTCTTCCGGAAGGCATTACTGATGAGGACGGTGACGGAACAGTTGACATTTTGGTCTACAACACTAATGGCTGCCACATTTACAGCATAGAGGTAGGCACTGCTGACCAGAAGTCGAAGATAGGTTATCTCTATCAGGGTGCAACAGACGGTGCAAAGGCTATCGCAGAGGCCAATGCCAACTACGAAGTTGAGGCTATCGATGTAGCCACTACTGCTATCACCGCAGAGCAGTTGCGCGGCTATGATGTCACTGTTGTAGCAGGCAATATCGCTGGTGACAATGCTGCTGTCAGTGTTCTGAAGGAGGCACAGCCTTGGACGCCAATCGTAAGCACCAACACTGCTCTCTACGAGGCATGGGGCTACGGCACGCTGTCGGCTGACCATGAGCCAATCATCAAGTTGAAGAACAAGAGCCATTCTCTGTTCCGTGGCGTTGAAGTTCAGACCGAAGACGAGAGCGACTTTATCCCTGTTGGCATGGATTCTTATGTCAGCGGCATCACTCTTGCCGATCGTTTCAAGGATGATGTTGTTCCTGGCGTGACCATGGATGAGGACGAACTGCCTCTCGTGCATGTTCACAACGCTACCCACAATGCTTTTGTTTATGTTCCGTTCCCATCCGACGCTACTGACGAGGCAAAACAAATTCTTGCCAATGCCATTAGCCTTGCTGCAGCCTCGAAGAGTGAGGTTACTCCGTTGGTTGCTCCTACTTTCTCACTCGAATATAAGGACATGCGCACTCTCGTGACTATCAAGAGTTCTGTGGCAGGTGCCGACATCTACTACACTATAGACAATTCTCAGCCGACAGAGGCCAGCGCTAAGTACAGCGAGCCTATCGAAGTGACCGCCGAGGGTGTTACCGTCAAGGCTGTTGCCATTGCCGAAGGCTATACGCTCAGTGATGTTGCCGAGAAGGCCATCGACCTGAAGCAGCAGACCGCTTTGCCTGTGATTGCTGTCGACCAGCAGTCGGGTAAGACCGTTGTCACGGTGACAGGTGCTGAAGGTACTACACTGTGGTACAACTTCACGCAGAGCAGCGACACGCTGAAGTCTACTAAGTACGTTACTCCTATCACCTATACGTTGCCTCGCGAGGGCTTCTCTGCTTTCGCTGTTGCTGAGGGCAAGGTGAACTCAGAGGTTGCTACACAGGACATCAAGATTGCCGACCTCAAGGCACGCATTGACGTACTGGCTCACATGGATGCCAATTCTACCGAGTACAACAACGGTTCTACGTCAACTGCCTACTACTTCTCTTGGGGCAAGAACAAGGCTACCTATTCGTATTACAATACAGAGGCTGGCTCCACAGAAGAGACGACAACCGATCCTGAAACAGGCGATGAGGTAATAACAAAGACGTACAACGAGTTGAATCCTGAGGAAGAAAAAGACTTCAATAACGGCTGGGCTATTCGCGCACGTGGTCAGATTGTCGACTGGGAGAACCTTGAATCTGGCAAGAACTATGGCGACCGCAGCGGTTACAACTTTGCCACGGTTGACGATGAAAATCCATACTTCCCTGCTACAAAGTCTATCATCAATCTTGCCGACAAGAACACTCAGCCTGCCGACGTCACATTCCCATACAATGCCTACATCGTTACCACGAAGAAGTTTGCCGGTCCGTTTGACGTAGTGCTCAACGTGGGTAGCATCGTCAAGCCTGCCGATGGTACTGTGACAAAGCACCAGTTTGTCGTTGAGGTTTCCAAGGACGGCAACAAGTGGGAGAATGAGTGGCAAGTTCTTGGCGATACGCTGAAGATGGAAGGTCTGAATCGTCTTACTAAGAATTTCACCCGCAGTTACGAGGGCACCGACGAAGTTTATGTTCGCGTTTACCTCAGCAACAACAACTCCAAGATAGGAATCTACGACATCTATATTGCCAACGAAGGCGAGAAGTCGTTGGAACTCGAGACTGCCATCACTCCGCTGCGTCAGGACGCTACTGCTGTTAAGACTGCTGCCATCTACGACTTGAACGGTCGTCGTCGCGCATCGCTGCAGCGTGGTCTGAACATCGTTCGCATGAGCGACGGCACCGCCAAGAAGGTGATGGTGAAATAAGCAATGCAATTTCCCAGCGGAGCCAAGGCTCCACGTAATACAGCGACTCGCGAGGCAAAGCCCCGCGAGTCGTGTTTTAAAAAAATCGTGATAACGTGATATCGTAATAACGTAATAACGTGATAACGTAATAACGTAATATCGTGATAACGTAATATCGTGATAACGTAATAACGTAATAACGTGATAACGTGATAACGAAATCACATCGGCATTTCTATGCGGAAGGTAGTGCCGCGGTCAATCTCCGTCCACTTCACGAAGATGCGCCCGTGGTGGTATTCCTCTACGATGCGTCGTGCCAGCGAGAGGCCGAGGCCCCAGCCGCGCTTCTTCGTAGTAAAGCCAGGAGTGAACACGTTTTTCAGGTCTTTCTTCTTTATCCCCTTTCCGTTGTCGCTCACTTCCACGATGGCGTGCTGTCCTTCCGTGGTGAGAGCCAGCACTATTTCCCCCTTTCCTTCCATTGCGTCGACAGCGTTCTTGCACAGATTTTCTATCACCCACTCAAAGAGCGATGCGTTCATCATCACAATGATGTCGTCCTGCGGCATGTTGCATTTCATCACCACTTTCTGCGAGGTGCGCCGGCTCATGTATTCTATCACGTGGCGCAGCACTTCGTTCATCGACGACGGCACGGGCTCCGGCACTGAGCCTATCTTCGAGAAGCGCTCCGCTATGCGTTCCAGTCGCTTCACGTCCTTGTCCATTTCCGGTATTAGAGTGTCGTCGGGATATGTCTCCTTGAGCATCTCCGTCCATGCCATCAGGCTGGAGATAGGCGTGCCGAGTTGATGGGCTGTCTCCTTGGAGAGCCCCACCCACACCTTGTTTTGTTCTGCACGCTTAGACGAGAGGAGTGCGAAGATGGCCACCACCACGAAAATCATCACCACTCCCAGTTGCACGTAGGGCCATGCCTGCAGCCGCTTCAGCATTGTCGACTCGTCGTAGCACACCAGTTGATAGTCGGCCGAGTCGGCCAGTTCGATGACAATGGTGTCGCCAGCGGCGCGCATGCTTTCGCCGTACTGCTTGGCGTATGCCATGGTGTCGCTGCTTGTGGTGTTGATGTTGCGATAGTCTGCCACGCTGCCGTCCCTGTTTATCACCACAACGGGTATGGTGTTGTTGCCCTCTATCACGGCGGCAGCCAGCGTGAGGTCTGTCTCCTCGTCGGCCGTAGCCAGCGTCTGCATGGCCTGTGCCCACACCTGCATGCGCCCCTGTTCCTCCTTTGAGAGGTCGCGCACGAGGAAGTGCGACACGAGCAGTGATGCCAATGCTATCACTACGGCAGCCACAACGAGCCAGATCTTTACCTGTCTTATCCTGTCAGTCCATTGCATGTTACATATCTAACGCGAAAAATGTGCAAAAAATTGTGGGTATTCGGAAAAATGTCTACTTTTGTGGCTCATACAGTTTACAATCGACTATTTTTCCACCATTCCCCATGAGAATACTTATCGTCAACGGCCCCAATCTCAATCTTCTTGGCCAGCGCGAGCCCGGCATCTACGGCTCCGAGGCATTCGAGCCCTATCTTGAAAAACTTCGCGCTCTCTTTCCCGACGTGGAGATAGCCTATTTTCAGAGCAACATCGAGGGCGTTCTCATTGACAAACTGCAGCAGGAAGGCTTCAGTTGCGACGGCATAGTGCTCAACGCCGGTGCCTACACCCACACTTCTATAGCCCTTCACGACTGCATCCGCTCCCTGCGTGCCCCGGTGATAGAGGTTCATATCTCCAATGTCCATCAGCGTGAGGAGTTCCGCCATCACTCTTTCATCTCCTCTGCCTGCCGTGGCGTGATATGCGGTTTCGGCCTCGACAGTTACAGACTTGCCATTGAAGCGCTGTTGGCAGTTGACAGTTCTTGGCGAAGCCAAGCGGTCGTAAATATTAAACATTGAACATTGAGGAATACATATTGGCGCATATAGAGCCGGAGCCTGATTATCTATACAGACTCTGGCGCGCCACCAATATCCACATGCTGCATGGGCGTATGGCGTCGGGCCATCTGCAGGGGCGCTTGCTGAAAATGCTTGTCAGCATGCTGCGCCCTGCCAACGTTCTTGAGGTAGGCACTTTCAGCGGCTATTCCGCCCTCTCTATGGCCGAGGGTCTGCCCGAAGGCGGCCATCTTTACACTTTTGAAATCAACGACGAGCAGGAGGAGTTCACGCGTCCCTGGATAGAGCAGTCGCCATTTGCCGACCGCATCACCTTCTGCATTGGCGATGCCGTCACCGAGGCGCCGCGGCTTGGCGTGACGTTCGACCTTGTTTTTATCGACGGCGACAAGCGCACCTATCTTGACGCTTACGAAATGGCGCTCTCCGTGTTGCGCCCCGGCGGCTATGTCATTGCCGACAACACGCTGTGGGACGGCCATGTCTGCGATGCTGCCTACGACCGCGACAGCCAGACGCTTGGCATACGCCGCTTTAACGACTTCGTCTACAGCGACAGCCGCGTCAGCGAGGTCATCCTGCCGCTGCGCGACGGGCTGACCATCATCAGGCTACTCGACAAGTAGCAACTGTTCCGTAGAAAATTTTTAGTGAAGTGATGCAGAAGTGGGATATTTCTTCCATGCCTGTGCTGCCTGCTGCTCTCGCTTCTGCAGCACTCTGTCGGGGCGCCACTTTGGGAAAATACGCCTCACCGTGTAGAGACTGGCCTCTTTCTCAGTGAAGATAGTTTCTATCTGGTTGCGCTCCTCCTTGTAGTCGAGGGTAACGATGTTCGACTCGGGCGTGATGTCTTTTCCTGCAGCATCGGTAGTGGCATATTCCTTGAAGAAACTCTGTACGGTGCGCATGCCGTGATGGTCGAATCGCGTCTGCGACAGTCTGTTGGGGTTGAGCAGTCGCGTGTGCAGCCATACACATCGTGGCGTGGTGTGCCATCCGCGTGCGTACTCGAAACTCTGACTGATGCTCTGCACGGTGCATCGGTTGAACACGTATCCCCACTGCGTCTTTGAAGTGCGTGGCGCAGCCACTACGCATCGGCCCTTGCCCTCCACGGTGCGCGGCTCTGTCACTATTGTGCAGTGTTCAAACCATACGTCGCCTGCCCCGCAGATGAAGTCTACCGTGCCGTGGATTTCCGAGTCAAGCATGTAGTGCTCGCAGAGTTCGTTGTCGCTGTAGTATGTGTCCTGATACGACAGCATGAGCACGCGGTTGCAGATGGTGCGTGTTCCCTTGTCCTGCAGGCATACAGCCCTGCCGGCGTTCCCAGCCTCGTAGTATTTCAGTCCGTTGTGGAGCGTAAGGTCTTGCAGATAGTTGTTGGTGCCGGTATTGAGCAGTATAGCCGTTGTGCGTATACCTTCGTTGGCCACGTCGGGGGCGTTGTGTATCACGGTGTTCATCGTGCTCTGTCCCACGAGGGCTATGTTGTGGCCGGAAATCTTTGTGAGCACGCGGTCGCCAAGGTCGTAGGTTCCGTTGGGTATCAGAATGAACGTTGCTTCGGCTGTCGAGTCGGCATTCAACTTGTTGGCCTCTTCTATTGCAGCCAGCAGACTCTCGCTGTTGCCTGCCTCAACGCGTATCAGGTTTATGGCGTGCGCGGCCAGAGCCATACACACGGCAACGAGCATTGCAATCGGTCGTTTCATTCTGTGGATAGTATTAGACGTTTGCCTGCAAAGTTAGACCAAAAAAACGTATTATCAACACTCTTTGCTCCTATAAAATGTTAAAAAGGAGAAAAAATATTGCGCTCTGTCTTTCTCATTACGCAAAAAGTATTACCTTTGCGCCTCGGAAATCGGGATGTAGCGCAGTTGGTAGCGCACTACGTTCGGGACGTAGGGGTCGGGCGTTCGAGTCGCCTCATCCCGACCAACAGTGGTTCTTCGTCGCAGGCTGGGGAACCGCTTTTTCATTGACCATTAGATAGAAAAATTATGGATAAAGTCAAGAATGTATTATTGCAGTTGCTGATGCTATTTTCGCTACAGCCTGTTATGGCACAGACTGTAGACCTGACGCAACTTGAAGGCCAGTGGCGCTTCATGGCTTCCAACAATGGTGCCGTGGGTGCCGACGGCATCTACCGCGCCGGCATAGACACCATTCCCTTTACTGCCCGTCTCGAACAGACCTCCGACGGAGGTGTACTGCGCTGCCATGCCGACAACATCTATCCACGCGGCAGTAAGGCCTATCCCGCCGACTGGACAATGACAGTAGAGCAGGATGCTGCCACAGGCACCGTCCGCCTGGGCTTTGTGCTTGCCGACGACAAGTCCGTCAGCACAGAGGAGTTCCTCGAGCCGGCATCGGAGTACCTGGAAGAGGGCTTCTTCTACTTCGGTGTCCATTCGACGCGCACCGATACGGGCCATCGCTACCTCTTTCTGCTCTCTGAGAACATTGCCACCCATCAACTCGAGGCCATGACGCTGTGGAGTGGCTGGATGGCGCCTGGTTTGCAGACCTATTCCTTTCCGCAAAACCAGCAGATATATGTTGTAGTGTCGCTCGACGCAGCGTATAGCCTCACCGACCATTCCTTATTAGGCTACATTGAGATATGGGCCAGTCCAAAGGTGGAGCAGATAGCCTCTGGCGCCGCTGCCATCGGTGTCGTCACGACCGCAGGAGGCTCTTCTGCCTCTGAGCCATGCTTCGACCTCATGGGGCGCCGTGCTTCCGGCCAGTCCCACTCGCGCGGCCTCTACATCAGGCAGGGCCACAAGGTTGTGAAGTAGGTTCTGTGGCGCATAAGTATGTGTGGCAAAAATTCCTGCTGCTGTGACAAAATTCACAACAGCAGTAATTTTTTTAAAAGCAGTGTTTTTAAAAATTAAAACAGCAGTAATTTTTTTAAAAGCAGTGTTTTTAAAAATTAAAACAGCTGTAATTTTTTTAAAAGCAGTGTTTTCAAAAATTAAAACAGCTGTAATTTTTTTTAAAGCAGTGTTTTCAAAAATTAAAACAGTGATTTTAAATGTTGTTGGTTGTTTGTGCGTGTCTGTCTGCTATATTGTTTGGCGCAGACTCAGAATGTGCACCCAATGGAGGCACATAGGCTGGTGCGGTCGCTGCCCGTAGAGTAGGGCTGCTGCTGGTTGGCCTTGCGATGGCTGGCGCGAAGGGCAACATACGTGGCGAGGCGACCGCTTTCGGTGATGAATGTGGGGCGGAATGTGTAGCGCACCTCGGCGGCAAGAATTCTCTGCGGGGCCGTGAGGTACTGGTATTCGCGCCAGAGGAATGGATGAGGGGGTTCGGCTGATGTCAGGTGGCTTTGGGTGGTGAACACACCGTCGGCATAAGGTGTGCCGCTGCCCCAGAGGAATGATGCATCGGCAGACAGGCTCCATATCCCATGGTTGCAGAAAATGCTTCGGACTGCATGAAGCGCGGCCTGACGCTGTTGCAACTCCTGTGTGCGGAAATACGGGTAGAGATATGACTGCTGCGTGCGGCGTAACCACTTGTAGGAAGCGGAGAAATGCCACAGGGGAACGTCGCCGTGAAGTCCAAGCAGCGCTGTAGCCGAAATGTCAGCATGGCGCAGCCATTTGTCGCCAGTCTCTACAGCATCGTAATAAGCGTAGTAGGTTGCGCCAGTTGGTGCAATGAGTTCGCGATACGTCGAAGCCTGATTTGACAAGTCTTCGTAACTATAGTCAAAGTCGAGCCTGTAAAGATTTTCTGCTGTCTGGCGCCAAAGGGCAGAGAGCGAGGCACTGGCCTGATGGCGCTGATGGTGGGTGTAAGTGATTGTGTAAGGTGAAGGACGGCCGTAGTAGCCTGTGGTGCGCGCCACCTGAACTTGCGATGTGATGGTAAGTTCGGGAAGAGGGTCGATGCCTATCTGCATACTGATGCCATGGCCGTCTTCGAAGAGAGGCATTTCGCGGCTCTTGTCGGTATATCCGTCGTTGCCGAACTGCTCCACACGGCCGAAGAACGTGCCGTAGTCGATGAGCGATTTGTAAACCTTGTCGCTGCGGCCGTAGGTGCTGAATTGCAGACTCTCAGTGTGGCGCAGGTAGTGGTAGGCTGCACCGACGCTGAGCCATGGGAGCACTGGGGCGTAGGCACTCAGCGAGAAGCGGAGTTGCATCAGTTTGTTCTTATGGCGAAGGTCCTTGTATTTTGCATAGTTGGCAGAAGTGTAGTCGAGACCTACTCCTACGGAATAGCCTTTCCATAGGTCTGTTCCGACGGAGCCGAAAAGATGGTAGCGGTCAGCGTGCTTGTTGCCGGCATTGGTGAGCGAGTCTTCAACGATGTCGAATGGGCGCAACTGGTCGGTGGGCAGGAAGGCAGAACCTGTGACATCCCTGCTGGAAGTGTTGGTATAGCCTATGCCGCCGCGCACCACGCTGCGGCGCGACAGCCGCTGTATTGCTTCTACTTGTACGTCGGCCTGAAGACAGCGGCTTGAACCATCGAAATTTGTCAGTCCGCCACGCTGCCAGTCCAGTGTGAGTTCGGCCTGCGCTATGCTGGTGCTGTCGTGGCGTGTCAGCGCTGCGCTGTTGGAAGTTGACAGCCACGGCTGTCGGGCTACCACGGTTGGCAAATGTCGCAACAGCGGTGAAGCAGGCTCTGCCGCTTCTCCTTGCGTGGTGTCCTGTGCTCTGCATACTGGGGCTTGCAGTAGCAGGAATAGGGGAAGGAATTTATAATTCATAATTAACAAATCACAATTTTTTACAACAGTCCATCTTTTTTTTACGACCGCTCGGCTCCGCCGCTTTGACCGTCAAAGAACTAAGACAACAGAGAACAACTTTTCAATGTTCAATTGTCAATGGTCAACGAGCATCGCCGCCGCTCGTGGAAGTCGTTGGTAGAAAGGTTAGTGTCCTGGAAAATGATGTGAGCACCGCGCCGCATGCTGGCCTCTGCGTCGATGCCGCTCGGATCAGTGCTGTCGTCAACGCCACCAGTATAGCCTTCGACGAGCAGTCCCTCGTTTTCTGGCAGTGCGCGAGTAGCCTCGGCGTCAACATTGCGATAGAGCGAGTGGCCTTGATAGTTGGTGAGCCAAACGTAGCCGGCGTCGACGTCGGCAGTGAGACGCTTTGTGCTGCTGTCTTTGTAGCCGGAACTAAACACTTCAATGCCGTCGACTATCCATTGTGTTGGAACCTTGAAACATGCCCAGACTTTGTTGCCGGTCTGACCGCCGTCGTACCAAATGTTGTCGGCGTTGGCAGCGTATGCTGTAGGTGTAATGTCGTGGGTCTGGAAAACAATGAGGGCTGGCGACGTGACGCTGAGAGCCCATCCGTTGCCTTGGCCTATCTCTATGGCGCGCAGGTAATGGCTTGTAGGAATAACAGCAGAGGGAGTGGGATAGTAATTGGTGTTGTTGTAACCGCTTTCAGGGTCGTACATGCAGTAGTAGTCGGCATTGGCATAGTTTACTGACTGACTAACGGTGAGCGTGTTGTCTATGGCTCCATGTACGTTGATGACAATTTGGCTATAAGGCTCTATTTCGAGAACAGAGGGGAAATACCAGATGCCATTCCACACAGGAATAAAACCTTCCGACTCGTAGGTGAGTCGTCCTGATGCATCTATATTCTTGTTTTGCTGCTGGGCATTTGCTGGCGAAGCCTCGCCAATGCAGAGATTGCTCAGGCTGGCTGTCTGGCTGCTGTTGTTGTAGAGTATGATGCATTTGTCGTACTGGAATTTCGTAACACCATCGTCTTTCAGACAGCCACCGTTGTAGACTTCCTTGATGACAACTTGGCTCTGACGCGCACAGCGCATGGCTATAGTGGCAGTGGTGATGCTGCCTTTGAGCACGGTGAGTTGACCTGACGTGCCGTTGTAGGAATAGGCTATGCCGTCAGAGGCGCGTTTTCCAGTGGCAGTGGCTTCGTAAATGCCAGGAGTGACGGCAAACGACACGCTGGCGTCGGCATTGGTGGTCGATTCAAAAACACTGCCTGTCTGCACGTTGCGCAATGTGACGCTGAAACCGCTAAGGTCGCCATCGCCGCTGAGCGTGATGTCTACCTGTGACATGCTTACCATGTCGGTAATCGCGCTACCGTCGGGACCGCATGCAGCAAAAAGCAGTAGAAGGATGGGCAAAAAGAATTTATATTTCATATTTCATAATTTTTTACGACCGCTCGGCTCCGCCGCTTTGAACTTGGTCAAAGAACTAAGACAACAAAGAACAACTTTCAATGGTCAATGTTCAATGATTAAAGTTTAACTCTCAGCGACAAGCCGTAGTAGTAACTGGGAATATAACTGCTGCCAAACAGCGAAGTGTCAAGGTCGGTCTGTGATGAGTGTACACGACGCATGCTGTTGAAGAAATTGTTGGCATAGAACGATACAGAAACGTGCTGCCCTATTTCTTTTGTGACGCTGAGGTTGGCAGAGTAGTAACTGCTGAGGCGGTTGGGGTTCATAACGTAGGCGTAGTTGCTGCGTATCACGAGCCGCGAAAGGTCGCTGTAGAGATCGGGGTCATTTTGCCTATTTTGCCAGGCTGCAGCAAAGGCAGGGGCAAACGGGATGAGAACGTTGGGCTGTTCCCAAGTGGAGTAGTACTCAGGATAGACGGCAATGTACTTGTCGCGGGCAGTGCCGTCGTATGGTGTACCAAAGAAGTCGGCTGACTTGGCAAGCACATAGCCTCGCAAGCCGGAACTTGTCTCGCTAAGAGAACGGCGGTAATTGTAGAGCGAACTTTCTACGCGCAGACTTACGATAAGACGGATGCGCGGAATGTGAGTAGTGACGGTGGCGTTCAGATTGAGTTGACGCTGCAGCGCGCCGTTGGCAAGCGAGGCTGTGGCGCTTGAGGCGGCACCGGTGGCACTCGTGCCGATATAATAGCCCACGTATTTGTAGAGTTCGCCATTTGCCATGGTGCTGGCCGTGCCTTGTGGGATGTCGGCAAAAAGAGTTTCGTCGACGCCTTTGTAGTAATAGTAGTTGCCGTCAATGCGCAGGGATGTGCGCAGGGCGCGTATCTGTGCAAAATCGACAACCCATTCCAGCCCGGCACGCGTCACGGGGCTGCCATTGATGCGCTGCTGGCGAACAGAATAGGTGTTGCGTTGTGTTCCAATAAGTTGCTGCTGACTGCCGTCGGCGCTGCTCACCGTGACGACGCCTGTCTGACGGTCAATGCTGAACTGGCGTTCGTCAGCAGGTATGGCGACGGCGTCAAGGGCTGACGGCGGAGTGTAGAGATAACTCATCGGAGTGAAGACGTCGGTGCTGACGTACGGGCGATTAGTGCGGTGGCGGAAGGCCGACAAACTGATGCGCGTGCCATGGATAGTGGCTTCGATGCCAAGGTCGGTCTGGTCGGTAAACTGCCAGCGCAGACCTCTATTATATAGTGCGCGCGAGGGGAAAGTGTGGTATGCGTAGTAAGAAGCATTGTTTGAAGTTGAGGTGCTGGCAAACGCGAGGCGGTCGGCGTAGGCTGGCTCCGGATAGAGCATTTGGAACGACGGCAACTTGACGCTGCGGCCCCATCCGGCGTGCATACTCAGGTCGGTGACAAACCAGCGGCGCTGGTTGCGCCAGAAAAGGTAGCGGCTGCTGAAGCGCGGCGAAAGGCTGCTCACCGTGCCGTAGTCGGAACCGCCTATCATGGTCATATCACTGCGCAGACCGGCAGTGAATTCAAATGTTGAAAGCCTCGTGGTGGACAGGCTGATTTTCTCCTCACCGTAAATGGCTAAGTTGTGCATGGTGGGAAGTTCGTCGTAGCGGTATTCGCGCCATGTAGGGGCAAAGTGCATGTCGGCATAGTATGTGCCGCGCCCGTTGTTGGCCGAACCGGTGTATTCGCTGCCCACAAGAAGATGGCTGAGAAGCGAACCGAAGCGACGGGTCCAGTCGGCCTTGAGTTTAAGAGACCAACTGACTGGCTTGCTGTCGTGGAAACCTTGTACGTACCAGTAGCCTGTCGGACCAAGGACAATGGCAGGCGTGGGAAGAGCGGGATTGTAGCGCTCTGCAATGTGGTAGCCTTCTTCGGTAGTGTGGATATACGGCTGGGTTGACGCGCTGCTGGCGTGTGAATAGGTCTCGCTGCGCCTGTCGGCAATGGAGAAAGAGCCGCTAAGCCATACATTGGTGAGCCAGCGGCGGTTGAGCAGCCAGTTGAGGTCGAAATGTGTGCGCAGTGAATTGTCGCGAGCCTTGGAGTAGTCGGCAAGTTCTTCGTCGGGGTCTGCCTCTGAGTTATAACCGCCAAGATTGGCGTTTACGCCGACGTTAAGGGTGAGTGGAGTCGTGGAGGGAAGCAGGACATTCATGTAGTGAAGCGAAAGAATGTTTCGCTGGTAGGCCTTGTGTGGCGAGGCAGCGTCGCCAAACGAGCGGGCATGTTCAACCGACGCGTTAAGCACGCCGCTCTTGCCGCCAAGGTCAAATCCCTTGCTGATGGCAAGTTGGCGTGTGTGCTGATTTAGTTTTCCCTCTACGACGTAGGGCGATTTACCGCGACGCGTCTGCACTTTAACCACACCGTTCGACAGATCTCCGTATTCCACCGACGGAATTCCTGTTACAATTTCAATGTGGTCTACGTTGGCGGTGCTGAGCGAACGGGTAGAGGCCGCCATCGTCTCTCCCGCGGCAGAGTTGTTGTCGATGCGCATGCCGTCCACCTCTATAGCGGTGCCGAATGAGGCATTGCCTTTTTCCTGCGAGGCGCTGCGCAGACTGATGCGGTCGTCGTTCATAAGCGACGGGTTTACGGTCTTGCCGCCAGGGAGCAATGTAGCAATGTCGACGATGTTTAGCAGTTGCTGCTGGTCGAGAGCCTGCCGGTCAATGGTGTATGAAGTCGTGGCTTCGTCGTGTTTGCGGTGAGCAGTGACGGTGACTTCGTCGAGCAAGAGGTTGTCTTGCTTAAGGCGTATGTTAAGGCGAGGCATGTCGCGGCGAATGTCAAGAGCCAGGGTGCGCGTGGCATAGCCAAGGCACTGTATGGTGACAACAGTGCGCCCCTGCGGCACTTGCTTTATCGTGAAACGGCCGTCGGCGCCTGAGATGGCCCACAGCCCAGTCTCTTTCATCAGTATAGAAGCAAATTCGACGGGCTTGCCACTTGCATCGTCGGTGACGCGACCTGCCACCACTACGTCCTGAGCCCAACCTGCCAGTGGAAGTAGTGCCAGCAGACAGAATATTATTTTTCGCATGTATACGTTGGAGAAAATATTGTCAAACTCAACTAAATATGGCGGCAAAGTTACGTTTTTTCCATCATACTGCAATCATATTTTTTAGGTATTATGCTTTTTTCGGGGAGAGGAGAGCAAGGTATAGAATAAAAATTATTACATTTGCAGCGATGAAAAGGTTGTGCTTTCTCGTCGATTCGATTTTCTCTATAGGCGGAGTGCAGAGAGTGACTGCCGTAATGGCGCGGCAGTTGGCAGATTATTACGACGTTACCATTGTGACGCTTGAAGACGAGAAATGTCACAACGTCGCTATGTATGGACTGAGCGACAAGCCAATAACGTTCCGCCATTTCAAATATCCTGACACACCATGGTGGAAAATGCTGTTCTGCAAAGCATACAGCATGCTATATCGGAAAGTCCTGCCCAAAACAAGACTAACAGCAGCGTTGTATGCCCACAGTTCATTCCCCTCACAGAAGCGAAATGCCCTTGCAGCGGAACTCCGCAGCGGTGGCTATGCGTGTGTGATAGGAGTGCATGCCCCATTGGCGGTAAGGCTGGCATCACTGCGCCGGCAGTTGAAGGGGGTGCAGTTGATGGGATGGATACACAATTCCTACGAAGCACTGTTTGGCAAAGGGTCGCTGTATATAGGGCCTGAATTGAGGCAGCACTACGAGTGGCAGTTGGAAAAACTCGATGCTACGGTAGTGCTTAGTAAGGACGACGCGCGCAAATACCATTTCCCTACACATATTATATATAATCCGTTGACACTGCAGCCAGGCAAGCGGAGCGACGGCACGTCGAGGAAATTCCTCGCCGTGGGCAGGTTTTCCCACAGGCACAAAGGCTTCGACCTGTTGATAGAGGCTTTTGCAAAAGTGGCTAAACGGCTGCCCGAATGGACACTGCATATTGTGGGCGAGGGAGTGGAAGAACCCTTGTACAGAGAACTGATGGCGCGCCACGGCATTGCCGACAGGGTGATAATCCATCCCTTTACAAACAATGTGCAGCAGTATTACTCAGAAGCGCAGGTCTATGTGCTATCTTCCAGATGGGAGGGATTTGGACTTGTTCTGGTGGAAGCCATGGCGCACGGGCTTACCGTAGTCTCTTCCGACCTGCCAACGAGTAAGGAGATAATGGGGACGTTTGGCATTTACTTTGAAAACGGCAACGTGGAACAACTTGCCGAACGACTTGTGGAGGCAGCGCAGTGTGACTTCAACAGCAGAGCCGACACTGCAGTGGAGATAGCAGCCCGTTTTGACGTGAAAGAGATAACATGGCAGTGGCGCCAATTAATAGATATGTAACACTAATTATAATACATGAAATAAACACATGAAGAAGATTTTATTCCTTGCCGTGCTGTGCTTTATAGCCACAGCAAAGGCTGATGCAGAACGTATTGCCGTCACCACGCGAGCCAATACCCTTGTGATAGATGCAGAGAAGGGACAGATGCCCAGATATGTATATTATGGCACTGCTCTGTCGGCAGGCGAGATAGCCCATCTGCAGCAGCCGAGGGAAGGGCGGATGGATGTGTATCCTGCATACGGGCTGAACACTCCTGCAGCGGCAGCACTCGCCATGCGCCATGCTGACGGCAACCTCTCTACCGCTCTTGTATACAGTGGCGAAAAGTCGGTGGAGACAACTTCCCACGGCACTATAACACGGCTGACACTCAAGGATACTGTATATCCTGTGACGGTCAATCTATATTTTGAGACTTTCACCGACGAGAACATCATCACAATGTGGAGCGAGATAGTAAATGGCGAGAAACAGACCGTTACGCTCACCACTTTCGCTTCGGCCATGCTGCCAATACGACGAGGAAATGTGTGGATGACAAGTTTCTATGGCTCGTGGGCAAACGAGGCAAGGGTTTGCGAGGAGCCAATACCTGCCGGAGAACGGCAGATAGTCAACAAGGACGGCACGCGCAACGCCCACACCAGTCATGCAGAAGTGATGTTCTCACTTGACGGCAAGGCACAGGAGAACAACGGACAAGTGATAGGTGCTGCATTGTGCTACAGCGGCAACTATCGCCTTAAAGTGTGTACCGACGATACAGAATATCACTATTTTTTTGCAGGTATAAACGAGGATAACTCAGAATACCATCTTAAGAAGGGCGAAACCTTTGCCACACCGAAACTTGCGCTCTCTTTCTCCGGAGATGGGCTGAGCGGTGTGAGTCGTAACTACCATCGCTGGGCTCGCCGCTATATGCTTGCCAATGGCGACAAGGAGCGACAGATTCTTCTTAACTCCTGGGAGGGTGTCTATTTCGACATTAACCAACAGGGTATGGACCAGATGATGCGCGACATCGCGTCGATGGGTGGCGAACTCTTTGTAATGGACGACGGATGGTTTGGCGACAAGTATCCGCGAAACAAAGACACCAGCAGTCTTGGCGACTGGGTAGTTGACAAGAGAAAACTTCCCGAAGGTATTGACGGCCTGCTTCGCGACGCGCGTAAAAACGGCGTCAAGTTTGGTCTCTGGCTCGAACCGGAAATGACAAATACGACATCCGAACTTTATGAACAGCATCCCGACTGGGTACTAAAGGCGCCAAAGCGCGACGCAGTGCAGGGGCGTGGCGGCACGCAACTTGTGCTCGACCTAACCAATCCGAAAGTGCAGGATTTCTGTTTCAGCATTTTCGACCGCTTGCTTACAACCTATCCCGAAATTGCGTACATCAAGTGGGATGCTAATATGCCAATCCTCAATCATGGTTCGCAGTATCTTCCTGCCGCCGACCAGAGTCATCTGTACATTGAATATCACAGAGGGCTGGAAAAACTCTGTCAGAGAATCAGGGCGAAATTCCCCCACGTTACCATTCAGGACTGTGCCAGTGGCGGAGGACGTGTCAACTACGGTTTGCTGCCGTACTTCGATGAGTTCTGGGTGTCGGACAACACCGACGCATTGCAGCGCATATACATGCAGTGGGGCACAAGTTATTTCTTCCCGGCAATAGCCATGGCATCGCATATCTCAGCAACGCCAAATCATACCGTGTTCAGGACTACGGCACTGAAATACCGTGTTGACGTTGCGATGAGCGGACGGCTTGGCATGGAGATACAGCCCAAGAACATGAGCGAGGAAGAGAAGGAACTTTGCAGAAAGGCCATTGCCGAGTATAAGAACATTCGCCCCGTGGTGCAGTTTGGCGATATCTACCGCCTTGTCTCTCCCTACGATCGCCAGGGGCTTGCCTCGCTGATGTACGTAAGTGAAACGAAGGACAAGGCAGTGTGGTACTGGTGGAAAACAGAGTCGATGCAGAACGAACACTTGCCCAGAGTGCACATGGCAGGACTTGACGCGAAGCGCATGTACCGTGTCAAGGAACTAAATCGCATTGACCAGAAACCTCTTGACTGCGAAGGGAAAACCTATAGCGGTGCGTATCTCATGGCCCACGGCCTTGAGGTTCCATACCGCAATGAGACAGAATGGCACAAGCGCACAGACTGGGCGAGCCGTGTGCTTTTTCTGGAGGCAGAATGAGTGAAGAAAAAGTTAAATAACATTAATACTTTTTGTTTTGCGGCTGCAAAGGTTCTTGCTTTCTGTTGAAAATACTACCTTTGCAGCCGATTTAGCCCGTGGTGGCTCGTAAAAGTTGCAGCAAAAGGCTGTGCGCCATGCGGGAAAACCCGTTTTTAATAAAATAACAATGTACGCAATTGTAGAAATTAACGGTCAGCAGTTCAAGGCAGAGCAGGGCAAGAAACTCTTTGTCAATCACATCAAGGATGTGGAAGCAGGTGCTACTGTTGAATTTGAGAAGGTTCTGCTGTTGGCCGACGACAAGGCCGTAAAGGTAGGTGCACCCACCGTGAGCGGTGCAAAGGTAGTGTGCGAAGTGCTTCAGCCTTTGGTAAAAGGCGAGAAAGTGATTGTCTTTAAGATGAAACGTCGCAAGGATTCACGCAAAAAGAACGGTCATCGTCAGCAGTTCACACAGGTAGAAATCAAATCAGTAATCGCTTAACACTGTAGGAGGACACAAAAATGGCACATAAGAAAGGTGTTGGTAGTTCAAAGAACGGTCGTGAGTCAGCGGCTCAGCGACTTGGCGTTAAGATTTTTGGTGGCCAGAAGGCCGTTGCCGGTAACATCATCGTTCGTCAGCGTGGTTCAAAGCACAATGCTGGTGAGAACGTGGCAATGGGCAAAGACGACACTCTCTATGCTCTCGTTGACGGAACTGTTCAGTTCCACAAGGGCAAGCGCGACAAGAGTGTTGTATCTGTAATTCCTGAGGCATAGCAACAAGAAGAGATTACACACATTTTACTCCAAACAACAATCATCCCCGGGCAGTTTGCTCGGGGATGACTGCTTTTGTATGCCTCTGTGATGGCGTGTCGTGGGTTTTCCCTGCCGTTGCGGCTTCTTATCCGTATCCTACGGCTCGTTGTCAGAACTGTTCAAGCAGTCTGATGCGCTCTTCCACGCTGGGGTGGGTAGAGAACAGCCCGCTGATGAAACTCATAAGGCTCTGCTCTCCTTCGTGTGGATGGATGATGTACAGTTGCGCAATGTCTTCGCGCTCCACGCTGCCAAGTCCTGGATATGCTGAAATCTTGCGCAGTGCCGAGGCGAGTGCCAGCGGATTTTGGCAGAGTTCTGCACCTCCTGCATCGGCCATAAACTCGCGCTTGCGTGAGATGGCGAAGCGGGTGAGCAGCGTGAAGAGGTAGGCTATGGCAGCGCAGACGAGTCCCACCACAAGCACCACCACTATGGATAGTCCGTTGCCCTTGCCGTTGCTACGGCGCGAGTTGCCGCCAAACCACATTACATTATATAGCGTGCGCATGACGAGAGTCATAATGGTCGACACTATCCCCACGAAGATGATGCTCGTGATGAGCAGTCGTGTGTCGTGATTGCGGATGTGGGTCAGTTCGTGGCCAATCACTCCTGCCAGTTCGTCGTCGTCGAGCACGTCAAGCAGTCCTGTGGTGACGGTTACGGTGTAACTGTCGCGGTCGATGCCGCTGGCAAAGGCGTTAAGCATGGGGTCGTCGACCACATTGATTTGCGGCATGTCCATTCCGCCTGCAATGCAGAGGTTTTCCACGATGTTGTATACGCGTGGATTTTCCTTGCGTTCCAGCGGCCGTGCACCTGTCGCCATGCGTATCATCGACGTGTTGGCCTTCCATGCAATGAGAAACCATACGCCAACGGCGGCTACCACCCACGGCAGGGTGCTGAGAAACTGTGATGTCACCACCTCTGGGTCGAGGGCGTGCACCACGTTGCCATACTGGTCGTAGGTGTAGGTGCCAAAGAAGTTGAGCAACGCCAGAAACACCCATGTCATGCCAAGCAGTATGACAGGAAAGAAGAGCAGCAACAGCACGCTCTTGGTGTTGTTGCGGCTAATCTGGGTCTGTATGCCAACGTATTGCATTTGGTCTGTTGCGAAAGTGGTTTTTCTTTAGAATTTTATCTCTGGTGCCTTGTCCAAAGCGGCGCGCTCCTCCTTAGGCACTTCAAACATGGGCTCTGTCTTGAAGCCGAAGATGCCGGCAATGATATTTGACGGGAACGACTGTACGGCGTTGTTCAGTTCGCGTGTAGCGCTGTTGAAGTAGCGGCGCGAGGCTGCCAACTTATTCTCGATGTCTGATATCTCATTTTGCAACTGCAGGAAGTTCTGGTTCGCTTTCAGATCGGGATAGGCCTCAAGCGAAACGCGCAGTCCTGAGAGTGCCGAACTCAACTTGTTTTCTGCGTCTATCTTGTCGTTGATGCTCTGCGCTCCCATGGCGGCAGTGCGTGCTTCGGTGACGCGTGTCAGCAGTTCCTTCTCATGGGCGGCATACCCCTTTACCGTAGCCACGAGTTGCGGTATGAGGTCGTGGCGCTGCTTCAGTTGTACGTCGATGTTGGCAAAAGCGTTCTCACGATTGTTGCGTGCTCTGACAAGGCTGTTGTAGCCGCCTATGCATAACAACACGAGAATCACTACTGCGATAATAATGCAAATCAATGTCATAATAGATAAGTGTTTTGGTTTGACAAATAATTATTTACTGTTGTTCTCACATTTTATTATTACTATTTACAAAGATAATACCAAAACGACATTGCTGATACTTTTTTAAGTTTTTTTTGTAACAATGCTGAAAAATTAAGCCCGACTGACAGAGTTTGCTGTACTTCTGTCGGTCGGGCTTCAGAAAGAGGGTCAGCGTGGCCGGGTCGTGCCTGGCATTTCTGACGAGTTTTTTCTCATTTCATCTGGCGCATCACCTTCTCATAGTATCCCTGAGTGGCTCGGCGAGAGTATTTCTGTCCGCCATTCCATGAGCGGATGGCATGCTCCACGTCGTTCGCCTTGTTGTAGAACGACTGCATGAGGAGGAACATCTCCTTCGACTTCTCTGCGTCGAAACGGTCGTCCATGGTGTAGCGCTTCTGGCTCTTTCGCACCTGCAGAATGCGGTTGCACTCTTTTACACAGATGGGGGTGATTTGCATTATGCCGCACGACTTGCCGCTTACGGCTTTTGCGTTGCCCCGACTTTCCACGTGTATTATCGCATTGATAACGGGTGTCCAGTCGAATGAGTCTACGTTGGCGTTCCCTTTAGCCGTGGCTATGGCAGGAACAGCCATCAGCATGGTCATAGTGACCACTACAATCTTAATAACCTTTGTCATAAACAATCTTTTAAGCGAGGCCGTCTCATCACAAGACATTCGGTCGCCACGCTATTGTTATCGCGCACAAAGGTACGGTTATTTGTTTATGTATGCAAATATTATTACAAAAGATAACATTGATTGTCAATTATTTAACATAAATCAAGAGCCCCCGTTGCCATTGCAGCGGAGGCTCTTGCCTTATTTCTGTCTGTGAAGACTGTTATTATTTATTCACCTGGAAGCGCGTGTCGCCGTCCTTGAAGAAGGCGTTTATCTGGCGTGCTGCGGCAATTCCTGCGTTGATGTTTGCTTCGGCAGTCTGTGCTCCCATCTTCTTTGGTGTGGAGAAATAGCGGCCTTCAAACTGCTTGAAGTCTTCGTTTTGGTCGGGCAGGATGTCGGTAACGAACTTCAGGTCTTCGCGCTCTTGCATGAGTTTGATAAGTCCTGGTTCGTCGATTACTTCCTTGCGTGCTGTGTTGACCAGAATGCCGCCTTTCTTCATTTTGCCTACCAGTGCGTAGTTGATGCTCTGCTTGGTCTCAGCGGTTGCTGGGATGTGGAGCGAAACGACGTCGCACTGCTCGAACAGAGCATCCTGATTGGCCACAGCCTTCACACCTGCCTTTTCTATCACCTCTGCAGGGCAGAAGGCGTCGTAGGCCATCACTTCCATGCCGAAGCCCTTGGCTATGCGTGCCACGTTGCGTCCTACGTTGCCAAAGGCCAGGATACCGAGTTTCTTGCCCAGGAGTTCCGTGCCGCTCTTGCCGTTGTAGAAGTTGCGCACTGCCATCACCAGCAGTCCGAATACCAGTTCGGCCACAGCGTTGGCGTTCTGTCCAGGCGTGTTCTCGGCCACCACCTTGTGTGCTGTAGCGGCGGCGAGGTCGATATTGTCGTAGCCGGCGCCTGCGCGTACCACAATCTTCAGTTGTGCGGCGGCATCGAGCACTTCTGCGTCCACCTTGTCAGAACGGATGATGAGTGCGTCGGCGTCTTTCACGGCATCGAGCAGTTGTGCCTTCTCGGTGTATTTCTCCAGCAGTGCCAGTTCGTTGCCTGCTGCCTCTACTTCTTTTCTGATGCCCTCCACGGCTGCTGCTGCAAAGGGCTTCTCTGTTGCTACTAATACTTTCATTTTATTAATTGAACATTGAATATTCTTTGACCAAGGTCAAAGCGGCAAAGCCGAGCGGACCATTTTTCTCTGCTGCCTTTTTGACGGTTTTGATTATTTTTGTCGGGGTTGCTGCAATTTTTCCGCAATCATTATATATAGGTTCAAACTCCTTGTCATATTGATATCTGACTCGTGTAGCAACTCCAGCCAATATTCTGTTTCATTTGCCTCCTTTAGAGCAATATTTAGTTTGTTAATAAAATCCATTCGGCTTTGAGCATTGACACTCTCCCGGATATTGGCTCCAATGCTGGTGCCGCTTCGAAGAACTTGTTTTGACAGGATAGAAACCTGTTTGTCTTCTTTCAGTATTTATAAAGACGGATAATTCTTAGTGCAAAAGCCTTGCTGTCTGTCAAGACTTGATTATCCGTCTTCATAAATGGTCAATGGTCAATAGTCAATGGTCAATGTTTAATGATTAGCCTCAAATTCTTTCATGCATGCGACGAGAGCCTGGCAACCTTCGATGGTCTGAGCGTTGTAGCAGGAAGCGCGGAAGCCGCCAACCGAGCGGTGGCCCTTGACACCGACCATGCCTTTCTGCGTTGCAAAGTCGAGGAAGTCCTTCTCCAGTTCCTTGTATTCATCAGCCATTACGAAGCAGAGATTCATCACTGAGCGATCCTCTACGTTGGCTGTGCCGCGGAACAACTTGTTGCGGTCGATCTCGCCGTAGACTATCTCGGCACGCTGCTGAGCCAACTTGTCCATAGCCTCTACGCCGCCATTGCGCTTAATCCAGCGCAGAGTCTCCAGTGCTGAGTAGATGGGCACCACGGGAGGAGTGTTGAACATCGAGCCCTTGTCGACATGTGTGCGATAGTCGAGCATGGTGGGTATTTCGCGTGGAGCGCGTCCCAGAGCATCGTCTTTCACGATGATTATTGTAACGCCTGCCATGGCGAGGTTTTTCTGTGCACCGGCATAGATGGCATCGTATTTCTTCACGTCTACAGGGCGCGAGAAGATGTCGCTCGACATGTCGGCAATAAGGGGTACGTTCACGTCAAGGTCTTTGCGAATCTCTGTGCCGTAGATGGTGTTGTTTGTAGTAATGTGCAGATAGTCAACATCGGCAGGTACGGTCCAGTCCTTGGGAATGAAAGTGTAGTTGGCATCAGCGCTCGAGGCCACCTCTACTACTTCGCCGAAGAGTTTGGCTTCCTTCATGGCTTTCTTTGCCCATACGCCAGTGTTCAGATAGGCTGCCTTCTTCACGAGGAAGTTGTAGGGAATCATGCAGAACTCCAGTGAGGCGCCGCCTCCGAGGAAGATCACCGAGTATCCCTCTGGCACTGCGAGCAGTTCTTTTACCAGCGCCACTGCTTCGTCTACCACGGGCTGGAAGTCTTTTGCACGATGGCTGATCTCCATCAGGGAGAGACCTGAGCCATTGAAGTCTAAACACTGTTGTGCGGTCTTCTCTATCACTTCGCGTGGAAGCATCGAAGGCCCTGCGTTAAAGTTGTACTTCTTCATTTTTTTCTGTTTGTATGTTGTAATGTTAATCTTTTCGTCTTGTCTGTATAAAGCGCTGCGAAATTATGTTTTTTATTTCACTCTGCCAAATATTTAAGCAATAATTAAGTTTTTTCTCTCTTGCCCCTGTTTCGTGGCAGATGCGTGCCTGTGAAAATTTCTGCTGTTTTAATTTTTGCCAGCGCTGTTTTTATTTTCGTCAGAACAGCAGTTGGAAAAATTACAAGTGCGTTTGCCTTTTTTGTACCCTTGTAATGTTATCTCAGAGGCTCGACCACGGTCTTGATGCCCTTGATTTTCTGACCCTGTGCGAGGCGCAGTACCTGCGGCAGCAGTGGGCGGCTGACAGCAACGTAGGAGTAGCGTTCCCTGACGTCGATGCGGCCTATGTCGGAGCCTTTCAGTCCTGCCGTTTTGCAGAGGAAGCCAACGATGTCGCCTCGCGAGATGCGGTCGCGGCGCCCCTTGCCGATGTATACGGTGGCCATGCGCGGCAGGGGAGGGGAGAGGCGGTCGGTGGAAGTCAACTCAAGTGGCTCAACGCTGTCCTCGACATACTGCGGAATGTCTTCGTCGGGGCCAAGAATGAAATAGACGCTGCCTGTGGCGTCCCAGCGAGCCGTGCGGCCCACGCGGTGGGTGTAGTTGTCGGCTGTCTCTGGCAGGTGATAGTGGATGACGTTGTTTATCTCGGGGATGTCAAGTCCGCGCGATGCGAGGTCGGTGGCTACGAGAATGTTGGCGGAGCCGTTGGAGAATTGGTAGAGCATGTCCTCGCGCTGGCGCTGCTCCATGCCTCCATGCAGATTGCTCACGGTGAAACCCTTCTGGCGCAGATACTCGCTGACGCGCTCCACAGCGTCGCGATGGTTGAGGAATACGATGCTGCTCTCGTCGCCACGGGAAAGGAGCAGATGGTGCAGGGCTTCGAGTTTGTCGCGCTGAGAACTTGTCACGGCATACAGGGAGAGCCTGACCGGCGAACACTCGTCGATGGTCGTGGCGTGGGACGAGAAGCCCAGCAGACGGAGACCTTCGGTGGCTGCCGGCGTTGCTGAGAGCAGTATGTGCTGCCGGCATGCCGTGAGGCTGGCCACGAGGCGCTGCATTTCAGGCTGGAACCCCATCTCAAGGCACTTGTCGTACTCGTCGATGGCGAGATAGCAAACGGCACGGATGTCAATGTTGCCCTTGCCGATGTGGTCGTTAAGTCGTCCGGGCGTGCCCACGACGATGTGTGGCTGTACGCTTCTTATTTGTCGGTGCTCGTCCATGGCTGGGCGCCCGCCGTAGCAACTCATTGAGCGCACTCCGCATGCCATCTGCTGCAGTACCTGATGTGTCTGCAGTGCCAGTTCGCGGCTGGGCACTACCACGATGGCCTGGATGGCATCCGACGTTGCGTCTATCTTCTGACAAAGGGGAAGCAGATAGGCTATCGTCTTGCCCGAGCCGGTGGGCGACAATATAACAACATCACCGTCGGAGCGCGTAATGGCTTCGGCGGCGTGCTGCTGCATATCGCTAAGGGCAGTGATGTGCAGTCGGGTCAGGGCTTGTGAAATATCCACGTGCTCTGCCTTTATTTCTTTTCGTCAGACTTCTTTTCGTCCTTCTTCAGTGTCGACTTGTAGCGCTTGTTGAGTCCGTTGATGACATCCTGCGTGATGTCGTAGCGCTTGGCGGCATAGAGAATGTTGTCGCCCTGCTTGGTGAGGATGAAGTCGTAGCGCTTGTCGCGGTTGTAGGCTGTCAAGAAGTGCTGCAGACTGTCGCTCAGAGCCTTGTTGAAGGTGGCTGTCTCGTTGGCAAGTTCATTCTCGAGGCGTGCTTGCAGTTCCTGCAGGCTCTGCTGCTGGCGCTGTATGGCAGCCTGCTGGCTCTCTGCCTGCTCGCGGCTGGTGAAACCGTTGTTGTTGAGTTTCTGCTGGAAGTTGACCATGGCATTCTGCAGTGCCTGACCCTTCTGGTTGAGAGTGTTGCGGGCGTTGGTGCTCTTCTTCTCGAGTATCAGCGAATACTCCTTGCAGAATTCAAACTGGGTCATCAGCGAGTCTACTTCTACAAAGGCTATCTTAAGTGAGCCGGTGCTGGTAGAGTCGTTGGCAAGTGGCATGTCGTCCATCTTTGGACCTGCATTGTTGCACGATGCGAGTGCTGCGATGGCTGCTGCCATCAAAAAGAACTTTTTCATTTGTCTTTATCGTTGTTTTTATTTAATGTTCAATGATCAATGTTCAATGGTCAATGGCCTGCTCTCCCTCATCTCCCTGTCCTGGTCTATCACGCAGTGTATGCCTCGCTGGCGCATAGCCTCGCTGTCGTGAATATGCTGCGACGGGAAACTTCCGTTCTTGCGAAAAATCAACTTTACGCAGAAAAAAGCCATCGCGATTGCAATTATTAACGCGCTGAGTAGTAGAGTTTCGACCATTTTTGCTTAATTTTGCGGCTGCAAAAGTACGAATTAAAGATTATATCAATCAGAATTATACATTAAAAATTCAGAATTAAACATTAAAAATCAAAAAAATAATGAGCAACATTGAATTGAAACCTGCCGTTGTCTTCGAGCAGTTCGCCAAGATCAACCAGATACCACGCCCGTCGAAACGGGAGGAGAAGATGATAGACTACCTGCGCACGTGGGGTGAGGCCCACGGACTTCCCACCTCTGTCGACGAGACAGGCAACGTTATAATACGCAAGGCAGCCACACCAGGCATGGAAGACAGGAAGACCGTAGTGCTGCAGAGCCATATGGACATGGTGTGCGACAAACTCGTCGATGTGGAATTTGACTTCGACAAAGACGCTATTCAGACTTATATCGACGGCGAATGGCTGAAGGCAAAAGGCACAACGCTCGGCGCCGACGACGGAATAGGATGTGCAATAGAGTTGGCGCTGCTCGATTCTGACAACGTGGCGCACGGCCCGATAGAGTGCGTCTTCACGCGCGACGAAGAGACCGGACTGACTGGAGCAGAGGGCATGAAGTCAGACTTTATGACAGGCGACTATCTTATCAATCTCGACTCCGAGGACGAAGGCGAGATATTCGTGTCGTGTGCCGGCGGACGCACCACCAGTGCCACGTTCCGCTTCAAACGTGAGGAAGCCGATGCCGATGCTTTCTTCGTGCGCGGTCAACTGAAGGGCCTTGTGGGCGGACATTCCGGCGACGACATAAACAAGCAGCGCGCAAATGCAATAAAACTGCTGGCACGCTTCCTATATGCCGAGATGCAGAAGTATGAGAACATACGCCTTGCCAGTTTCGACTCCGGGAAAATGCACAATGCCATACCGCGCGACGGCTCATTCGTCATTGCCGTGCCAAACAGTGTCAAGGAGAATGTCAAGGCCGACTGGAATGTCTTTGCCGCTGAAGTGGAGGAAGAGTTCTGCGTTACCGATACTCAGATGGTGTGGACCATGGAGAGCACAGAGCGCCAGCAGGTAATAGAAACCTGCGTGGCAGAACGTTTTGTGACGGCCGTTCAGGCTGTCGACAACGGCATCTACGCCATATGCCAGGACCCGTCGCTCGGCGGAATGGTGGAAACATCGAGCAACATTGCAAGCATCGCCACCGCAGAGAATGAGATAAGGATAGTGGCTTCGCAGCGCTCCAATGTGATGTCTAATCTCGACAATATGTGTGCCACCGTAGCGGCTTGCTTCCGTCTCGCTGGAGCAGAAGTGGCCCATAGCGACGGCTATCCTGCTTGGAAGATGCGCTCGGGCAGCGAACTGCAGCGCATAGTGAAGGAGTCGTACGTCAGACTGTTTGGCCATGAGCCGGTGATGCGAGGAATACACGCAGGACTGGAATGTGGACTCTTCTCGGAGCGCTATCCACAACTCGACATGGTTAGTTTCGGCCCGACACTGCGATTTGTTCACACGCCCGACGAGCGGCTGCATATACCAACCGTGCAGATGGTGTGGGATCACTTGCTCGATGTCCTGAAGAACATTCCGGCAAAATGAGACGCTATATATATATATTAATAGGTGTTGTAATCCTGACGCTTACAGCCTGCGGCGAGCGCCATAGAGCGCAGAGTATTGCGGAAGACTTCCTGGAGCAGAACATGGCCGACGCCAGTGCTCTCAGTCGCTGCGAGTTCACCTCGTTCGACTCTACGCGCACCGTCAGCGACTCTGCCATTAGCAAGATGCGCCAGCAGGCTGCCGCGTCGAAGGCATATAGCGGCAGAGCCGCCTATGTTGAGCGCCAGGGCAGGACGCTGCTGCTCATGCGAGCCACGTTCTTGGTAAATGGCGACACTTGCGGTGCAACATTCTATCTGAATCCGCAACTCGACGGCATAGTGGCATTCAAGGAAAACAGAACAGCGAAAGACGAATGACGAATGAAGATAGGCATAATACAACAGGCCAATACAGCCAACACCGATGACAACCGCGCACGTCTGGCCGGGAAAATAGGAAGTCTGGCGCAGCAGGGAGCCGCTCTCGTGGTGCTGCAGGAATTGCACAACGGACTCTACTTCTGCAAGACGGAAAATGTAGACAACTTCGACCAGGCAGAAACAATACCCGGGCCTTCTACCGAATTCTACGGACAACTGGCGCGACGCCATGGCGTGGTGATTGTAACATCGCTGTTTGAGCGCAGAGCGTCCGGGCTCTATCATAACACTGCCGTGGTGATGGACAGCGACGGCGCAATAGCAGGCACGTATCGGAAAATGCATATCCCAGACGACCCTGGATATTACGAGAAGTTCTATTTTACTCCTGGCGACACCGGTTTCCATCCTATACAGACCAGCGTAGGACTGCTCGGAGTGCTTGTGTGCTGGGATCAGTGGTATCCGGAAGCAGCACGGCTCATGGCACTGGCAGGAGCCGAACTGCTAATCTATCCTACGGCGATAGGTTACGACTCAAATGACACTTCTGAGGAACAGCAGCGCCAGCGTCAGGCATGGCAAATGGTGCAGCGCGGACATGCCGTGGCTAATGGGCTTCCCGTAGTGACGGTGAACAGAGTGGGAATGGAAGAAGGCGTGAAGTTCTGGGGCACGTCGTTCGTGGCAGGGCCGCAGGGAGAACTGCTCTTCGAGGCAAACGACAGCGAGGAAGTGGAGAAAATAGTGGAAGTGGACATGCAGCGCTCCGAACAGGTGCGCCGCTGGTGGCCATTCCTGCGCGACCGCCGAATAGACGAATATCAGGAAATCACAAAGCGCTTCAGACGATAATTATTTGGTTTTTTATGCCGATTGATAGTTTTATGCTACCTTTGCAGGCTCAAACCAACCACCTCAAAACACAGTACTGAGAAAGGAAATGGAAGAAACAATAACGATGTATATGGACAACAAGCACAGGTCGTTCTCCATGATAGCCGAAGTGGAAGGAGAGTATGGCGACCTGTCGAAAATAGAAGTCCCGGATGCCCTGCCGATACTGCCAGTGCGCAATTTGGTACTCTTCCCAGGCGTTGTTTCGCCAATCATCATAGGAAGGGAGTCGAGCGTATCGCTTATCAGACGCGCCGAGAAACACGAGACGCTGATAGGAGTAGTTTGCCAGCGCGACCCGGAGATAGAGACACCGCTCATATCTGATTTGTATGAGTACGGCGTAGTGGCCAGAGTGCTGAAAACGCTTACACTGCCCAATGGCAATCTTACTGCAATCATACAGGGACTGGGCCGCATACGCCTGCACAGCATACTCAAGTACAAACCGCATCTTACGGGCGTAGTGTCGCAAGAGCCGGAAGACGTGCCTGAGCGGCGCGACGTGGAATTCTCTACTGCCATTGAGGACCTGCGCAGCAAGACGGCAGAATACATTGCCATGAACGACGAAATTCCCGACGAGGCATCGTATGCCATACGTAATGTCGAGAACCACATCATGGCACTCAACTTTATCTGTTCAAACATGCCTTTCTCCATTAAGGAGAAGATGGCTCTGCTTACTATAGACTCCATAAAGGAACGCCTCTTCAACGTCATGCGTATCTTGAACCGCGAGATTTCATTGCAAATGCTCAAACTGGATATACGCAATAAGACAAAGGACGACATTGACGAGCAGCAGCGTAACTACTTCCTTCAGCAGCAGATAAAGACTATTCAGGCTGAAATGTCGGGCGACGCAACGCCAGAGCAGAAGGAACTGCAGGAAAAGGCCGCCAAGAAAAACTGGCCTGAGTCGGTGGCACAGTTCTTTGCCAAGGAAATGGACAAACTCGACCAACTTAATCCGCAATCGCCTGAATATAACGTGCAACTCTCTTATCTGCAGACGCTTGTTGGACTGCCGTGGAATGAATGTACGAAGGACGACATGAATCTTGACAGGGCCAGGAAGATACTGGACCGCGACCACTATGGAATGGAGAATGTCAAGGAACGTATTCTGGAGTACATTGCCGTGCTGTCACTCAGGGGAGACTTGAAGTCGCCGATACTATGTCTTTACGGACCTCCAGGAGTAGGAAAGACGTCGCTCGGAAAGTCTGTGGCTGACGCCCTGAAGAGAAAATATGTCAGGGTGTCGCTCGGCGGACTGCACGATGAAGCCGAAATACGCGGACACAGGCGTACATACATCGGCGCAATGCCGGGACGTATCATAAAGAGCATACAGAAAGCAGGCACAAGCAATCCTGTATTCATTCTTGACGAGATTGACAAGGTGACACAGCAAACCCACAACGGCGACCCTGCATCGGCCCTGCTTGAAGTGCTCGACCCGGAGCAGAACACGGCTTTCCACGACAACTATCTTGACGTGGACTACGACCTGTCGAAGGTGCTCTTCATTGCCACTGCAAACAACTTGGGCACAATACCGCGACCGCTGCTCGACCGAATGGAGATAATAGAGGTATCGGGCTATATCACGGAAGAAAAGTATGAGATAGCAAAGCGCCATCTCGTACCAAAGGAGAAAGAGAACACCGGACTTAACCGCAAGTCGGTGACATTCACCAAGGCTGCACTGCTGAAAATAATAGAGCAGTACACGCGCGAGAGTGGTGTCCGGCAACTTGAAAAACAGGTGAACAAGGCTCTGCGCAAACTTGCCGTGCAGTTTGTCAACGGCAATGACGCTTCGGCAGCGGCAGACGGTGGAGAACCTGCGCCCAAGACCACAAAAATCACTCCCGACGAAATAGAGAAACTCTTAGGCAAACCGCCATACTATCGCGACATCTACCAGGGCAACAGTTATGCCGGAGTGGTGACGGGATTGGCATGGACCAGCGTAGGTGGAGAAATTCTCTTCATTGAGACATCGCTGTCGAAAGGCAAGGGAGCAAAACTTACGCTCACCGGCAATCTTGGCGACGTGATGAAGGAGAGTGCTGTGCTGGCATTGGAGTATGTCAAGGCGCATGCCGAGGTGCTGAATATTGACTACAGAATATTCGACAACTGGAACATACACATCCACGTGCCAGAAGGTGCCACGCCAAAAGACGGCCCGTCGGCAGGTATCACCATTGCTACTTCCATAGCATCGGCGCTGACACAGCGAAAGGTGCGCAAAAATGTGGCAATGACGGGAGAGATAACGCTGCGAGGCAAGGTGCTCCCCGTAGGAGGTATCAAGGAGAAAATTCTCGCTGCAAAGCGTGCCGGAATAACGGATATCGTGCTTTGCCGTGAGAACAGAAAGGATATTGAGGAGATTGCAGAAATATACCTAAAGGGCGTGGAGTTCCATTATGTGGAAAACGTTCAGGAGGTATGGGATTTCGCCTTGACCAAGGAACTTGTGGATAAACCTCTCCACTTTGCTGTTCCTGAAGAGAAAGACGAGAAGAAATAGAAATAAAGAAAGGGTGAAATGACCTTCGAAGTACAACATTCGGACAAGGCGAGTGACGCACGTACAGGACTCATAACCACCGACCATGGCAAGATAGAGACTCCTATCTTCATGCCTGTTGGTACGTGCGGCTCTGTCAAGGGCGTCCACTTCGAGGAACTCAGACAGCAGGTCAAGGCGCAGATAATACTTGGTAACACGTATCATCTGTATCTGCGCCCGGGACTTGAAATACTGAAGCAGGCGGGAGGCCTGCACCGCTTCAATACGTGGGACCGCCCGATTCTTACTGACTCCGGTGGCTTTCAGGTTTTCTCGCTTACGGGAATAAGAAAACTGCGTGAAGAGGGATGCGAATTCAGAAGTCATATCGATGGGTCGAAACACTTCTTTACGCCGGAGAGCGTGATGGATACGGAGCGTGTAATAGGTGCTGACATAATGATGGCGTTCGACGAGTGTCCGCCAGGACAGAGCGACTGGCAGTATGCACGCCGGTCGCTATCACTGACACAGCGCTGGCTCGACAGGTGTGTGAAAAGGTTTCAGGAGACGGAGCCTCTCTATGGCCATAGTCAGTCGCTCTTCCCTATAGTACAGGGATGTACTTTCCGCGACCTGCGCCAAGAGGCAGCAAAATATGTTGCTGACAAGGGAGCAGACGGCAATGCCATTGGCGGACTGGCCGTAGGCGAACCCACCGAAGTGATGTATGAAATGATAGAGGTGGTGAACGACATTCTGCCGAAAGATAAACCGCGCTATCTGATGGGAGTCGGTACGCCACAGAACATTCTGGAAGCAATAGAGCGTGGTGTCGACATGTTCGACTGTGTAATGCCAACGCGAAACGGACGCAATGCGATGCTGTTTACATACGAGGGAACGATGAATATGCGTAATAAGAAGTGGGAAAACGACTTTTCGCCCATCGATCCAGACGGATGCGATCTCGACAGGCTTCACACAAAAGCCTATCTGCATCATCTCTTCAAGGCTGGTGAACTGTTGGCCATGCAGATAGCATCAATACACAATCTGGCGTTCTACCTGCGACTCGTGGGTGATGCGCGCAGACATATAGAACAAGGTGACTTCGTCGAATGGAAGCGTTCGGTGGTTGATAATCTTGGCAGACGTAGATGAGAAAGTACGTTGACATATTAAAGACACTGCTCCGGAAGGTAGAGATAGGCAAGTTGAACCCATTTGTCTATCTAAAGAAAATGGACTGGTATATCATACGCAAGTTCATAGGAACGTATATATACTCCATCCTGCTTATCATATCTGTGTCAATCGTCTTCGATGTCAACGAGAATCTGGCAAAGTTTACAAGTTACAACGCGCCGATGCGTGCCATCGTGTTTGACTATTATGCCAACTTCATTCCGTATTTTGCCAATCTCTTCTCGCCGCTCTTCGTGTTTATCGCTGTCATATTCTTCACGTCAAAACTGGCAGGCAATTCAGAGATAATCGCCATGTTGGCATGCGGTATGAGTTTCCGGCGACTGCTGCGGCCATATCTTGTTTCAGCGGCACTCATCGCTGCATTGAATTTCTTCCTTGGCGCCTACATCATTCCAAAGGGCACCGTGGTAAGGCACGATTTCGAGTCGCTGTATAAGAACAACAAGAAGAATACCACGGCAAACAACATTCAACTGATGGTAGACAAGGGGGTGGTTGCCTACATCTCGCAGTATGATAACACCCGCAAGACTGGCTACGGCTTTTCGCTCTATAAGTTTGAAAACAAGAAACTCGTCAGCAATCTTACAGCCAATGTCATTCAGTACGACACCATTGCCGAGGAGCGCTATCACTGGAAGGCGCGCAGTTACAAGATACGCACGCTGAAAGGAATGAGAGAGCAGATAACAAGCGGCATCGAACTGGATACCATAATACAGATGGAGCCTATGGACCTTATCTTCTCTAAAGGACAGCAGGAGACGTTTACGTCGCCTGAACTGAAGCGCTACATCTCAAAGCAGCAGGAGAGGGGCTCGTCGAATGTAGTACAGTATGAAGTGGAGTATCACAAGCGTATAGCGGCAAGTTTCGCCTCCTTCATACTCACTATTATAGGTGCATCACTCTCGTCAAGAAAGCGTAAGGGAGGAATGGGATTGTATCTTGGCATTGGTCTGGCATTGTCTTTCGCATATATCATGTTGCAGACCATATCTGCCACGTTTGCCATCAATGCCAGTACTCCGCCGATAATAGCAGCGTGGATACCAAACTTTATCTACGTCTTTATAGCCTACTATTGTTACAAGCAGGCGCCGTCCTGACGGTCTCAGTTTTTTCTACTCAAAATAGAAAGTAAGAACTATCATCTTGTTTTGTGCCTTGCTCACACTGCCGGCGTATGCGCGCTTATTGGCATCGCGTAGTTCGTCGATGTGCTTTGTGTCAAGAGAGTTGCCAAGACCATAGCAGAATTTCAACTCGGGGATAAGTTTGAAAAAAGGCAGATAGAAATCACAGCCCATGCCAATCTCAAGCATGCTGCCCATGCGCTTAAGCCTGACGTTGTCCTGCGAACCAGCAGTGAGATTGATGGTAGGATTTATTCCCGTCATCAGGTACGGACGGTAGTTGTTCCAACGTGGTGCACTGAATTTCAGGTCAAGTGGCAGTGAGATATAGGTGTTCTTCATGTCCTGTGTCTGGCGCCTGTAGTGCCCGTTTTCATCTGTATTGTCAAGGTCAATAAATGTGAGGTGCTTCGCGCCGAAATGCATAGACGGTGTGAATCGCAGCGATAAGTTGCTGTTTAGTCGCAACTCAGCCAGCACGCCAACGGTAAATCCGGGATTCCATTTGTCGGCATCTGTCAGGATCAGCCGCTCTGAAGTCGTGCCGTCTTCATTAGTCAGAGTCTGCGTCCCGACATTCTGAAACTCCACGTCTTGCATGTGTATTCCGACAAGTATGCCGAAATGCAGTTGCCTGAGGTCTATGTACGGTTTGTTCTGCACGCGCCTCTCCTGCGCCGTCACCGCCATGGGCGATACGCCGAGCCACAGCGTCGCCAGTAGTAGCAACCGAATGGCCAAAAATTTATAATTCATACCTGTCAATGTTAAATGGTCAATGGTCAAATATATTAACGCTTTTCCCGCCGTATTATTATTTCGACTACGTATAAATTGCAAAAATATATCACTAAAATTAGGTACGAATATCAAAAACTTCCTATCTTTGCATCACAATAAATTGGTATAAGTAACATATTATTTAATTTTAAAAGGTATAAGAATTATGGCATACGTAATTGGTGATGACTGCATCGCATGTGGAACATGTATCGATGAGTGCCCAGTAGAGGCAATCTCTGAAGGTGAGAAGTATTCTATCGACCCAGACGCTTGCACAGAGTGCGGCACATGCGCTGGTGTTTGCCCATCAGAGGCTATCAGCCTTCCCTAATATCGGGACAAAAAACAAAAAACTCTCTTGCAAAGCAAGGGAGTTTTTTTTGTTGGTAAAGAAAGAATATTCATTTATCTGTTTTGCAATTCAGTATTCGATGGCAATTGCAGAAACTCCGCCACAACAGGGTCTTTCATGAAAACACGGTTTGTGTATGTTTGTTCATGGTCAATGAATTTTTGTGGTAGCGGTTTATCGGCACAAAAGTGTGACGGATGGCGGATGAAAACAAAAATCACATCAGGAGACGCTCCAGCATGGGTATCTCTATGCGGCTGCGATGCAGCGAAAGAAGACCGTCGGCCTGCATGATGTTCAGGGCGCGGCTGACGTCAAGGCGACTGTAGTGGAGAATGTCGGCAAGTTGCTGCATGCGAATGTGGAATGTCTTGTGGCCGGCAGGGTAGTGGCAGTGGGCAAAGAAAAAACGGACGATGCTATCGCGAAGAGAGTGGGGAGCGGATCGCCATGGCTGGCGGAGCAATCGCTGTGTTGTGGTGGCTATGAGATTGAGCATGTTGAGCCTGAATACCAACTGGGTCTCAAGTAGCAGAATAACCTCCTGTTTGTCTATCGTGATGAGATGCAGGGGAGTGGCGGCGCTGTATGTGCATGGGTATTGCTGATTTATACCAAACAGATGTTCTGTTCCAATAAGGAATGGAGCACTCATGCGCTCCGTGACGTCGTAAGCCTTGTTGTCTGCCTGCTGAATGGTGTCGATGGTGCCGCTTAGGAGAAATGTAAGTTGGTGGCAGTTCTCTCCCTGCGAGAAGAGTTTCTTGCCTGATGGAATTTTGTGAAAGCCTATCTTGGTATGCGTGACAACCTCCATAAGGTCATTGTGGCTCATGCCTTGGAAGAGAGTGAACTGCAGAAGGCTGTCGTAGATTTTCAGATTACTATTGACCATTGACCGATGTTCATTCTGCTGCTGAGAGCGATGGTGAGAACCATGTGGAGAGTTGTCCCTGCTGGTCGGAATAGATGATGTATGCCATTAGTTCCTTATGACGCTCAAGCAACTGCTTGGCTCTTTCAAGTCCCATTACCATGAAAGCGGTTGCGTAGGCATCGGCTGTGGCGCAATCGTCGGCCAGGACGGTTGCCGACAGAATGTTGTGCTGCACGGGATAGCCAGTAAGCGGGTCGATGGTGTGAGCATATTTCTTTCCACCGCGATAGTAGAAGTTGCGGTAGTTGCCGCTGGTTGCCATGGCGCGGTCTGTGATGTTGAGGATAGTCTGGTATTCCTGCAATGTGGCCAGTGTGTCGTCGGTAGGTTTCACCACTCCTATTTTCCACGGCAGACGTTTGGGACTTATGCCACGCGTGATAACCTCTCCACCTATCTCTACCATGAAATTTTTGATACCACGGCTTTCCAGCAACGCAGCAACATGGTCTACACCATACCCCTTGGCTATTGCAGAGCAGTCGAGCATCAGGTGCGGATTTTCCTTCACCACACGGCGCCCCTCAATTTTAACTTTTTGCCAACCAACTATCTCGCGCAGCGAGTCTACTTGTTGTCTGCTGGGTGATACTGATGCGCCATGAAAACCGAAGCCCCATGCGTTGACCAATGGTGCAACAGTGATGTCGAAGGCGCCGTCGGTGTCACTGGAGATTTGCATGGCGCGGTGGAACACGTCGAGAAACATGTCGCTCACCTCTATATCTTCCGAGCGATTGATTCGCGATATAGTGCTTTGTGGATTGAACATTGACATTGTCTGGTCTACTTCCTTCATGCGTTCTTCAATGTCCGCCTGCAGATTGTCGGCACACTGGTAAGTCACGCTGTAGGTGGTGCCGAATATCATGCCGTTGTGATGCTGATATGGCATGTTCTGTTGCTGACGTATTATAAAGATGGTGCCCACGACGAGAAATAAGAGCAGTGGGGCTTGCCATAAGAGATTTTTCTTTCGCTTGTCCATGATGTCAGATGTCGAAGATGATATAGAAGTTGGCGGACATGCGGCTGTTGCCGTAGATGCCATATCCAGGGACATACCATGTGCGCCCTATTTCACCTTCATGGTGGAACAGGCGGCGCTTATAGCGGACGGCCCATCCAAGGTGCAGAGGCCCAGCCACTTTGGCATCCAGAGCCAAGACACCTTCCAGCCAGTGCTGCCAGCATCCCATTCCTTCCACTCCGAAACCTGAGTCGTATTGCCATACAGGATCGGGAAACTGTTGGCGTATGATGTCCACTGTGTAATTGGTGTAGGCATAGCGGAAACCACCATACAGGCGGTTTGGCCTGTGCTTGTTTTTCAGCAGGTTCCAGTCAACACCCAAGCGGAAGTAGGGGGCTTTGGTCTTATAGGTAATACCAGTTACTTCGTCATTGTCATGGTTGGCACGCCCGATGCCGATTTCAACTACGGGAAAAATCTCGTCGTGCAGATTCACGCGTAGGGCTCCTTCATATTCGCCATGGTCGCTAAGCAGTAGCATGGCCGGCCCGACAAGGTCTGCAGAAATGGCAATTCCACGATACACAGGGATAGAGTCTTTCTCTACCTTGAAAATCTTTGGCTGTGAGAATGCTGCTGAAGTAATAGAAACAAGCAGCAGACTAATAACGAGCCTTGAAGTGTATGTTGAAATGCTGAATAGACGCGTCATAATTGACGATTGGGTTGATGATACGTATTGTGTCGATGATGTTGTGGGTAGAGCGTACTGCGGTCAGGCGGTGGAAGAATGTGGCCTGACAGTCTACCGACTCAAAATGCGGTGTGTTCTCTTTCTTTATCCAAACGGTGTCAAGATACACACCGCCCAGAGTGTCGCGCAGTTCATAAAAGAATGTGTCTTCTGGCTGAGAGTAACTGATGTCTAATTCGTAGGTCGTGAACCGTGACAAACGATTTAGAAGAGTAGTATCGGTACCGTTGGCACGGTGTGAGGTGATGGTCAGAGTGTCTACTTCTATAGTGTCCGTTGTGGCGTCTGACTTGACGAGATTATAGACGGTGTATACCCTGTTCTGTACAGGACAGTCAATGGAAGTACAGGAGTTGAGAAGTAAGAGTTGGGAGGTGAGAGGTAAAAGGATAGTGGCGAGAGGTAAGAGAATGCTCCATACCCTCGCTGTAAAACTGCTGTTGCTATTATGACCGTTCTCGCTTTTCATATCTATTTTCTCACCTCTTACCTCCTAATTCTTACCTCCTCACCATCTCACTCCCTAATCACTTCTTCTATCTGATAGTCATTGCGTCCGGCGCTGTTCCTGCTAATAAGGTCGCCCAGGAAGCCAGCAAGGAACAGTTGCGTGCCTATCATCATCATGGTGAGTGAGATGTAGAAATAAGGTGAGTCGGTGACAAGGCGCATCGGAACATTGTGATACAGAGCCCACAATTTGTCAATGCCGATAAACGAGGCAGAAAGGAAGCCGACGAGGAAAACCAGTGTGCCAAGAAATCCGAATACATGCATTGGCTTCTTGCCAAAGGTGCCAAGGAACCACAGTGTCATCAGGTCAAGATATCCGTTAACGAAGCGGTTCCATCCCATGAACTTTGATTTGCCATATTGGCGCTTCTGATGGTGTACCACTTTTTCGCCTATCTTGTCAAAACCTGCATTCTTTGCCAAATATGGAATGAAGCGATGCATCTCGCCAAAAACCTCTATGTTCTTTACAACATCTTTGCGGTAGGCTTTCAGGCCGCAGTTGAAGTCGTGAAGGTTCTTGATTCCGCTTACTCTGCGTGCCGTAGCATTGAACAGTTTTGTGGGGATAGTCTTCGACAGAGGGTCGTGGCGCTCCTGTTTGTATCCGCTGACAAGGTCGTAGCCTTCTTCGGTAATCATCCTGTACAATTCGGGAATTTCGTCGGGAGAATCTTGCAGGTCGGCATCCATTGTTATCACAACGTCTCCCTGTGCAGCCTTAAAACCGCAGTAGAGAGCAGGGCTCTTACCGTAGTTGCGTCTGAATTTGATACCTCTGACATGGTCGGAACGCTCTGCCAGTTGGGTTATTACCTGCCATGATTTGTCAGTTGAACCATCGTTTACGAAAATCACTTCAAAGGTCAGCCCGTTGGCTGTTGCCACTCGCTCTATCCATTCATAGAGTTCTGGCAGTGACTCCTCTTCGTTGTATAGGGGAATTACAATTGATAAATTCATATTCTATATTTTTTCTTTCCGCATTGTCGCTGCCATCGGTACTCCGATGAGGAACCCTGACAGAATGTTAAACGTAAGCATGTTTAGTGCAATGTCTATGGGGCGCATTTCTGCCATTTGCTTTAGTCCTTCGTCCATCTGCGACTTCATGCCGTATGATTGCAGAAGGGCTTTGCCTTCTGATGTTTCCATTACCTGCATAAAAGTGTTGACCAGATAGCCGTTGTCGAAGTAGGCAAAATATACGTAGATTGCGGCAGCCAAAAGCAGACCAGCATAGAAGAATGTGAGAATGCTGTACGCATAGCCGCGACGAAATGAAATGAAGCCCATGAGACCGTAGTCGCGAAAATGACGTAGCCTGTTTGCTGCAAAAAAAGGAGATGCTATAGCCAGAAATATTGCCAACATTCCCATTGTGCCGTTGCTAAGTCCTGCCAGATAGCACAGGAAACTACCTATCCATAATACTGAAAGCAGTGCCCCGTCCTGGCGTGCAAAGGCTTTCAGTTGTATATATTCTTCAGGTGTCATCTCGCGTTACAATGCTGCAAAATTACGCATTATTTTCCATTCGCCAATTTTCTCTATGGAAATATTTGTTTTAAAGTTTTGCCCCTGGAGCGGCATCATTGCCTTCTGTCTGTGGCGCAGGCTTTGGAGCAGCAGCCTTCGTGGCAGCCTGTTTTACAGCATCACGAGGCAGAAGGTTGCGGCGCAGACTGTCGACGATGGGACGCGTTAGTCCAGGCATTGTGGGCTGCGTGGGACCGAGAATGTCCATGACGATAATCTCGTTTTCGCCCTTCTTAAGCCAGCAGCCGGGCAGGTAGAGTGTCTGCTGGGGGCCTATCTGCCAGAAGCGACCGAGACAATGGCCGTTGACCCAGACGAGGCCTTTGCCCCATGAAGAAAGGTCGAGATAAGTGTCGCCAGTTTTCGAGAGGCGGAAGGTTGTGCGGTAGTAGCCCTCTTTACCATTGACCGTTTTGTATTTACGCGTCTGTACGAAGCCATAGTCAATGGGCAGCAGGCGCACTTGCCACTGGCGCAGGTCGTAGGTGAGTTGATGGCCTTGAGGCGACGTGGTGAGCAGTTCTACGCGCTCGGTGATGCCCTTGCGGTCGTGAATCAGTTGGCTGTAGTTGATGCGGCCCATGGCCTCGATGAAGATATCGAGACGTTGACCCTCGTGTGTGGCCGGCAGACGTAGCATTGTCTCGTAGCCGTTGCCGCGATAGAGTTGGCCAATGAGCCGGCCGTCAATGTAGACACGGGCGTAGTCGCACATGTCGGTGATTCGCAGCAGAGCCCCCTTCCCGTCACCAGAGGTAGAAGACGTTTCGGGTAGCGTGGTGGAGTAAACGATGGAGCCGTAGCCCTGGTCGAACTGCTCCATGGGCTGTATCCCCTCTGAGGCGACAGACTCAGGCAGGTTTTCCTCAGCCATCAGTGGGGCGAACTCCGAGAAAGTCATTTCGGGCAGCGATATGACAGGGATGGGGGCTGGTACGGCTGGCAAATTCCTCTTCCGCCCCCCCTGCAAAGGAAAACCTCTGTCGTCGTAATGTGAAAGCAGTTCGCGCAACTTGTAGTATTTCTCTGTTGCACGTCCTTGCTCATCGATTGGCGCGTCGTAATCGTAACTGGTGCAGTCGGGGGCATAGCCCTTGTTGTTGGCGCCAGCCCACTGGCCGAACGAGGTGCCGCCGTGAGTCATGTATAGCGAGAACGAAATGCCGTTCTCAAGCATTGTACCGATGCCATCGACCATTGATTTCCACGGACGTTGCTGGTGTGGCTGTCCCCAGCCGTCGAACCATCCGCTCCAGAACTCCGAACACATCATTGGCATGTCAGGGCGCAGTTCCTTCAACCGGCGGAACTGTTTCAACACATCGGCGCTCGAACCAAAGTTGAGCGTCCAAATCAAGTCAGGCAGTGCGTTCTTCTCGAAATTGCTTGACCAGTCGCACTGAAACATTGTCAGGTTTTCTCCGTATATGGAGCGCAGACAGTCGCGGATAGCCGAAACATAAGGTTTGTCTTCACCGTATGAGCCATATTCGTTTTCCACCTGCATCATTATTATTGGCCCGCCTTTCTCAATGGTAAGATTTGACAGTTGCTCACCTACCTTCTGTTCAAATTTCTGCACGCGTTCTAAATAATAAGGATCGCGCTTGCGCAGGCGTATGTCTTTTTTCTTCAACAGCCACCACGGCAGTCCGCCCATTTCCCATTCAGCACAGACGTAAGGACCTGGCCGGACAATCACCCACATTCCGTGCTTCTGCGCTAAACGGCAGAATGCTGCCACGTCCCGCTGACCGCTGAAGTCAAATAGGTCTTCCTGCTGCTCATGGATGTTCCAGAATACGTAAAGACAGAGTGTGTTCATGCCCAGCGCCTTGCACATCTTGATGCGGTGCTCCCAGTAAGGACGTGGAATACGTGGGTAGTGCACTTCTGCGGCTTTTATTACGAATGGTTTACCGTCGAGCAGGAATGTTCCTTGGCCAGCGGAGAATGTGTGGGCTGTGCTTGCAGCCATCGTCATGGCTGTAAGTAGTAGCAGTGTGGTTATAATGTGACGCTTATTCATGTTTAGTTGACAGTTGTTTGACCATTTAACATTGAAAGTTGTCCTTTGTTGTCTTTTTTGTCGTAAAAAAATGTGAATTATGAATTAGAACGGCATTCCCACGGCAAAGTGGAATGCAAAGTCGCGGCTCAGTCGTGGATGCCATATCGGATAGTGCTCGCGGCTGTTCTGATAAACAGGGTTTACGGCTTTCATACCCATGTCAAAGCGCAGGATGAAAAAGTCGAAATTCAGACGCAGTCCCAGTCCATAACTCATAGCCAGTTGTTTCCAGAACTCGTCTATATGAAACTGTCCTCCGGGCTGGTCTTCATAGTTGCGTATAGTCCAGATATTACCGGCATCGATAAAGACAGCACCGCCGAACTTCCAGAAGAGATTGGCGCGGTATTCCATGTTGAGGTCAAGTTTCATGTCGCCAGTCTGATTGATAAAGTCTATGCGACCGTCTGTGCTGACGAAACTACCGGGCCCCAGACTTCTTACGCTCCATCCGCGCACACTGTTGGCACCGCCTGAGAAATAGCGTTTTTCAAAAGGCAGTATGGTGCTGTTGCCATAAGGATAGGCAATGCCAAGTCCGGCATGCAGCACAAGTGTGTTGTTGTAGTCGAGGCGTATGTTGCGTGTGAAGTCGATATCTCCTTTGACGTACTGGGCAAATGCAATGTCGAGCAACGTGTATCGGCCTTCTGCTGTCTGATGCATTCCGAAAGTGTGAGCGGCGAGGTTAAGTACGTTGCCTGCAGTCTCCACATTGAATTTTGTTGCCACGCGTCCATTGTTGTAGGAATAGCCGAAACCAAACTTCATTATGAAAAGGTCCTCGTAGTTGTATCGGAGAATGGCGTTCCTGCTGCTGGAGTCATCGAGATAATCCTGACGGAAAGTCTCGCTAATCCACGGCATCGAAATATAATTCAGGTCTATCAAGTCAATGAAGTAGCGGTCGTGATGCCTCTGGTCGCGCCATCTGTATTTCCAACCTGTAGAGAAAACCCGACGCTTGAATTCCGGACGGTTCTGCTGATCGTAAAGCAGTGACACTTCGCTGGTGGCATTGATGCGACGACGGAATGAAGACGATAGGAGTGGGGCGATAAAGCGTGGAAAAGTCAATTTCGCTTCAGCGCTGTACTCTTCGAAGTTGTTATTGGCATAGCCCTCCAGACCGTCAATGGCTTCAAAGGCTCCGCGAAGTTCAATGCTAAGATTTTCAGAACCACGAAACAGATTGCGGTTCTGGTATGTCAGTGAGGCAGCAGCGCCCAAGTCGCCTGCCGTATTGGTGCCTTCTGGTTGGAAAGAAATGGTCGACGACTTGTTGGTGCTGACCTGTATGACGCAGTCCAGCAGCCCTTCGTCAGGATGTTCCTCCCACGATATGTTAGTGTAGCGCACGGCTCCAAGACGCCCAAAGTGGGTGTATGTGTTTTGCAGATCGTCGGCGCTGTAGTTGCTGTCGCTGCGTATGAACGTGTTGCGCTGAAGCACCTTCTTGCGTATGTGTATTATGGAATCTTCCGGGTCTCCGCTGCGGTATGTTATGTTGCGCACCATATAGATGGGGTGGGGATGGGGAATGTCGCTGCGGTCGTAGTATGGATGAAGAATGAGAGTCACGTCAACATCTTGCGAGTTGCTAATGGAGTCGGCTCGGAATGTAATGTGATCTTTGTTGAACCTGTAGTAACCACGATTTACCAGCAGGCGTGTTATCCTTTTGCGCTCAGCATCAAGGTTTTCCACGTTGAACATCATGCCAGAGCGGAGCCCGTTGTTGCCAGCGTCGACAAGATGTAGCAAGTTTGCGATGGTGGTGTCACGAATGTCGTAGACCATCCTGTGGATATAGTATGGTTTTCCGGGATGCAGCGTATAAGTGGCATCTATTTTCTTTCCGTTTCTGACGGTATTCACATCTACCGTTGCGCGCAGAAACCCCATGTTCTGCATCTGCATCCGCAGGTCGCGTATGGATTGCAGTGTGCTCAGCGAGTCGTAAATCATAGGCGCTTCACCCATTGAGCGAAGCGTGCGGTTTATCCATTTTGAAGAGTCGCGCCCTGAGAGTGAATAAGTTGCAAGTGGTATTTTCAGCGTTGAGAACCATCGCGAATTGCCCTGTTGCCGCACATACGATTTCATCTGCGACGTGTTGATGGATTTCACCTTGACATCGCTTGTCACGTTGACGTGGTCAAGCAGATACTCTCCTTCAGAAACATATTTCGTTTCAGAACAGCCCGTTATCAGCAGTACCAGTAGAAGGCTTGTGAGTAATACCGTCAGCAGTCGCCGCATAAACTATTTCCTGTGGAGAGAGAACGAAACGAAAATATGACTATTGCATTATCAGTTCAACGAAACCCTTTGTCACTTCAAATGAGTGGGCAGCGATGTGCTTCCAGAAGTCATGGTATTGTGCGGCGTCATTGTCGCGGAGTGGTATATCGCTAATAACGCGGAACGACACAAACGGTACACCATATTTATAGCATGTCTGGGCTATTGCTGCCGACTCCATGTCGACGGCTTTCAGTTCAGGGAAGAGCGCTACAATCTGCTGCATCTTCTCGCGTGAGTCCACAAACCAGTCGCCAGTCACCGTAAGCCCCTCGTGTATCTTGAAGTCATGGTTTTGGCTTGCGAGTTGGCGTGCCGTGGCCAAAAGCCTTGCGTCGGCGGCATATCTGGCAGGCATTCCCTGCACCTGCCCGTACTGTGTGGTGTTGTCTATTGCTGCTCCACAATATACATCGTGATAAGTCACTTCTGAAGCAACCACCACATCCTGTACTTGCAGTTCATCGCCGTTTCCTCCGGCACATCCACTGGAAATGATAATGTCGGGATGATGCCTGGCTATCATCTCTGCTGCTCCAAGGGCGGCATTCACTTTGCCGATACCGCATTTTTCTACTATGACGTCTTTGCTGTCGAACATTTTCTGGAGTTGTTCCAACTCCTTGTCCATTGCTACTATTATACCTATCTTCATGGTGTTCCTGTCGGGTTGTGTTAAAGTGATTTTATGGTACGCTCGTATTGCTCCATCAGCCATTGCTGCTGTTCGTCAATCGTCAGATTGCTGTTGTCGAGCAATATGGCATCGTCGGCCTGGCGCAGAGGAGATACCTCGCGGTGCGAGTCAATATAGTCGCGTTCCTCAACATTGCGAAGAATTGCATCGTAGTCTGCCTCCATTCCCTTTTGTCGTAGTTCTTCGTATCTGCGCATGGCGCGAACCTTGGCGGTTGCTGTGACAAAGATTTTCAGTTCTGCATGTGGAAAGACCACGGTCCCGATGTCTCTGCCGTCCATCACTATGCCTCCTTCACTTCCCATCTGCTGTTGCTGGGCTACCATTGCTTCACGTACGAAAGGCAGTGTTGCTATTGGACTTACATGGTTTGACACTTCCATGCTGCGGATTTCACGCTCCACGAGTTCTCCGTTAAGATAAGAGTCTGGCTGGTGCGTTTCGGGGTTAATGCTGAAGGTTATGTGGATGTTGCCCATGTCGTTGCGCAGGGCCTCCTCGTTTATGCCTTCTGGAGTGAACATGTTGTGGCGCAGAGCGTAGAGAGTAACACAGCGGTACATTGCTCCCGTGTCAACATATATGTATCCCAACTGGCGTGCCAGTTGCTTTGCCATAGTACTCTTGCCGCAGGAAGAGTGGCCGTCGATGGCTATGGTGATTTTTTTTGTCATGTTTTTATTTATGATGATGATATTACAATGAATAGGTGGCTCCGATAATCAGCGACGATGCAGAGACATGGTATTTGCCGTATGCAATGTTGAGTTTGAAACGCTGCAGTTGCAGACCGGCGCCAACAGAAAGTCCGGCACCATGGCTGCTCTTGCTGTCGCCGTCGTTTATGCTCATTTCGCTTGGCCGTCTGAAATTGTAGCCTGCTCCTATATACACAATGTCGCCAATTAGGAAGTCTGCACCGACGGTGAGATGCTTCAGCAGGCCGACATCCCAGCGGTTAAGGCGTGAGAATGTGGCGGAGAAGCGCAGTGGCGCAGCATTAAGCCGCTTGGATACTCCCACCTGCAAATCGAAAGGCATGCTTTCGCGGCGGTCTTCATATGTGCTGATTTCACCGCCAAGGTTTTTTGCCACGGCAGAAAACGACCAGTAGCGCTCGTCGTCGTAATAGTTCAGTCCAAGGTCGGCACCAATGCCTGTAGAACTGAAGCCAGCAATGTGTGATGATATGAAGCGTAGCGTCAGACCACCGCTCCATCGGTCGGAAAGCATGTAGGCCAGCGATGCGGATATGGCAATGTCTTTGGCTGAGAAGTCGCCGACCTCCGTACCGTCGGCCGTCGTCTCACGCATGCTTCCATAGTTCATGTATTGTCCTGCCACTCCCCATGTGGTGCGCTCGTTCCATTCTTTTACGAAACTGGCAGAAGCAGTAGTGCTTCCTGCCATGTAGGTCATAAAGTTGAGATTGATGCTGCAGTCGCTCGTATTGGAAATCAGGGCAGGATTATGGAAGATAAGCGATGGGTCGTCGTCGGTCAGCGTGATATTGTCGCCGCCAAGTGCGGCGGCATGGGCGCTGACAGGCAGGCGGAGGAAGGTATAAATCTCCTGGCTCTCCTGCGCTGAGAGCAGTGCAGAATACAACAGCAACAGCAATGCTATGGCACTGCTGCGCTTTATCGTCTGCGTCGGGATGTTACACATTGGTTACGATGCCTTCGATATAAGTCTTGAGAATGTGAATACCGGTCTTGTTCTCACCACCCCATGGAATAATGAGGTCTGCATATTTCTTCGTGGGTTCGATGAATTGCTGGTGCATGGGTTTCAGCACTTTTTCGTAGCGCTCCAATACCATGTTAACGTCGCGTCCGCGCTCCACAGTGTCGCGGCGGATGTTGCGTATCAGTCGGACGTCGTCGTCTGTGTCTACGAAAATCTTCAAATCCATCATGTCGCGAAGTTTTTTGTAGTGCAGCGTCATAATGCCTTCGAGAATAATCACTGGTTTTGGCTCTACATGAATGGTTTCTGGCAGTCGGTTGCTCAGTACGTAAGAATATGTAGGCTGTTCCACTGCGTGTCCGCTCTTCAGAAGTTTGATGTGCTCGGTGAGTAGTTTCCAGTCGAAGGCATCTGGATGGTCGAAGTTGATGGCACGACGCTCCTCTTCAGTCATTCCTGTTGTGTCATTGTAGTAGGAGTCGAGGGGCACTACGGCAGCACAGTGGGGTGGAAGTGCGCTGGCGATATTCTTTACAACAGTGGTCTTGCCGGAACCTGTTCCGCCCGCTATTCCAATAATTGTCATTGTTGTAGACTTTCGTGAGGTGAAATTGTTTACTGTTGGGCCTTTACGAGATACACCAGCGTAGGCAGGTGGTCGCTGTATCCGTCAAGCCATACGCCGCCTGCATGTGTGCGCTTGGTGTTGCCCTTGTATTTCCCTTCCTGCTGGAAGAGATAGTCGCGGCGGAAAATCTGCGGCTGGAAGAGAGTCAGCGTCTTGTATTCTTTCTTGCCTGTCAGGTCAAGCAGGTTGCGCGATAGAATAATCTGGTCGAAGAGATTCCATGCGCCGTTGTACATCAGAGTACCGGTGCCGCTGTCGTGGATTTTCCACCAGGGATTGTACAGCCCGCCTTCTTCCACTTCGCTCATGTCACGACGGGCGCCCAGAGCCACGGCCATTGAGCGGTCGCGCGGGTCGTCGTTCATGTCGCCCATGATGAAAAGTTTTACATTGGGGTCGTCGCGCTGCAGAGAGTCCTTTACGACGCGCAGTTGCGAGCCGCCTTCTTCCCTGTAGTAACTGCTGGCAAAACGCGACGGCAGGTGGTTTACCACAATCGTGACGTGCTCGCCGGCCAACGTGCCGCTGACTACAAGGAAGCCGCGAGTGGCGCGGGCAGAGTCTTGTGGTAATTTATATATATAAGGTACGAGTTTTACATCACGCACGGAAAACTGCGACGGATTGTACAGCAGACCGCAGTCTACGCCACGATGGTCAGGGCCTTCGATATGGCAGAATTTGAAACCGCGGGCCTTCAGCGGTTCTTGTTCGCAGAGGTCGGTAAGGCAGCGTGCATTCTCAACCTCCGAGACGCCGATGGCGGCACAGCCGTATGGCAATTTGTCGGTACCCATTTCGGCAAGAACGCGAGCCATGTTGCGGAGTTTGTGTGTGTACTTCATCTGGGTCCACTTGTTGCGGCCGTCAGGAAGATACTCGTAGTCGTTGTGACCCTCGTCGTGCTCAGTGTCGAAGAGATTTTCAAGGTTGTAGAAACCAATGGCATAAGCACTTAACTTGCGCTCTTGAGCCAGACCGCTGCTGGTGCCGACAATGAGTAACAGAGCGCCGAATAGAATAAGTTTTCTCATATTGTATACAAATTGATGTTGCGAAGATAGACATTATTTTTATAAACTCGCATTTTTTTGAAAAAAAAAGGAAAAAAAGGCAGCATATTTTACATTCTTTTTCCATAACTTTGCGCCATAATAAAATTTTATTTAATTTTTTACTTTATGCAAAAAAAGTTGAAAACAGTTGTGATGGCCTTGTGCCTCGCATCCGTTGCAATGGCGCAAAGCACCGATTCACTCACGTTGGGTGGACAGAACGCCATAACGAGCGAGCAGGCTTTCACTTTCACTGAGGCACAACTGGGTGAGGACGACGATATGTCGCAAAACGTAACTATCATTTCCTCTAATCAGAATGTCTACGCCTCACAGGTGGGGTATCTGTTCAGTCCAGTACGCTTCCGCTACCGTGCTTTCAATCAGAAGTACAATGAGATTTACATCAACGGTGCGCAGATGAACGACATGGAGTCGGGCCAGTTCCGCTATTCGTTAGTGGGAGGACTGAACCAGCAGACGCGTGGCGTGGAAAACTCTCTTCCGTTCGAGAGCAACAATTTCTCGATGTCGGCAATGGGCGGCTCCAACAACTACGACTTCCGTCCGAGCCATTTCGCCACGGGACATCGCATTACGCTGAGCGGTGCCAATCGCAACTACACGCTGCGTGGAATGTATACGTACAACAGCGGACTGAGAGAAGACGGCTGGGCCTATTCTGCCAACATTACGTATCGCTGGGCCGACAGAGGCTATGTCGAGGGAACCTTCTACAATTCTCTCTCGTACTTCTTCGGAGCCGAGAAGCGCATTGGCGACGACCACGCCATTTCTGTCGTCACATGGGGCAATCCTACCGAACGCGCATCGCAGGGTGCTGCTACCGACGAGAGTTACTGGCTTGCCAACTCGAACTACTACAATCCCTACTGGGGCTATCAGAATGGCAAGAAGCGCAATTCGCGTGTCGTTAACGACTTCCAGCCAACCGTCATGCTTACATGGGACTGGAATATCAACAACGACATGAAACTCACAACGTCTCTTACGGGTCGCTACTCTATGTATAAAGGTACGCGTCTGAATTATAACGGTGGCGAAAACCCACAGCCCGACTACTGGAAGAACATGCCGTCCAACAACTACGACGTGTGGTATGTCTCCGATGAGTCCTCGCGTACCGAAAGCGGCTTCGACGACTTCATGGCAGCGCGTACGTATCTGATGGGCTCAAAGGAAGCGCGGCAGATACAGTGGGACCGCCTCTACTATGCCAACCTTATGGCAAATACTACAGGCAGCGACGCACGCTTCTTCGTAGAGGCAAAGCACATCAACAATCTTAATCTCACTCTGGCTTCCACGCTGAAGACAGAACTTAATGCCAACACCACATGGAACCTTGGCATTCAACTGGCAACCAACAAGGGCATGCACTACAAGACTATGGATGACCTGCTTGGCGCCAATGTTTTCCATAACATCAATACTTATGCCCTTGGAACTTACGCTTCGTCCGACCCTCGCGTGCAATACGACATGGAGAATCCTAACGGACTGGTAAAGGAAGGCGATAAGTTTGGCTACAACTACAACATTCTCGTTGACCGCGCCCAGGCATGGAGTTCTCTTCGCTATACAAAGGGACGCCTGCATACCTTCGTGGCAGGCAAGGTGAGCGGCGTTACGCTACAGCGCGACGGAAAGATGCGCAATGGTATGGCAGCAGACTTTTCGTATGGCAAGAGCGGTAAGGCTAAATTCCTTGAGGGCGGCGGAAAGGCTGGTGCCAACTTCTTGCTCGGCGCAGGAAACACCATCACGGCCGGCGTGGGCTACGAACTGAAGGCTCCGCAGGCTCAGGCTGCCTTCGTCTCGCCCGAAATCAACAACGACTTCGTTGCAAACCTTAAGAACGAGAAGATTTTCAGTTCTGAACTTGGTTATCAGTTTGAAACCTCATGGTTTAAGGCCAACATCAATGGCTACTACAGCCATATCGGAGATGCTACTGAATGGCAGAACTTCTTCTACGACGATATCGGCTCGTTCTCCTATGTTTCCATGACGGACATAAAGAAGGCTTACTACGGCATAGAGTGGGGATTGAACTTCAAACTCAGTTCCAGTTTCAACATCCGTACTCTTGGCACCATCAGCGAGGCTAAGAATCTCAATAATGCCGCCGTTCGCTACATGAATTCTACCGAAGGCGACTACCATGACGATATAGTATACAATAAGAACATGCGCGAGAGCGGTACTCCGTTGTCTGCATACAACCTCACGCTGAGTTATCACGCCAGCGGCTGGTTTATCGACGTTACGGGCAACTACTACGACCGCATCTACCTCTCCTATTCACCAAGTTACCGCTATGGAACCACTCTGGAAAATCGCCAGAAAGCCTACGAGAAGTACTACAAGCAGTATGGCATCTATCAGGAGATGGTATACGGAGTTGATGCCGACGGCAATAAACATGTAAGCAGCGCAGCGCTTGAGCAGGCTAAGGGAAAGGGCGGCTTCATGCTCGACCTCTCTATCGGCCGCAGCGTTTATCTCAAGAAGGGCTCGCTCTCTGTCAACCTCATGCTGACCAACGTGCTCAACAATACCAAGATCTGCACCGGTGGATATGAGCAGAGCCGAAGCAACTACTCTGTCAACTCTAATACCGGCGACCTGGGAAGCACGGCACGTGTGTACAAGTTCGACAAGAACCCCAAGAAATACTATGCCTACGGTATCAACGGCATGCTGAATATTGCTTACAGATTCTAACCCTTAAAGCCGAATACAATAATGAAGACAAGATTTTTTTCTATATTGGCACTGGCAAGTCTGCTCACAGCCACATCGTGTATGGACGGCGATTGGGATGCTCCAAGCCCAGAGGTGGGTATGGCAGCATACGGCAACCAGTATCTTGACACTACAAATCTTATTACTGTCGCTCAACTGAAACAGCAGTTCAGCAGCGAAATTTCCAATAGCAGCCTTAAGCAGGTGACAAAAGCCACGCAGATACAGGGTGTGGTCATTGGCAATGACGAGGGCGGCAATATCTACAACAGCATCTATATCAAGGATGCCACAGGAGCCATTGCCGTCAGCATCTCGCAGGCTGGCCTGTTTGGACCGTTCAGCGTAGGACAGAGCGTTCTTATCGAACTGAAAGACCTCTATGTTGGCGGATACGGCAAGCAGCCGCAGATAGGCACTACCTATACCAGCCCCACTACGGGACGCACCAGCGTTGGCCGCATGAGCCGTGTGGTTTGGCAGTTGCACTATAAACTCATCAATCCTATCAGCGGGCTTGACGTAAAGCCTGTTGTGGTGAAGAACATGAGCCAGTTGAATATCGACAACGACTGCGGACAGTTGGTGACGCTGCGTGGAGTGGAACTGGCTGAGGCCAACGACACGGCAGTGTTTGCACCCAGCGATGGCAGTGTGGCACTCACTTCCAACTGTGCCAACCGCTCTGTCAAGGGCATGACCGACGTGGTTGTGCGCACCAGCACATACGCCGACTTTGCTAACAAACCAATGCCTACAGGCCGCGTGGATATCACGGGTATAGCATCGCGCTACAATAACACATGGCAGATACTTATGCGTAGCGAGAACGACATCCAGCCTGCTAAGGACGGCGACGACGATGGCGACACTCCGGCAGGATTTGTAGCCAGCGGTACCGGTACGCAGGCCGATCCGTTCAACGTGCAGGCCATTATCGACTATGTCAGCGCCTTGTCTGCCGACACAGACACCAATCAGGACTACTACGTGAAGGGTATCGTGACCGAAATCCCCAACAACGGTATCTCTACCGATTACAACAATGTGACATTCTATATCTCCGACAGCGCTGACGGCGGCAACAAATTCTATGTTTACCGCGCTAATGGTCTCAACGGCGGTGCAGTCACAGCAGATGTCGTCAAGGTAGGCGACGAGGTGGTCATCTTCGGCAGCACATGGGTCAACTACAAGGGCAACACCCCGGAGACAAAGCAGGGAAAAGCCTACATCTATTCAGTAAACGGAAAGACTGAGTAATCACATCAATAACGAATAAAAAACAGAAAACGATATGAAAAGATTAGCAAATTATCTGATTGCGATGGCTCTCGTAGTCTTCACGTTTACAAGTTGTGAAGATGTGCCATCACCGTTCGGCAATGTTGTTCCGCCGGTAGACGATACCGAGAAAGTAACCTTCGAGCCCTCTGGCTCCGGTACTGCTGCCGATCCATACAACGTGCAGGCTGCGCTCGATGCCATTGCCGCTCTGGCCACAGATGCCAGCACTGACGAGGTGTATGCCGAAGGCTATGTCACCAGCATCACCGAACTTTCCACTCAGTACGGCAATGCTACGTTCATCATCTCCGACGACGAGACGGGTAGCAACAGCCTCACTGTTTATCGTGCAAAGGGACTCAACAACCAGAGCATCACCGACGAAAACCTCATCAAGCAGGGCGATAAAGTCGTAGTGTGTGGTAAACTCGTAAACTTCAAGGGCAATACTCCTGAGTTCACGCAGGGCTGCTACATCTACTCCATCAACGGCGCTGGCGGTGCTGGCGGCGATGAGCCTTCTGGCGAAGCCAAGGGCACAGGTACGCTCGACGACCCGTACAATGCTCTCGGTGCTATTGCCTACGCTAAGACTGTGGGCGAAACGGAGTCTGCCAACGACGTGTATATCAAGGGTAAGGTTGCTGCCATCACGGATCAGTACGGTACGCAGTATGGCAATGCCACCTTCACCATTTCCGACGATGGCAATGCAGAGAATACCTTCACTGTATTCCGCGCTCTCTATCTTGGCAACAAGAAGTATGAAAGCGGTGACCTGATAAAGGTTGGCGACGACGTTGTCATCTGTGGTAAGGTGACCAACTACAAGGGCAATACCCCGGAGACAGTACAAGGTAAAGCCTATCTGTATTCGCTTAACGGCGTTACCGACGGCGGCGGTTCTACAGACACGCCTACTGGCGGCGCATCCGGTACTGGCACACAGGAAGACCCGTTCAATGTGCAGGCCATAATCGACTATGTCAGCGCATTGGCAGCCGATACTGACACCAACCAGGACTACTATGTGAAGGGTATTGTAACAAGTATTCCCGATGGCAATAATGGTATCTCTACCCAGTACAACAATGTGTCGTTCTATATCTCCGACGACGCTGCCGGCAGCAACAAGTTCTATGTGTTCCGTGCCAAGGGCCTCAATGGCGGCGATGTCACGGCCGACGTAATCAAGGTTGGCGATGAGGTTGTTATCTTTGGTAGCACTTGGGTCAACTACAAGGGCAATACTCCTGAGACAAAGCAGGGTGCAGCCTATATCGTATCGGTTAACGGCAGTGGCAGCGGCAATGGCGGCGGCAATAACGACCCGGGCAACGAGCCTTCTGGCAGCGGCGATGTCACTCGCGATGTAAGCGGCACGGTGCTCACGCTCACCAATACCGCAGTAACGGCTTCTTCAAACACCATCACCGTCGATCTCAACGAGCAGAACTGGGCGAATGCTGAAGAGGTTACAACGGTGACTCTCAGCGACGGCACTACCATCACCTTCGACAAGGGCGAGGGCTCTACCACTCCTAAGTACTACACGGCCACGAAGGGCGTGCGCCTCTATGCCAAGAATACCATAGCCATCAAGGGAGCCAGCAAGGCTATTGCCAAGGCTGTGCTGACCTGCGACTCGTATCAGGGCACCGACTATGTTGGAAACGCAACGCTCACCGCATCGGCAAGCGGCACTACCATGACCATTGTCAATGAGCATACCAGTGCCAGCGGTGGTACTCAACTCCGTGTGCAAACCATCGAGATTACCTACGCCGACTGATAATCCTCCGTTTATATCCTTTCCAGTGGCGCGACCGTCCGGTCGCGCCACTGCTGTTTTAATTTTTGCCAGCGCTGTTTTAATTTTCGCCAGCGCTGTTTTAATTTTTGTCCGCGCTGTTTTTATTTTCGTCCGCACTGTTTTTATTTTTGCCAGCGCTGTTTTAATTTTCGTCCGCGCTGTTTTAATTTTTGCCAGCACTGTTTTAATTTTTGTCAGCACTGTTTTAATTTTCGTGGCAACAGTGTTCCCTCGCGCGCGCGAGAAATAAATAAGGTGTTGTAATCCTGCTGTTTTTCAGTCAAAAGTAGTCAAAAATCTCCGCATTGCCACCTATTTGTAAAAAATGCTAAATATAACATTCAACTGAACATAAAATCACATGACAATGTTGGATTTCGTTAATAAATCAGCGGAATCGTTGTTTTTCCTTACGTTTCCGCTTGTTTTCTCACGAAAAAGTATTATCTTTGTGGCGTAATTCAAAATTAATGGATGCCATGCTGATTGGTCGAGAAAAAGAAAAACAAGTATTACAGAATGCTCTCAACGAAGAGTACTCTCAGTTTATTGCAGTGTATGGAAGACGTCGTGTTGGCAAGACTTTTCTAATCAGAGAAA